>Ga0224500_10000057_pt1 | contig 78616 bp, 78 predicted proteins | sample SF_Oct11_sed_USG_FD_168126 | JGI IMG/M metagenome (GOLD analysis project Ga0224500, IMG submission 168126) | Sediment microbial communities from San Francisco Bay, California, United States - SF_Oct11_sed_USGS_4_1 | ecosystem: Environmental > Aquatic > Marine > Sediment | place: USA: California...
GTGCTTCTTCCATGTCGATCACCATGCCTGGCATCATGCCCGATTCAGCACAGCCGCCGCTCAGACTCATTTCTCGTTGGAAATACGACCCGGCTTCAGACTCATTTCATATTGGAAGAGGCTCTCGTTTGACCAACCCTCGACCTTCGGCTAGAATGCTGCTCTTATCAACATGCGCTCCGACCATTGCTGGAGCTTTTGGGTACGATGACGCTGCCTTCCAGCCCTTGGGCCTCCGTAATCATCCCCATCAAGGATGAACGAGACAATTTATCTCCACTCATCGCCAGTTTATTGAAGGTCATGGACTCTCATGAGGCGTCGCAATCGCGCCCGTATGAGATCATCTTTGTGGATGACGGGAGCAGCGACGGCAGCAGTGACGCACTGGACCGCTTGGCCGCTGAACATGCCTGTGTCCGCGTCTTCCACTTTGACCGTAACTACGGCAAGACCTGTGCGCTTGAGGCCGGCTTTCGTCAATCAAGCGGTGACATCATTATCCAGATCGATGGCGACCTTCAGCAGGATACCGAAGATATTTTAAAACTGCTTCCTTTGACCAACTCTTATGACCTGGTGTGCGGATGGAGACAACAGCGGCAGGACGGCTTTGTGAAGATGATCTCTTCTCGAATTGCGAACCGTGTGCGTAATGTGTTCACCCATGACGGCGTCCATGATACGGGGTGCCCGCTCAAAGTCTTTCGTCGCCCAGTGCTGGAGCGCATCCGGCTCTTTGAGGGAATGCATCGATTCTTTCCGGCACTCGCATTAATGTATGGATTCACGGTAACCGAAGTGCCCGTCCGACATTATCCCCGCATTCATGGGGTCTCCAAGTACGGGATGGGAAACCGCTTGTTCAAATCGCTATACGATCTGATCGCCGTGCGTTGGATGCAGCAACGCGTGCTTCTGTATAAATTCCGAGGACCCGCGACGTGAATCGACCGCGCGTGATATCAGCCCCTCCAACACTTCATGAGTACTGAGACAATCTGGATCGGTATCGGCTTCCTCGGTCAGGGGCTCTTTTTCGGCCGTTGGGTGGTTCAATGGATCGCTTCCGAGCGAACTGCGGAGAGCCGCGTCCCCATCTCCTTCTGGTACATGAGTCTCATCGGCGGACTGATCACGCTCACCTACGCGATTTACCGAATGGATCCGGTGTTTATTGCAGGCCAGTCCATTGGATCGGTCGTGTACATCCGAAATCTGGTTCTCATTCACCGTACGGATCACACGAAGAGCGCCCCGGGACCACAAGCATGAGTGATCCAGCCACGTCCTATCGCTTGCCCCCCTCTCTTCCTCACGGATAACCTGACACCGACTCATGGACCGCCTCACCCCTCAGCCAGTCCACCTTCTGCTTTTGCTGCTCTTATCTGGCCTCCTCTTTTTTGTCGGTCTCGGCAGCATGGGTCTGACCGATCGCGATGAAGGTCGAAACGCCGAAGCAGGCCGCGAAATGTTCGCCTCCGGCGATCTCATCACACCGACCTTCAACGGCGAACTCCGCGTGGCGAAGCCCGTCTTCGTCTACTGGCTGATGACGGTGTCTTACCAGGTCTTTGGTGTCAACGAGTTTGCTGCCCGCGCTCCCTCCGCCATCTTCGGCGTGGCGTTGATCGTGATGCACTACTTGTTTCTCTGCCGCCTTCGCGGCCCGACCGTCGGCCTGATGGGCGCGCTAATGTTGCTGTTGAATGTTGAAATACTGGCGCTGGGACGCATGGCCATCACCGATAGCGTGCTGATCTTCTTCACCACGATGTCGCTCTATAGTTTCTGGCTGGGGATTCACGAACAGGGGGCCGGCCGACACTGGATCTGGGGATTTTATTCAGGAATGGCTCTTGCAACCCTGACGAAGGGGCCGGTGGGATTTGCCGTCCCGCTGATCACCGCGCTGCTCTATCTCATCGCCACTCGGCAATGGCTGCTGTTTTGGCAAAGAGGCGCTCCCATCGCCGGCACCTTGCTGTTCATCCTCTTAGCAGGCCCTTGGTATACCGCGATGTTTCTGCTCCATGGGGATGCGTACACCTCTCAGGCCAAGGTCCACACTGTAGGGCGATTCCTCGCTCCGATGGAAGGGCATGGAGGAGGATGGTGGTTTTATTTTCCCGTTTTACTCCTGGGCTTTTACCCCTGGAGTTCGTTCTTACCCGCCGCGTTCCAGCGAGCCTATGCCACATGGCGGGAATCCCCTGGTCGGTTACAGGAGCGGAATGGTTCGCCTGGAACAAGCGAGCCGGCAGGATCCGGTCATGAATTGGACTGGTTCGCAGCCTTGTGGGTGATCGGGAACTTCATCTTTTTCAGCCTGTCGTCCACCCGCCTCCCACACTATATCGGTCCGCTGTTTCCTTCCTGTGCGCTCCTCGCCACTTCCTATTGGGCCCTGGGTCTATCAGATTCTTCGGCCAGAGGACTGCGTGGATCGATTCACTTCATGATGGGAATCGGGTATCTGGTCGCCATCGGGCTTGCGAGCGCCCCGTACCTCTTCCACAAATTTGCCGGAAAGATGGTCAAAGAGTTCCCCCTCGCCACCCAATTCGAACTGGGGATCGGCCCCTACCTGGGTGCCACCATCGTCGTGGCAGCCATGGGGTTCATCGGCTATTTCGGTCTCAACGATACAAAGCGCCACCTCACCTTTGGACTAGCCGGCGCAACGCTCGCAAGCGTCTTTCTGCTCGCCATCCTGGTCGTCGTCCCCAATCTCAATCGGTATGCCATCGCACCGCCGCAGGAATTGGCCTATGCCGCCGGTCTGAATCTCAAGCCCAACGACCAGTTGATCGCGTTCGGCACAACCAGACCATCGACTGCCTTCTATGCAAGACGGACGGTGCAGTTCATTCCGTCCAATGAACTCGACCGACTGCGTACAGCCTTGAGTAAGGAGGGTCGGACGATGATTCTGCTGCCGCAGTCTTTACGGGAGACTTTGCCGAAAGAAGCGGCTGAATTTCAACCGATTCTCAAACGGCATGGCTATGTCCTGTTGGCTAACGAACCGATGGTCGACATTCCCCAGAGTACGGGCACTGTTCCCTCCACCACACCGCCCAAGTCATTTGGGCACTAGGCTGACTCAGATTTCTTGATGGTGTCGTCGGTCAAGTGGGATGTGCGAGCCCGGCGCACTGATTCATTCCCCATCAGATGCTACTGAAAGGGCAGCACTCCGCGTGCACCAACGAGGATCAGCGCGGCAAGAGCCAAGCCACCAAGCAAAGCGCTTTCTTTTACGACGGACACGCTCGACGATTCTTTCAGACTTCCCTGCGCTTGCCCCTTGGTATCAAGCCAACACGACAGACAGGTAAACCCTACGGCCGCGAGCACGAAGGGTGATGTCGTCATGGCGGCGAGCCCATAGACAATCAGATAGAGAGAGGTCTTCGACGACCAGGTTTCCCTTGGCCAATCCTTGGATAGCCAATAGGTCCGTCTTATCCAGAAGCCAGCCATAACGGCTGTTACCCCCACGGCGATGAACAACAGGCCCACAAAGCCATCGTCCATCTTGTTGGACATTGTCCACAGCACGGCGAGGACCAGTGAGGACCCAATCGCTGCATGGCGACATCCTTGCTGGACTGAAGTACGCCATTCTTTGAGTGGAGCTGCAGCGATCGATCCACTGAGAATGCCCACGACGGCTCCTCCCACCACATCCGTGGGGAAATGTGATCCGCGAAGGACGCGGCTCAGTGCCACGAATGCCGCGAGTCCCATACACAGCGGGCCCCACGTGGGGAATCGCTTGGCCAGTACGGTCGCAACAGCGAAACTGGCCGTAGTGTGCCCCGACGGGAACGAATCCAGCCCTGAGATCCAGGAGATGGCCATCTGCCAGTCTCCCGAATGCACAAACTTCGGGCGAGGCCTGCCGATGAGGTGTTTCAGAACGTTCGCCAACACGGCCGCAATTCCATGGGCGATGAGCGACTGAATCGCCGCGAGCTTGAGCATCGGCCTGCTGAACGCCCAGGCGAAGGCCAGGAGCAGGAGACTGACAGAGGCGAGACGCCACCCTTGGCCGATCCAATCCCCGGCATTACTCGTGAAGGCCATCCATGGGATGGTGAGCTGGTCCCAAGGGAGATGCACCGTCACCGATCGAACATACTTCGTGACCGGCAGATCAAATCGTTGTAATCCTAGAAAGCTGATGACCAGTGCTGCAATGGAACAGCCGAACGCTGTGAGGGACGAAATGTTTTTGACAGATATGGAAGAGGACACGTGTCGGTTGGCCTGATCCGGGTCAGAGACTTCTGCGTGTCCGGTGCTGGTCACCAATTACTCACAGCCGAATACGTCCGTCAGGGTATCCAGTCCGCCAAGAAGACGTTGAACTCACCCGGTGCGTTGGCGTTTCGATCCGAGACCCAGACGAGACGTTTCCCGTCTGGCGAAAACATGGGGAAGCTATTGAAATGGCCTTCGGTGGTAATCCGTTCCGTACCTGTCCCGTCGTCTCGTACCAGATACAAGTGGAAACTGGGGCGACCGCCCTCTCCTCTCGTTTCCAAGTTAGAGGAGAAGATGATCCGTTTCCCGTCGGGATGAAAATACGGTGAAAAATTCGACGCGCCGTTTGAGGTGACCTGTTTCTTACCTGACCCATCCACATTGATCACGAAGATTTCTAACTGGCCCGGCTCGACCAATCGTTGTGCCAACAGTTCCTTGTACTTCGCGATTTCTGCTGGGTCGGTTGGATGAGCCGCTCGATAGACCAGACGTGTACTATCCGGCGAAAAGAACGCACCCCCATCATACCCCAGGTCATTCGTCAGGCGCTGAGCGTTCGTGCCATCCAGATTCATCGTATACAAGTCCAGATCTCCGTCCTTGACCGATGTCCACACGATGGTTTTCCCGTTCGGCGAGATCGTCGCTTCTGCATCGTAGCCCGGCGTCGCCGTCAACCTCTGGACTTGCTGTCCATCGATGCGTACCGAGTAAATATCGTAGTCGTCGAGCGCCCATCGGTACGCCCCGTCCCGCTTGGGTTTCGGTGGGCAATTGGGTCCGGCCTGATGCGTGGAGGAATAGAGGACGCGCCGGTCACCTGGGAAAAAATAGCCGCAGGTTGTCGCACCCACGCCGGTGCTGACCATCCGCGTCGTCATGCTTTGCAGGTCCATCACATACATCTGATAACAACCGTGGCCAGCATCGGCCGGTTTCAACGGATTTGCCTCAGACACTTTTGACCAGTCATTGGTCGATTGAAAAATAAGCTTGGTTCCGTCAAAGGAGAAATACGCTTCCGCATTCTGGCGGCCGAAGGTTAGTTGCCGAATGTTGGCCAAGTGACGTTCGGTAGAACCAGTGGGGGAAACTTTTTCTTTTTGGCTGTCAGCCGTCTCTCCGAATTCTGGAGTGCTCATCAACACACAGAACCCTACCAGCCAGACTCCGACGAGTTTACGACATGTCATCAATCCGTACCTCCATGGTGGCCTCTTGTCCGGGCCAGATCTCTCGCTTCTTGACGGCACCGTCTTGAAAAATAACATAACTGTGCCACCCATAATAAAACAGGAGTCGTGCCACTTTCGCAACCGAGTCGGATGTCACACCATACAAGACCGTCATGACACTACCTGGAACATTCGCCCGATGGCAGGAAAACAACACCGCCATCGTTGGTCCCTCATAGACCTCTCCGTCAATGCGAAATCCGTTCTCCCTGAGTGCGGCGCGATCCCCACATGACTCTTGCACCAAGGGTTGAACGGCATGGATCTGGTCCGTATCGGTAAGTATCAGAATCGAGCCATCCTGAGGGAGCGTCGCACCCTCGAGCGCCAACACCTTCGTGCGTTGCGAATCGGGCCGATCGTGATCCGCAAGGCGGGACACGACCTGCTCCAATGGAGAACCAGAATTTGAAAATGCCCTCATCACCGTCTTGCGTGGATCGGTAACATAGCTGTTCAGAACCGGCGGCAGTTGATGCCTCGCCATTCGTCGAAACGTCATCATCCCTGGGTCAAGCTCCACCCATAACGGCTTATTCGGCACTAGAAGTTCAACGATGTTGCCGCGCGAAGGGTCCAGGTCGACCGATCGTACTTCTGTGGTGTCCTCCATCTCGATATGGATGGGCACTGTCATCCGATACGGAGTTTCGTTCTGCTCAATCCGGAGAATTAGTTGCCACGTCTCTTGGTTTCCATTCCCGTCCACCCTCTTGGCACTGGCATCTCCAATGGAGAGTACGGGAGCTCCAGGGTGCTCGACCCACTGCGCAAAAAACCACCGTAGGTTCTTTCCACTTTCTTGCGAAAAGACCCGCTCGATCGATCCCCAATCTGCCGGCCGATGGCGATGTTGACTGACAAATGTCTTGAGACTCCGCCAAAATACTTCCTCTCCGACCTCTTGTCGAAGAAGGTGAAACACAAAGGCCGATTTCTGATAGCCGATGGCATTATCCTTCTCGTCGTGCTTTCTCAGAAACTGGGACACCGGGTAATCCTCTTCGGGCTTCACATAGAGATTGAATCCTTGGAGCATCATCCGCCGTTGCTCCAAGGCTTGGCGATCATCCTGAACCAATTCATGCCAGTAGTAATTCGCCAAGTAGGTCGTCAGTCCTTCAACCCAGTTGGCATGGCCGTCTCGATTGAAGACTGAGTTCCCGATCCATGAATGCACGATCTCGTGACCCAGGGCATAGGGTTGTACATAGTGCCGCCTGATGCTGCCGCTGCCGAGGAGCGTGAAGGACGGCATGCCAAGGCCACTCGCGAAAAAGTTCTCGACGACGGCAAATCTCTCAAACGGATATTCACCGAGTATCCGAATATACGCCTCGAGATATTCCGCGGTTGCCTCGAGGTACTCATCCGCCAAGACGGCATTGTCCGGTAAAAAATAGGTCTGCAGTTCGACCTGCTGCCCCGTCGACGCTTTCCATTCCCTTGATTTCGCCACGAACTTGTTGGCAACGAGAGTAAACGCTTCAGACCTCTCTCCAACGGCCCATGTTGAAGAAACCATACCGGCGGTTGAGGTCTGCGCGACTTTCCGTCCCGATCCAACCAAGGTCCACTCCTCCGGAATCGCAGCAGTCACCCGAAAGGTACTGAAGGAATCCGGGAGATCCGGGTACCATTGGCTTTCGCCGCTTAAATACACTCCCTCGGTGCCGATATGGCCTGCTGTTTCACTCGGGGTGACAAACCGCAAGTGACGAGGTTCTCTCGGGGGGTCTTTGATCAGCCCGCGGTAGACCCAGACCAACGTCATCTTGCGGCCATGCTCCTCAGGAAGCATAACGACGACCCGCTGTGTGCCAGTATCCGGACTCGGCACGATCGTAAAAGACGCGAGCTGGCTTGACTTCTCTTGTCTCATCGTGATTGATGGCGTTTCCACTGCAATTGATTTGACCTCTAGCGTCCCTGCAAGCGTGAAGCTGAAGGACTGAACCGGCTCATCAATCTCCAGTGTGACTCGATCCTCCGCTGTCATTTCGTGGTTCGCTGGAGTGAGCACAACCGATAGATCGTGGTGGACGAGAATGCCATCGCCACTCGCGGGTAGCGCCCATGCATCCAGTAGGGGCACAAGGAAGATGAGGAGCAGCGCAAGGAGGTACGACCCAAGCGTCTGTTTTCTGATAGACATCAGAAAACTTTTAACACTCGCGGCAAACGAGTACAAGCTGGATCACTGTCAAAAGGCGATCGAGATCAATCGGTTTTAGGAGAATCTCTTGTGGTCCTAAGTTCCAGGCCTCCTCAAGCAATTCCTCGCTCTGACTCCCAGACATGATGATGATCCCCCCGGGATATTCTTTCTCGCGCAGTGCGCGAAGCACATCGATCCCGGCCATCCCAGGCATGATCATGTCGAGTAAGATGGCATCTGGCGGTGTATCCCCTACGATTCGGAGTGCCTCGCGCCCATCGTTCACCCCGAAGGCTCGATACCCTCGGAGACTCAAGAATCGGACGAGGAGATCACATACGAGAGGTTCGTCATCGACCACCAAGACCGACTCATCAATCTGCTGAATCGATGGTCCGATGCCGGATGAGGATGAGGTAATCGCCGATTGCATCGACACCTGCGTGATTCGGTTCACGGCCTCAACCAGAACATCGAGCGACAGTCCTTTTCTGATAAAGTCGGTCGCTCGTAGGGCTCGTGCCTGATTCTCCTGAGTTTCAGTCGCTCCACCTCCCAGGATAATCACGGGCGCATGGGGGTCGAGAGCTCGAATTTCCTTCAGGACTGTGAGTCCGTCCATTTCCGGCATTCGCAAATCCAAGAGGGTCACGCGAGGGCTGGAGGTACGGAACAGTCGAAGTCCTTCTCGGCCACTGGTCGCCGTGATGACATGATACCCTTGTCTGGTAAACACATTCTGTAACAGATCACAATTCATCTGGTCATCGTCTACGATCAAGAGTTTGATCATCGCACCACACCCTCATTAATTGTCACGCATCGCTCTCCTTCCCAAAAGAGTAGCACGAGGCAAATGATAAGAGAAGGAAATGCGTGGTTTATAGGGGAGCGGTGCGTTGCCCAAACAAAGCCGCCACGAATGCTTCGGCATTGAAGTCCTGCAAATCCTCAGCGGCTTCTCCTACACCCACCAACCGGAGAGGAAGTTTCAGCTCATCGGCGATCGCCACGACAATGCCGCCCCGAGCGGTCCCGTCCAGCTTCGTCAACGCAAGCCCTGTGACCCCCATCGCTTCATGAAACTGTCGAGCTTGGCCCAAGGCGTTTTGTCCGAGTGTGGCATCTAAGACCAACAACACTTCATGCGGTGCTCCGGGCAATTCCTGAGCTATCACTCGCTTTACTTTCCGTAGTTCGTCCATAAGGTTTGATTTCGTATGCAGCCGCCCGGCGGTGTCGATCAGGACGACATCGACCTTTCGAGCCTTGGCCGCAACAATTCCATCAAATGCGACGGCTGCGGGATCGGCACCGTGTCGTTGACGAATGACGTCTGCACCGATTCGATCTCCCCAGACTTGCAGTTGGTCAATGGCAGCAGCTCGAAAAGTATCACCGGCAACGAGCAATGGTCGACGTCCGGCCTGTCTCATTCGTTGTGCCATCTTGGCAATCGTCGTCGTTTTTCCAACACCATTGACTCCAACGACTAACACAACGAATGGTTTTGGGCCATCGTTTACGAGTTGATCGATCGTAGCGCTAGAGACAGGTTTCAGGATGCTGTAAAGTGACCGACTAAGCACATTCTGTAGCCCTTCCGGAGTTTGCGCCTCAGCCCCTCGTGTTTCTTCGTTGATCTGTCGAATAAGCCGATCAACGACCCGAGCACCAAGATCGGCGGTGAGCAACGCGGCTTCAAGCTCTTCGAGAACCTCTTGATCCGGCGTGCGCCCAAGGAATCGATCAACCGACTGCTGCATGACATTGCGTGTCTTGCCCAACCCATCGCTGAGTCGTTGGAACCACCCCATCGTCAGCACACCTTCCTTTGCCGTTGAGGAGAAGACCGGATCAATTGAGGCACCGGAGAAATCACCTCAAGAACTTTCCGCTCTCGGCGTGACATTCTCACCGCTTCACGTGGACTTCGCTCATGATCGTATCCACAGAGATGAAGCACGCCATGGATCAAGAGTGTTGCCAGTTCAACATCGATCGATCGTCCAACCTCCTGCGCTTGGCGAACTGCAGTCGGCACTGAAATAACCACATCTCCCAGCATGTTCGTCGTAGGGCACTTCCCCTGAGGCATGATAGCTTCTCGTATTGGGAATGCCAGCACATCGGTCGCTCGATCCTGTTTGCGGTACTTACGATTCAGTCGCCGTATCCGAGCATCTCCTATCAATTCCACACTCAATTCCGACTTCGCCTCCCCGATTGCCATCAAGATACGTTGGGCCAGATGTTTAAAGGAAGATTGTCGGACGGTGTGCCGCACAAGGCTCACCCTGAGATACACCGCCATTAATGAGAACGCCCTGCGTGGCCGACAGGCGGCAACTCGACTGGAGTCGACTTGCGTGAGATTGAAGGTTGACGCTTAGGAGCTGAGAGCGGTTCGCGGGTTGAGTGGGATTCAGGAGCATTCACCGCCTGATGGCGATCGTAGGCCTTGATGATGTCTTGAACGAGGCGATGCCTCACTACATCTTTCTCATCGAAGTAGATGAACGCAATCCCTTCAATATCACGCAATATCTCCTTCACTTGTATGAGGCCAGACACTCGGTCATTGGGGAGATCAACCTGTGTGATATCACCGGTGACTACCACCTTGGAATGAAACCCCAACCGAGTGAGAAACATTTTCATCTGTTCGGCCGTCGCGTTTTGCGCTTCATCCAGAATCACAAAGGAATCGTTCAATGTTCTCCCGCGCATGAACGCCAGCGGCGCAATCTCGATGTCACCTCTCTCAATCAGGCGATTGGCCCGTTCCATATCCATCATGTCAAACAGCGCGTCATACAGCGGTCGCAGATAAGGATTTACCTTTTCGTAAATGTCACCTGGAAGGAAACCGAGTTTCTCGCCAGCTTCGACTGCAGGCCTGGCAAGAATGATTCGGCTCACCTCCTTGTTCATCAACGCGCTCACAGCCATAGCCATGCCGAGATACGTTTTCCCGGTCCCGGCAGGACCGATCGCGATAACGATGTCGTGTTGTTCGATCGACTCAATGTATGCCTTTTGAGTCGGAGATTTTGGACCGACGAAACGCTTTTTGGTGACAACCATGGCCGATTTACCCAGCACATCTCGGAGCGGTGCTTCGGGAGTCCGGCGCAAAGCGCCGAGCGCGTGGGTCACATCATCAGCTTGTAACGTAACGCCCTCATTGGTGAGAGCGGCGAGCTCGATGAGGAATCGTTCAGCTTGACGAACGGCCTCAGGAAGGCCGTCCAAGGTGAGTTCTTCGCCACGTGCGGAAAGCCGTACACCCAACTCCTCCTCGATCAACTTGAGATGTCGGTCATGGTGACCGAACAGGACAGCGGTGTTGGTGCCCTCTCGTAATTTGAGCTTACGCACGAGTTGTGGTTGGTCTCCCTCCTACATCAACTGGCTGCAGTGTAACAGACAAGAAATGGACGAGACAAGCCGATGGAAGATCCTGAGCCAACCGTTAGGCTCCGCGGGGGGCAGGTGTAGTTGTCGCAGAGAGCGTCACATCAAATTCCTGTGTTGCGAGACCTCCACGTCCGTCTTTCGCAACGACTCTGACATGAAAGGTTCCCTCTTGATCCGTTGGGATCTGCCACCCGATATGCCCAGTGTCTGAACTGATCGTCATGCCGGGGGGAGCCATCTCCAAGTGATAGGTTAATGAATCCCCGTCTGGGTCGAGCGCTTTAACCGAGTAGTCAAAGCGCCCTTGAACAGCAACCGTGGGAGGAGTTGATACGATTGTTGGGCCACTATTACCCAATGTGAGTGATTCGGACTTCAAAGAATGTGCAGAGCCAGCGGGATCACTGGCCGTCACTTCAACCGCGATCCTATCCGGAGCGGCGAACCCGGTTGTGTCGAGAAACGAATCTTCCCCATCCTTGATCACCGTATCATTGCGATACCATTTATAGGTGAGATCGACACGGTCATGCTCCGGGTCACTCGCCTCCACTCGTGCTTCTATCCTATCGCCGACTCGGGAGGTCTGGGGCACAAGTGAAACCGCCGTTATTCTCGGTGAAGTATTTCCGACGACAACGCCTGCCGTCCGATACGGCTGCCCCTTGTTCGTGCCGTCTGTCGGAATGATCTCCACAAACACCGTTTGCCCACGCCTAAAAAATTCAGGCGGCAACGTTGCACTCGTTTGGCCCGCGATTGGCGCATTATCCACATACCACTGATAGTGAAACGAAACCGCTTCCCGCTCAGGATCCTCAGACTGAATCTCCACGGCAGCGGGGGCTGACTGAGAAATCGGCGCATCCACAATTACGGCAGTTGTGACAACCGGCGGTCGATTACTTGAAGACCGGGTGATCGGAGCAGTCCCTTCGGTCATCTCCCCATCAGTACAGGCGGCACAGAGGGTAACCCCCATTAGCAGCAGCCAGACCTTGAGGAGGTCGCTCTTACAGTTCCTCATACTCTTGTCAATTCGCGGCTCCAGTTTGCAACTCCATATTCCTAATCCCGCTGGTGTACCCAGCTCACATAGCGGCTGTAATTCCCTTCCAGTTTCACATCGCCCTGTGTAAAGGCACCGGTAGACATCTGGACGTTGTAGCTACACCCTTGCCCGCAATGGATTGTTCCACTGGATGCCAACCCAGTCCCTAACGAGGTCTTGGCGTTCACGTTTGTATTGCTGCCAGATGTTGTTGTCCCAATTACGGGAGCCGTCGACGCAGTTCCGGTTTTGTAGAAGAGTGCATAGAGATAACTTGCCCCGTCCGAGGCACAGAAATCGTTCGCAGGAGCGAATGTCGGGAAGAAGACGGTTCCGGCCACCAAAGTTGGATTGACCACGGAACGTTCAGCTGAATAATTCGTGGTGACAAGTGTCACAGGATCGGTGATGTTGACCGTCCCCGGCATCGTCACACGCCAGCCATCCTTCGAGGCCACCAGGCCGATCATCGAGGTGGTCCCAGTGCCATTGAAGCTGGTGACACCAGGATTCGTCGGATCGGTCACCTGATTGGTGCTGCCGCTACAGACGATACAAATCACTGCGTTGGTGACATCCACGAGATCATCGTCCTGGCAATTCGTCGTCGACGTTTGAGTACAGGTATTGCCCATGACAGAATCCTTGATCCCGAAAAGCCGTTGAAGGGTGTTATCCACCTTGTCGGCATTGCTGAAGTATCGACCTGTTCCAAAAAAGACCCACATTTTATCGGCATCGTCTATAGTCACGGTTGGAGCCGATGCAGAGGGGCCGACTTCTATTGTTGTCCCGCTAGCCGCGTCGTAGAATGTGTCAATGACTTCCGTCGGAGTCCGAGTCCCTCCGTTATTGATCCCCCAAGTATTCGGATTACAGGGTGCAGTGGGACAGTTCATGGTAAGTCGATAAAGCTTGCCTCGCCACGGGAGAGCCCCATCGTGGATCGTTCGCACCGAGTACGCGACGTCCGTCCTCCAGTCCGAGTCCTTATCGACCGCGACAACGTGCCCCATAAACGATTGCCAGGTACCGACAGGCATCGTCGTCAAACTCCCACCTGCAGATACTTTTGGTCCGTTCTTCAGATCCACCGTATAAAGGTTTGCGGTCTGGGCTGATACCGCGGTGAGATCGGCCTTATACCCGTTCGGTCCCGACCCAAATAAGGCGTACCACTTCTCATTAGTCGGATCGATGGGGCTGTCCGTCTTCGGGTTCATGCGAGCAATGGCTGGATAGCTGGTGGTCAGCCCAAGTCCGCTGTCGCTAAAGACCCACATCAACTTTGGATCCACCTCTGGGTTTGTGATATCCAAGGCAAAGTAGGCACTGTAGAACGTCCGAGAAACTCCTCCGATCGTAACCGTCATAGGCGGAGCTCCCGACCCTGCAGCACAATTTCCGCAACTGCCACCCATCCGGAACCCACCGATTAACACAGTTCCCCAGCCTCCAGGGTGGTCAGCATCTGGTGTGAAGATCCTCGCTTCAGCGATCGTCGGTTTCAGATCGACATAGTACACGTGTGTATAGTCCGCCCTGGCAAGCCACTGAAGATGAGGCAACAATTCCTGTGGAATGAAGGACCAGAGCTCCGAACCAAGCGCGGCCCCGCTGGAATTGTCTGTGGGATTCTTGGTGTACCAGCCATGTTCCACGTCAGAGGTCGTTGAAGGATCATCGCCCTTATGGTAATAGCCTCCGTTGAAGGCATGGAGCATCCCGTCATTCGCACCCACATAGACGACCTGCCGCCTGTTTCGATATTTCGCGTAAAACGCTGTGTAGGTCGGATCGCCGAACGCCAAGTCGTAGCGTGCTTTTGGAGCACCCACGACTGTCGGTGTCGAGTGGATCGGATCTCCCAGCCTCCAGACCTTGTAGGTCCCGCTGCCGACCGGGACCTCAAGCATTCGGGTACGCAAACCGGCAATCTCATCACCGCGTATGAAGTTGATGAGATTCGTGGCGTTGGTACTTCCTGCGCACGAGTCGCCTGGATACCGCAGATAGTCCCGAAGGGCAGCACAGTTCGCCGTACTGAAGTCAATCTGTTCCGTGGGGTCTACAATTCCGTTGTTATTGGTATCGACCCAGGTCAGGATCTTGCGAGAGGCGGAGGTCACGTTCGCGAGTTCTTTGCCCGCTTCCCAAATAGGCTTGATCGACTTAAGATCGCCGGTGAAGGTGGGTGTCGTACTATCCGCTACTCCATCAGCAGGACTGATGTCCGCAAACTTATCGACAAGGACCTTCTTGTAGGTCGGACTCGTAGGATTATTGTCATACCGAGTGGTCACGATCAAATCCTGATCGTAGGTCAGCTTCCCATCCTGATTCGTATCCTCTCTGAAATTCCCGAACCCGTCGACGAACAGAGCGTGGGTATATCCGGTCCACTTGACGTTCGCTCCGCCCTGACCTACGTCGCTCGTAAAGAAATAGGCTTGATAGATCGACCCCTCTCCGGTGGCAGACGTCGCAAGGACTGAAATGGAGGTACCCGACGCGCTTTTCCTCAGAATCGCGGTAATGGTGGCCATCAGGCGGTCTTGCAAATCATCGACGTTGGACGACTCAAAATAATTGTCCGGAATTCCGTCGCTGCCTGGCGCACCGGTGGCATTGATGACCTTATCCCATTCCGAGACCAGGTCGGGGATGTTATTACCGTTGGTATCCTCAAATCCTCCGAGTTGTGCGGCATGCATGAGGAGCTCTCGACCCGCGATATTCCCGAAAGCGAAGAACGTGTAGACCGTGATGTTTTGGAGGCCTGGGAGGCAATGCCCGGTCACATTCAAGACGGGGATCTGTCCATCGGCTGTGCCATTGCAGGGCCGAAGGTCATTCGTATGGGCCCAATAGGCGACGTCGTCCAGGTAATGGTTTCCGCTGCTCCCGTAATCAGTTTTGTGCTCACCGAGCAGAGTGGCTGCTGGCGTTGCGCTGTTTGTGTTACACGTTCCATTCGGTGCATGGATCGTTAAGCTGCCTCCCGTGCAGTGAAGACCATGGAGCCCATGGGCGTAGTCCTGCAATCCGGCGGGGATATTGGTGTCTTGTGTCGGCTCTCCATCCGTCACGAGGATGACGAACGTCTTGCAGCAGGCCACCTTGGTTGAGGTCGTCGCCCAGGCCGGCGTGTGATTGCTGCCGAAGAAATAGGGATCTCGCCCACAGGCATTCGTAATATAACCGGAAGGGCACGTTTCGGACCCAGTAAGGGCTGTAATTTCTGAGCCACCAATCGAACCCACGCCGCTCCCCTGAAAGGCTACACCGTTTGAATTCCCACCAGAAAAAGCAATCGGATATACATAGGACGACGACAGATAGGTGGAATTGATTTGTGCGATGTAGCGAGTCGTCTCGTACAGCGACTCGGAAAGGGGTGTCCAGGTCGATGGGAAGGATTCTTGGACCGCGTCAATCATGGCTGCCGTGTTGGTATTGAAGGTTTCGACGGTGCTCCCACTAAAATCGATAGATTGACGAGACCCGACGCCCACCAACATACGGGCGCCATCACCAGTCGGCTTGAACTCAAACAGACCGAATCGGGCTTGCGCGCCGATTTGCTGAATCGTGCCGGTCGGCTCGGTCGCATAGCCGATTTTGAGTTCGTATTTCCGTACACTATAGCTATCTCCACAATTGCTATTGAACGAGTTGTCGTTATCCACACAGAAATAGGCTGAGCTAGTGCCGATATACAGATTGCTTGGAGTTCCGCTCGTGTCGGCTGTCGGAATTCTGCCGACATAGGTGCTGGGCCCGGTCCCTCCATTGTATGTGGCGAGAGCCATCTCTGTATTCACGCCGTTGGCCTGTGCTCGTACTGTCTTGAGCGCGGGACTTCCATTCGTTGGGCACGTGCCATCGGCCGCTCGCGCCACAAAACAGTCTCCACCGATCATGGCTTTCTTGAGCGCGTCAAACCGGCGGAAGGTGGCCCAATTGAGATAATTCCCGTCCCATTGAGTTGAGCCGCAGGCCGTTGCCAATGTCGCCCTAACCGTGGTTGGCTCAAACCGAGTATCGGAGGTGTCATAGGTGTAACAGGTGAGTGAGTCGAAGTACCCTGACCATTTCGTCGTATTCACGAAATCAAGATCGGCAGAATCAACACAGTCCCCATCACCATTTTGATCGCACCCAAGGCCGCTCATGCTCCCGGAATTGTCCAGCACCAAAATGATGTTGGGGGCAACCTGGTCGCTCACGAAGGGCGGGACCGCGTAGTACTGATCCATTGTCTGAGCCTGCCCTACCCCGGCACAGACAAGGCTTCCCGCCAACGCAAACGCGACGGTCCCACAACCTGCACGATTCCCGCGTTTCATGGCACCCTCCATTGGAGTTTTCGTCTGTGACCTGTTGTTTCCCATTGGTCGCCCCTTATTCGGGTAAGATCACCAACATCCAATCGATCTTGTCGGTCGTGCCTTTTTGAATGCGATATCTCACGTCGGTATTGACTCGAATGACCGTCAGGACGACTGGATCACCATGGCGATCGACGATCACAGCCTCCGGCACCAAGCTGACGGTTCGCCCGTTGATCTCAAACGTCGTTTCATGGATCGCCGTAATGGTACCGGTAGGATAACTGGCCATCGCAGCAGGGAACGGTTCCTCGGCACGACTTGTTTGAGGCAGAGTAGACCAGACGGCCAGAAGCACAAAGAACAACAAGGTCTTCAGTTCGTGCCGGCCTCGCAACAACCTTCCCTGTACAGGTACTGTTTTCATAGCACCACACCGCCTCCTATCCATCCTCGCTTAACCGTTATCACCTCGCTTCATGCATCCTTCACCGGTCGTGTTTAGGCAATCGAAGGTGACAATGACACGGCTCGTCGCACCAGTCGCAGCATTGGCCGCAACACAGTCGACCCGATAGTATTGATCGTAGGTCGGATGGTCTTGATCGGCAAAATCACTACCGGTTCGGCGTTTGGAGTAGAGAAAATCTATGTCACCGTACACAGCGTATCCGTTGACGTTCATCTCAAGGTTGGGGTCCTGCTTAGTCCTCCCATCAGCCTTAACCGCAATGTCAACATTGTTCCGAAGCGTGCCGTTGATTTCCTGGGTAAACACTGCCTGATTGCCAACAGGCACCGGTCCCTGCGGAGCAAGAAGGACTGCCGCTGGCCCGGTCATCTGAGGATCGTCAATCGTCAAACGAATCGCTCGGACTGCTGTTCCCACACAAGCTTCGGCTGCATCTGTTCCTTCCTCAACCATGCGAAGCGCTCCCGCCATGGAGTTTTCCATACCTGTCATTGTGAGCGCAGCCACCCCGAGAGCTCCAATGATCAGGATTAAGAGCATCACTGTCATGAACGACGTGCCTCGATCATCTCTGTAGAACCTCACCAATGTAGTACCCCTATGAGAAATCAGCATGATTAGAGCCTCTGGTTCCGGAGTTCGACTGTCCGAGTCAGGACCCGCCGACGGAACTGAAAATAGGCCGACTGCTGGGCTGCTGACGCAGTGTCACCCAGCGCGAAGAGTCCTGTGGCATGGCTGTGATCGCTGATCACTGGAAACCTCCCGCCATGCACGGCTGTCGATTGCATTTCTCCCATGCCCTGATCGGCTTTCGTCTGACGCGCAACAATGTTCACTTGCACGAGCCGAATCGTTCTCGGAGTCATGAACGAGCCATAGGGGCCTGCTGTGCCGAACCAATTTCGATCTGTGATGAAGTCAGCCTGGTCAAAATTGTTTGACAGATTGAGGTCATCCGGCTGTAGGTCTGGGGTTCCACTATTGACGCGTGGGTCGCACCCGTCGCACGCATAGGCCAGTTGAAGGTCTTCGACCCCGTCCATGATGGGAATGCAACCTGAGTTCACTTGATTGCAGTTCGGTGGACCGCCAGGCCCGACAAGCACAGCAGGGACAGCGCCACGCACAAGACAGGGCGCATTCCCCTGACATAGGTTGAGGGGATCGGATCCCGGAAGAGCTGGGGGAGGGGATGGTGGAATGACTTGATAGGTGATGCATTGAAGCAGATACACCTGCGTTCCCGACCCAAAAGCCGCAGGCGTCGGAATGGCTGGGTTCAATGTCAAGGCTCCTGGACTGACGGCCTGTATGGTCGAACCAGCCATTCCCCCAATTGACACCGGCATCCCGAGTAACGCAGCTCCGCCACCAGGAATGGCATTGCCCATTGCTGTCGTCGCATTGGCCGGCATGGGAATACTCGAAATCGGTGTTTGTAGGCCACCAATAGTCCCAGGGGCTCCTGGTACGAAGACTTGCCACAACGGTCCTACTGCAGTGATGGAATTGGTCATCGGCACGACCATCGAGATGGTATCGGGCCCGGTATCCGCCCCAAGCGGATTGTTATCACCCGGTACAAGCGCGTATGGAGTGCCGTTGATGTGGCACCCTCCTACCGTGGTGGTGAGGCCACGCATCCCGAAGCCAGCGAGCTTCAAATCAGCCGTGATCATATCCATGGCATTTCGGGCTGTCGCTTGGGTACTCCCAATCTGTCCGGTAATGCGCGTGGTCTTCTGACTGACGACGAGTGCACCGAACCCTGCCGCAACGATTGCTGCGGTCATCATTGTCGCCACCATAATTTCCACCAGGGTAAAGCCCTGTTGGTTCCGACCGTATAACTTCGGCGAAAGTCTCATGGGATGCCCCCTACGCATTCCTTGTTCACACAGTGATCCGCCCTATTCCGGTTCGATCACCGTTCGAAAAGCGACCGAGCGTTGGCGTTGTACGCCAGTGCGTTCGTTCCACTGCAGCTGCACTGTCAGTTGCACAGCGCCGGAATCTTTACTAACTGGTGGTACCGGTACGGCCTGGACGGTTCCGCGAACGTTCAATAAGTTGGTGGCCAAGACTAATGTTCTCCATTGCGTGCAATCGCCTTGGATGCCTCTGATGGCAGCGGCTAATGGGGTCACAGAGGGAAATGGCATGGTTGGGGCAGGGGCAGGAATGCCACCCGCTAAGCAGTTCCCTGGCCCCGTTGTATCGAGATTGTTGTACGCCCATGCGAACCGCCTATTACTTTGGATCCGTTCCATCATGTCGGCCGCCACATTGGTCACGATGGACAGATCATTGGCATCCACGTTCTTTGAAAAAGACACGCCCTGCATGGCGGCCATACCCATGACTCCCACGCCTAGAATGGCAGCAGAGATCATGACCTCTGCCAACGTAAATCCTTTTTCATTCTGTGGCTTCATAATCTGTTTACCCTCTGACTCATGACCGGTCATTGACGAGACAGGGATTGATGGCTTGCCGACACCATGTCACCTTCCCCGATGGCATCAGCGAAATTGAATAGATCAAATTCGGATCTCGTGTGCTCTGCAATTGAATTGTCTGCCCCAACGGATTCGGATTCGTACTCAAGCCTCGGGGAGTGAAGCTCAACACTGGCAACGGTAGCGTTGGAGGCGGCGTCGATGGAGGTGGTGCCGTGATAAATCTGATTTTTTCCGGAAAGGTTTCTCGCCCCGTTTCCAGCCCTGCCGTTGCATCTGTAACTACAACTACATCAAGTCCCATAGGCACACTGGAAGGTGTTGCCGTGAACATGGCATTTCGGCTGATCGCTGAGGAACGGGCAAGGATCAGTTTGTTGTACAGGCTTGTGGTGGCTTGATACAGCTCATGCCTTGCGTACATCTGAAGAAAATTCGGAACAGATACTGCCGCTGCAAGGCTCAGGATCGCCCCAACGATGGCAATTTCTACGAGGGTGAACCCTCTCTCGTCCGACTGTATTGGGCTCAGAATTGGCATATTCTTCATGACGCCTCAGAGTTGAGCAAGGTACATGCCTCTTTGCCGCAGAGATCACTTTCCTATAACCTCTTGATTTAACTCTGTGGGTTTGGCTTCGAAGTAGATGGAGATCGACCAATTTTCGTACTCAGGAACAACAATTTTCGGCGCACAGGTCGTACGGTTTGGTACGGAGGGATACCCAGCCCCTTTAGGAAATGTGCCGGCATCATGCGGATACGAAGGAGTTCCCGCGACCGGAATTTTTGCTTATTCGCTGAGTGAAAGAGTATCGACCTAGTTTTGGGACCGAGTGACGCGATGAAACGAGAGTTTCGCAAGGCACAACGGTACGCTGTTCAGATTCCTTGTACGTTTGGAACGTCTGAAGGCAAGAGCCACGGAACGATCTTGAATCTTTCAGCGCATGGATGCGCCCTCACAGCTGAGCGCCTACCCAGCAAAGGATCATACCTGTCACTGGATATTGACCTCTTGAATGGAGAGATACCCGTTCAGATTGAGCTGGCCGGTGTACGGTGGGTTTCTGAGCCTCGATGTGGAGTCGAGTTTATTCGGATGTCATCGGACGCCCTAAGACAATTGTCGGCTTTTGTGCTGATCCTGGACACAACCCCCTAACTGAACTCGCTCGTCTTTTGGTGAAGCTATTTTACGGCGACCGCCCGCACTTGTCGGTACGTCGTTACGCCTCTCAGCACTTTCTGAATGCCATTTTGTAGCAGCGTCACCATGCCGTCTCGCATTGCCATGCTCAGAATCTCCGCGGTTCGCGCTCTCCCTTGAATCAGGTTCTTAAGGTCTTCTGTTGCTACCAGAAGTTCATGGAGGGCCACGCGCCCCTTAAACCCACTGTGATTGCAAGCGTCGCACCCTTTTCCACGGGCAAGGGTAAAGTCTTCCGTGTACGCCACGTTCAGCTTTTCCCAATACCGGGCTCCATAGCCTTGCACCAGCTCATCATATTCCTGTTGCGTGGGGTGATAGCTCTCCTTGCAATGGAGACAGATGCGCTTACAGAGACGCATTGCAAGGATGCCCAACATCGCATCGGCGAAATTGAAGGAGTCGCATCCCATGTCCAGCAATCTGGTGACGGTTTCCACCGCACTGTTGGTATGTAGGGTGCTCATGACCAGATGCCCGGTGAGTGACGCTTCGATCGCGATATCGGCCGTCTCCTTGTCCCGCATCTCTCCAATCATGATGACATCCGGGTCGGCCCTGAGGAACGCGCGCATCGCCGAAGCAAAGGTGAACCCGATCTTAGGATGCACCTGAACCTGGCGCAAACCCTCCTGGGTGATTTCGATCGGATCCTCGGCCGTCCAGATTTTTCGCTCATCGGTATTGATGTGTCTCATCACAGCGTGGAGGGTGGTCGTTTTACCAGAACCTGTCGGCCCGACACAGAGGAAGATTCCATACGGCCGTTCGGATAACTCCTTGACGGTTTGTAATGTCTCCGGTGAAAAGTCCATGGCCTCGAGCGGCATGATTTCTTTGGCGGTCAGGAGCCGCAACACCACATCTTCATTGTTCCCGGCGGTCGGTAAGGTTGCGACTCGCAATTCGATCTCTCGATCCTTGGCTAACTTGTAACGGATTTTCCCATCCTGAGGCTTCCGCCGTTCGGCGATGTCCAGATTGGCCATGATCTTTAGGCGCGAGACAATCGCCCGGCGGTAGACAGCGGGAATGCGCATGTAGGTAAAACACGTGCCGTCGACTCGAAAGCGCACGGCCGTTTCTTTACGATCCGAATACGGTTCGATGTGGACATCAGAAACTCCGAGTCGGTACCCCTCCGCGATAATTTGATTGGCTAGACGTACGATGGCCGAGTCGTTTTCATCGATTTCACCTGGCTCTCCTTCCGTGCTTCGTTCAATACCGGCTTCATCGACAAGTTCCCCAAGAATCTCGGTAATGGAACCCCCACTCACCTGTCCGGTCACAACAAGCAGGTATTGCTCGATATCGCGCCGAAGCCCAACTGAGAAGCGAACAGTCAGGCCCGGGAAAGCACGCCGGATATCAAGACCTTTTTCCAAATCATGAGGATCATTGATGACCACATCGAGAACCGTTCCCTGTCGCTTCAAGGGAAGCCACGAATTTCTTCTCAAGTAGTCGAAACTCAGATTCTTCAGGAGATCGGGATCAATAATGGTCCGCTCATCATACGGAACATAGGGACACTGATAGAACTCGCTGAGTGCTGACCCGAGTGCGGCACGTGGTACTCGGTACTTTTCAAGCAAGATCGTTTCGAGGTCCACCTCGCGTGATAATGATTCCTCTATGGCCACATCCAAGTCGGCTTGACTCATCAAGCCTCGATAGGCGATGCAATCCAAGAGACTGCGCTCCATCGTCATCTTACGAGGTTGTTTCGCCATCGTGTGTTTTTTCGGGCTTCCACCTGATAGAACCGGTCGCCTTGGGCGTACCGCATGGTCTTGTGCAATCATTCTAGCTCATCCTTTTCCATCGCCAATAAGAAGTTGCTTTTTCGGACTCCTCTCTCACGTCGGTCTTAGAAGCGTGCCATCCAGGTGCCTGGAGCGCGATAGACCACCGGCAACCCTCGAAACAAACCCTCCCCAAGATCGTGGTCGTACCACACCTCAAGCGAACTGCCTGAATCTGATCGCGCAATTGTTTCACCTACCAATGCCGCTCCATAGAGCCGTACCCCTCCAGAGAGCGTGATGGTACCGATGGCGTGTAGCACTCCGTTGAAATTGATACCCGTGAGGTGAACGGGAGTGCGCACGAGCGAGTTGCTTTGATCAGGTGTTGGGGGGCTCAATACTGGAATCACTGCACCGCTCCCGCTGGGAGCCAGTTCAATATGCCCCTGCATGACCACCGTCCCCTCGATATACGGCGCCTTGAGCTTGAGCACTCCAAGATTGTCGGCACGCGGCGGCATCTGGTCGAGGGTATCGACAAAGATCAGGCCCAACTGATCTCCAGGAGCTTGGGATTGCACTACCACCTCCGGAGACACCCCTTTGCCTGGTTCCACGATCCCTTGGGGATAGAGAAGACCGTCTCGATCGATTGCGTAGTAGCGACCGAACCGTTGGGCCATTCGCTTCAGGTGTTCGTATGGCCACTCATCGAAGCGAACTCCGGGAACGGGATGTTGACCGACATGAATGTTGGTGGGCACATCCGTAAATGGCTGGACAAGCGGTTGAGTCAACTGGACATCGCCTCCCACCCAGGCCTCCACCCACCGATCTTCTCGTTGACCGAGCTCCTCATAGCTCTGCCCGCTGAGCGGAGCAATTCCGCTTTTCCTTGGAAGATCTGTGGCCGTTTTGAGCACCAGGTTTCCGCCAACTTTTAAATCACCCCAATGTAGAGAGACCGGTGATTCTCCACCAGGTTGCGGCTGGCCCAGATTCCGGTGAACCTGTACTGCGGTCTTCAATGCAGGCAGCCCCAAGGCGCTTAACTGCATTCGGACCGATTGCCGAACGGAAGGGGTTGTATTGGTTGCGATGGTCGTATCAACGGTACAGAGCAGGCCTGGATCGGTCGGAGCATACACTTTGAGTTCCTCTACGCGTCCAAGGTGTTGCATGGCACGAAACAGTCCGTATTCTGGATCATTCAGCAGTCGGTTGTCTGAATCATTCTGAGCCTGGAAGTGTAAATCCGGACGGTCTACGGTCCCCGCAAATTGTGAGCGCCCAGTCGCATCAAAAAATGAGGGTGCACCATCCGTGTCACGCCCGGTCCTGGTACGCAGTGCCACGATCGCCGGGATCGTACTCGTGGACAACGGTTCATGAAACCATCCCACTACAAGTTCGGCGGATGCGTCAGCAAGTTGTTGCGCAATGCCCAGTTGCCCTGCGGCACTGGCACTGACAGCCTCTTGCCCACTCAGGTTCAAGAGCGTCGTTGCAAGCACTGAGAGAACCAGTACGATCACCATGGCTCCCAGAAGTGCAATCCCTCGTTGGTCACCGTCGATGTTTCGACAGAACATAATGGGTACCCTCCTAAGAGCGAATGCTCACTTCCCGCATCATTCGATGCAGGGCTTGATTTGAATTGATTTCTAAGATTACTCGTCTCACGAGTGCGGCCTGGACCGTGCTTTGCCCCAGGTCGTTCCTGTATGAAAATCGCAGATCGTCGAGTCCGCCAATTAGAACGCTCGCGCCGCCATCAACCATGCGCATCAGATTCGACTGGCCGGCTTCCTGGCGCTTGACGTAGTAGACGACTCGATTGAGGATTTGCACAGATGCACCTTCAGGAAATGAGGACTGAATCGGGTCCACGAGCGTGAGGTGAAACCGTTGCCCCGCATGGGCGAGCCGATGAGATTCGCAGCCATAACGCCCACACACAGAGAGCGTCTTGCCTTCTCCCCATCCACTCCCGTCCAGGACCGGCAACACGGTTTGTCCAGGACTAAGCCCGGCGGTCGTGACAGTCCGATGGTCACTGAGATTGGCGTAAAATAGGAACTGGTCCGAGGCTGCCGTCACAATCGTCTCGGCCGTAGCGAGTCGCACTTCTTGTTCAAATACTTCGAGCCCGAGTCGTAAGTCTTGCTGCTGATTCAGAGAACGTTGCTGCTTACCGGCATGCGTCTGGACGATATTCAAGGTGGTTAACGCCGTTGCAAGCACGACCGCACCGATCGCCAAACTGATCATGAGTTCACTCAGGCAGACACCGTCAGTGTTGAACAGGCTGCGCGAGCCTGGTTGACATCTCACGATGGAAAGAGCCGAATTTCGATAGATCATCGTAGCCCCACATAGTTCGGATTCGCTCGCATGGTTGCTACTTGCACCTCTCGTCGCTGGCCTCTTCGGTCGGAGTAAGAAGCCGCCGCTCGGATGACGACGATCCCCGAGGTGTTTAGCGACTTCTCACGATCACTCTCAATGGTCCAGACCAGCGTGATTCCATCCCGTTCGTAGCCGGCCGTATAGATCCCGTCCCCGGCGGTGACATCAGCCCCTTGACCGTCGTCTACCATGATCGCATCAACAATGCCGTCATAATCCAGATCGTCTTCGAGAAGAGATGACCATCGAATGGAACGCTTCGCTTCGAGTTTCCCTTGTGCAAGCTCCAGTGCCTTGCTACTGAGACCACCCTGCTGCACGTATCTTGACGTGATCTCTACCGCACCCAGTGTCCCCAGCAACGCAATTCCCGAGATCATCATCGCCACCATGACTTCAATCAGGCTGAAACCGTCGCATTGAAGATGACTGCTCATAAGATCGATACCCGACCGGTAATACTCACCGTGAGTGTTTGGGTCTGGCCCTCCCTATTCCTAAGCTGGATTGTCGTTGCTGTCGCTGAGCGACCGCTGGGGTGGAACAGAATGTCCCACCCTGCACTCGGTTCTTCAATGATGAGCCCCTTTCCCCCATAGTGATACGTGTGGTGAGCGGCATTTTGGTTGACGAACTGTGTGACCAGCCGCTGGTCTTCTGCGTCAATGACAATTCGAACTCGATCTCGATTGGTTAAGGCAAGCTGCCTCGCGAGACGCAGGTCGGAGGCTATTTCTTCCGTGACGCACCGGAGTTGGGCTCGTGAATTGAGTCCAAGGTAGTTGGGAAGTGCCAGAAGAGAGACCATGGCCAGAATCCCCGCGACCACCATCAATTCAGCTAATGATTTTCCATCCTGCTTCATACTTTCACCTATGTCCCACGTCCTACTTATTGGACATATCTCTATGTCAAAATGTGTGCCGCTCTTCTACCGGCCATTCCCTAGTTGTAGCCGGAGCTATTCCGAACAGCCCACTCTCCCATAAAGCATCGAGTTATTGGGGCTTTAGGTAGGTTGCGGTGCTTTAGGAGACGGTGAAGCAGCTGATTGAAGGAGGAGATGACGTCGGAATCATATCATGCACGATTAGATACAGGTCTTATCGAAAGAGATACACCTAACTGGCTGTGAATCGGCCATGGGAGCCATTATCCAGCCAAGAGACCTTGATACCAATCAAGGAGGGATTGACCAAAGAACAATGACACCAGAGCCCCACAGACGAGAAAGGGACCGAAGGGAATATAGTCCTCCCGACGTATCACCTTAGTCGCGATAAGACCCACACCCACCAGGGAACCAAGGAAGGAACCAACCATGATCGTCATCAAGGCCGGCTTCCAGCCGAGAAAGGCCCCGATCATCGCGAGCAGCTTGATGTCTCCCCCGCCCATGCCCTCTTTGCCGAAGAGATATGGACTCGCCCAAGCCAGCAGCCATAGGATGCCTCCGCCAACGAGAACTCCCAACAAGCCTTCGAAGAACCCGAGCGGGAGGATTGTTGCGGCACTGAGGAGCCCGAGCACAATCCCAGGGAAGGTGATGACATTGGGAATGATCTTATGGGAAAGATCCGTTCCAGCAGCAACAAAAAGAGCCGAAAGCAACATCCCGTACACAGCCGCCGACCAGGTCATCCCAAAGAACGAGACTATCCCGACGTAGCCCACAGCATTCAGCCCCTCCACCACAGGATAGCGGTACGGAATGCGGACCGCACAGTGCCGGCAACGCCCCCCGAGTAGCAGGTAGCTGAGGACCGGAACGTTGTCATACCAGGCAATAGGGTGCGAACAGGCTGGGCAATGGGACCCTGGCCATGCGATGGATTCGTGTAACGGCAACCGGTAAATACACACGTTCAGGAAGCTCCCGACAAGTGCGCCAAAGAGACCGACCACGAAATATACCGAGATTAGTGACTGACTCTCATGCATAATTGCTCAGAGTGCTTTCCTTACCCAGGAACCCTACTAGGGCCAAACTACCCGAATTTACATTCTTCACCAATCGGTACATAATGTTTGGGTCATCGGCCAGTTGGTCACATCGAGTATACCTGAAACCTATTCCGATCAAAGGAGAACCTGTCATCATGGCTAAAGGAAGTGCCAAGCCACGACCTCGGAAGTCTCTTATGAACCTCGAGCCTCCGCCGCGCACAAGACGTCCGGAGTCCCTCACGTCACGTGAACAGGAAATTCTGGAGTTGATTTGGGCGGGGTTCAAGAACAAAGAAATCGGCAGTCGGCTGAAGATCAGCGTCAAAACCGTCGAGGCCCACCGGGCCAATATGATGAAGAAGATGCGTGTCTCGAATACCGCTCAGCTGCTGAAGACCGCTATCCAAGGTGGGTCGCTGAGAATCCGGTGACTCATGGCCGGTGATTCTGCTGAGCTCGTTGACGAACGGCTTCGAAGAGGACAATTGCGGCTGCCGCCGACACATTCAATGATGCGACCCGCCCTCTCAACGGAATGCGAATGCAGTCATCGCAATGCTGTAACACGCCTGGTCTGATGCCCGCCCCCTCTCCGCCCAGGACTAGCCCAACCGGCCCTCGAAGGTCGATCTCCGTAAAGACCTTACTTGCCGACGGAGTGACACCGTAGATCCAGACACCGGCTGCCTTCAATGATTCGATCGATCTGCTCATGTTGGTGACACGCGCTACGGGAATGTGATCAATCGCCCCGGCTGACGCCTTTGCGACTACAGATGTCAGGCCGACAGCCCTGCGTTCCGGGATAAACACTCCATGGACACCCGCACCCTCTGCCGTCCGAAGTACAGCCCCGAGGTTGTGAGGGTCTTCCACCCCATCGAGAATGACGAGCAACGCAGGCTCATGCCGGTGAGCAGCTCCAGCAAGAATCGAGCCTTCCGTCTGGTAGGCCTTTGCTGAAGCAAAGGCAATAACGCCTTGGTGCCTGCCATTGGGCACCAACCGGTCGAAGGAAGCCAGAGGCTGAACATGAATTGGAATTCGGCGTGATCGAGCGAGTTGCACCACATCTGTGTACTGCTTGTCAGTCCGAAGGACCAACACTCGCTGCAATGGTCGGTTTTCAGCTTTCAGTGCTTCCCGGACGGCATGGAGACCGTAGAGGATCTCTTGTGGACTACCGTTTCCACCGGCTGGTGCCATCGGGCTTATCCTCGATGATGATGCCCTGAGCTGCGAGTTCTTTTCTAATTTCATCGGCTTTCATGAAATCTTTTTTCCGCCGAGCCTCATTGCGTTCAGCAACCCTAGTTTCGATGACTGAATCGCTAAGCGGCGTAAAGACGATACCGGTCCCCGTCACAGTTGACGCTCCGGCTCGTACCGCACCTGTTCCAACTATTTCCTCCTTAAACTGCCACTTCTTATCCAAATCTAAATGGAACAGCCCTAGGTTGTTCCCAAGAGACAAAAATTCTTCTCTAGCTCTTCGTCGTCCGCCAGTAGAGAGACTGTGCCCCATCAATTTGTTCACATCGCTTCGCAGCCCCTGCAACGCAGCAATGGCGGCGGGCGTATTCAAGTCGTCGTCCATCGCGGCCCTAAACCCTGCTTGACAACGAGCTATAGCGAGATCGAGGTCTGGGTCCGCTATTGCCTTGTCCTCAGACTCGGTTAAGCGTCCAAAGAGATCATAGAAACCATTCAGAGCGCTCTTGGCCTCTTTCAGAGCTTGGTCTGAGAAATCCAACGGCCCATGGTAGTGAGTGGACAGAAGAAAGTACCGAAGGATTTCGCCAGTAATCGCTTCCGACCATTCTGATTTCTCAAAGATCTCACGGATGGTAAAGAAGTTGCCGAGTGACTTTGACATCTTCTCTTTATTGATTTGGACAAACCCGTTATGGATCCAATACTTGGCGAATTGCTGGCCCGTCGCACCACACGACTGAGCGATTTCATTTTCATGGTGAGGAAAGATCAGATCCATGCCTCCACCGTGAATATCGAAGGTTTCACCAAGATGCCGGATCGACATGGCTGAACATTCAATATGCCAGCCCGGTCGGCCTTGTCCCCAAGGGCTGTCCCACGCCGGCTCCCCTGGCTTGCTCTGCTTCCAAAGTGCGAAATCCATCGGGTGTCTCTTGCGCTCATCGACTTCAACCCGGGCGCCCGCCTGGAGATCTTCAAGCTTGCGTTTGGAGAGTGTGCCATAGGCCGGATATTGGGCCACGTCAAAATACACGTCGCCCTCAACTTGGTACGCCAGCCCTTTGCGGAGCAAAGTCCCGGTTAGTTCGATGATCTCCGCCATGTGTTCCGTCGCCTTTGGTTCGACCGAGGCTGGGCGCACACCGAGCTTTGCCATGTCGTCATGATAGGCTTGGATAAACTTCTGCGTCACAGTCTCACAGTTGACACCCTGCTCATTGGCCCGCTTGATGATCTTGTCGTCCACATCCGTGAAGTTCTTCACAAAGGTGACACCATAACCACTGTATTCCAAGTAGCGTCTGAGCACGTCGAAGACCAGTGCACTACGGGCATGCCCGATGTGGCAATAGTCGTAGACCGTTACACCGCAGACGTACATGCGTACGTGTTTCGGTTCCATCGGTTCGAACACTTCTTGCCGCCCGGTCAGGGTATTGAACAGTTTGAGCATAAGATTTACGGCTCAGCGCTCGTTCTGCGTTTGGGCCAATGTGACCACAGGAAGTAGCCAACGCCTACGGCCAGGACGAGCCCGATGAGGATGTCAAATTGATGAAAGTAATCACGGAGGTGTTCCCATTCTTCTCCCATCCGAAGGCCGATGTAAGCCAAGAGATAGCACCAGGGCAAGGCTCCGACAAACGTAAACAGGACGAAGCGCGGGAAATTCATCCTCGCAATGCCGGCCGGAAGTGAGATGAACGTCCGCACGACCGGCAGCATCCTTCCAAAAAACACCGCAGCCTCTCCATATTTGGCGAACCAGCGGTCGGCAACATCCAGATCATGCCGTGATACCAAAAAGTACGGTCCATAGCGCTCCGCAAACGGTCGTCCACCCCAGACGCCCGCGTAGTACGCGACAATGGATCCCAGCACATTTCCAACGGCACCGGCCAGCGTGACCCCCAGCATGGTGAATTCTCCGGTCGTCACGAGATACCCGGAAAAAGGCATGATGATTTCACTTGGCAGCGGGATACAGGCGCTCTCAACAGCCATCGTGAACAGAATACCCCCGTAGCCGAATCGTGAGATACAGGCGATCACGAATCGGCTGAGTTCGCCGATGATAGTTTCGATGAGTTCGCCGATCATGTCTCCAACTCCTCCACGCCAACACGTATTAACCGCATGATGGAGGACTTTCGAACGCCCTGCTTCACCATCGTCTCCCACGGGCGAAACTGATCAAGGACCCCATAGTGCGTACAGTCCAAATGAATCGGCGTGATGGAGATACACCCGTCTTCGATGGCCTCGTGGTCCGCATCTTTACTGCGGCTCCATGAGACGCGTTTCCCGGCAATCCAATAGTATTTTCGTCCGTGAGGATCAACCTTCTCGATAATGGGATTCTGGAACCGCCTTCGGCTGAGACAGGTGACTCGCACACCTTTGATACCTGATCGTGGGCGATCAGGAATATTCACATTCAATAAGGTCTCGTCGGGCAGCCCTCTGGCCAGCACCAACTGCGCGACCCGTACAGCGTAAATGACACCCACGTCAAAATGAAATTGGTCTTTCCCTTCTTGAGACACCGCGATGGATGGGACACCGAGGATGGCTCCCTCCATGGCCGCCGAAACGGTGCCTGAATACATCACATCATCGCCGAGATTGACTCCCTTATTGATCCCGGACACCACGAGATGCGGTGCTTTGGGCATAATCTTCAGCAACGCCAAATTCACGCAATCCACTGGAGTCCCATTGACCGCAAAGAATCGTGGTTTGACCTCCTGAACCCTCAGTGGTTTGTGCAACGTCACGGCATGGGCGACCGCCGTGCGCTCACGATCTGGAGCGATCACCCAGACGTCGCCAATTTTGGCCAGTCCTTTTGCGAGGGCCAGGATTCCTGGCGAGTGAATCCCATCGTCGTTGGTGACAAGAATGCGCATGATGGAGGTTCAACAAAAAGAGCTGCCTGCGGCAGCTCGGGGATCGGCACTCATTTCGCTACGATCATCGGTGAAGGTTCGGACATCTGTGACACTGGAAACTGGTCGGGGCGGCGGGATTTGAACCCACGACCACTCGCACCCCAAGCGAGTGCGCTACCGGGCTGCGCTACGCCCCGACATGTCCGAATCTCAATCGATCTGCTGTCTTATCGATAGTCCGTGAATCGTTCTCGATCAAATGGCCTTCTGGTGATCATGCATGCGAGTCGAGGATCTTGAGAATAATTCGAAGGTCTCCCATCACCTTTTTCGCGATTTCCCTCGGGCGCAGTTTGCGTGAGTTGACCCTCCTGCGACGCACCCAGTACCGTTTCACCCCTTCGATCGTATGTCCTTCTTCATAGAGCATCCGCTTGATTTCTAGGACGGTTTCCACGTCCCGTTGGACATAAAGGCGTTGATTTCCTCGACTCTTTTTTGGCTTTAAAAAGGTGAATTGCGATTCCCAAAAGCGGAGCACGTACGCGGGAAGCTTCGTTAGGTGACTCACCTCACCAATCTTATAGAAAACCTTACTCCCCAGCCTGGGCTCAGTTCCCATGACCGGCCTCACGGTGCGGTCGACGATGTGGGTGAAGTAGCCTTACGAATTGACGTACTTCTTGAACACTTGGCTTGGTCGAAACGTGACGACGCGTCGGGGAGTAATCCCAATTTCTTCTCCAGTTCGAGGATTTCGTCCTTTACGGGCACCCTTACTGCGTACAACAAAATTTCCAAACCCCGCGATTTTGACCGAGTCTCCCTTTTGCAAGACAGACTTGAGGAGATTCAAGACAAACTCCACGATATCAGATGCCTCGTTTTTTGAAATACCGACCTGCTTGAAGATTTCCTCAGCGATATCAGCCTTTCTCATGCTATCCCCCCAACGTGACCGCACCAACTCGCCGCGCTGCTCTGCTTATGGGATCCGTTCCCGTTGCGATGAGTTTTGCTTAAGTTACGTGAGGTTACGAAGCCTGTCAAGAATAAATTGGAGAATTCCTACGAAAATACGCTAATCCGTGGCAAGCAGTTTGTACTCGATGCTATCTGCCAAGGCTTGCCATGTCGCCTCCATGATATTTTCCGAGACCCCAACCGTGCCCCACTTATCCTTGTGATCCCCGGATTCAATCAGGACCCGCACCTTGGATTCCGTCCCTTTATTGGCCGCGAGGACGCGCACCTTATAATCAAGCAGTTTGACTTCTTGTAGCTGTGGGTAGAATTTTTCCAAAGCCTTGCGCAAGGCGTGGTCCAGTGCATTCACCGGCCCTGCACCGACGGCTGCCGTATGCTCGATCACCTCGCCGACCTTCACCATCACCGTGGCTTCTGAAAGAGGTGGCCCATCTTCTTGTTTTTTCTCGACAATCACGCGAAAACCTAGGAGCTGAAACGATGGTTTATGACTCCCCATGACCTTGCGCATCAGGAGCTCAAATGAACCTTCGGCCCCCTCGAACTGATAGCCCTGGCTTTCTCGATCCTTCAAGGCATGGATCAACTCATTGACCTTGGCGTGGTCTTTCGTCAGTTTGATTCCATAGGCTTCAACCTTATCCAGCAGTCCACTTCGTCCTCCGTAATCGGAGATCAGCATCCGCTGCCGATTGCCGACTCGGGCCGGATCGATATGCTCATAGGTCGCCGGATTCTTGAGGACCGCATGAATGTGCACGCCCCCTTTATGGGCAAACGCAGAATCGCCGACATAGGGTTGGTGCTTATTCGGCATCAGATTCGCGATCTCCGTCACATAGCCGGCCACATCTTTCAGATGATTCAATCGATCGCTTAAGGCACGACGTTTCATCTTCAATTCTAAATTGGGAATGATCGAACAGAGATTGGCATTCCCACACCGTTCCCCAATCCCATTGATCGTCCCCTGGACTTGGAGGATACCGGTTTCGATCGCAACTAATGAGTTTGCCACGGCCATTTCACAGTCGTTATGGGCATGAATGCCGAGCGGAACCGCACATTCACGTTGCACCACGCTGCAGATGTCACGGATCTCCCACGGCATTGTCCCGCCGTTCGTATCGCACAAGATCACCCGTTCAGCTCCCGCCTCCACCGCTTTTCGAATGGTCGCCAGCGCATAGTCAGGATTGGTCTTATAGCCGTCGAAGAAGTGTTCCGCGTCGTAAAACACCCGGCGTCCCTTCCCGCGCAGATACGCGATGGAATCGCCGATCAATTCTAAATTCTTGGCTAAAGAGATGCCGAGCGCGTCGGTTACATGCAACGACCAGGTCTTCCCAAAGAGCGTAATGGTCGTGGTCTCTGCCGCGAGCAGGGCCTGGAGATTCGGATCCTTGCGAACCGCGTTGCTGGCCTTCCGGGTCGATCCGAACGCGATCACGTTCGCATGTTTCAACGGGATGGTCTTGATCATCCGAAAGAACTCGATATCTTTCGGGTTAGCCCCCGGCCACCCACCCTCGATAAAATGGACGCCCAACTCGTCCAGCTTCTGCGCGATCAGGACCTTGTCGTCCGCCGAGAAACTGACGTCTTCCGCCTGGGCGCCGTCCCGCAAGGTTGTGTCATAGATCTCCAACCCGGCTGCTTGTTCCGCCGACGGCCGTCGTGGATGAACAGGCGGATGCTCACGTAGGGTGCGAGAATCGCGTGATTGAGGGGGTTTTCGAGCCATAGTGGGAAAGGGTACCAGGAGATGGGCTCCCCTGTCGAGATGGGAGGGACATCGTTCGTGTGGGTATTCAGGTCAAATTCATGCTCGTAGGGAGTATCGTTCAAGGCCTCTGGCTTGGCGAGGCTTTTGTCAAACGGGTGTTAGGCCTGCGTCTGATCCAGATCAAAGGCAGTATGGAGTGATCTCATCGCTAGCTCGAGGTACTTCTCTTCGATGACGCAGGAGATTTTGATCTCCGACGTGCTGATCATCATGATGTTGATGCCCTCGCGAGACAACACCTCGAACATCTTCGCCGCCACCCCGGAGTGCGAGCGCATGCCGACGCCGATAAGCGACACTTTGGCAATCGCCTCGGTGATCGACACAGACTTGGCCTCGATGTCCTTTGCTACTCGTTGAATGAGCGGCTCGGCTTTCTTTAAATCGGCGCGGGGGACAGTGAAGGAGAGGTCGGTCAGGGCCGCTTGACCGATGTTTTGAATGATCATGTCGACATTGATGTGGGCCTCTGCCACGGGACCAAAAATTCTGCCGGCAATACCCGGCTTGTCCGGAACCCCGACGATCGTGATCTTGGCTTGATTGCGGTCTCCAGTCACCCCGGCTACCGCTACAGCCTCCATGTCCTTATCTTCCTTCGTCACGAGCGTTCCCTTCCCTTCTGTGAAGCTGGAATTCACTTCGACCGGCACATTGAACTTGGCGGCAAATTCCACTGATCTGGTTTGAAGCACTTTTGCGCCAAGACTCGCCATCTCCAGCATCTCTTCATAGGCAATCTTGTCGATCCGCTTGGCTGCGGGCACGATGTTGGGGTCCGCAGTATAGACCCCGTCGACATCGGTGAAGATGACGCACCGATCCGCCTTCAAGGCCGCTGCCAGCGCAACGGCGGAGAGATCGGACCCCCCTCTGCCGAGGGTGGTGACATCAGAGCGCTCATTGATGCCTTGGAATCCGGCCACGACGGGGATGACACCCTCGTTCAAAGCCTCCTTAATACGATCGGCGGTGACGCGTGCAATACGGGCTTTGGTATGGGCGCTGTCGGTAATAATGCCGACCTGACGGCCCGTAAAGGACCGCGCGTTGAGCCCTCGCCCACGCAACTCCATGGCGAGCAGCGCAATCGTGACGCGCTCTCCCGTCGAGAGCAACATATCCAATTCACGCTCATCTGGAGTCCCTGTTACCTCATGGGCGAGCTTGAGCAGGCGATCCGTTTCGCCGCTCATCGCCGAGAGGACAACGACGACCTGATGCCCTTCACCTTGGGTTCTGGCTACACGGTCGGCCACGCGATGGATGCGCTCGATCGTGCCAACGGAGGTGCCGCCGTATTTTTGAACGATCAGCGCCACGATCGTCAGTTCTTTGAGAAGAACTTGTTCGCGAATTTGGTCGCGTCACGAGCAGGGGTGCTAGAGGCATTCGCATCGGCCTCGGTGAAACGGCGACCGGCAGTCCCGACATCTTTTCCGCCTCCTTCACCGAACGCATAGAATGCCGGCCCCTGAATGCCCGCACTATGGTCACAGATTACCAGGAAGCGATAGGGACCTTGCTTGTCCAACCCTTCAACCAAGGGACCGACCATGTTCCGATCAAACTCTTCGATTCCCCGGACCTTGGCCTTGATGTCGGTGCCATGAATGACCTCGTCCGTCAACTTGGCATGGACATACACAAAATCTTTCTTGGCAAATTCCTCCAAGGCTACGGTCGCCTTGGTCCGAAGATCTCCACCTTCCAGCCGTTCAGGATCCACCGCATCGAGGCCAGCATTGATCCCGAGGCCCCGATGGACGTCGTTGGTGGCCACGACCGAGCCCACGATGTCGTATTGTTCCGCCAGACTCGGCCACATCACGGCCCGCCCTTCACCCCAGAGCCAGAGGCAATTGGCTGGTCTCTTCCCGGCAGCAACTCGTTCATCATTGATCGGATGATCCCGCAAAATCAGGTAGGAGGCATCCATGAGCTTCCGAAGAATATCTGCCCCATCTCCGGCCGGTAACGCATCAGCGATCGATTGGCCGAGTATCGACTGCGGATCGGTGCAGAGAGCTCTCGGTTTTCCATTCACCCAAACCATGACATGCCGGTGCCCGGCGCCGGGATAGAATTGGATGGTTTCGGAGCCGAGCTGTTCATTGATCGACTCGAGCAAATCACGCGCATCCTCCGTCTCAATCAACCCGGCCGTTGCATCTTCCATGATAACGTGGGGGCCTAATTTTTTGATTTCGCCGCCCTTGCCTCCTTCTGGTGCCAAGGTGACCATTGTGCAGCGATAGACCACGTCCTGTTCCGTCGCGGATACCCCCAAGCTGGCAGCTTCAAGAGGCCCAGGACCGGGGTAATACCTCTTCGGGTCATAGCCAAGGATCGCGGTGCCGATGATCCCACCACCTGGATGAACACCTTCAGCGGGAATCAGCAGTTGTCCAAGTTCTCCGCGCTGCGCCAGACGATCGAGATAGGGCGTGGCGGCCGCTTGGAGTGGGGTCCGACCTCCTAGTTCTTCTTGTGGGTAATGGGCGATTCCGCCGGCATGCACGATCACATATTTCATGGGGTTTGCTCGCCTCTCAGACTTTCAAAAACCGGGCAACGTCCTCGCGCGTTGCCTTGACAGTTTGTGGTGGTTTCGACACGCCGATCGCCGTATCAGCATCCTTCAATCCATGTCCAGTCAAGGTGCAGACGACGGTTTCCCCTTCTTTCAGGGCCTTGTTTCTATGCAGTTTTGCCACCCCTGCAACGGATGCGGCCGACGCCGGTTCGCAAAAGACTCCTTCCGTAGCCGCCACTGTGGTGTACGCCTGAAGAATTTCCTCATCCGTCACCATATCGATCAGGCCGGTGGACTCATCAACCGCTGCGAGGGCCGACGACCAGCTGGCAGGATTGCCGATTCGAATCGCGGTGGCAACGGTTTGGGGGTGTTCGACGACTTTCCCCAACACAATCGGGGCTGCCCCTGAAGCTTGAAACCCCATCATGCGTGGGACTCGCCTGATCTGGTTCGCCGCACGGTATTCTTTGTACCCTTTCCAATAGGCGGTAATGTTGCCGGCATTCCCGACCGGTAAGACATGAAGGGCCGGAGCCTCGCCGAGTTGGTCGCAGATCTCAAAGGCCGCGGTTTTCTGTCCCTCGATCCTGAACGGGTTCACTGAGTTGACAAGTTCAATGTGGAGCGACGTGGAAAAGTCTTTCACGAGTGCCAAGGCTTGATCAAAATTGCCCTCGATCTGAATGACCGTCGCCTGATGCATCATCGCCTGGGAGAGTTTGCCCATCGCGATCTTTCCGGCTGGAATCAAGACGTAGACGGACAATCCGGCACGAGCTCCGTAGGCGGCGGCTGAGGCTGAGGTATTGCCTGTCGAGGCGCACATCACAGCCCGTGCGCCGGCTTCTACCGCCTTTGAGATGGCCAGCGTCATGCCGCGATCTTTGAATGACCCAGTAGGATTCACTCCTTCAAATTTGAGATACAGCTCGATTCCCGGGGCGATCGCCTTGGCCAATCTGGTGGCACGAATCAGCGGCGTGTTGCCCTCTCCCAAACTAATGACCGGAGTCTTCTCGGTCACAGGGAGAAATTTTCGGTATTCCTCTATGACCCCACGCCAGCGATTCATCGATCACTCATCCTTCCCTTCGACCCGAATGAGCATCGTCGGCTCGGAGACGAACGGCTTTCGGTTGATTTCACGCAGGGCGGTTTGCACATCACGTTCTTTCGCGCTGTGTGTCTTGATGACGACCGGCACCGTTTGTCCTTCACAACGCCCTTGTTGCACCATGGACGAAATGCTGATCCCACAGCGTCCCAATTCACCGGCGATCTGCGCCAACACACTCGGGCGGTCCACAACCGTGAATCGAAGATAGTAGAGCGAGCTGATTTCTTCCATCGGGCGCAACCGAAGCGGTCGTCGCTGGTCCTGTTGGAATGAGGCCACCGGCACACGACCGATGGAACCCTTGATCACATTCCGGGCGATCGCGATGATATCGCTCACCACGGCGCTCCCGGTCGGCATGGATCCGGCTCCTCGCCCATAGAGGACGACATCCCCAACGGCGTCACCCACAAGCTGAATGGCATTGTACACATCCTCGACTTGAGCGATCGGTGAGGTGGATGGAAGCATGGTAGGATGAACCCGCGCCTCGATTTCCCCATCCATAAGCTTCGCGATACCGAGCAGCTTGATCGTATACCCGAACTGTTTCGCATAGGCGATGTCGATCGGTGTGATGTTGGTAATGCCTTCGGTATAGACCTCCTTGAAGTTAACCGGCATGCCGTAGGCAAGACAAGCCAGAATGGCAAGCTTGTGGGCCGAATCGATCCCCGCAACGTCAAAGGTTGGGTCGGCCTCGGCATAGCCGGCTCGCTGTGCGTCCTGTAGCACCTCTTGGAAACTGTGTCCTTCATGGGTCATGCGGGACAAAATGTAGTTCGACGTCCCGTTGATGATCCCGTAGATGGACTCAATCCTATTGCCGGCCAACCCCTCCGTCAATGCCCGAATGACAGGAATACCCCCGCCCACACTGGCCTCAAACCCCAATTCCACACCCTTGCTCGTGGCAGCTTGAAAAATTTCCTCTCCATGCAGCGCGAGCAGTGCCTTGTTGGCGGTGACGACATGTTTTCCCGCTGCAATCGCATCCAACATGACCCGCTTCGCCGTATCGTATCCACCGATGAGTTCAATCACGATATCGACGTTCGGATCAGTCAGCACCTGTTTGACATCGGTGGTGAGCACACCGGGTGCGAGTGCGACACCGCGATCTCTGGTAATGTCGAGGTCCGCCACGCGAACCAGCTCGATCGACACACCCACGCGACGGGTAATGAGGGCCGCACTGTTCAGGAGAATCTTCGCGACTCCGGTCCCGACTGTGCCGAATCCGACGATCCCGACTCCGATACGCGACTTCACTCGTCACCCCCATCAAGTTTGAGAGCCTTGCGGATTCCTCGGACGGCTTGCCTGGTCCGATGCTCGTTTTCCACAAGACCAAATCGTACATAATCGTCGCCACCCTCCCCGAATCCGATGCCAGGCGACACAGCCACCTTCGCCTCCTTGAGCAGCAATTTTGAAAACTCCAATGACCCCATATGTCGGTAGGGTACAGGGATGGGTGCCCAGACAAACATCGTGGCCAGCGGTTTAGCAACGTGCCATCCGATTCGATTGAGTCCGCCCACCAGCACATCGCGGCGTTTTTGATACCGCTGCACCGTCTCCTTGACGCAGTCCTGAGGACCGTTTAGCGCGATCACGCTCGCGATCTGCAGCGGCTGAAAAATCCCATAATCAAGATAGCTTTTGATCTTTGCCAAGGCCCCGACCACCTCTCGATTGCCCACACAGAACCCGACCCGCCAGCCCGGCATGTTGTAGGCTTTCGAGAGTGTATAGAACTCCACGCCACAGTCTTTGGCGCCAGGGACCTGAAGAAAACTGGGAGCCTTGTACCCGTCAAACACCAGATCGGCATAGGCAAGATCGTGAATGACGATGACGTTATGCTCTTTGGCAAAGGCCACGATCTTCTTAAAAAACTCCAGATCGACCACAGCGGTGGTTGGATTATGCGGAAAATTAATGACGAGAATCTTTGGCCTTGGGAACGTCTGCCGATACACACGGGTCAGGTCTTCGAAAAAATCGCTGTCCTGGCGGAGCTCGATTCCACGAACTTCTCCACCGGCGATGATGAAACTGTACATATGGATCGGATATGTGGGCGTCGGGGTCAGGACGACATCACCCGGACCAATCATGGCCAAGGCCAGGTGGGCGAGCCCTTCTTTGGATCCAATGGTAACGATGGCTTCTGTCTCTGGATCCAACTCGACGTCATAGTTTCGCTTATACCAACTGCAAATTGCATGGCGCAGCTTGGTAATTCCTCTCGACGCCGAATACCGATGGTTCTTACCCTTTCGGGCCGCCTCGATCATCTTTTCGACGATATGGGACGGAGTCGGCTGATCGGGATTACCCATCCCGAAATCGATAATGTCCTCACCGCGTTGCCGTGCTTCAAGCTTCAGGGATTGAACCTGGGCGAAGACATACGGGGGCAGCCGTTTGATCCGATAGAAACCTTCGCCCAACCCCATGAACTTCCCTTGACCGTTTCTAGAAAATTACAGCAGGACTCATCGCCCTGTACGAGCGAGGGGACGAGAGTCGCATATTCTAATTCAGGGCTGTGGTCTAGTCAATTTGCGTTATTTTCTCTAGGAGGCTGTCCGACATTGACGAAATTGATCAATTTAGGGGGATCAAATCATATTGACTGAATCGAGATCGTTGAGCCTGAGCCAAATACGTGAGTCGAAATTTTCGTGCTTTCCAATGTCGGACAGGCTCCTAGGCTCCTGAAAAGTACCGGATCGGGTTTGCACCAGAGCGGCTGCCGCACGATTCGGCAATCCTCTCCTTGCCCCCTCTGATTCCTTTCTGCTAGTAATACAGACGGGTGATTCTCTCTTGATCCCCCAAAAGTTCCACCCTCACATTATCCGTTAGGGGTTTGGTTTATTGAACAAGGAGGGGTGATGCCTCGGCTTGGTGTGAACGTCGACCATGTAGCGACTTTGAGACAGGCTCGTGGGGGGACCGATCCGGATCCGTTGGCCGCAGCGGTTCTCGTTGAACTCGCGGGAGCCGATGGGCTGGTCGTGCACTTGCGGGAGGACCGTCGGCATATTCAAGAGCGCGACCTCCGTCTTCTCCGCGAAGTCACCCGTACCAAGCTCGATCTAGAAATGGCTGCGGACGATGAGATGGTGAAAATCGCACTCAATGTCAGACCGGATCTGGTCACATTGGTACCGGAAAAGCGACAGGAACTGACCACCGAAGGAGGTCTCGATGTGGCCGGGCAGCGGGATCGGATTCAACACATCATCTCCGAGTTGCATGGCGGCGGAATTCCAGTCAGCGTCTTTATCGAGCCGGATCTCGGCCAAGTGAAGGCGGCACACAAAATCTCCGCAGATTTTGTGGAGCTGCACACCGGTCGCTATGCAAACGCCACACGATCCAAAGAAGCTGATACCGAGTTCGAATCCATCACGCAAGCTGCAAGGCTGGCGTACAAGTTGGGGATTGGAGTCAATGCTGGCCACGGACTGGATTATCGCAACGTCAAGCGTTTGACGCATATTGCAGAAATCGTCGAGTACAACATCGGCCATAGTATCATCGCACGAGCCGTCCTTGTGGGGATTGTTCAGGCTGTCAAAGAAATGAAGGCCCTCCTGGGCTAACGCCACGGGCCTACGAGTCCGTCCGTTCATCATCCTCGGTTCATCATGACCAAAATCGTCACCGCTGCACAGATGCAGGAGCTTGATCGGAGAACGATCACCGAGGCTCGCGTGCCGGCCACGACGTTGATGGAACGAGCCGGAATGGGGATTGTCTCTTCCCTTGAGGAACGGTGGGGATCTGTTCGTGGCAAGACGGTGACCATCGCCTGCGGGAAAGGGAATAACGGTGGTGATGGGTTCGTTGCAGCTCGTCTCCTTCGCCGACGTCATGCGAAGGTGCGTGTCCTCACGCTTGCATCCCCCCGGGAACTCAGCCGCGATGCCGCCACGATGTATAAGCTATTCGTTCGTGGAGCAGGCACTGGTTCCGTGTATCCCTACACGTCAAAGGCTCAGGCTCACGCGCTATTGAACGATAGTGACATCCTGATTGATGCGCTCCTAGGAACAGGGCTTTCCTCCCCAGTCACTGGCCGTTATGCCGAGGTCATTGACAGTATCAACGATGCCCATCATCCCGTGGTAGCCGTCGATCTCCCATCTGGGCTCCATGCTGACACCGGGGCGATCCTTGGTCGAACGGTGCGCGCATCCCTCACGGTCACATTTGGCCTTCCTAAATTGGGGCTCTATCAAGGCCAGGGAATGGATCACGCAGGGGAGATTACCGTTATTGACATCGGTATTCCGCCTGCCTACGTCGACGCTGTGGCCAGTCGTATCACCTTGATGAACCGAACAGCGGTGCAGGCATTCCTACCCAGGCGACGTCCATCGAGTCACAAGGGAACGTTCGGGCATGCCGGTATCATCGCCGGCTCAGTAGGGAAGACCGGCGCCGCTGCGCTTGCCGCTCGGGCCGCGCTCCGAGTGGGAACAGGGTTGGTAACTGTCGCAACACCCTCTAGCGTCAATGATGTACTGGAAGCCAAGCTGCTTGAGGCCATGACCGTCCCCATGCCGGAAACCAAGGCCAGGACGTTGGCGAGGACTGGCTTGGACCGGTTGATCTCGTTCATGGCGGCCAGAACGGCTATAGCGATTGGGCCAGGGCTTTCAACGGCTCCTGAGACAGTCGAGCTCATCCAAGCCCTGACTAAGCACGTTGACCGACCAACGGTGTTTGACGCTGACGCTCTGAACGCCTTGTCTGGACGTATCGGTTTGCTCGCATCGTGCAAAACTCCCCCGATCATCACACCCCATCCCGGTGAGATGGCACGACTCGAACCGGAGGCCACGTCTCAGACCGTCAATAATGACCGGCTCGGTATTGCGACACGCTTTGCTCGAGAGCGCGGTTTGTTCGTTGTGCTAAAAGGATCCAGAACGGTGGTGGCGCGACCGGACGGTGCGGTTGCCATCTGTCCGACCGGAAATCCGGGAATGGCGACGGCGGGAACAGGTGATGTGTTGACGGGCATGATGGTAGGACTTCTTGCACAAGGTTTTCCTTCATGGGAGGCGGCTTGCGCCGCGACCTACCTTCATGGATTGGCTGGTGATTTGGCTGCTGCCGACAAGGGACAAGCTGGGATGATCGCGGGAGATCTGGTGGAACAGATTCCCTATACGCTCAAACTGGTCGGCGAGACCGCGGAAAATTGATTCGATTTGGAACACGACGAGCCCGTCCGCTACCGTTTCTATGTCTAAATCTCGCGACCTCCTGGATGTGACGCTTGCATCTCCTCGTGAGACAGATTTGTTTGGCCGGACGATCGGGACGGTGCTGCGAGGAGGCGACGTGCTCACCTTGATCGGAGAATTGGGTGCAGGCAAAACTGCCCTGGTCCGCGGGATCGTGGCCGGGCTTGGTGGATCAGCGTCGGCTGTCTCCAGTCCCACGTTCATGCTCATGCACGAATATCAAGGAAGACTTCCGCTCATTCACCTTGATCTCTATCGATTACACCAACCTGCAGAAGCTGAGGAAATCGGACTATCGGCTTGCTTTTCAGGTGAGACCGCGACCGCGATTGAATGGGCCGATCGATTTCCTGCGTTACTCCCAGCAGATCGGCTGGACGTAGAGTTGATTCATCGAACCAGAACGACCAGAATGGCGCGGCTGAAAGCCCGAGGGACCGAGGCTCGATCGCTTTTGATGCGGATCCGTAAGGCTCGCCATTCCAGTGGTCGACGATCACGATCGTCTCAATCGGGAGGCCGAGCCAAGGGAAAGGTTTCTGACCGATGATCCGTGTGGTCTTAATCGGGATCCTCTTACTGCTTTCACTGGCGTTTTTCCTTCAAAACCAGGAAGAGGAAGTCACTCTGAGGTATTTCTTCGGCTTGCTTGAAGCCTCGACTCCTATTTACCAACCCATCATGGCTGGTTTCCTCGTCGGTGTCCTCGTCGCGGCTATCTTATTGTTCCCTCCCTGGGTACGAGCGCGAATCGACCTCAAACGGAAAACAAAGGCCTTACAGCAAGCCGAGGTCGATTTGGAGCGGCTTCGGGAATCCCTGGAAAGGATTTCTGGACGATCATCAGCGGGATCCCAACTGGAAGCTTCCGTGGGTTTTCATGATGAGTGATCTCAACCTGAGTCCATTGATGCGACAATATCGCGACATCAAACAGGGTTACCCTGATGCGATCCTGTTTTTCCGCGTCGGAGATTTTTATGAGATGTTCTATGAAGATGCTCAGGTGGCCTCTAGAATTCTCTCCATTGCCCTAACCTCACGCGATAAGAACAGCGCTGATCCAGTTCCCCTTTGTGGCGTTCCATTTCATGCTGCGACCGGCTACATCGCGAGGTTATTGAAAGCCGGACGAATTGTCGCCCTCTGTGAGCAGGTCGAAGATCCCAAGGCTGCGAAAGGCCTGGTTCGGCGCGAGGTAGTGAGACTGTATACCCCTGGCACGCTGGTCGATACTGAGTTTCTGTCTCCTGGCGAGTTCAACTATTTGATGTCGCTGGCTATTCGTTCGGATTCATCCCGAGGATTTATTATTGGGTTGGCTACCCTCGAGGTATCCACCGGTGAATTTTGGGTCATGGAGACGGACGGTCCCCAAGCAGTTCACCAACTCAGGGATGAGCTCACGCGGTCGGACCCTCGAGAATTGCTGCTTCCTGACAATTTTGATCGCCAAGGCTTCCGCTGGATTGACGAGGTCGTCGGGGCTCGGTTGTGCCTCCGTCCCTCTGGCTCATTTGACCCACAACATGCCACGCGTGTGCTATACGAGCATTTCGGCGTGGAATCTCTTGAAAGTATCGGCTGTCAACATCTGTCTACAGGCATCGGTGCAGCTGGAGCGGTGCTGGAATACCTCCGTGAGACCCAGCCGACGGTTCCATTAACTCATATCCGTCGGATCCTGCCACGGGGGACGAACGAGTGTATGCAGCTTGATAGTGCAACCATTCGCAATCTCGAATTGCTCAAACCATTGACCGGAGGAGAGGCTTCCCCCAGTTCACACTCGACAACCCTCGTAAGTATCCTCGATCGGACCATCACGGCCATGGGAAGCCGTCTTCTCCGTCAATGGCTGATGAGGCCCCTGATTCGCTGCGAACAGATCCGCCCCAGATTGGATGCCGTGGAGGAACTGAAAGACCGGCTGATGGTCCGAACGGCTCTCCGTTCTGCCTTGCGGGAGATTCAAGACATCGCACGACTTGGGAGTCGTCTTGTCCTGGGGTTGTCAGGCCCGCGTGAACTGCTTGCCCTGAAACGATCACTCGGTGCCTTACCAGAAGTTTGCCATCAATTGGATCTCCTCCGGAGCCAACTGTTTCTGGATGCGCGAGCCTCGTGGGATAGTGCCCAAGACCTCCATGAGCTGATCGAACAATCCATCCTCCCAGATGCCCCGCTTTCGATCCGGGATGGAAATATTTTTAAGGAAGGATACGATCCTCAAATTGACGAGTGGCGCAAGGTGAGTAAAGAAGGCAAGGGATGGATCGCTGCGCTTGAGGTTCGCGAGCGAGAACGATCCGGTATTGAATCGCTGAAGGTGCGCTATAATCAGATATATGGCTATTACATCGAGGTGACCAAGGTCAATCTGAACCGTGTGCCGACCGACTATATCCGCAAGCAAACCCTCGTGAACGCTGAACGATTCATGACTGCCGAGTTGAGTGAGCTTGAAGAGCGTGTCATCGGGGCTGATGTGAAACTTGTTGCCAGCGAGCAGGAAGCGTTTATTCGTCTTCGTTCGCGTTTAGCCGAAGGCGCGCATCGGTTGGACAGAATAGCCACCACCCTTTCCCTTATTGACGTCGTGGCTGGGTTGGCAGAAGTTGCTGCCCTTCATCGGTACGTGAAGCCGACCGTTACAGATGAGGGAATCCTCACTATTCACGAAGGTCGTCATCCCGTTGTCGAGCGTCTTGGCATCGATTCCACCTTCGTCCCAAATGACACCTGTCTGGATCTGGGCATGAACCGTCTCTTAATCATTACCGGACCAAACATGGCCGGGAAAAGCACCTATCTTCGGCAAGTCGCATTGATTGTTCTAATGGCGCAGATTGGAAGCTTTGTTCCTGCAGCGGAGGCGAGAATTGGTGTCACCGACCGTATTTTCACAAGAGTGGGGGCCTCCGATAATCTCGCTGGAGGCCAGAGCACCTTCATGGTTGAAATGGTCGAGACGGCCCAAATTCTAGAAACCGCCACACGGCGGAGTTTGATCTTGTTGGATGAAATTGGTCGAGGCACAAGCACTTATGATGGGCTGAGCATTGCGTGGGCGATTGCGGAGTATATCCATGACTGCACACGATTAGGGGCACGGACCTTGTTTGCCACGCACTATCATGAAATGACCAATCTAGAACAGCAACGGACCGGGATCAAAAATTATCGCGTGGCGGTTCAGGAGCGTGGTGGGGATGTCGTCTTTCTTAGAAAGATCGTGGCTGGAAAAGCAGATCGCAGCTACGGCATTCACGTGGCCAAGCTTGCCGGATTACCGGCCGCTGTTATTAATAGAGCACAAGCTGTCCTGTACCAACTGGAGCAACCTGATTCAGTACCCTCCGAGTTCACACAAGAACACTCCTCCAAGACGACCCATGCTCTCCCTCACCCCCATCCAATTATCGATGAGGTGAAGCAGATCGATCTATTTTCAATAACACCGCTGGATGCGATGAATCGCCTTGCCGACCTCCAGCGCCTGGTCAATCAGGACTCCGGCCAGGCACCCAGCACCTAGGCCGTGGACTGATTGATGAGATAAAGAAAAAGGCGGCTCCCCTACAAGGGGGAGGCCGCCTTCCTGACTACCTGGTTCTATAGCCTAGTGGGCTTGATTATAGGACGCAGTCCAAGGAATCAATCCACCAACTGTTTTCCCGCCAGGAAGCATGACATCATATTGCATACCGACGTTGCTCCCATCGGGCGATACCGGAGATTCATTGAGAGCTGTCTTAGCCTTTGAACAGGTTGAGTCAAACTCGTTTTTCCCAGCACATTCCTTAAATCGAAGGCCCGTAATACTCAGCGGCTTGCCCATTGCCCCAGACACCTCCGGAATCCTTTTCACCGACGAGATGACACGATGGTTCTGATCACTTTCTACAGCAACGAATTCGATCAAATCCGTGGTGCTCCCAGGAGGCACTTCTTTGGCAGCTGCCGGTCCCGCATGGGATCGCCCCATCTTCTTGAGCTCCTGCCAGGCGGACTTCTCGGCATAAAACTTCAACGTTTTCCCTGGGTGAACCTTTTGCCAAAACAAGCCGCTTTCGGCGTTACCGCCGTAGACAGCAACGTTGATCCAGACAGCCTCTTCATAGGGATCCAGCACGATAACCCGACCTTGGATGGTGGTCGGCTTGCTCATATCTCCCCACTCAAACCGTTCCTGAAATGATTCAATCGCCGGAGCCGTCGAAGCCATACCAAGTACCAGTGCGACGGCTGCAAGAATGGCTGCACCCTGCTTCTGCAACATCATGATCACATCCTCCTTAAAACGTCTTCGGCCGTTGGAATGTTTAATCTTCCTTCAGCACTTTGAAAGCGGTAATGGTTCGGCCACTGAGCGTGACTTCCATGGCCACCAATTCCTGCGAGGCCTTGATGATCTGGTCCATGAGCGCCTTGTCCTTGACCGCCAGACGGACGGTGGTGGCCGCGTGATACCATCCAGAATACGCCGAATTCTTCTCAGCTCCACCAGAAAAACCCCATGCACAGCAGCTAAATAAAGGGTCTGGGGGTTTCACATCAAGCATGGTCGAGGATCGGCCACCGGTGTCACCAGACCCTGGTTCTCCGGTATTCCAGTACTGGATCCCAAATAGGAGTTCCCCATCGGGATTATCAGCCCATTGCGACCAAACCCGTCCTTGCAGCGTCTTCAACCCAGCTTCGGCCTTCAGTGGTTTCCCGCCAACGACCGCATCAGCAAGTCCCAATTTTTCAATGGCGCCCGCGGCAAATGACGATTCGGCTGCTAGCAAGCCGAACCCACAAAATACCGCTACGGCAGCTAGAACGACAGCCCTCTTCATACCTCTTCCCTCCTTCATCAAATTGAACACGATAGGTTGACCAGCCAATAATTATTCAGTGTTCGCGATGTACTAAAGCACCGGTATCGATACCCAAGCGAATCTATTGCTCCCTGTGGGCCGTACAAACTTCTCAAAACCAGGCACAAAGCCCGGCCAATAGTATCGGAACGGTACTGAAACTGCGATGTCAAGTCAAGGAAATGTTTGGTTGAGCAGACTAGTAAACGATGCGCCATTAAATACTTAATAAACAATAAGTTATATGACCGCTGGCACCCGATCTATCAGGTGGTCACCCATATCGCGCACTCAATACATGCCCCTGTCGAGAGGTGAACGGCCCTAGAGCAGTTAATGCTACGCGCTTGGAGATGAATGAATCCTCTGCAACCCGAGATATCTGTTGTTCCGTCACGGCATCAATTTCTTTGAGCATGTCTTCGAGGGTTGTATGGGCACCCGCTATGAGTTCATCTTTGGCGAGCTTATTCATACGACTATGCGAACTCTCCAAACTGAGCATGAGGCCCCCTTTCATCTGATCCTTCGTGCGCCTCAATTCACTAGAGTCGATGCCCTGTTTGGCCAGCTTTCGAATTTCGCGACAAACTAGATCGAGCACGCGCTCAACTTCTCGCGCCTGAGTCCCTGCATAAATCGTGATGGTTCCACCATCAGAATAGCCCGACAAGAAGGAATAGATGGAATAGGATAACCCTCGTTTTTCCCGTATCTCTTGAAAAAGTCTTGAGCTGACACTGCCACCTAGCACACTATTCAGGGCATAGACTGCGTATCGATCCTTATGACCGGCCGCAACCCCTGGCAAACCTACACAGAGATGCACTTGCTCCAATGGCTTTTGTTTCATGGTCACGCCACAGCAGATGTCGGGAGGCCAGCGTTTAGAAGGTAGCGCACGACTTGAATGTCCATACTTTCCGAACACGCGGGCGATAGTAGCTTCAAGTTTCGGTTGATCAAAATTTCCGGCAACGGCGATCACGATCCTTTCTGGTCGATAGTGGACATCAATGTATCGCAACAGGTCCCGCCGAGTGATTTGAGCAATGGTTGATTCCTTCCCAAGAATCGGGCGGCTCAAGGGATGCCTTCCCATCACCAATTTTGTATGAAGATCCTGGACCAGATCTTCTGGATCATCTTGGACCATCCGGATCTCCTCACGAACCACCTGTTTTTCTTTTTCAATTTCCTTTTTCTCGAGGCGCGATCGGAGGAAGAGGTCGGAGAGGAGATCCAGAGCCTTGGGGAGGTGTTGATCCAATACTTTCACGTAGAACGTGGTTGTCTCACGTGTGGTGAAGGCGTTGATTTCTCCACCTAAGCCATCGATTTCTTTAGAGATATCTGTGGCAGTCCGAGTGGCCGTCCCTTTAAAAAACATATGCTCGATGAAGTGCGAATACCCGGCCTCGGCGGGGACTTCATCACGAGAGCCCACATCAACCCAGATGCCTATGGTGACGGATTTGAGGGTCGGGATTCGCTCAGTGACGAGGCGAATCCCGTTATCGAGAATGAGCTTGCGGTACAAGAGTTACTCGCCGGAAGAATCCTTGGTGCCGCTTCCTGTTGGCATGGGAAGCGTCTCTTTTCGACTCAGCCGAATTTTGCCCTGTTTATCGATTTCCAGAACCTTCACCAGAATTTGGTCCCCTTCTGAGACTTCGTCGGACACGGCCTTCACACGGTGATGCGCTAGTTGAGAAATGTGGACCAACCCATCTGTTCCTGGCAAGACCTCCACAAAGGCACCGAAGTCCATGATTTTTCTGACGGTCCCCATATAGACCTTCCCCACTTCGACTTCTTCCGTCAAGCGGCCGATGATGTCTTTGGCTTTTTGTAATGACGCCTCATCGGAGGAAGCAATGGTGACGACTCCGGTATCTTCAACACTAATTTTGACTCCGCAATCGGACTGAATACCCCGAATCGTTTTCCCACCCTGCCCGATGATGTCTCGAATTTTATCCTGTTTGACTTTCATCGTATGGATTCGTGGGGCAAATGGAGAAAGGGCGGTCCTGGCTCCGGCAAGAGCGTTCGACATGTGACCGAGGATGTGCAATCGTCCCAGCCGGGCTTGCTCCAAGGCCCGCTGCATCAGTGCGGTCGTAATTCCCCCAATTTTGATATCCATTTGGAGCGCCGTGACCCCATTCTTCGTTCCACAGACCTTGAAGTCCATATCACCCAAATGGTCTTCCAGACCAAGGATGTCAGACAGAATGATGACGTCGTCGCCTTCCTTGATCAAACCCATCGCAATGCCTGCTACCGGTTCCTTGATGGGAACACCGGCGTCCATCATGGCCAGTGTACCCCCACAGACCGTCGCCATCGACGACGACCCATTTGATTCTAGAATTTCAGACACAATCCGCAGCGTATAGGGAAACACATCCTTGTTCGGAATGACTGGCTTCAACGCCCGTTCAGCCAATGCGCCATGCCCGACTTCCCGTCGACCCGGTGAGCGTAAAGGTCGTGCCTCACCCACGCTGAAGGGTGGAAAGTTGTAGTGGAGCATGAAGGTGCGGGTGTACTCGCCTTCCAGTGCGTCGATGCGTTGTTCATCGTCGGTTGTTCCCAACGTGACAACCGCCAAGCTCTGTGTTTCGCCACGGGTAAAAATGGCTGATCCGTGGGCCCTTGGCAACGCACCAACTTCGCAGGTAATCGGACGGATGTCTGCAGGACCACGCCCATCGGCCCGAGATTGATTCTCCAAGATCATTTTTCGAACTTCGGTGTACTCGAGCTGATGAAACACAATCTTCACGTGCCGTTCACGTGACGGGTCATCCGTCTTTTTCAGCTTTTCAATGGCGTCCGCCAGAATCTGATCCAGTCGTTCTTGGCGAGCGGTCTTGTTGGAGATCATGATCGCTTCGCGGATCGGTTTGGCAACCAGCGCTTTGACTTCAGCCTGTAGTTGTGGATCGATCGATTCAGCCACCACCTCTCGTTTCACCTTACCGACTTTTTGCGCCAATTCGTCGATCTTCTTAACGATTTTTTTGATCTCAGAGTGAGCCAGTTCCAGGGCTTCGAGCATCGTGTGCTCAGGTAACTCATTAGCCCCTGCTTCGACCATCATGACCGCATCGGCGGTACCTGCGACGACCAAGTGAAGGTCGCTCTGCTCCATTGACTCAAGGTCTGGATTAACGACAAGCTGTCCCTTGATACGGCCGATCTTCACTCCAGCGACTGGCCCATTGAACGGAATATTCGAGACCGCCAGGGCAGCGGATGCCGCAGTGATTCCGATCACATCGGAAGACCCGGTCTTATCTGCCGAGAGCACCGAGGCAATAACCTGTGTTTCGAAATAGTAGCCTTCCGGAAAGAGTGGCCGGATGGGGCGGTCGATCAATCGGCTGGTCAAGACTTCTTTTTCCGCCGGCCGACCTTCACGTTTAAAATAGCCGCCGGGAATTTTCCCCGCCGCGTAAGCCTTTTCCTGATAGTCGACTGTGAGTGGAAGAAAGTCAGTTCCTGGTTTGGCCGTCTGTGCAGCCACAGCTGTCGCCAGGACGACGGTGTCTCCGTATGTCGCCCAAACTGATCCGTCAGCTTGCTTGGCAACACGACCAGTTTCAAGGCGAAGTGTACGGCCAGCAATGTCCACTTCTACGACATGTACCATCTATGGTCTCCTCTGGTTAGATCCACAGATGCCCACTGAGATACGCTCGAACGGGCAGGTTCACCGATCGGCCGAAGAACCTGCCCTGACGACATCAAACATCGCCGAGTCAGAGCGCATGTCGGTGTTCACCTGTGGAATTATGTGGGCTCGGCGAAGGCCACAGCCCACCCGACTCTTGTGGTAACCGCTTACTTCCGAATGCCGAGACGATCAATCACCGCTCGGTATCGCGCTTCATCTACACCGCGAAGATAGTCGAGCAACCGCCGTCTGCGTCCGACCAGTTGCAAGAGCCCCCGACGGGAATGGTGATCTTTCTTATGCGTCTTGAAATGTTCGGTCAGATACGTGATCCGGTTGGTCAAGACTGCGATCTGGACTTCGGGAGAACCCGAATCCTTATCATGCTGTTGAAATTGTTTAATGAGCTCTGTCTTCGCTTCCTTGAGTAAGGCCATAATGGTTCCTTCCATCCTAATGGGTCAAGAGACTGAATACTTTACGAATTTTAATTGGTCCCAAACCACAAGTATCGTGTGTGCCAATTGCCAGTAGTTGACCGGCTTCATTCTTTAGCCGCACAAACACAGGACTCGGCGAAACCGGGAGCTGGGGGATTCCAGCCGGAGAGACCGGATTTCCATGCATCACCCGTTCGGCCTGTTCCGCGTTAACGACCAGGGCCGGGAGCTGGGATAAGAGATGGTCCAACGAAAGCACGTGATGTTCGAGTGTGCCCATGGTGAGATGATCTGCAATTTGATCGATCGTCAAGGCCTGATCAATCGAAAGAGGACCAACTCGAGTACGTTCCAACGCACAGAGATGTCCACCGACCCCCAAGGACTGTCCGATGTCCGCACACAATGTGCGCACATATGTTCCTTTTGAACACACAATATGCAGCGTCACATCACGACCGTTCACGGCCACAACCTCAAGCTTGTGGATGGTTACAGACCGTTCGACTCTGTCGAGGACTTTTCCCACTCTGGCCGCTTTATACAGCGGTTGGCCACTAATTTTTACAGCGGAATACATCGGAGGTAATTGCTGTTGCACCCCTCGGAACTTGGCCACAGTCGTGCGAATCGCATCTTCGTTCACGTGGAATGGGTCGTTCGTTGTGAGCACCTTGCCGGCAGCATCTTGCGTATCAGTCGTTTCTCCAAGCCGCAACACCGCTCGGTATTCCTTATCCCAATCCACGAGGTACTCCGCAATTCTCGTAGCCCGACCGACCAAAATAGGAAGCACACCAGTCGCAGTAGGGTCTAGAGTACCGGCGTGACCAACCTTACTTTCTCCAAGTACCTTCCGGAGCTTGGCCACGACATCATGCGAAGTCCATCCGGCTTCCTTGTAAGCGATAAGGACGCCGTCCAAGCCGGCTCGACGATCCATTGTGATGCCAGGGATCTTCATCATACTCATTAGGAGTTGGTGGCCTACACTCTTTTGCTCTGAGACTCGGCTGTCGTGTGTCCTTTGGATTCCCCGTGCAGCCCTTCGAGCAACTGCATAATGCGATCACCACGAGGCCCACTGATATCCTTTTTGAAGATGAGATCGGGAAGATAGCGAAGTGATAGTCGGCGTCCCAACTCTGCTCGCACAAATCCACTGGCCTTCGAGAGCCCGGAAAAAACGTTTCGTTCTGCCTCGCCGGTTTCCATTGTAGTAATAAACACATAGGCGGTGCGCAAATCACCTGTCAGATCCACATCGGTGACTGTGACATCGTGCACACGAGGATCTTTGACCTTTCGCATGAGGATGTCAGCAACCTCCATCCTGATTTGATCAGCCACCCGATCGGCTCTCTTGTAGGTTGTCTTTGACATCTTGTCCCCGTGTCGCTGACACTCACGCGCATTACAACGAGGGTTAAAGCAATTCCAGCTGAGTCCGGACAACCTCGACTGCCGACATGCCTCTGATCGTGTTCAACGCTTGATCGAGCACCTGATTCACATGACCACCGTCATTCGCGACACAAGCCATACCCAGAACAGCTCTCTGCCAGAGATCCTGGCCGTCCACTTCGGCGATGGAGAGATTAAACTTGCCTCGAAGTCGATCCTTCAACGAGTGCAATACCTGTCGCTTATCTTTTAGCGACTGGCTCCCCGCCATGAATAATTCCACGGTACAGAGTCCAACGACCATATCGATTGCTCATTCAGATTAGACAACCGATGAGTCCCTGTAATGTCTTTCCCTGGGTGGCTTCTACCGTGCCTTGACAATGCTAGCGAGGTAATCGTGCCTAGAGCTTCGCTGCGATCTTATCGATTGCATAGGTCTCTATGATGTCTCCGGTCTTGACATCATTGAAATTTTCAACGCTCAATCCACACTCGTACCCCTGCTGAACTTCCCGCACATCGTCCTTGAATCGTCGGAGCGAACCCAACTTCCCCTGATAGACCACGACATTATCTCGAATGACCCGTGCCCCAGCACTCGATCGGGAAATTGTGCCATCGACGACATACGCCCCGGCCACCGCACCAACCTTGGGAATCGTAAAGACTTGTCGCACTTCGGCTCGGCCTAAGACTCGTTCCTTGAGTGTAGGCTCCAGCAATCCTTCCATCGCAGCCTTGATGTCGGCAATGGCGTCGTAGATGATGGTATAGAGCCTAATATCTACACCTTGCTGCTCGGCCAATGCAGTTGCCTTAGGTTCAGGCCTGATGTTGAAACCGATAATGATCGCTCGTGATGCAGCGGCAAGGAGCACATCGGACTCCATGATACCCCCGACTCCGTTATGAATCACACGGAGCTTGACCGCGTCGGTCGAGAGTTTTTCAACAGCCCCGGCCAACGCTTCAGATGATCCTTGAACATCGGCTTTAATTACGATGGCTAATTCCTTGACCGACCCTTCTTGGATCTTCGTGAAGAGATCATCCAGCGACACCTTTGCCGGACCGCCTAACTCAGCCGCCCGCCGTTTTTGCGCTCGCTCTTCAGCAATCTCGCGTGCCACTCTCTCGTTCGAGACGACATGGAAGACATCTCCTGCCGATGGAACTCCGGGTAATCCGATCACTTCCACGGGAATCGATGGACCGGCTTGCTTCGTCTTTTCCCCGCGATCATTGATGAGGGCTCGCACGCGCCCGCTATATGGGCCCACAACATAGGCATCGGCTACCTTGAGAGTCCCACTTTGTACCAAGACCGTTGCGACCGGCCCCCTACCTCGTTCAATTTTAGCTTCGATCACGATGCCCCGAGCTGGTCGGTGTGGATCCGCCTTAAATTCAAGCACCTCGGCCTGGAGCAGGATCATCTCCAGGAGAGTATCAAGCCCTGTTTTCTGTTTCGCGGAGACCTCCACCATAATGGTGTCACCACCCCAGGCCTCTGAAATTAAGCCATGCTCCGAGAGAGCATTTTTGACTCGTTCTGAGTTCGCACCGGGTTTGTCGATCTTATTGATCGCAACAATCAAGGACACTCCGGCAGCTTTGGCGTGATGGATCGCTTCGACCGTCTGCGGCATAACCCCGTCATCCGCAGCCACAACCAGAATGACGATGTCAGTGACTTTTGCACCACGAGCCCGCATTGCAGTGAAGGCCTCATGGCCAGGGGTATCCAGAAACGTGACTTGCTTCCCGTGCACCGAAACCGTGTAAGCCCCAATATGCTGAGTGATACCGCCGGCCTCACCCTCGGCGACATTCGTTTGGCGAATCGCATCGAGCAAGGAAGTCTTCCCATGATCGACGTGCCCCATAATGGTGACGACCGGAGGTCGAGGTTCAGGCCGTTCATCCTCTCCCGTCTCGACAATATCCTGCAGTAACTCCTCTCCTCCTCGTTCAACGGCTATTTCAATTTTGACCCCGCTTTCTTCTGCGAAGATCGAGGCCGCATCAAGATTCATCGGCTGTTGAAAGGTCAACATTTGGCCCATGTCCATCAATTTGCGCACGATGTCTGCTGGCCGCTGACCAATGAGTTCGGCAAACTCCTTGACCGTTGTCCGTGGGGTGACCTTGACGCTTTTTCGACGAGGCTTCGTAATTTCAGCAGGCGTACTTTGGTGCAAGTGCTTGGATCGGTCATCCCGTCGCTGCACCGGGATTGCGCGAAGATCCTGCCACCGGGCGGCATCTTCACGGATTTTCACATCCTGTTGTTCGTCCTTGGGACGACCTGGTTTTCGAACTTTTTTAGCCTTATCTTTCTGCCCCTCAGCCTCAATGGCCTCAAAAGCCATGCTTTTCTTTTTGGCAACCACTGGTTCTACTGTTCCTGCTGCGAGGCTGGGGGGAGTCGTCGCTGGCTTTGGCGGTACTGCTTCCTGCTGCGGAACAATGGGAGATGGTGCAGTCGGAGCTATCGTAGCTGGAGCTTCCTCCACGGGGGAAGCTTGCTCGGTCTCCGAGGGTACGCTGACCTGATCCACAGGTGTCGAGGAGGTCGCTACGGAAGCGTCCACTCCGATTTGTGTCGAACGGTCATCTTCGACCACAGGCGCGGGAGGAGAAACGTCGGTCGGTTCATCCTCCTTCTTTCGCTTAATCAGAATACGCCGCTTATCTGACTTAGGGGGGTCCCCGAGCGACTGTGCTTTGACTGCCACATCTTTACCGCGCATGCCCTCACGAACTGGCTTTGCAGCGGCAGCTCCTTCAGTTACCCGTAATGGCTCATTGGATTTTGAACCGATTGCTTCCATTACTTTTTGCACCGTCTCGTCGTCCAGAGTGCTGCTATGAGATGAAACCGACACACCCATTTTCTTCAGCTCAGGGATGAGCACGCGATTTTCCATTCCTAACTTTTTGGCGAGTTCATATACGCGCATAGCCATCAAATGGTTCCGTCTGGTTATTCGCTCGTCGCTTCCTCGGCTCTTGCAGCTTGACGCGCTTCCTCCTGGAGTCGTTGCGCTTCCGCCTCTTCTGCTAGAGCCGCTTTTATTTCCTTGTCGCGTTCGACTTTTTCTTTTTCGTATTCGGTGGCGCTGATGATATCAATTTTCCATCCGGTCAATCGTGCGGCAAGTCGGACATTCTGTCCGTTCTTACCGATAGCCAGGGACAATTGCGAGTCAGCCGCGACGACGAGGGCCGACTTTTTCTCTTCGTCGATCCCCACCTTTTCGATCGTCGCTGGATTCAAGGCTTCCGCAATGAACACACGAGGGTCCTGCGTCCAAGTGATGATGTCGATTTTCTCGCCCCGCAATTCACGAACCACCGCTTGGACACGGGACCCTTTGATCCCAACGCAGGCCCCGACCGGATCGACGGCCTTTTCGCGTGACGTGACCGCGATTTTTGTTCTATCACCAGGTTCTCGAACGACCGATTTAATTTCAATGATCTTCTCCATCACCTCTGGCACTTCGAGCTCAAAAAGCTTCGCCACGAATTGCGGATGACTTCGCGATAATATGACCTGAACGTCCTTCGGCGTACGACGGACTTCCAGCAACATCGCCTTCACGCGATCCCCACGTCGATAGGTTTCGCGAGGAATCTGCTCCTGGATCGGCAGAATGGCTTCGGTCTTTCCAAGATCGACGAGATAATTCCGACGCTCCAGACCAAGAATGATCCCCGTGACGAGATCCCCCTGCCGCGTCGAGTACTCCTTTTGAACCGCTTCCCATTCGGCTTCCCTGACTTTCTGAAAGATGACTTGCTTCGCCGTTTGCGCGGCGATTCGTCCCAATTCGTTCATCTCGATCAGTGATCCAATCTCATCGCCGACTTCTGCTTCGCTGTCGTAGTAACGCGCTTCCTGAAGTGAAATTTCAGCTTTGGGGTTGGTCACCGTTTCGACAATCGTCTTTTTGGAGACGACGGAAATTTCTCCCGTTTTTGGATCGATTTCCACTTGAATGTTTTCGGCCTGACCAAAGCGCTTCTTGGCGGCTGTCTGCAGGGCGGATTCAATGGCTCCGATCACTCGGGTCTTGTCGATCCCTTTTTGACGCCCGATTTCATCGATGACTGAAATCAGTTCTCGGTTCATACCTTACGCTCCTGCATCCATTTACCATCCATACGCCGGACTTCACGTGCCTACAGCTTCACAACCAGTTTTGCCTCGGCGATCACTTCTCGATCCAGCCTTATCGACTTCGTCATCTTTGACATGATGAGATCCAGCACGACGGCTTGCTCATCCGCATTCATTAATCGCCCCGTAATCTTCCACTGCCCTTCGAGTGGTTGGCGAAGCTTGAGACTCACTTCTTTGCCAATTGCCCGTTGATAGTCTTGAAGTCTCTTAAATGGCCGATCCAGACCCGGTGAAGAGACCTCTAGCGTATAGGCGTGGGGAAAGGGATCAGCGACATCCAGAGCCGGTCCCAGGGCCTTATGTGCTTGCTCACAATCTGTGATGGTGACTCCACCAGGTTTACTGATCAGAACACGAACAACTGAGCGAGAACCTTGACCAACACAGATCACGTCTACTAACTCAAGCCCTAACGTCCACAGAATCGGGGAAACAATTTTTTGCAACCGGTCGGCAACCGGCTCCGAACCATTGCCCGGCATGCTCAACCTATACGTCTTTCGACATGTGTCCAAACAAAAAAGTGGGCATGAGCCCACTTACAGAGGCAGCACCATATCACGCACCCAGAAGCAAAGCAAGAGCACTAACCGGTCAGAAGTGCCCACTGGGCAGCCAACGCTTTCGTCACCGGGCCGGGCTGGCCCTGGCCAATTGTCTTCCCATCAATCTGAACGACGCCGAGCACTTCGAGTGTGGTCCCCGTCAGAAAGACCTCATCTGCAGCGTACAGCTCATTGACTCGTACGAACCGTTCCTCAATTGGGATCTTCTCCTTTCTCGCCAAATCCAATACCACTGTTCTTGTGACCCCAGACAGGATCCTGGGACCTTCGGGAGCCGTCACTAGCACTCCGTCCCGCACAGCCATGACATTACTGAGCGCTCCTTCCATGACGAGACCCTCACGAACGAAAATGGTCTCGAACACCCCGGCTTTTCTGGCCTCTTCCCGTGCAAGAACGTTGGCAAGCAGATTGACGCTCTTGATATCGCATCGCCCCCATCGAAGGTCTTCGCGAGTACATGCCCTGACGCCGACCAGGCGCATCTCAGAGGGCAGGCCTTGCAACTCCCTAATTGTCATCACGATCGTGGGGCGGTTCTGAGAGGGGAAGGTGTGTTCCCGAGGAGCCACCCCTCGGGTAATCTGGATATAGACCTTGGCCTCTTGGTATTCAGCAAGGCTGAGCCCATGTTGAATCCACTGCATCCACTGCGCCTTTGAATATGGAAAGGGAATACAGAGTTCTCGCGTGCTCCGTTCCAGTCGCACAAGATGCGCCTCCAACTGGAAAGGTATACCGCGATAGGTCCTGACCACTTCGTAGACAGCGTCACCAAACTGAAATCCCCGGTCATCAATCGAAACCGTCGCATCCTGCCATGGAACAAAACGGCCATTAATGAACGCGACATCGGGCATGGACTCAACTCCCAGTGAACGGCCGGGCCTCTATTTTGAAGACTCGCCGTTCTTCGGCAGTAAATTTCCATCCCATGCGTTTTTCAAAAACTAGATGATACACACCTGGCTGAACGGCCTTGAGTTCAAAGATACGTTGTCCATTCTCCACCGCATTGTTACTCGCAATACGGAGGAATTCGTCGCTCAGAAGTGCAAGTGCTTTTGTGTCATACGTCGGCACCCATTGTTCGCCTCTGGTCCGATCTTCCCACATACGAATGACGAACGGCTGTTCAACGACAACCTTGCGGCAATCGGCAGCGTCCAGGGTTGGATTGTGGTCTGTGTCAGAAATGCTCACGTCTGTTCCTTCTCGTGAGGACTTTCTTCGAGGCGGCTCCGATGCTCATATCTTTTTGCGTGGACCGATCAGGATGTCGGCTCCTTCAACCTGTACTTCGTAGCTTCCGACACAGTAGCCACCACCATCCGTACCTTGGCCGTTTCGAATATCAAACGCAAGATCGTGCCATGGACAGGCAATGATAAATCCCTTGAGTCTTCCTTCAATAAGCGGTCCACCCTCATGAGGACAGCTGTTATGAATGGCGTAAAACGTGCCGTCAATATTAAACAGCGCGATCGGCCTGTCATTGACCTTCACGATTTTCGACTGACCTGGCGGTAACTCTTCGATCTGCGCAACTTTCTGAAAGCTATTTGTCATCCCTAATATCCTTTATTGAGGTTCCCAGCAGCTACATACTACATACGGAGTGTGTATTTGAGTTCATCATCGGCGGTAACCCGTGCCTTCTGAATAAATCCCGATTCCGCCTGGATGACATAACGGGCTGGTTCAGGTGGTGGCCCAAGGAACGGGCACGGCTCTTTACGACACGGTTCCGCATGCTCCAGCATATGGACGACATGATGACTCTCGTCTATCCAAAGAATATCGATGGGGAATCGATATTCTTTGGTCTTGATCCGGTGCAAACCATTTTGCTCAAAAATGTAAAGCATGCCTCCATTAGGAGGCAGTGTATCGCGAAAAGCCAACCCAAAAAGCAATTTCTCCGGAGTATCCGCTACTTCGGCCTCAAGCTGAATCCCGCTGGGGAACGTCACGACAATGATACTCGATTCCTTGCGTTCACCCAGGAAGACGGACGCACTCATCAAAAGAAGTGCGAGCAAGACCATCATAATGATCCGCTTGTTTCGCTGTTCCCGGTTTCCCAGCTGTGTCTGATTAGAGCCCATAATCCTTTCCCTGCTAAGCCAAAGGGCCCACTCTTTATCCTAACCTAGGCCTCTTGGTAGAAAGGCATTCTGTTGACTTGGAAAAGAATCGGAGAATAAAATGCTTCCCCGCGCGCCTCATTTACCATGCGGAGCGCACTATGGTTGGAGTGATGTGAACTTGTCAATATTGTTTAGTCTTTGAGAGTGAGAAGGAGGCTTTGGTCATGGCTTTATTGATCACGGATGAATGTATCTCTTGCGGCGCATGCCTGCCGGAATGTCCGAATGAAGCAATCTTTGAGACCAGAAGCGACGCCGAAAGCAAGGGTAATCACGTGGGTGACGGACAAGGTGTCGGAGACAACATCTATGTCATCGCACATGATCGGTGCACTGAATGCGTCGGTCACTTTGACGAGCCTCAATGTGCAGCGGTGTGTCCCGTCGATAATTGCTGTATCTCAGACCCTGCCTACCCTGAGACGACGGAAATACTTCTTGACAAGGCAAAGACGTTGAATCCTGATAAGGAAATAGATGCTGCCAAGGTGTGGAGCGGAGTAAGAAACTGACCTAGTTATTCGCTCTTTATTCTTAAAATCGAACCTCGGTATTGGACTAAACTGAGGTTGTTTTACTTTCCCATGAAAAAGGCCTCGGTTAACCCAACCGAGGCCTTTTTCTCTACTTACTTGAGAGCGCCGTCGCAGATTACTTCAGCATTAGCAACTTACCGCCGACATGCCCGGCGTGCAAATGACAACGATATTCCAGGACGCTTCCAGCCGCATAAAATAAATCACTGGTCGGAATACCGATGTAGCGTGTTTCTCCAGGTTTCAGGACCAACTTGGTGTCCAAAACGGTGGGGGCAGACTGATTCACCGCCGCGCTAAGATGAAACCCATGTTCAGCTGTCGCATTATTCGTCACCTTCAAGAGAACGGGTGAACCCGTACGTGTCTTGAAATCAATGACTGTCATAGGCGGATACCACACCTTCATGTTTCCAATTTCAACGGCATAGAAGGTTAGATCTACGGGCAGTTCTTTGAAAGGTTGGCCCACCACAGATCCAGTTTCTAAATCTCCAACTTCCACACCGCCTGCTTGCAACGCATACGCACCCGAAACTCCAGCCAAAACCATTCCTAGGCCGAGGAAAACCGCCAACATTGTCTTGCCCATGACTACCCCCCTTAACAAGAAATGAAGAGATATAGATAAGAGGCTTGTGAATATGTATCGCCAAACTCTGGAGGACGTGCAGGCTTTCTCGTTAATGCATATTTTTTCTCTGTAGATTCTTCACAACTCAATACACGATATCGCGAACCTTATAACACAGGGGTTAAAAGGGAAGCAACCAATTTGGAGCTGCTTAGGCCCAGAGGCTGTTTTTGCCCCAATTCAAATCTTTGCTTTGCTGCGGCTTAAGTATTTCCCAAGAGTTCCGATACGGACGTTGGAGAGGGTGCCCCATGCCTATTAATTTGGCGGTCAATGGGATAACCGAGATCTACCCCACAAAGCAGGTGGGCTCTCGGTCTAGCCGCGCTGAAACTGCCGGAGATCGTGAACCTCACGACCAACACCCTCCGTCATTGGATCATTCCGCTTTGACTGCGCAGTCTGCTTACCGTCAAGCCGATATCCAACAACGACACCCAAAACCGGCCGTTTTAGCCAAAGATCTCATGAGATCTCCAGTCGTCTCTCTTCCATCGGACAGTCTGTTACTCGATGCCTGGGCTATCATGTCTCAAGAACGTTTTCACCATATTCCCGTAACCTCTCTCCATGGCACCCTAGTTGGTATGGTGTCGTATCGTGACCTGCTCCTGCACGTCCCTGAACTGTTCACTGGAGGTGACAAGCGACAGGCCGCGCAAAGGCGATTAGCTGAAATCATGACTCCCAGAGTAATTACGGCAACTCCTTCGACAGAAATCCGAGAGATTGCACACGTCATGCTCGACGAACAGATCCATGCGGTTCCGATCCTGGACCAACACCGCCTTCTCGCCGGCATCATATCAACGCACGACCTACTCCAAGCCATTGCTCAGCACGGCCCTCTTGAACTCTGGACTTAGCCCCTCTTTCGAATAAGCGTTCGCTTCTGTACTCAGAGAAATCCTTCGTTCGATCAAGCGGTTTGCCTCCCCCCCTCATAAGGCTCCTCCACATTCGTAGGACTAGGCTGACCGGTGATCCCGTAATAGGGTGGCTTTCACATAAGTTAATCCGAGGAATCTCTTCTTGCAGGTACCTTCACCATGACACTCTTCGACACATTCTTCGACACCCCCATCGCATCAGGAGTTTCCGCGCTGGTGCTATTGGCCATTGGGCTTCTTCTCAAGAAAGAACGGGGACGTCGGTGGATCCTGAGTCTGAGTCTCATCTTGTACATCCGCTACATGGTCTGGCGGGCGCTCTACACCCTACCTACCGAGGACACCAGCAGTATGATCGTCGGGGGGATCGTCTACCTCGCAGAACTGTATGGTCTCTGTCAATTTTGCTTCTTCACGTATCAATCCTGGTCACCTACGGATCGTCAACCAGCGCCAATCACGACGTATCCAACCGTTGACATCATGGTCACAGTCGTTGATGAACCTCTATCGCTCTTACGGCAAACGTTAGTGGGCTGTTTAGCACAGGAATATCCTAAAGATCGTTTCACTGTGCACGTGCTCGATGACGGTCACCGACTTGAAGCAAAAAAACTCGCGACCACGCTAGGCTGTGACTACCTCAGGCGCCCGGACCGTCCCCGCCATGCCAAAGCCGGAAACCTCAATCATGCACTTCGTTTAACCGATGGCGATCTCATAGCAGTCTTCGATGTTGACCATGTCCCGGCTCGTACGTTTCTGAAAGAAACCGTCGGATTTTTCGATGATCCAAAAGTGGCCATCGTTCAGACTCCACACCACTTCTACAATCCAGATATTTTCCAGCGCAATCTCCGTGTAGGAGAGCTCGTCAAGAACGAGCAGGCCTTGTTCTTCCGCTCACTGCAGGCCGGGCGAGATTCGCATAACAGTGCCTTCTTCGCTGGCAGTGGTGGCCTCTTCCGTCGACAACCACTAGAGGAGATCGGCGGGTTCCAAACCCAAACCATTACTGAAGACATCCATACCAGTATGAACCTGCATGCGAAAGGGTACAGGTCCTGCTACCTCAATCGTGTCCTGTCTGCCGGTCTGATGCCAGAGACGTTTGAAGGTTATCTCAAGCAGCGGAAGCGGTGGGCCATGGGTTGCATTCAGGTACTCCTCCGTGACAACCCCCTCACTAAACGGGGTCTGACGTTGTCACAGCGATTGGACTATTTCGGATCAATCTTCTATTTCTTTTTTGGCCTCCCACGCCTCATTTGTCTTGTCGCTCCACTTTCGAGTCTCTTGTTCCATACGCCTCCAATTCATGCGAATGTAGTGCTGCTTGGTGTTCATTTCTTCTCTTTTTACATCGCATCGGCACTCGTCATGCGCCCTGTCAGCCGCGGTTCGCGAAACCCATTCTGGTCAGATATCTATGAAATCGCCATGTGCTTCGCGCTCAGCGCTGTGGCATTGAAAGCCCTTGTCGCGCCACGTAAAGAGCGCGCCTTCGAGGTGACGCCAAAGGGGCAACGCATTAGAAAAAACACGTCCGCTGAATTGACGTTCGCCTGGCCGCACTTGTTGACATTTGGATTGTTGGTCGTCGGTTTGGCATTGGGGATTCATAACCTTCGCCACGGCACTGGAGATCCCGGTCTGCCGGTCAGCCTTTTTTGGGGATCTGTCAACCTGTTGCTGTTAACAATCGCAATGTTCGTCGCCAGCGAACAAGCGCAAGGCCGACAGGCGTTCCGGCTTAATCGAGATTTCGTCAGTGAGTTGTTTGTGGATGACAACTCTGTCGTCGCTCGCATCCTGAACGTCAACGAACACGGTGCCGCCTTGTTGTTAGAACATCCAGTTTTTACCGCACAAGACACCGTGTCTCTCCTTTTAACCTCCTCTCAAGGCACTATCGTACGACTACCAAGCCGAATCGTTAGACAGGAAAGGCTTCCATCCGGTGGCGTGGGAGCCGGACTTGAGTTCATAGAGCTTGATGACGGAACTAGAGAGGTGCTCGTTGATAAGATTTTTGGTGATCCAGCGCCCTGGGAAGAGAGCTATCAATTCCAACCCGGTATAGCTAGTAGTCTACGATCGCTGGTTTACGCTCTGACCGCTCCTTGGAGGTCCTTCAATTGGGAACGGCGCCGGATGCTACGAGTTTCCCATGAGAGCTCCTGTCGATTAAACACCTCGGCGTCCTCGCTGTCCGGGAAGTTGGAAGATATGTCCTTCACGGGCGTGAGTGTCCTCTTCCCTTCAACTCCAAAAGGGTCGTTAGTAGGAGCTCTGTTAGAACTTCCCCGCACCACCCTGAAGGTTAGTCCTGTATCGGTCGTGCACCGTCTCCGCACGACCTGTGTCCGTTTCAGGGTCGAGAGCATAGAACGAGGTGAGCAGCACTGGAGAGAACTGCACCAGAAGCAGTGGAAGCGGTCATGAAGTATGCTATGTCACAGAATCGCCCCCTAGCTTGCGGTCCCTCTTGCTCAACGTGATTCGACGATCCTCACCTTGATTCATTCCGATCATTCATCGCTCAAGACTGATCGGTCGTGTCACCCCAGACCTGGCCTACAACGGATACCCCGTACTATTTTCTGATTTTTCTCCTGATTATCCGGGATGTGCCCTATTCTATATCAAGTTCGTCAAACATAAGGCGCTGCTCAATGATGGCTGGTATCGCTCATGGCGGTTGCCACACCGTTGTTTGGTTTCTGGTTGACTCCGTTCTAGAAGGGGAAATCCGATGGCGCGATATATGTCACTCTTACTGACAACACTTGCCCTGGTGATCGTCCCGAGCCGCACACAGGCAGGTGACGTGTTCACCGGATTTCAAATCGATAACAAGAGCCAATACTTCGGCTATCTAGGCGTACGAACGCCGGTCTTGCTCATGTCAGGAGGAACAACCCTATTCGCGCAGGCGATGACAGCCGGTCTTGGATACAGCTTCAAGAGCAATGGGCAACTGTTGGATGCGAACGTACAGTTTGTCGTTCCATCTCTTGGAATCTCGCAGTCACTTGGCAGGTGGACTTTCCTGGCACTTGCGGGTCCACAACTGCGCCGAATCGAGGAAGACCGTTTGAGTACTAGTTCGCGCGTGGATCATCAGATCGGCTTCTTCGGCCAAATTGAAGGGCTATACTGGCATGAAAAAGGCAGCCTCCATGCCATCGGGTCTTATGCCGATCTGGACAACTTCTTCTGGGGTCGGCTGCGTGGGAAATTGCTGACCTACAAGTCCGATCGGGGTTGCTGCCCTCTTTACAGCGGATGGGACATTGCCGGAATGGGCAATGGAGGATTCCGTGCCATCCAGACCGGACCAATCCTTGAGGTGCCGATCGGCAAGGTTTTCTTTCTCGTCAGGGGTGGATATCAAAACAGCAACTCGTTTCACAGCGGGGGCTATGGCGGCGCCGAGGTCTATTTTCCTTTCTAGCTCACCGTAGTGCCGACCAATGCGAGAAAGTCGCCGCTTGACCGATCGGTATTCCAGCTGAATCGATAACAGTCCAGATCAATGCCTTCTCGACAAGAAAACGCCGACCCGTTGAAGAGATTCTGACTCCCTGGTATCCATCGAAGTAACCATCGGACTTTGCTTGCCGCAACATCCGTTCTCGTTCGTCACGGTCATCCGGTTCGGCCGTCAACCGTGATGGCGTCTGAACGAATTGCCCCCAAGAGAGTTCCCACAAATTTAGCGCCTTCTGATTCCCATAGTTCAAGATCGGGTCGGGTTCGTTTCCATGTGAGACGACGACGAAGGGAGCTTCGAACAACATTCTCGCCTGATATCCGGTCTCGCCTACCCGTTCGATTAGTTCTCGCCCCGTCCAATGATGATAGCTATCCAGCAGACGTTGGCACCACTGTATGATATCGGGCTGGTTCCAGTCTGTGATACCCATACTCGTTTTGCTATCACGTCTTGCCCGGCAGGACAAGGTTCACAGGCACCTTGTCAACCGCATGGTCTGTCTCTGTATAATGTGGCCTCCGGACCAAAACCAGTAGGAGTCGTGATGGCCGCTACAACATTGTTTGACAAGATTTGGGACTCACACGTCGTACGGGCTGAACCCGACGGGACGACGTTACTGTACATCGATCGGCAGCTGGTTCATGAGGTGACCTCTCCCCAAGCATTCGAAGGGTTAAGACTCGCGGGCCGGAAACCACGACGGCCCACGGCCACGTTGGCTGTGCCGGACCACAATGTCCCGACCACAGACCGTCGTCTGGGAATCATGGATCCCGTGAGCGCGCTCCAGATTCAAACACTGGAAGATAATTGCAAACATTTCGATATTTCTCTGTTCAACATGAGCGACATTCGTCAGGGCATTGTGCATGTTATCGGTCCTGAACAAGGGTTTACGCTCCCCGGTACCACGATCGTGTGCGGTGATTCTCACACATCCACCCATGGAGCCTTTGGTGCCTTGGCATTTGGAATCGGAACCAGTGAAGTCGAACATGTACTGGCCACCCAGTGTTTGGTCCAGAAGCGGCCAAAGACCATGGAAATCCGGGTCGACGGTGTGCTTTCAGATCGGTGTTCAGCAAAAGATATTATTCTCGCTATCATCGGGAAGATTGGTACCGCTGGTGGCACCGGATTTGTGATTGAGTACACAGGGGATGCGATTCGCTCGCTCAGCATGGAGGGTCGGATGACCCTCTGCAATATGTCGATCGAGGGTGGAGCTCGCGCCGGCCTCGTTGCACCCGATGACAAGACGATGGCCTATCTCAAAGGGCGCCCGCTGGCTCCTAAAGGCAAGCAATTCGAACAGGCTGTCCAAGCCTGGCAACACCTCAAAACCGATCCCGATGCCACCTATGACGCCACCGTCGTTCTACAAGCCGACCGAATCGCCCCTCAAGTCAGCTGGGGAACGAGCCCGGGTATGGTGATCGGCGTCGATGAACATGTGCCAGACCCGCGAACGATGAGTGACGACAAATCCAAACACGCAACCGAACGCGCGTTGTCCTATATGGGACTGACTCCGAACATGCCCATCACGGATATTATGATCGATAAGGTGTTTATCGGCTCTTGCACGAATTCTAGGATCGAAGACCTCCGCTTGGCTGCCAGTTTTGCCAAGGGCAAGAAGGTCGCGAAGACGGTCCATGCCATGGTGGTGCCGGGCTCGGGACTTGTCAAGCAACAGGCCGAGGCAGAAGGGCTTGACCAAGTATTTCGGGAGGCAGGCTTTGAGTGGCGGGAGGCCGGGTGCAGCATGTGTCTGGCGATGAATGCCGATGTCCTGAAGCCAGGGGAGCGTTGTGCCTCGACAAGCAATCGAAATTTTGAAGGCCGACAAGGAGCGGGGGGACGCACGCATCTCGTGTCACCGGCCATGGCGGTTGCTGCAGCCATTGAGGGCCACTTTGTCGATATCAGACATTGGCAGTGATTTCTCAAGAATCTCTGACGTGACATACTTGCTTATCAAGAAGAGGAAATTCGCACTATGCAACCTTTTACGACATTGACCGGTCTCGTCGCTCCATTAGATCGGGTGAACGTCGACACCGATCAAGTGATCCCGAAGCAGTTTCTCAAGACCATCAAACGTACTGGTTTGCGGGAAGGTCTGTTCTTCGATTGGCGGAAGCGGCCAGACGGTTCTCCTGATCCGTCGTTCTTCCTGAACGACCCTCGCTATCAAGGAGCGACCATCCTTTTGACCCGAGACAATTTCGGCTGCGGCTCGTCTCGCGAGCACGCTCCGTGGGCATTATTGGATCAGGGGTTTCGCTGTCTGATCGCTCCCAGTTTTGCCGACATTTTCTATAACAACTGTTTTCAGAATGGGATCCTCCCAGTGGTCTTGAAAGCGGAGGAAGTGCTCGTACTCCTGAAGGAAGTGATCGATACCGAGGGATATCGACTCACAGTAGACCTGGATCGTCAAACGGTGACGACACCCCAAAACGTTACGTATCGGTTCGAGATCGATCCATTTCGTAAAGATTGCCTGTATCGGGGGCTTGACGCTATCGGCCTCACCCTTCAACACGAGGGCGCAATCACAGCCTATGAAGCTCGCCGGAAAGTTGAAGCTCCTTGGCTCTTTTCTGATCTACGCTCTTAAGCGGGCAAAGGCCTGAAAGCGGTTTGTCGTGCGGATACGGCGGGCATCCAAAGAATAAAGACTGCGAATGCCCGTCTAGAGCCATTTCTTCCAGCGAAATCCTAGAAGCATGGCCGCGGCGACTAAGCCCATGATGCCGAGAGCCATCGGGTACCCCCACGCCCATTTCAGCTCCGGCATATGTTCGAAATTCATCCCGTAGATCCCGGCAATAAAGCTCAGTGGCATGAAAATCGTGGTGATTACCGTCAACACTCGCATGACGGAGTTCAGCCGATAGCTCACGCTGGAGAGATAAATATCGAGGCTCGCCGAGACCATTTCCCGTAGGGTTTCGATAGTATCTACGATCTGCACCACATGGTCATAGACGTCTCTGAAAAAGACCTTCGTGGGCTCATGCAAGAAGGGGCATTCCGATCGTGAGAGGTTGTTGATCGCCTCTCGTAGCGGCCAGACGGCTCGGCGTACAAACAAGAGCTGCCGTTTGAGCGCATGAATGTCCTTCAGCGTCTCCGGCCTTGGATCGGCCATCACCCGTTCCTGTAACGATTCGATCCGTTCACCCAGCATCTCAAGCACCTCAAAGTATTGATCCACGACGGTATCGATGAGGGCATACACAAGATAGTCAGACCCATTATGCCGAAGGCGCCCCTTCCCACCCCGAAGGCGACTCCGGACCGGTTCGAACAGGTCGGCTCCGTTCTCATGAAACGAAAGGACGTAATTCCGGCCCAAGACAAAACTGATCTGTTCGACCAGGATGTCTCCGTGATCTGACGCTGTCAGGACTTTCATGACGACGAAGAAATAGGTTTCGTAATCATCGAGTTTAGGCCGCTGATCAGTATTGGCAATGTCTTCCAGCAGGAGAGGATGCAGGCTGAAATGCTTGCCAAAGGCCTCCAACACATCGGCCTTGTGCACTCCCCCGACATCTACCCATGTGACCGTTTCGTCGACCGGAAGACGAAGCTCATTCACGTCACGAATGAGATGTTCATCGCAGTGAGAAGCAGAATAGTTGAACAGCGTCACGGTGACGGTCTCCGTTCGCTTCTCACCAATGTGCACCAGTGTGCCGGGGGACAGTCCTTTCTTCCGTGATCGTTTCTGCATCAGTTTCATCGCACGGTGCTTGTACGCAGATTTGTCTTCCAGGTCAAGTTCGTGAGACGAACTTTGCTTTTCTTCTTAAGCCGAGCTTGCTACTCTTTCTCCATGAGATGGCCTAACGAACTCGAGGTTCTCCTTCACGCCATTCGAGTAGCTGGAAAGGAGGCCGTGCGACTGGCAGTAACGGGGTTTGAGACTATCCAAAAGGCCGATCGATCTCCCGTCACCTCCGCTGATCTCGCCGTGAATCAGATTCTCCACTCACACCTCCAATCGGCTTTTCCCACAGACGGATGGTTATCGGAAGAATCGCCGGATGGTCCTGACCGTCTACAGAAGGCTCGCGTCTGGGTAGTCGACCCGATAGATGGCACGAAAGCGTTCATCAATAGGGAACCGGAGTTTTGTATTTCGGTGGCGCTTATTGAGGGAGGCCGCCCGATCGTGGCGGCCATTTTCAACCCATCGGTGGATGAGCTCTACACGGCAACCAGGGGCGGTGGTCTCTCCCTGAATGCCAAGCCAATCACCCCACCTGCGCTCCAAGACGAGCGACCACCGATCGTCGCCATGAGCCCATGGGAATGGGACAATGGGTGTCTTTCTTGCTTGGATGGCATGGTCACCAGTCGTCCGATGCGTTCTATCGCATGGGGGCTCGCCCTGACCGCAAGCGGCCACATTCAGGGCCTAGTCACACTGGAACCGGAGAATGAGTGGGACGTGGCGGCGGGGGCGCTTCTCATCGAGGAAAGTGGAGGGCAGATTCATGATGGAGGCGGACGTCCGCTCGCCTTCAACCAGACCACGCCTCGTTATCGAGGGACGATCGCCACCGGTGCAACCTGTCCTGACGCCCTGAGGCAGAACCTCATGTTTCTCACCCGTATGGAGAAAAAAACAGGTGAGTAAGAGTCTCACACCGTCGAGTTACGGCGGTGGAGGTGTGTCACTGAGGCTCGTGACGGACGTTCTTCTAGTCAAATGGAAGGCGCCCCCTTTCTCGGATGGTTTGGTATCGGTACCGATACGGTCATACCACCAGTGCCCTTCGCCTTCCGTGAAGTCAGGAGACAGTTTCACATGGAAACTGCCCTCCCGGTCGTTCTCCTTTTGATACCACTTTCCGGCCCATTGCCCTCCGCCGAACTGATGGGTTTCGAGTCGTCCATCCTTATAGGCATAGGTGCCGTTGCCTTGCGCATCGAGCTGAAGGACGACGGTACCACCGTCCTCATACTCCCAGTCTCCCGCCAAGATCGAACGGTCATCCGCAGGAAGATTACGCGGGACGGCCGGACGAGGGAGTGACTGCTGGCCACATCCTGTGACGCTCACTGTGGCAACTAGAGTAGCCACGGCAACCAGAGGCAAGCGCATGGACGAGGTTCATACTATGAGTCATTCCTTCCGGCAAGGAACAATGAGCTCTCTTCATCGGGAACTAGAGTTTGGCCGTGATCAATCGACGACAGGCTTCATCAAGATCAGAGTCAGTTTTTGCGTAGCTGAAGCGAATGAAGTGGGCTCCCTTCCGGCCTGAGAAAAAGGCCTCCCCAGGTACACTTGCGACACCAGTTCGCTCCAGCAGATACATGGCACGAGCTTTCCCTGTGTCACCTGGAAGCCGCGAGATGTCGGCCAGCACGTAATAGGCCCCTTGGGGAATCGATGGAGTCAGCCCAGCTGCGGCCAACGCACGACAGAACCGGTCACGCTTGTTCTGATAGTCATGAGCGAGGTTTGTATAGAAGCTGTCCGGCAGTTGCCCGATGCCACGGGCGACCCCGATTTGAAGCGGCCCAGGCGCACAGACATACAGCAAATCGTTCATGGCACCAATGGCACTGGCCCATGGCTTGGCTGCCACACTGTATCCGATCCGCCAACCCGTGACGCTGAATGTCTTGGAGTATCCGCCAATGGTGATCGTCCGCTCAGCCATCTCCGGCAATGTGGCCATGCTCACGTGGTGACGGCCGTCATAGAGAAAGTACTCATAGATCTCATCCGTAAAGACAAACAAATCGTGTCGGCAGGCAAATTCGGCGAGCGCTTCTAGCTCCGGTCTGGTAAACACCTTGCCCGATGGGTTACCTGGGGAATTGACGATGATCGCCTTGGTCTTTTCGGTGACGACCTCTTCAAGCTGGGCCATGGAATAGGTCCAGACCGGTGGCTGCATCTGTACGACCACAGGAACTGCCTCGACGGCAACCAGCGCACTGATATGGTACTGATAATAGGGTTCGAATAGGATGACTTCATCACCCGGATTGATGAGCGCTGCACAGGCACAGTGAAACGCCCCGGTCGCTCCGGCACTGACGGTCACTTCTGTTTCCGGATCAGCCTGAATGCCATTGTAGTGCAAGAGCTTCTGGGCGATAGCTTCCCGTAACTCAGGCAGGCCATCGAAGCGGGTGTAAACGTTGTACCCGTCTCGGATAGCCTTCTCGGCTCCTTCCAGCACGACGGGCGGAACCGGTGTATCACAGACCCCCTGCGCCATATTGAGGCCCTTCATACGGATACAAGCTTGGGTCATGGCCCTGATTTCTGATTGAGCCAGATCGGTCATACGCCGACTGATGGTTCGTTTCACGATGTGCCCCTCCTTTGCGTGGCTCCTTTGTCGCAGAGGACAGGGGTTTCGTCAAGGCGGTGCCAGGCCTGGATTCTCGGTCAAGTGAACGTGGCGACCGCACGTGGGAAACATGGTTTATCTTTGGCTGTGTACTGTCTTCGCATACACTATACGCGGTCGCACTAGGTCCGACTGTTTGAGCGTGTCTCCCTACAAAAACGCCGTTCATTCGTGTGAGCCTGCTTGCGAAGAAGGGATCAGGGCGATGACACCGAAACTAACGAGTAAATCCGATCCTGATCCTCAGAAGACTAACGCAGATCTCCAAGACCGCCGCGGCAGAAGAATCGCTCAATCCTGCCGCATGTTCTTCTTCGGCGATGATGACTTCGAAGGCGAGGCAACGGTCCTAGACGTATCGACCAATGGCTGCAGAGCCGAAACGTCAGTCGAGGTGAAAGTTGAGATGCAGTTAAAGCTGTCCTTATTTCTCTCTGATTTTAAGTGGCCCCTGCGAATCGATCAGGCCATCGTTCGATGGATCGACGGCAAACAGTTTGGCGTAGAGTTCACCAGCATTCGACTGGCTCAGCGAGAGAGGCTACGGAACTTGATCATGCAGAGCAGGATATAGATCAGCACTTCAGGGATACCGAAATCCACTCCATCATGCCGATATAGACACGCAGGGCCGTTGTCGTACGGTTTACAGTATCACCTCTACGACTTCCCCCATAAGGCTTCCAACCGTTTCGCTCGTCCACAGCTGTACTTGTAATACTTGTACCGGAATGGGTTCTTCTTGTAGTAATCCTGATGATAGTCTTCCGCCTGGTAGAACGTGGACGCCGGAACTAGCTCGGTCACGATGGCCGAGGGAAATTTCTTCGCGTTCTCGATGGCGACTTTCGATGCTTCAGCAAGTTGCTTCTCCTCGTTCGTTGCATAGAAGACCGCGGATCGGTATTGGCTGCCATGATCGCAGAATTGCGCGTTCGGCGTGAGAGGGTCGACGTTGCTCCAAAAGGCCTCTAAGAGTTGTTGGTAGCTGACCTTCTCGGGATCGTATGTCACTTCGACTGCCTCCGCGTGGCCAGTGCGTCCTGCAGAAACCTGTTCATACGTGGGGTTGGCTACGTTCCCCCCCATATAGCCGGAGAACACCCACAGCACCCCGTCAACCTGTTCGAACGCCTCTTCCATACACCAGAAGCAGCCTCCCGCGAAGTAGGCTTTGGCCTTGGTGTCTGCGCCGAGGGCGACGTTTGACGGCATCAACGCGAAGGGCATCCAGGTCAGGATCCCGATGGTGAATAGGATCAGACGTAATCGTGTCTTCATGGTTGTTTCCTCCTTGCCGGTAGTCGTGGCAATGAGATCGTTCTTACATCCTACTATACGATCGTCCGACTGGAAGAAGCGACCTCAGGACACCGGACATGACTGAGTCGGCTCCACCCCACTCCTCACACTGGAAGATAGGCGTATGGATTCTGTCGGCCAGATCTCACTCGCGGTTGACGCGCATCCATCAACTTCATGATCAGCTCAATGGCCTCCTCTGGCGAGTCCGCGGCTTTGACCAATCGTTTATCCAGCTTGCGGAAGAACGCCACATCGGAGGGTGAGGCGGCGACGAGAATGACGGGCTTGCCCGCCTTCACGGCCAGCGCGACTTCTGACACGGTGCCTGAACCAGTCAGGCCACATACTACGACCACATAACTAGATAAGACGTTGATATTGTTTCGCCCGCTTCCCATCTCCGTGATGATGGAGACGTCGACATGGCGCGAGACCTTATCCTTGGCCGTCGGCAAGACCCCGATGGTCAGACTGCCCCCAACTCGCTTCGCGCCTTCACAAGCTGCGTCCATCACGCCCACATCCTTACCTCCCGTCAGCACCACCCAGCCACGTCGAGCGATCAGCTCACCAAGGACTCGCGCATTATCGAGATCCCTCTTCAGAGCTTTGGCTGGTCCCATAACACCGACTACAAACCGCATGACTTCCTCCCCTTACTCCGGCAATCGCTCAAAATCGAGATGACGTGAGGATCATAACTCCATACGCCCATGCCCGTTGCTCGGACCCCACGCAAAGGTCTCCTCCAGGTAATTCATAGCCACAGTGGGGTCTACGTGAGCAGCGGCTTCAAACGCCAAGACGGCTTCCTTGTGCCTAAGGGCAGAGTCCAAAAACACCCCCCCACTCAAGGTGAAGGTTCATCATGGGTGTATTAGCAGACCGCCATAAACCTGGCTAGGGGAGGGTTGGTGCTTGTGCCTTGGGCGGCAGTCTACAGATTGAGAGACTGACTTTCCGGTTCTTGTGGTGGGAGCGGTTTTTCTTTTGTCGTGAGATTTTTCCGAGCAATCCGTCCCCGTTTCGCTGGGTTCGGCCCCATCCCAGTCGCAAGCGTGGGATAGCTGTCTGCTTCAAGTTCTTTCCCAAGATGAACCAGAACCTGCTGCTGTGAGACGACCAGAGACTTCAACTGCGCAATTTCATTAGAGAGATGAGCGATCTGATCCTGTTGCGTAATGAGAAATGATCGTAGTTCGGAGATGGCTTCAGGCTGGACCAGCGTCGCAGTCACACTTTGTTGTTGGGGGGCGCCATCCTGGAAGCTTGCAACAGTTGCGTGTTCCGCTTCACGAGGTTGTACCATTACTCCTACTCCCCCGGTCTCATGATTCACATCTGCAACGGCCTGCTCAGGTTGTGTGCCCGTCTGAGCCATTGGAGAAAGAACCACCCCACTGTCTTGTGGCGTAGCCTTAGGTTTTGGGAAGGGCGTTGCTTCCTCTTCGTATCGCGTCACGCGGGCAAGGAAGTCAACCGTCTTCCGCCAACATTTGGTCGCGACCTCAAGGAACAATTGGCCGTATGGGGCAGGGGCCGGTCGTGCCTCATCAATCTGTTTTTGTGAGGGGATACGGTGAATAAGGTTGATCGGCTCTTTATTGAATCGCTGGGCCATAGGTCCATCCTTCCCTAGTTCATATGACCTACCTACTCCTGGCGGAGGCAAGAGTCAACCCTTTTGTTAGGAAACGATCACAAAACATTGGTACTCGTGATTAGTGCTTTAGAAGCGGGTGACGCTCGTGAAATGGAATTGAGGCAGGGCCACAGCCGGGACCAGGACTTTTCGAGTCTCCGAATTCACCGCCTCCATCGGTGCAGTCCATAGGTTGACATGCCGAAAGACGTCCAGTGGGCTCTCATGAAATCGAAAGTTTTTCACTGCGGAGACGATTTCTCCGTTTTCGACCAGGAATGTTCCATCACGGGTCATCCCGGTCAATGTGAGATCACGAAGATTCACTGGGCGAATGTACCAAAAATTGGTTACGAGGATCGCGCGTTCGGTCTTCTTCAGAAGATCGTGAATGCTGTCGACCGGAGAGCCCTCAAAAGACAATTCTAGCGCCTCCAAGGTCGGGATGGTCGCCACTCCCTGCTGCTTGGCCGTGAATCGGTCATACGCCAACTGTCTCAATACTCCGTGATCAATCCATACCAAAGATGTACTCGGCAAGCCGTCGGTCGAAAAGCCTTCGCCCAGCAAGTCCGCATGGTCTGGGCTGTTCTGAAGCGTGATTCGTCTATCAACTATCGCCTGTTCGAGTTTGCCCGCAAAGGCGCTGGTCCCCTTCAGGTAGGACTTGGCGTCGAGCGACCGGATCAGCCAGGCCCAGAGTCCGGCCACCGCAGCCGGTTCCAGAATCACCGGATACCGTCCCGCCGGTAGCTCGCATACATCACGGCTACGTTTGGCCTGGCTGATCGCTGCTAGCGTGCGCTCCTGAACTTTCAAGTGATTGATCGATCGATGGGTCGCCGCGCTCCATCCGGTCGCATCACCAGCTTGGACCGTGAGACTGAAGCTCGCTTCCCCTCGCCGTTCAAAGCCAAACAGTCCCGTGTTGGCGGCAACTCCAACCGCCGCGGCCGATGACGAGACCGTTCCAGCCGCCATGAGATTCTCCATCCTGCATTGACCAATCGCTTCGTTGGCATATTCCAGACGTCGAGGCGCCCCCGCCGTCATCGTCTCCGGCTTCGCCGTGTCTCGGGCCGGAAACCTGCATGGTCCAGGAGGAGGAAGGTATTCGGGATCAACGGGTGTGACTTTCGCAATTTTCTCGGCCCGGGACAGCGTCTCCTGGATTGCACCGGCCGTAAAATCCGTCGTACTGGCAGTCCCCTGTCGGCCACCGAAGGCGACCGTCACCGCTAAATTTCCGCATCGTCCATCCACGTTCTGAATTACTTGGTTGTTGGCAAACCTGGTCGTGCCGGTATGGCGATCGTGAACACGGATCATCGTGTGCTCCGCCGATGATCGAGTCAGGACCAGTTCGCTTAGAAAAAGAAACTCCTCGCGGCTGGTCATGTTGGGCCACTGATCGCCATGGAACGTCATCGGTGGCCCTCCCCCCTGATCACCTCGATCCTCCGGAATCGTGCGGGGGATGCCGCATGAGTCATCCAGCCAGACTGGCCTGGCTGGCCCTTGCCACAGGTAATGAACCCGTAGCGGCGCCGAGTTGATCGGTCTGCAACCCCGTCACAGCTGTTCCAGAATTCCGGTGTGATCCCATGGTAAATCACATCCCGCAGCATACGGGTCCGTCGCCCATTTTCAATGAGCCAGAACGCATCACCGCCGAACTGAAAATTGTACCGGCGTTGATCGATGCTATAGGATCCGTGGCCCTCGATGTAGATGCCGCGCTTCACATCGGCGAGGAGTTGATCGATGGACGCCGAGCCTGGTTCTAGGCCGATATTTGCGATGCGGACGATCGGAACGTGCCCCCACCCGTCAGCGCGATTTGATCCTCGCGATTGAGCTTCCCCGATCTTCGGCGCCACTTCCCGATTGGTGCAGTAGCCGACAAAGATCCCGTCACGGATGATGTCCCACCGTTGACACTTCACGCCGTCATCATCGTACCCGGTTGCGGCCAGGGTTTCAGGCTCGGTGTTGTCCGCCACGAGGTTCACGTCCGGAGAGCCGTAGCGAAATGTGCCGCGCTTGTCCGTGGTCAGGAAGCTGGTGCCAGCGTAATTGGCCTCGTACCCGAGAGCTCGATCCAGTTCGCTCGGATGGCCACAGGATTCATGAATGGTCAAGGAGAGATGCTCAGGATCGAGCACGAGATCATACTGGCCAGCATCGACCGACGGAGCCTGAACCTTTTCGACCGCCTGATCCGCGACTCGAGACGCCTCCCGCAGGAAGTCCGCTTCTTCAATCAGCTCATAGCCTTTCCTGAGATAGGGCGTATTGAAGCTGCGCGACGCAAACCGGCTGTCATGGAGAGCCGTCGCCGTACAGTCACCTTGCCCGGCCAGCAAGTCGAATTCCAGATGCGACCCTTCGGTCGACACAAAGAGTTTTTTGTCTCGACGCGCCCACAGACTTGTGCTGCTTCGTGCGACCCCAGATTTCCGATGGAGCGTTTCCATCGTGCGTAACACCAAGTCTGCTTTCTTCTCCAGCGGCACGCTGAAGGGGTCAATCCGGTAGGGCGTGACGACACGATCCCGATGTATCGGCTCTTCAGCGAGCCGTACTTTTTCGAGGGCAATTGAAGCCGATCCTTTGGCAATTTCAACAGCCAAGTCTGCAACGCGCGGCACTTCCTCCAGCGACAGCACGGAACTCGCGGCAAAGCCCCAGGCTCCATGATACAGGACTCGCACACCAAAGCCGATGTCCTTGATATCTCGAATCGAGGCGATCCGACGATCTTCGCCTTCAATGTGTTGTGTACTGCTGTCTTGAATACGAATGTCGCCGTACTCGGCACCCGATGCCGCAATACGCTTCAGTGCCAGCTCGGCGAATTCATCCCAGGTTGGAGAACTCATGCAGCGATTCTCAGAATGAACGAGGAGATGAGTCAGTATAACAGGTAGGGATCAAAAGAGTGAGAGTATGGCCAGCGAACGAACGAGATTAGCTCTGCGTCGCTGCGTTTGACGCCAACACCGTCACCTGTGTGCCGACCACATTCAATGCAGGTTCATGCTGCTCGGGGCTCAAGACAAATGGTTAAACACTCATGATGTCACTGCTTCCGACAAAGGTAGTTATTGTATACCGTGCCGCCTAACGACCTCGTGGCTCGGGCCCGTCAGCTTCAGTGCCAAGTGAGGGCCACACCCCCCCATCCCCGTCATGTGAGTTTCGATGGATCTAGCAATCGCGCGCCATGGTAAATCGTCAGAAGGTCGAGACCGGCGCCCTTTACTCGATACACGAGACGATACTGACCGAGTATGACCTCTCGCACGACTGGATTCTTCAACTCTGGGACTACACGCCCAGATCGAGGGAACTTGGAGATGCGCTCGACAGTCTGAAAGATGTCTAGGACGAAAAGGCGGGGCGTACTGAGGAGAGTCTCGGGCGATAAATTCGACGATTGAATCAAGGTCCTCCGTTGCCTGAGGAGTCCACCTTACTTCAACCATTTCTTCATCGTCTTCTTGACCTTTTCATGCGGAATCGTCTGCCCGGCGTCAGCCTGCTGGAGACCCTTCTCAACCTTCGCCATGAACAGGAGACGCTCCATCGCATCCTCGAAAGAGGCATCGTCAGGAAGTGCCTGGACCGCCTTTATGACCTTCTGTTTGGTCGTCATGGTCCCAGAATACCCTGCCTCCGGATGCAATTCAATGGCACGTTGTCGCATGTATCGGATGGCCCTCACGGTCCCGCGACACTTCGGTGCAGCATCTAGTGCTTAATTGCGTAAGTTCACGATAGTGTTTCTGAGTTGAGAGCCTTTGACTTCTCTCTTGCGCCACACAAAAGGTTTGGCTGTTGGTCCATAGGCGGCCACAAACGCTTCGATGGCCTGA
>Ga0224500_10000058_pt1 | contig 77787 bp, 61 predicted proteins | sample SF_Oct11_sed_USG_FD_168126 | JGI IMG/M metagenome (GOLD analysis project Ga0224500, IMG submission 168126) | Sediment microbial communities from San Francisco Bay, California, United States - SF_Oct11_sed_USGS_4_1 | ecosystem: Environmental > Aquatic > Marine > Sediment | place: USA: California...
CGCCTGCTCTTCCTCCGGCAGCGCCGTGTCCATGAAGCCGAGCACCGAGCCCTGCAGGATCCGCGCGCCCGTCCATACGATGTTGACCGCCACCGCCAGCGCGATGACCGGGTCCAGCCGCTGCCAGCCGGTCAGGGTGACCGCGGCCACACCCACAATTACCCCCGCGGAAGTCCACACGTCGGTAAACAGGTGACGCGCGTTCGCCTCCAGGGTGACGGAGCCGTGGCGCCGTCCGGCGCGCAGCAGCAACCATCCCGCGCCGAGATTCACGATGGCGGCCACGGCCGACACCGCGATGCCCATGCGCACCTGTTCCAGGGGTTGCGGGGAGAGCAACCGGTGCACCGCGGCGGAACCGATGCCGGCGGCGGCCACCAGAATCAAAAGGCCTTCGACAGTGCTCGCAAAATACTCGGCCTTGGAATGGCCGTACGCGTGGTGGTCGTCGGCGGGGCGCGCCGCAATGGACAGCATGGCCAGTGCCATCACCCCGCCCGCCAGGTTGACCAGCGACTCGGCGGCGTCGGACAGAAAGCCCACCGACCCGGTGATGATGTAGGAGAACGCCTTGAGTGCCATCGTGGCGATGGCCGCACCGATGGAAACCCACGCAAACCGGGTCAGCGAATGGCTCTTCATGGGGACATGACTATCCGCCATTCCGCAACGGCCGTCAACCCGGTGCGGTGGGGGCGTCACGCGCGGCCGATACCGCTCCTCCGCTCATGGTCCTCGCGCGAAACATTTGAAATCGCGCTGCGGAAATCGCGTCGGAGCGGTATCAACCGCGCTGTTCCCCCTACTCGATGGGGATGCGCTCCTTGTTGCGCGCGAGCCATGCCTCGAACGTCTGCAGCTCCGGGTTGAGCGAACGGGAGAAACCCAGGTCGCGCGCGCCGCAGAAGTCCGCCTCGAAGTCGCGCTTGAACTGGAACATGTTGCCCAGGTCGTCGGCGCCCGGGAAACCGAGCCCGCGGTACGCCTCCGGTGTCACCATGTTGTAGAAGACGTCCTTGCCCAGCGCCTTCGAGAGCGCCTGCGCCATCTGCGTTCCGGTGAGGTGCTCGCCGGCGATACCGACCGTCTTGCCCGCCAGCGCCGAGCCCTTCTTGAAGATCCCGTAGGCGCACTTGCCAATGTCCTCCGCGGCAATGCCCGGGAGCTTCTTGTCGTCCATGGGCAGCGTGATGGCGTAGCGCCCATCGGGCCCCTTCTGCGGCGCCATCCCGAAGGCGATCAGGTTGTCCCAGTAGAAAGACGTCTGCAGGCAGGTCGCCGGCACGCCGCTCTCCAGGAAGAAGCGGTCCGCCTCGCCCTTGGCGTCGAGGTGCGGCACCTTGTACTTGCCCATGAGCGTGGGCATGCGGTCGTCCTCGAGCTTCACCCACTTGCGGGTGTCCTCCAGCGTCGACCACACCACGTGCTTCAGGCCCGCCGCGCGCGCCGCGTCGGCCATGTTCTTTGCTTGCGCCAGCTCCTTCTCGGGTGAGAAATGCTCCCAGAAGTTGGTGACGCAGAACGCTCCGTAGCAGCCCGCGAAGGCCTTCTCGATGGACTTCGTGTCGTCGAGATCGGCGGCCACCACCTCGGCGCCGAGCTTGCGCAGCGCTTGGGCGGGTTCAGAATCCGGCTTGCGGGTGAGGGCGCGTACCGAAAAGCCGCCCTGCGGGTCGCCCAGGATGGCGCGCGCCAGGGCGCCGCCCTGCGCACCGGTCGCTCCCACCACGGCAATGAGTTTTCTTGCAGCCATGTCGATCATTGTTCCTTTCTGCTTATTGCTTCTTTCGTTCGTAGTGCAGCGGCCACAACACGGTCCATGTGGCGCCGTCGTCATCGGACCGCTCCCAGCTCCAGTCGAAGGAGTCGGGCGTGATGTTGAACCACACCATGCGCTGCAGGGCTTCCTTGCCCTGGATGGTGGCTTTGCGCGACAGGATCATCTTGCCGTCGGCGAAGCCTCCGGTGAAGTCCAGGTAGCTGCCCTGGTTGTCCACCCAGGTCTGATGCCACTTACCGGTGTTCTTGTTGAACACGGACACGCTCATCCCCTTGAGCTGGGAGTCGCCGGTTCCGACGAAGCGCTCCATGATGACTGCTCCGTCGTACTCCCGGGTGATGGTGTTGGTTCCGGCCGCCTTTCCGGCCGAGCTAAGTTCCCAATTTCCGATCCAGAAGTCAAACCGGGTGGCGGGCGACGGTGTTTCGGCCGAGGCGGATGAACTGTTGCCGGCATTGAGCGTGGCGGCGACCGCAAGCACCAGCATGAGGGCACGCAGGATGTCCATGGAGGGTCCTTTCCGGGTGAAGAAACGGGGGTCTGTGCGCTGGGGTGCTGGCCTGCCCGGGAATTATCGCGTTTTGCGGGCGGCCCGCCAAGTGCATTCATCCGGCCGGTTGCGCCGCGGCGCCGGAACGCGTATATTGAGGCGGCTTCGCTGCACCACCCACATGCTCGATCACACCACCATACAATCCGCGCTCGAAGCCGTAACCGATGTGTACGGCGTCGGCAGCATCGTGTCCCAGAAGCGGGTGGAACGCATCGACGTACGCGGCGACACCGTGGTGCTCTCGCTCAATCTCCCGGTGGACGACGCGCAGGTGAAACAGCGGGTGGAGGCGGACTGCCGCCTGGAGGTCAAGAAACTGGGCGGCGTGCGCGAAGTCATCATCATGACCAAGGGCGCCAGGCCCCGCCTGGGGGCGGCGGCCGGCCCCGCGCGTCCCGCGGGCGGACCGGGCCCGGTACCGGGCGCGAATCCGTTCGACGGTCAGGCCCCGCTGGAGGGCGTGCGCAACATCGTGGCGGTTTCATCGGCCAAGGGCGGTGTGGGCAAGTCCACCGTGTGCGTAAATCTCGCGCTGGCGCTGGCGCAGGGCGGTGCGCGGGTCGGTCTCATGGACGCCGATGTGTACGGTCCCAGCATTCACGTGCTCATGGGGACGAGCGACCGGCCCACCCAGGGCCGCGTCAAGGAAATCGCGCCGGTGGTCAAGGACGGCATCAAGCTGATGTCGCTGGGCTTCCTGACCGAGAAGGGCCAGCCGGTCATCTGGCGTGGCCCCATCGTCATGGGTGTGGTGAAGAAGTTCCTCCAGGACGTGGAATGGGGAGAACTGGACTACCTCATGATCGACATGCCGCCCGGAACCGGTGATGCCCAGCTTACGCTGGTGCAGACGGTGCCGCTGACCGGCGCGGTCATCGTCACCACGCCATCCGAGCTGGCGCTGGTGGATGCCGAGAAGGGACTCGAGATGTACCGTTCGGTGGGCGCCCCGGTGCTCGGTATCGTGGAGAACATGAGTTACTTCGTGTGTCCGCACTGCGACGAACGCACCGAGATATTCAGCCACGGCGGCGGCCGCGAAATCAGCGATCGCTTGAAGGTTGAGTTCCTCGGCGAACTCCCACTGGATCCCCATCTGCGCAAGGTGGGAGACGAGGGCCGCCCCATTGTTTCCAGCGATCCCGGGTCGCCGGTGTCGCGCGCTTTCGTGGAAATTGCCCGGCGAATACGGGCCGCGTGCCCGGTTGCCTAGGCGCGCCCGCTTCTTCGAACATTTCCAGCTTCTTAGTCTCGCCTTGACAAGGGCGGCGTACTCATAGAAGCATGGAGAGCTTACTTTACCTACCGGAGCCGTTCGTGACCGCCGATAGAAGAGTTCCCGCACACGGAACCAGCGATTTTGACTACCTTGCGCAGGCCAGCCACACGCTCAACGCGTCGCTGGACTACGGCGAGATCGTCAAGGGGCTGCTGAAGATAATCCGCACCGCCATGAACGCGGAGGCCGTGCTGCTGGCGGTGATGGATGAGCAGGACCAGATGGTCTTCGACCGTGCGCTGGGCGCGGACGATGCCGGGCTCGACGGCGTGCCCATCACGCGCGGCACCGGAGCCATGGGCACGGTGTGGCAGACGCGGGAGCCCCTCATCGTCGAGAGCGTCAAGCGCGGAAAGCTGTCGCTAACCCTGGAGAGGAAGGCGGGGCTCAAGACGCACACGGTGGTCGCGGTGCCGTTGCTGCGGCGTGGCCTGGTGCGTGGCGCGGTGGAAGTGGTCAACCGCCGGCGCGACAACACACCCTTCCGCGAGGACGACCTGCAACTGCTGGTGCCGCTGGTGGAGCACGTGGCGGTGGCGGTGGCCAACGCGCGCCTGCGCGCCCGCGCGGAGCGGCGCCGGCTGGAGTATTCGCTGCTCGCCGAAGTCAGTGCGGACGTGGGCAAGTCGCTCACACGCGACGAAGCCCTGGACCGGATCCTCAAGAACCTGGCCCGGCTGGTTCCCTACGACGCCGCGGCCATCTTCCTGGTGGATAACGAAACCGACACCATGTCCAGCGTGCTGCACACCGGCTACACGCGTGGCGCCCACGAGAAGATCAACATCAAGTCGGACGAGGGCATCGTGGGCGAGGTGGGGCGGACCCGCGTGGGTGTCATCGTCCCCGACGTGCGCAAGCACCCCCGCTACGTGAACGTAAGGCACCGCACGCGCTCCGAGATGGTGGCGCCCCTGGTGCTGCGCGGCCAGGTGCTGGGACTGTTCAACCTGGAGAGCGACCGCCTGGACGCCTACAGCGAAAACGACCTGCGCCTGCTGGAGGCCTTCTCGGCCGAGGCCGCGGTGGCCATCGATCGCGCCCACCTGTTCCAGGAGCGCCAGGTGAAGCTGGAGATCGAGAAGGAGTTGCGCATCGCACGCACGGTGCAGGAGTTCTTCAGCCCCCGGAAGACCATGACCTCGGGCGCGTTCCGCATCGCCGGCGCCAACTATCCGTCGCTTGAAGTGAGCGGCGACTACTACGACTTCTTCCCGGGCATGAATCGTCTCATCGCCTTTGCCATCGCCGACGTGGCCGGCAAGGGCGTGCCGGCGTCGCTCATCATGGCAAGCTTTCGTTCCATTCTGCGCACGGTGGCACCGTACACGGCCACCGCGCGCCAGATCGTGGTGCGCGCCAACCAGATCCTGGTGGAGACGGTCCGCCCGCAGGACTTCGTCACCGCGTTCATCGGCGTGCTCAACCCGGACACGGGCGAGGTTACCTACTGCAACGCGGGGCACAACCCGCCCATCCTGATGGCGCCCAACGGGAACTACCGGGAGCTGGGATCGGGGGGGCCGGTGCTGGGTGTCATGCGGGACGCGGACTGGACCGACGGGCGTTTCGTACTGCGCGACGAGGTGCTGGTCTGCTACACCGATGGCGCCACCGAGGCGCGCAATGCCGCCGACGAGGAGTTTGGCGAGAAGCGTTTCATCGAGTCGGTTCGTGCCAACCTGCAGTTGATGCCGTACCGGATGTGCACGGCGCTGTACGGGAGGGTGCGTGCCTTCGTGGGTGCCGAACCGCAGTCCGACGACACCACCTACCTGGCCATCCGCCGCACCTGATCGCGGCGCTCAGTCCAGCCGGATCAGGATCAACGCCTCGTTGTTGCGTATCAAGGCCACGTTGACGGCCGCACCCAGGGTCCCGTCCGCCTGCAGAGGAGCGTAAGTGCCGTCGAGTGCGTGGGTGGTGATGCTGCGGTCGTCGGTCACCGATCCCTCGGGCAGCATCTTCACCAGCACCAGCGCATTGGTGAAGCGGCGTGCGAATACGTGGTAAGTCAGCGACGGGCTGTGGGGATCCGCGCCGCTCGCGAACTCGTAGTGCTCCTTCGTATTCGCCCGTCCCTGGAAGTCCACCTTGCCGGCGGGGATCACGTCCGGCTGTCCCACGTCAAACTCGACCGCTGGATTCCATGACCACGTGGAGAGGTGGGCGGGGTTCAGGTGGCCCGATTCGGTGTCGTACGAGTAGTACGTGTGCCGGTTGTGCACCAGGTAGTAGAGCCCCAGGCTGAACAGCTTGCCGCGGTCGGTTCCCGCGGTTCCCGACGCCACGTCGCGTGCCCCGATGATGCGGCGGCCTCCCGCCCGCGTCTGGCGGGCGATCTCCACGATCCCGTTCTCGTAGTCCTTTTCGTAGCTGATGCACCGATTGCCGCCGCTGGTGGGCGACCAGGCGCCGGTGTAGGTGACCCAGACCTCGCCCAGGATCCACGGTGTCGTGGTCTGGATGTTCTCGGTGGAGCGGCTGGGGTAGTTGAGGAAATACACGTGCCCGTAGTTGGGCATGAGGTCCGCGGTGACCCCCAGCGCGCGCCGCAGTTCGCCGGCGAGGAACGGGTACAGCGTCTCGTTGGCGACCGCGTAGGGGTGGTCGTCGTCGATGGCGATCCCGTAGAACTCACCGGTCCGGTCCAACTGACCCTCGCCGAACTGCGCCAGGTAGATTCCAACGTCGACCATGATGCCGTCGACCGGTCCCGTCGCATTGGGGGCGGCGCCGTAGCGCGTGCCCTGCAGCAGCTGCCGCGCGTGCTCCACCAGGAACCGGCGGTAGCCCGGATGGGTCAGGTTTGCGAGGTACAACGGCTCGGTGGCGCCGTTGCGGTAGGCGATGACTCGGGATTGCGATCGCTCCGTCGCCGATGCCGGGTTCCCGCCGCCGCCGGGGTTCCATCCCGGGACCACGCCGGGAGGATAGCCGGGAACCACGACGATGCCCTCCCAGGTGGGAACATTCACGTCTTCGCGGTAGTGCAGGTAGAAGTCTTCGGGGTCGTACCCGTGATCGGTGGCCCACTCATCGGGACCGTTGGGTCCGCTCCCGAAGCGATGGTAGCGCGCGATGGTGTACTCGAACAGGCGCACACGCGGATTGGTGGCGCGCATGGCGTCGGGATCGATGCGCGAAATGCAGAGATCATAATGGGCGGCGCGCCACGCCTGCTCCGCATCGTCGATGGCGGCGCGTGACAGTGCCGACGCGGTCTGAATGTGCGGGTAGAGCGACGAGGTAATCGGCGCACAGCCGGCGCCGTCGCACTCCTCGCCGAAGGGGCAGGAGAAGTCGGTTACGCAGCCGCCGGCCACGGTGCCGGTATCGGACGGCTCCGAGGCCTGGGAACATGCCACGGCGAGCGCCACGAACAGCGCCGCCGGAGTCCTGATGCCGAACGGAAATCGCATGGTGATACTCTGCTGACCGGGTTACCCGGGGACTGTCGTGCAACGCGCGTGCCGTCGCCGGGGGCGGGGACGCGCCACACGCGCGGGGGGGCGGGTGAGGGGGCGATGTTTCCGGTTGTACCACAAAATCGCTGGTGGTGTCCCGCGCCCCGTGCCTACACTCCCGGGGTGGGGTCGTCGCCGAGCGCGATGTTGCAATCGTCCGGCCTCCCCGTGGCGAATCAAACCAATTGGACCCAAGGCGCGTTCTTTTCGTGTCATCGCTGCGCCGCTACGGCGGCGGCGAACGGTGGATGCTGGACACCGCGGCCGGGCTGCGTGCGCGTGGCCACGACGCCCGCCTGGTGGCCATGCCCGGGAGCGTGCTGGCGGCGCGGGCCCCGGCGCGTGGTATCCCGCTCACCGAGGTCGCCATGCGCGGCGACGTGGATGCCATCGCCGTCACCCAGCTCACCTCGCTCATCCGCCGCACGCGGCCCCACGTCATTGTTCCCAACCTGGACCGCGAGATCCGCCTGTGCGTGGCCGCCATCCACGCGGCGCGCGCACTGCCGCCGCGCCCCGTGCGCCCACGCCTGATACCGCGGCGCGGAAGCGAGTTTCCGCTCAAGGACAAGCGCCACTACCGCATCGTGTACACCATGGAAATCGACAGAGTCATCGTGAACTCGGAGGCCACGCGCGGAAAGATGATGCACGACGCGCCCTGGTTCCGGGAGGAGAAGGCGGTGGTGATCTACAACGGGATCGACATGGCGCCCTACAACGCACTGGCAGCGCGCCGCGACGAAATGCGCAACAAGCTGCGCCGTGCCATCGGGGCGCCTGCCACGGCTCCTGTGTTTGCGCTGGTGGGGGAGCTGCACGAGCGTAAGCAGCAACGGGTGATCATCGAGGCGTGGCCGCGGGTGCTGGAGGAGTTCCCGGAGGCACGCGTGCTCTTCGTGGGTGACGGTGCGGACCGCGAAGCGCTCGAAACTGTGATCGCGGAACGCGGGCTGGAAAACGCGGTGAGAATCATGGGGTTCCGTTCTGACGTGCCCGAGATACTTGCCGGCAGCGACGCCCTCCTGCTGCCCTCGCGCGTCGAGGGTTTCGGCTACGTGCTGGTGGAGGCGATGGCGGTGGGCATCCCCTGCATCGCCTCGCGGGTGAGCAGCATTCCCGAGATTGTCAGGGAAGGCGAGACCGGTATCCTGCACCCGGTGGGAGACACCGGGGCCATCGTGGGCGCCGTGCGCGATGCGTTGTGTGATCCGGCGCGGGCGCGGGCCATGGGCGAAGCCGGGAGACGCGTGGCGGAGGAGAAGTTCACGTTGCAGCGCATGCTCGACCGGGTGGAGACGGTCCTGTTCGACCCACCGACGGACTAGCCGGCAAACAGGTTCACGAGGACGAGGCTCAGGGCAGGCGCGTAGGTGATGATCAGGAGTGCAACCAGCATGAGCAGCAGGAAGGGAATGCTGGCGCCGTAGAGTTTCACCACCGGCTGCTGGAAACGGTACGACGAGATGAACAGGTTCAAACCCACCGGGGGCGTCAGATAGCCTATCTCGAGGTTGGTCAGGAAAATGATGCCGAGGTGGACGGGGTCGACCCCGAAACCCACCGCCACCGGCGCCACCAGCGGCACCACCACGATCAGGGCGGAGAAGATGTCCATCAGGCATCCCACCACCAGCAGGAACACGTTGAGAATCAGCAGGAACGTGTACTTGCTGGTCACGTACTGCTGCATCCAGGACAGGATGTTCATGGGCACTTCGGCGTCGATGAGGTAATTCACGAACCCGAACGAGCACATGATGATGATGAGGATCCCGCCCACCAGCGTGGCACTCTCGGCGATGATCGCCGGCAGCCTGCGCAACGAGATGTCCCGGTATATGAGCACCTCTACGATGAGGGCGTAAAGCGCGGTGACGGCCGCTGCCTCCATCACCGTGAAGATGCCGCCGTAGATGCCTCCCAGCACGATGAACGGAAGCGGCAGTTCCCACGCGGCGTCGCGCACCGCCGCCGCTGCTTCATGCAGCGAGAAGCGCTGCGTTCGCACCCCCTCGCGCCGTCCCTGGCGGACGCTGTAGAGCACCAGCAGCGAAACCAGCAGCAGGCCGGGCAGGATGCCCGCGAGGAAGAGCTTGTCCACCTCCACCTCGGCCACGTATCCGTACACGATCAGCGGCAGGCTGGGCGGAAACAGGAGCCCGATACTCCCCGATGCGGTAATCAACCCGAGGCTGAAACGGTTGCTGTAGCGGTCGGCGAGCAGTGCGGGCATGAGCAGCCCGCCCATGGCCACGATGGTCACGCCGGATGCGCCGGTGAAGGCGGTGAAGACGGCACAGGCCACCAGCGCCACCACCGCCAGGCCGCCGGGGAAGAACGCGCGTGACAGCCGCACCAGACGGTCCGGGGCGTGGCTGTGCGCGAACAGGTAGCCGGCCAGCGTGAACAGCGGAATCGCGACCAGCAGGGGGGAGCCGGCGATGGAGTACATCGACACCGCCACCGAGGAGATGTCGATGCCCGCGGCGTGGAAGAGAAACAGCGCCAGCACGCCGAACACGGCGAACAGCGGCATGCCGAACAGCGCGAGCAGCACGAGCGCGATGATGAGCACGACCAGCATGTCAGAGCTCCTCCGCCGTCTCGGCCGGCTCCCGCGCCAGGAAGATGCCCAGCAGGGTCCGGTAGGTAATGAGCACGAATGCCGCGGGGAGGATCAGCTGTGCCACCCACGTGTGCACGCCGAGGAACGCGATCTCGCCGAATTCGCGTTCGTCGATCACCAGGCGCACGGTGGAGATGGCCAGCAGGTAGGCGGCGATGGCCGTGGCGGAGTAGACGATCACGCGGCGCCCGGGCCGGGAACGGGCCGGCAGCACGCGCGTCAACGCATCCACGGATATGTGCCGCACGCGCGCCGAAGCCAGCGCGGCCCCGCACGCACCCAGCCACAGAACGATGTGACGCATCAACGGGTCCGCCCACAGCAGGCCCGAGTTGAAGAAGTTGCGCAGGAAGATCTGGGTGGCACCCAGTGCGACGAGTGTCAGCAGCAGCAGCGCGACAAAGAGAACCTCTGCGCGTCCGGCGGCGCCGAATAACGCGCCGCCGCGTCCGCGCCGTTCCAGCGCCGCTCGCCCGGCGGCGAGGGCCAGCAACAACAGGAAACCGGCCAGCGCAACTAGGTGGGTTCCATTCACGGGGTCAGTCGGATGCGCCCGCGGCACGGGTCCGGCGGTATTCGGCCACCATGGCGCTCACGCGGTCGAGGAGCTCCCTGGGGTAGAGCACGCCCACGCCCTCGCCCCAGGCGGCACGGCCGCGCTGCACGAAGTCGTTGCGGGCCGCCTCGTCCACGGCCACCACCTGCACGCCCTCCTTCTCGATCTCGCCGATGGCCTCCCGGTTCTGCGCCCGCGTCTTGGCGGTCAGCTCGGCCAGGTGGCTGCGCATGACCTGGTTGACGATGGCGAGGTCGCCCTCGGAAACGCCGGCGAGAGACTTGCGGGTGACGACGACAGCGCTCACGCCGTGGGTGATGGGCATGTCGGCCATGTACTTCACGCGCGTGAACCACTGCAGCGCCACGCACGCCAGCGGCGACGAGTACACGGCATCCACCACGCCGGTCTGCAGCGAGGTGAGCACGTCCGGTGCCGAAAGCGGGATGGGTGTAATCTCGAATGCCTTGAAGAAGATCTCCGCCAGCTGGTCGCCGGACCAGATCCACCACCTGCAGCCCGGCATGTCGGCGGCGCTTTTCACCGGCGTCTGGCTGAACAGGTACACGAAGCCGACGTCGGTCCAGCCCAGCAGCGCGTAGCCCTTCTCATCGAACAGGCCGCGATAGTAGTCGTCGGTGCGTTCCAGCACGGCGTCCAGTTCGTCGAGCGACTCGAACATGAAGGGCAGCTCCAGCACGCGCACCTCGGGAACGATGGCGCCCAGTCCGAAGCCGGTGAACGCCGCGCCGTGGATCTGGCCGTTGCGCATCTTGCGGATGACATCCTTCTCGTCGCCCTGCACGCCGCCCGGGTAGAACTTGAAACCCACGCGGTTGGCGGTCTTCGTGCGCACCTCCTCGTCGATCCTGCGCATGGTCTTCATCCACGTGCTCCCGTCGGGGGCCAGGGTGGCGACCTTGATTTCGGACTGCGGCCTGGGTTGTTTCTGCGCGGCAACGTCCCGCGTGCCCGTGCACAGCGTTCCCACGGCCGCGAGGCATAGCAGCAGGGTCTTAGAAGAGGTCATCGGCTTCTCCCAGCAGGGTTTGCGATCGCTGCCGCGCGATCAGATTCAACAGCCGGTACGGATCATCCGTCACCGGCGGCGAGGCGATCACCCGGTCCAGGACGCTGCGGAACGCGTCGCCGTCCTGGATGCGGTAGAGGTAGTAACGCGCAAAGAAGTAGCGCGGGAGCAGGAAGGAGTCCTGCGCGGCGCCAAAGGCCTTCTCGAAGTTTGCCAGCGACTTCTCAGGGTCGCCCCCGAACATGGGCGGCCGGAAGGCGTACAGGCTTCCGATCATCACCAGCGGCAGCCCCTCGAAGTAAGCCCCGTCCAGCTCGGCGGAGCGCTCCAGCAGCGCGGTCACCTTGGGGATGTCGCGCAGAACCGCGGTGGAATCGAGGTGCAGGGCGATGAACTGGGCCCAGTTGGCCGCGGCCCACACCGCGGCGGGGACGTCCTTCTTCTTCATGTTCGGCAGCGTGGCCTCGAACTGATCGAAGGGAACCGTCCAGTCGACGGCGAGTTTCTTGTTCCTTGCCAGCACCGCGCGTGCGTGGCCGATGCCCTTGAGATAGAGCTGCGACGCGTACGTCGCGTCGGTTTCTTCGAACGACGAGAACGCGTAGCTGAAGTAGAGCATGGACGCGTTGAGGCGCAGGTCGCCGTTGCCCGGGTCGGTGCGGATCAGCCCTTCCATCAGGAACAGGTTGGCGGCGGCGCCGTCCTGGAAGGTGCGCAGGTCGTCCGACTCCATCGCGGCATCACGCGCATTGTTCAGCACCGGCACCATCACGTGGCCCACGGAGAATTTCGCCGTCGAACAGCCGCAAAACGCTGCCACGGCGATGGTGGGAGCGACCAGCATCGCTGAGCGGTTGCGGAGTGCGCGCGTAAACATGCGGCAATAATCGTCAAACCCGCTCATTCGATCAACCACGAATTGGCGCGCCTCAACCGGGGTGAACGACCTGCGCGCGGTGCGCGACGCACGGCGACAGGTGGTGGGATCGGCGCTGCAGCGGGTCGCGATGGTCCGGCAACCCGGTTGTCGGGATGCGCACATGCGCCCGCAAAAAAAAGGACCCTTCGATTCCACGTTGGAAAGAATCGAAGGGTCCATGACCTACTATCGAGATTTCATGGTGCCGAAGGGGGGACTCGAACCCCCACGAGGTTGCCCTCACTGCGCCCTGAACGCAGCGCGTCTACCAGTTCCACCACTTCGGCTGCTGAAACAACTCCCAGCAGGTTGGCAGTAAGAGGTCAGCGACAAAGGAGAGCCAAGAAAACCTTCATCGGTGCCTCGGCCGCAGAATAGTGGAAGGGGGTACAAAAGTCAACGCGCGAAACGGGAATCGGGCGGTGGATAAGCTTCTGTAACTATTTGCAAAAACGTTAGTTATGGTGGCGTGCGTCAAAACCCACAAGATATGGCCCCTCTGGTCGGATCCCTACCACCGGCGGGGTCAATCATTATAAGATTAAGTTCTTAAATAAGATACGAACAAGCGCGGACATCTCTCTTCCCCTATACCGGTTAAAATGCGGTACACACTAACTCGTTACAAAGTTGTCGGTTGCAATCGCGGCGACCGCGCCCTAGGCTAGCGCCCGGCCATGAAGATCATCGTCCAGAACAAGAAGGCCCGCCACGAGTTCGCCATCCTCGAGACGTTCGAGGCCGGCATCGCGCTCAAGGGCACGGAGGTCAAGTCGCTGCGCGAGGGCAAGGCCAACCTGCGCGACGCCTACGCGAATATCGAACAGGGCGAGGTGATCCTGCACGGCCTGCACATCAGTCCGTATTCGCACACCTCGGAGCGTCAGCTGGATCCGGTGCGGGACCGCAAGCTGCTCATGAACCGCGCCGAGATCCGCAAACTCATCGGCAAGGTGAAGGAGAAGGGACTCACACTCGTGGCCCTCAAGCTGTACTTCAGCCCGCGAGGCATCGTGAAGGTGGAGTTGGGCCTGGCCAAGGGCAAGAAGCTCCACGACAAGCGGGATGCCATCTCGGAGCGGGATGCCCGCAGGGATCTCGACCGCGTGATGAAGCGGGCCCGCCAGGAGTAGGACCAACAATGGCTTTCGACGCCGCGCGGCCTTTTTTGCTATGTTGGACCGCGAATCGCCGCGACCCCCGGGGGAGCAGGCGATCGTGATCACCATGCCGCGCCTGCTTGTCTTCATAGTCGTCGCGCTGGCGCTTGCCGCGCTTCCCACGCCGACGGTGGCCGATACCACCGCCGAGGTCGTCTATGATGACGGCCGCGCTCCCGAGAACATTCCACTGGTGCGCCTGCCCGATGAGGACACGTGGTTCATGCGCGCCAACGACGTGGCCCGGCTGTTTCGGGCCACCCAGTTCTGGAACGCGTCGAGCCGCAAGATCGTCCTGGGCGTGGGCCGCACGCGCTTCGTGCTGACCGTCGATACGCGGGTCGTGGTGGTGGACGGGGAGCCCAACATGATGCGCTCGTCGGTGCGTTACGACGAGGGGTTCGTCCTGGTGCCGCTGGAGTTCGTCCTGGAAATCGCCTCCCAGCACACCCCGCGCGGCTTCGAATGGGACGAGCGGGAGCGCCGCCTCAGTGTCAAGGGCATCGCCTACAACGTGACCCGCATCACCTTCACCTCGTCGTCGCAGCGAACCACCGCCGCCATCGATCTCACCGAGCAGCTCGTCTATCACGTGGACACGAGTTCCCCGGGGCTGGTGCGCCTGAAGCTGTACGGTGGCCGCATCGACCTGCGCGCCTTCAGCGTTCGCCAGGCGCGGGGTTTCGTGGCCGGTGTTCGCGCCGAGCAGACGGAGCGGGATGCGTACGTCACCATCGACCTCGCGCGCGGCGTGCGGCGGGTGCGGGTGGACCGGGTGGAGGAGCCGCTGCGGCTGGAGGTGATCCTGGAAACCGGGGACACCCCCACGGACGGGGGGACAGGGTACGTGGAGATCGTGGAGGATGGGTCCGGCGAGCGGCGCACGCTCGACGTGCGCCGGGTGTGCATCGACGCCGGCCACGGCGGACGCGACTTTGGCAAGGAGAGCGCCAACGGACTGCGCGAGAAAGACGTGAACCTCGCCATTGCGCTCGCGGTTCGCGACCGCATCCAGCAGGATCTTGGCGTGGAAGTGGTCATGACGCGCGACGACGATCGCACGCTGGGCCTGCTCGAGCGCTCCGAGATCGCCAACACGTCGGGCGCCGACCTGTTCATCAGCATCCACTGCAACGCATGGTTCAACGAGATGACGACCGGTTTCGAATCGTACTTTCTCTCGCCGGCGCTGAGCGAGTCGGAGCGGACGCTGGCGCGTTACGAGAACCAGGCGGGCGGGGTGGCACCCGCGCAGACTCAGTCGGCGGGTGACGTGGACTTCATCCTGTGGGACCTGGTGCAGAACGCCTACATCGCGGAGAGCAGCGCGTTTGCCGAGTACATCCAGAAGGAGATGACCGACCGGCTGGGCATCAAGAGCCGCGGTGTCAAGCAGGCCAACTTCCTGGTGTTGCAGGGCGTGAAGATGCCCGCGGTGCTCATCGAGACCGCGTTCCTCTCCAACCCGGAGGAGGAGGCGCTGCTGGCCGACCCCGATTTTCAGGGGCGGGTGGCCGAGGGGTTGATCCAGGCGATCCGGCGCCTGCAGGAGCGGTACCGCTGACATGGACGATCTCCCGCGCTTTCCAGGCGATCCAGAGCCGGCCATGTCGCGCGGCGGGCTGGGCGTTCGTCACCTGATCGTCATCGCGGTCCTGGCCGTGGTGGTAATGGCCGGGGTGATGTGGAATTTCACGCGCCGTCCGGCGGAACCGACCCGAGAACCGGCGCCGCGCGAGGTCTCGCGCGTTCCCGAGGGCAGCCGCACCGTCACCCTGTTCTTCGCGGGTACGGATGAACCGATCATCTATGGCGAGTCGCGCGAAGTGGCGGTGGGGCGCCGCTTGGACGAACAGGTCCGCCAGGTCATCGGGGCGCTGATCGCGGGGCCCGAGCGCGAGAGTGGCGTAAGCGCCGTCCCGCCCGGCACGCAATTGCTGGGCGTGCTGCTGGACGAATCCGCCACCACGCTGTTTCTCGATTTCAGTTCCGAACTGGTGGCGGCGCACCCGGGAGGGAGTGCGGCGGAGTACTGCACCATCGCCGCCGTCGTCAAGACCATTGGAGAGAACTTCCCGGAGATCGAAGCAGTCCAGTTTCTGGTGGATGGTTCCCAGGTGGACACGATCGCGGGACACATTCGCGCCGATCAGCCGTTCCGTGTGAGCGACTGGCGCTAGAGAGCGGAGAAACCATGTCCCAGCAACCCATCGGCGTTTTCGACTCCGGTATCGGCGGACTCACCGTGCTGCGCGAACTGCTCGCGCGCCTGCCGGGCGAGTCGTTCGTCTACTTCGGCGACACCGCGCGCGTGCCCTACGGCACCAAGAGCGCGGAGACCGTGCGGCGGTTCTCGCGCGAAAACGTCCACTTCCTGCTGGAACGCGGCGTGAAGATGGTGGTCGTTGCCTGCAATACGGCTTCGTCGCACGCGCTTCCCATGCTGGAGGGTGAGTTCGACGTCCCCATCGTCGGGGTGATCGAGCCGGGCGTGCGCGCCGCGGTCGCCGCCACGCGCAGCCACCGCATCGGCGTGGTGGGTACCGCGGCCACCGTGCGCTCCAACGCCTACCCGACCCGCATCGCCCAGGAGCTGCCCGACGCGGTGGTCATCTCCCAGGCGTGCCCGCTCTTCGTTCCGCTGGTGGAGGAGGGCTGGATCGACAGTCCGCTCACGCGCATGGTGGCGGAGGAGTATCTCAAGGTCTACGCGGGCACCGGCATCGACACGCTGGTGCTGGGCTGTACGCACTACCCGCTGCTCAAAGGCGTCATCGGCGATGTGGTGGGCAAGGACGTGGTGCTGGTGGATTCTGCCGTGGAGACCGCACGCGAGGTGGAGCGGATGCTGGGCCAGCACAGCATCGCGGGTGCGCAAGGCGGGAGCTTTCACATCATCCTGAGCGATACCAGCCCCGCGTTCGCGGGACTCGCGGCGCGCTGCCTGGGGAGAACCGTTCCGGACATCGAACTCGTGTCGGTGGGTTGAGTAACGAGAGGAACAGAATGCGGAAAGACAAACGTGCCCCGGGGGACCTGAGGCCCATCAGCATCCAGCGGGGCTACCTGCGCCACGCGGAGGGCTCCGCCCTCATCGAGATCGGCGAGACCCGCGTGATCTGCAGCGCCACGCTGGACCCGGGCGTGCCCCGGTGGATGATGGGGCAGGGGCGGGGCTGGGTTACCGCCGAGTACGGCATGCTGCCGCGCAGCTCCAAGCAGCGCATCAACCGCGAGGCGGACCGGGGCCGGACCGGCCGCACCCATGAGATCCAGCGGCTGATCGGCCGCTGCTGCCGCGCGGCGGTGGAGATGAAACTGCTGGGGGAGAACACCGTGCTGGTGGACTGCGACGTGATCGAGGCCGACGGCGGCACGCGCACCGCGTCCGTCACCGGGGCGTGCGTGGCGCTGTACGACGCGCTCTCCACGCTCGAGCTCAAGGAGCATCCCATGAACTTCCTGGTGTCGGCGGTGAGCGTGGGCATGGTGGACGGCGTTCCCATGCTCGATCTCGCGTATAATGAAGACTCCGCCGCCGAGGTGGACTTGAACGTGGTAATGGCGGAGAGCGGCGCGTTCATCGAGGTGCAGGGAACCGCCGAGCGTGTGCCCTTCACCACCGAGCAGTTCGAAGCGATGCTCGCGCTGGCGCGCAGCGGCTGCCAGTCTCTGTTCGAAGCGCAGCGCGCCGTGCTCGGCATCGGCTGACAAGGGAGACGCATGGAAATCGTCCTCGCCACGCGCAACAAGGACAAGGTTCGCGAGATCGTGGCGCTCTTTGCCGGCCTCGATATCGAGGTGTCCACCCTGGACGATTTCCCTGAGGCGCCGGCCACCGTGGAGGACGGAGAGACGCTGGAGGCGAACGCCATCAAGAAGGCGAGCGAAGCACGCGACCTCACCGGGCATTCCGCCCTGGCCGACGACACCGGGCTCGAGGTGGAATCTCTCGGCGGCGCGCCCGGCATCTTCGCGGCGCGCTATGCGGGCGAGGAAGCCACCTACCAGGACAACTGCAGGAAGCTGCTGCGCGAGATGCGCGACGTTCCCCCCGGCGAGCGGCAGGCGCGATTTCGCACCGTGATGGCGCTGGCGCTGGCACCCGCGGACACGGCGCGGCTGCTGGTCCACTTCGCCCGCCACCCGGACCTCGGCAAGCCGGGGACCATCGATTGTCTCCTGTCCGAGGGGGTTCTTCCGGGGGAGATCGCGGCCGCGGCGCGGGGCGAATCCGGTTTCGGCTATGATCCGGTGTTCATCGAGCTGGCGTCGGGGCGCACGCTGGCCGAAATGACCGAGGAAGAAAAGAACGCCACCAGCCATCGCTACCGCGCGGCCATCGGCATGCGCGAGTTGTTGTTGCGGTACGAAATGGCACACGAAGGGGAGAAAGCGTGAGCGAACCGATCATCGACATACGGGGCATCGTCAAGCGCTACGGCGACTTCACCGCCGTGGACGACCTGACCTTCTCCGTGCCGCCGGGTTCCATCTACGGCCTGCTGGGGCCGAATGGCGCCGGCAAGTCCACCACCATCCGCATGATGATGCGCATCATGCTCCCCGACGAGGGGCACATCAGCGTGCTCGGTTCCGGCCTGGCCCAGGTGGACCTGGACCGGGTGGGGTACCTGCCCGAGGAGCGCGGTCTCTACAAGAAGATGAAGGTTCTCAGCCTGCTCACCTTCTTCGGCGAGATCAAGGGGCTCTCCCGTCACGATGCGCAGAGCCGCGCCGGCGCATGGCTGGAGCGCATGGGGCTCGCGGACCGCGCGCTCAAGCCGGTGGAGGACCTCTCCAAGGGCATGCAGCAGAAGGTGCAGTTCATCTCCACCATCCTGCACGAGCCCGAGCTGCTCATTCTGGATGAGCCGTTCTCCGGGCTCGACCCGGTCAATGCCACCGCCATCAAGGACATCATCCTGGAGTACCACCGCAAGGGCCACACCATCGTCTTCTCCACGCACATGATGGAGCAGGTGGAGAAGCTCTGCGACCAGATCTGTCTCATCCACCGTGGCCGGGCGGTGCTGTCCGGAACCCTGCAGTCCGTCAAGAAGCAGTACGGCAAGAACGGGCTCGCCCTGCGCGTGGTGGGAGATGGTTCCTTCCTGCGGGAACTCCCCGAGGTTGCGAGCCTGCAGGACAACGGCAACGAGCTGTTCCTGCGCCTGCGCGAGGGCGCGGATCCGGACCGCGTGCTGGATGCGGCGCGCGCGCGCCTGCGGGTGACCCGCTACGAGCTGGCTGAGCCCTCCATCCACGACATCTTCATCGAACGCGTATCGGAGGTGTCGTGAAGGTCAAGTATATCATCCGGCGCGAGTACACCGAGAACGTGCGCCGCAAGAGTTTCATCATCAGCACGCTGCTGGTGCCGGTGCTCATGCTGGTGTTCTTCGTGGTGCCGGTGCTCTTTGCGCTGGTCGTGCCCGACAAGAGCTACCGGGTGGCGGTCCTGGACCAGACCGGGGAAGTGGGCGACGGGATTGCCGCCGCGCTCTCCGACACGCTCAAGGATGGCAGCGCCAAGTACCTGGTGGCGGCCATGTCCGTCCCCGGCGATGCCTTTGCCCAGGCGCGCGCCGCCCGCGTGGAGGCGCTGCGCACGGGTGAGTTGGACATCGTGATTGCCATTCCGGCCAGCATCTACGAAGACGGGAAAGCCACCTACATCACGCGCGAAGAACGCAACATGAACGTGCTGGAGCGGTTTCAGGAGATCATCACCGACGTGGTGATTCAACAGCGGTTGGCGGGAGAAGGGCTCGACTACGAGCGGGTGAAGTCGCTCACCGCCGGGATCGACCTGGACATGCAGCAGGTGACCGCACAGGGCGGCCTGGAGCAGAAGAGTTTCCTCGCCGACTACGGCATGGTGTTCATCTTCACCATGATCCTGTATACGTCGCTGCTGTCGTGGGGCATGACCATCTCCAAGAGCATCATCGAGGAGAAGGGTTCGCGCGTCATCGAGGTGCTCCTGAGCGCGGTGACGCCGCGCGACCTGATGTGGGGCAAGCTGATCGGCGTGGGGTTGGCGGGGCTCACCCAGCTTGGACTGTGGGCGCTGATGGGGATGGGTTTTGCGGGATTCGCCGCCTCGGGATCCGTGGCCATGCTCTCCTCGTTGCAGATCGCGCCCTCGGTGTTCGTCTATCTGATTGTATTCTTCCTGCTGGGCTTCATGCTGTTCTCCTCGTTGTTCATGACCGTGGGCTCGGTATGCACCACCGATCAGGACGCGCAGCAGTTGCAGGGGCTCATCACGCTGCCCATGATCGTTCCGATTCTGTGCCTGATGCTCCTGATCCAGAGCCCCAACAGCGGGTTGGCGGTGGTGTTGTCGATGATTCCGCTCTTCGCGCCCATGATCATGCTGGCGCGCATCATCCTGCTGGAGCCGCCGCTGTGGCAGATCCTGCTGAGCATGGCGCTCATCCTCGCGTCGGTGTACTTTACCATCGGCTTCGCGGCGCGCGTGTTCCGGGTGGGAATCCTCATGTACGGCAAGCGGCCCAGCCTGCGCGAGCTCGTCCACTGGTATCGCCTCGCGGGATGAATAGGCCGCGGACGGTCGGTATGCTAGAATGAGCGCCGGGTCGGGGCGTGGCGCAGTCCGGTAGCGCACCTGCTTTGGGAGCAGGGGGTCGGAGGTTCAAATCCTCTCGCCCCGACCACTTCTTACGAACAGAGCCCGCCTCCTGGCGGGCTCTGTTCGCAAGTTCCTGTCGCGCGTTGCCTTCTCGTGACTGAGAGCCCGTCTCCTGACGGGCTCTTTTCGCAAGTTCCTGTCGCGCGTTGCCTTCTCGTGACTGAGAGCCCGTCTCCTGGCGGGCTCTTTTCGCAAGTTCCTGTCGCGCGTTGCGTGTTCTACTTCAACAGCACCATGCGGTGCGTGGCTGTGAAGCCCGCCGTCGTCAGCCGGTAGAAGTACACGCCGCTCGCCACCGGTCTCCCGCCCGCGTCCACACCGTTCCAGACCGCCTCGCCGTAGCCCGCTTCGCGCGGTCCATCGATGAGTGTCGCCACGTGCGCGCCACTCACCGCGAACACGTCGAGCCGGACGTGCGCCGGTGCGGCCAGCGCGAAGGCGATGGTGGTGGCGGGATTGAACGGGTTGGGGTAGTTGCGCAGGAGCGCCGTCGCGCGCGGCGCGTCGTCCACCGCGGTGGTGCCGCACACAATGGGATTCATCTGTCCACGGATCTCGCCGCCCGGGAATGACGTGGTGTGCACGTTGACGTACAGCGCGCCCGCCTTGAGCGCGATTACGCGCGTCATGCTGAGTGGCGAGGCGTCGTCGTAGTCCCACTGTCCCGATTTGCTCATGCCGGTACCAATGTTGCGCACCACGCCGCCGCCCTCGCTGTCGCTGTGGATGTGTGCGCCCGTCTCACCCATGACGCCGCTGGTGGTCACATCGAAGGCGATGCGGTTGTGGGCGTGGCTCAGGTGGAAGTACCCCTGGCCGGTTGCAAGCGATCCCGTGCCCGCCTGCGTGCCGTCGAGGAATGCTGCGTAGCATTGCGGCTGGCAGCTGCCCGGGAAGATGTCGCCGTCGATTTCGCCGGTGGGGAAGGCGCTGGTGTGGATGTTGACGTACATCATTCCGGTCTTGAGGTTCTTGACCCGCGCGCCCGTGAGGGGTACCGCGTCGTTCCACTTCCAAACGCCGGACTTGGGCGAACCGGTGCCCAGGGTGCGAACGGCGGCACCGGCCTCGGCGCGGTTGTGGATGTGCGCGGCGGTCTCCGTGGCGGTGAGGCCGGAGAACTCGATCCAGTAGGCCAGCTCGGTCTCGGTGTGATTGAGCGCGAGCTTCGCGAACCCCGTCCCCGGCGTGCCGGTCATCTGGCCGTCGATGGACGCTTCGAAGCACTGCTCCTCGCAGGGCGCGGGGAGAATCTGCCCGCGAATCTCGCCCGCGGGGAAGTTGGCGCTGTGGATGTTGTGATACAGCAATCCCGCCCTGAGATCCGCCACGCGCGCGGGTGTCAGCGGCACCGTGTCGGCTGACGTCCATTCGCCAATCTTGGTGGCGCCGGTTCCCGTGTTCTTGAGCGCCGCACCGCCCTCGGCGTCGCTGTGGATGTGAGACGCCGTCTCGGTGCTCCCGAGTCCGGAGAAGGTGATCTTGTAGGTCAGCGCGGTTTCGTCGTCGTTGAGCAGAAAGTGGCCCACCCCGGTGCCCGGCGAAGGCGTGCCGGCCTGCGCGCCGTCGAGCAGGGCGACGAAACACATCTCAGCGCGAGAACTGGGAGCGGCGAACAGCAGACTGGCTGCGGCAAAAAGGCCCATTCCGATGCGGCGGTACGGCATGGCTGCCTCCTGGGGATGAGGGATGCGGGGGGACTTGCGTAGATGATAGGGGAACGTCGCGCCACCCGCAAGGCCGCGGGGGCTGCCAGTGAAACGGGCATCCGCATGTCGCCAATGGCCGTTTTTGGCCTTTTTTGTCACCCCGCGAGTGTGGATAATACGCGGAACCCCGGAGGAACCCATGGACAACGAGTTTCGACCGTACGTCCCTGCCTCGGTACTGGACATGGCGGAGACGAGTCTCCGCGCCATCATTCTCGGCAGCATCCTGTGCCTGCTCATGTGCGCGGCCAACGTGTACGTCGGCCTCTACGCCGGCATGACCGTCAGCGCCGCCATTCCCGCGTCCGTCATATCGATGGGCGTGCTGCGCGGCATGCTGCGGCGCGGAACCATTCTCGAGAACAACATTGTCCACACCGTGGCGAGTGCGGGCGAAGCGCTGGCGGCGGGCGTCATCTTCACCATCCCGGCCATCGTGCTGCTGGGCCTGTGGACGAACTTCAACTATCTGGAGACCACGATGATCGCGCTGGCCGGCGGCATCATCGGCGTCACCATGATGGTGCCGCTGCGGCGCGCCATGATCATCGAGCAGAAGGAGCTCAAGTTCCCGGAGGGTGTGGCCTGCGCCGAGGTGCTCAAGGCCGGCGACCGCGGTGGTGAGGAAATGAAGGGGATCTTCGGCGCGCTGGGGATCGGCGCCCTGTACAAGATCGGCGTGTCCGTGGTGGGGCTGTTCATGGGAACCGTGGAACGCGCGTTCGCATTCGGGCGCAGCGCCGCCTACGGTGGTATCGACAACTCACCCATGCTGATGGCGGTCGGCTTTCTGGTCGGGTTCGAGATCAGCGCGCTCATCGTGATCGGCGGCCTGATCAGCTTCTGGGTGGCGATCCCGATTCTGGTCGCCCAGGCCGGCGGCGTGACCGGTGATCCCACCGCTTTCGTGGGAGACATCTGGGACCAGAAAATCCGCTACTTCGGCATCGGCGCCATGGTGGTGGGCGGCGTGTACTCCATCATCAAGGTGGCAACCAGCATCCGCGCCGGCGTGGCCAGCGCCATCCACGGCCTGCGCCACGGCGAGCACCCGTCCACCATTCGCACCGAACAGAACATCACCGGCAAGTGGCTCGTGGGCCTCACCTTCGTGTGTGTGGCGCTGATGGCCGCGGTGTACCTGCGCATGACCGGCAGCGTCGGGGTGACCGCGGTGACCACGGTGTTGATGTTCTTTCTCGCGTTTTTCTTTGTGGCGGTGGCGGCCTACATCGTGGGGCTGGTGGGGTCGTCGAACAGCCCGACGTCGGGCATGACCATCTGCACGGTGCTGATTGCGGCGGGCATCATTCTCCTGTTCGGATTCACCGGCACGCGCGGCATGCTGGCCACGCTGGGCGTGGCGGGGGTGGTGTGCTGCGCCGCGTCGCTCTCCGGCGACATCTGCCAGGACTTGAAGATCAGCTACCTGCTGGGCGCGACACCGCGCCGGCAGCAGTGGTCGGCCATCTGGGGCACGGTGCTGGCGGCGTTCATCGTGGCACCGGTGATGACGCTGCTGCATTCGGCCTACGGCATCGGCGAGGCCGCGCGGGAGGGCGTGGCCCCCCTGGCGGCCCCGCAGGCGATGATGTTCAAGGGCCTCGTTGGGACCATCTTCAGCCACAGCGAGATGCCGTGGACGCTGCTGTTCCTGGGCGCGGGCGTGGGGATCCTTGCCATCGTCATCGACCGCATCTTCCTGGAGCCCCGCAACGCGTCGTTCCGGCTCTACGTGATGCCGCTGGCGGTGGGCATGTACCTGCCGCTCACCGTCACCACGCCGCTCCTGCTGGGTGGCATCGTGTACAAGATGGTCGAGAACAACTCGAAGAAGAAGAAGCTCTCGCCGGAGGCCAGCATGAACGCCATCCACCGCGGCTTCCTGTTTGCGTCCGGTCTGGTGGCGGGTGAGGCCATCATGGGCATCGTCATCGCCGGCCTGGTGGTGGCCAGGCTCGACATGCCGTTCATCAAGCCGTGGGCGTCGGACGGCATCATGCAACTGGTGTCGCTGGCGGCCCTGCTGTTCATGACCTGGATGCTGCTGCGCAAGTCGCTGGGGACGAAGAAGGCGTAGCGTTCGACCGACCATTTCTTCATGGGCGGTCACCCGCGGGTGGCCGCCCTTTTTTTGCTCGCGCGCTCCCGGGTGCGCGTGTTTTGCGGTGCCTCCATTTCGCCGCCGGTGTATACTTCGGCCTGGAGTTTGTCTTTCAAACAGCGAGGTGAAACCAGTATGAAAACCCTGCGGCATCTTGGCGGCGTGGCGCTGTTTGGCGTCGTGGTGGCGATGGTCCTTCTAGCCGCGGAAGTGACGTCATCGCAGGAACCCGACCGGGGGCCCGCGCAGGCTTCCATGCGGGGCGTGTTCGTGGTCCTGTCGAGTGTCTACGGTTACAGCCTGGATCAGGAGGCCTTTGCCGATCCCAGGAACGGCGAGGAAATACGCACCAAGCTGGAAGCCCTGGCCCGCAATGTCGACCAGGTCGAAGCGCACGGCGCGGGCCTGGACCCGAGTTTCGACTTCATGCGCGGGTCCCTGTCGCGGGACGCACATGAGGCGCTCTCGGAGTTCAAGGCCAAGAACTACATCGGGTCGCGTTTCATTCTGGGACAGATCACCGAGAACTGCGTCACCTGTCATACCAAGCTACCGGCCGACCGGCCGTTCGAGCCCGGCCGGGAGTTTCTCAATACCATCGACGTGGCGCAACTCCCCCCGCCCGCGCGCGCGAACCTGCAGGTCGCCGCGCGCCAGTTCTCGGACGCGATGACGACCTACGAGGAGGTCCTCAAGTCCCGGGAAGCGACCGCCGCGGACCTCTCGACGTTCGACGTCTTTGGCAACTATCTCAGAATCTCCATCGGGGCCCTGAGCGACACCAGGCGGCCCATCCAGGCGTTCAAGGAGTTTGTCCGCCGTACGGACATGCCCGACGCCCTCAAGGCGGACGTCCGCGCCTGGACGGCATCGCTGGAGACGCTGAAGCTGGACGTTCCCACCAGCAAGGAACTCGCGACCGGGCGGAACATGGTGACGCAGGCGCGGGCGAAGACGACGTCGTTTTCCGACCGTCAGCAGCTGGTGGAGTTCATCGCGTCCATCACGTTCCTGCACCGCTACCTGAGCTCGGATCCGGAGAGCGATGTGGACGTGGCCGAGGCCTACTACCTGCTGGGGGTTGCGGAGTCCTACGTTTCCCGCTCGTACTGGGTATCGGAGACCGAGTACCTCCTGGCCAAGGCGATACGCCTGGTCCCCAAATCGGGCGTTGCCAAAGACGCGCTCGCGTTTCTCGAGGGTTACCGGAGTTCGGCCTACAACGTCATACCGGCCCGGGAGCTCCCGCCGGAGTTGCAGACCAACATCGACGATCTCCGCAAGCTGACGGAACAGTAGTCCGTCACTGCCGCTACGAATGGAACGAAAACGGGCCGCTCCGGTATCCCCGGGGCGGCCCGCCTGTTTTTTCCTCGCGCGATAGCCTATTCCCAGATCGTCTTGATGTACACGGCGTAGTTGGCATACCCGCGGCAGTCGCCCGCGTTGCTCCACGTGGCGAACTTGTACACACCCACCGTGCGGCCGTCGTTGAGTTTGGTGTACGACTCGAAGTCACGGGCGCCCGAGCCCCATGTGTCGTAGTCGTGGCGGTCGAAGCGGTGGTTGGCGAACACATGCTGCGACATGCTGTTGACCCCGTTGCCGTCTGACTCGCGGATGAACGCCTCCACGCTGAACTCCGCGCCGGCCTTGCGCGGCATCTCAAAGGTGATCGGCGTCATCAGGTTGTCCGGCGCGCCCAGGGTCTCCCCGTCGTTCACCTGCATGAGGAACTCGGCCGAACGGCCCACCTCGTGGAAGATGCCGTCCTCGTACTTCTTGCTCACCACCAGGATGATGTAGAAGTCGCCGGGCCCGCCGGCGCCGCTCGGGTCGCAGTCGGTGATGGCGGTGAGGGAGGACATCTGAATCGTGATCTCGTCGGTGGTGGCAACCTTCTGCGGGATGGCCTGGGGCGCGACGGTATCGTCCCCGCAGCCGGCAACGAGCGCGCTCCCGACCATAAAAAGCGTTGTCATTAATATATTTACGTATTTCATTGCCTGCGACCTCCGGAACCGCCGGGAACGTGACGTGATTGCTGTCACCGGTAGACGCAGGGAAGCGGGCTGGAAGTGATCACGGAATCTGCGGCTAGGATGCCGGGGTCCGCCATGTTACATATGGAGTGATTGCGCCCATTTCGGCGACCCCGTAGCTCAGTTGGATAGAGCAACAGCCTTCTAAGCTGTGGGTCGAAGGTTCGAATCCTTCCGGGGTCGCCATTCACGCAGAAACGGAATGAAATGAAACCACTCAAAGCCGCAACGCTTGTTCTGGGCGCGTGCCTCTGCGTGTTCACGCCTCCTGTGGCATGGGCCCAGGCCGTGGAGAGTCCCGAGGCGGTTGCGCACTTCGAGGCCGGCGTCGCCGCGTACGAAGCCGACAACCTGCCGCTGGCCTACCAGGAATTCCTCGCGGCCGCCCGGGCAGGCCACGCCGATTCTCAATTCAATGTGGCGCTGATGTATGAGCGGGGCATTGGCGTTGAGAAGAACGAGAAGCAAGCGGTTGTGTGGTATGGCAAAGCCGCCGCGCAGGGGAACATGGCCGCGCAATACAATCTGGGGGTGCTCTACGAGAATGGTCGGGGCACCGCAGTTGATTTTTCCAAGGCCAACGCGTGGTACCGCAAGGCGTCGGTGCAGGGGGATGCGCTGGCCATCGGCAACCTGGGCATGCTGTATGTGCGCGGCCAGGGTGTGACGGAAAACAAGGTGGCCGGCGTGGCGCTGCTGCTGGTGTCCGCCACCATGGATCCTTCACCGGAAAACCATGCGAAGCGGAATATTTCCGCCACCCGCGGTCTGACCGCCGAGATGATCGCCGAGGCGCAGGCGCTCGCCGGGGAACTGAGCAGTGCCGAGAACCTGCTGGTGCCGCTCGATTCGTACTTGAAGAAGGCGGCGAACGGCGCGGAGAAGAAATAGCGGTTTTCAGGAATTCGGAACCGGCTCAGCGATTCAAGAAAAAACGCCCCGCGAGTGGTCGCGGGGCGTTTTCTGTTGAGCCTGCGAAGTGCTCGATCGTTCTTAGCGGCCGAACATGTAGACCGCGCCCACCATCACCGAGAACTGGCTCACGTCGCTGACCGCCGAGTACCACGCCTCGCCGAGGAAGGCAAACTGGCTGCCGCGGTCGATGCGCAGACCGCCGCCGAGGTCCAGGCCCAGCCTTACTTCCGTGTCGCTGGCGGACGTGCCCGGATAGGTGATGCCGCCAAACGAGAAGCCCGGCACGTCGACGTGCGCGTTGACGATGTGCAGTCCCAGCCCTGCGCCCGCGAAGGGCTGCATGGAGGGATTGGACGTGGTGAACATGTACTTGGCCTTGCTGCCAAATGAGAAGTCCTTCACGCCCACCTCCGCGCCGAATTCACTCTCGGTCTGCGACCAGTAGCCGGCGTAGCTCTCCAGAGCAACGTTGGGATGGACGGTGCCGAGATCGGCGACGAGCCCGAAGCCCAGCGTCGAGCTGATGTCCTCGGGGTTGACAACCCCGGCCTTCAGGCCGATACCGCGCAGCGCGAGGTTGGCCTCGGCCGACGCGTTGGTGGCGATTGCCGTGCAGATTGCGACGGCCGCCAGAAGCGCGCTAAGTCGTTTCATTTCATAGCCTCCGCTTGAAGAATCGATTCTCACCGGTGTTTGCGAACGGGTTACGGAGCGGGATTGCAAGAGGCGCACCACCCGGGCAGGCAGGGGACGGCGTGCGGGGCGGTTCAGAATCCGCGGGGGCGTCCGGCCAGGGCGACCGAGGCCAGGATCAGCAGCACGCCGCCGGCGCCCGCGACGAGCGAGCGCCACCGCCACGGCGAGGTGGGTGTCAGAACGAGGGTGTGCTGGCCGGGTTGCACGGCGACGACGATGGCACCGAGTGCGGAACGCAGCGGCGTCACCGCTTCGCCGTCCAGCGTGACGCGCAGGGAGGGATACCAGGAGAACGCAACGCGCAGGTAGCCCGGCTCGTGCGTCCGGCAGCCAATGGCGACGCGGCGCAGATCGACGTCGTAGCCGGTGACCTCGACACCGTTCAGCAGGGAGTCGCCGGTCGCGGTTGTGATCGACGCCGGGTCGTCGATCACCGGCACCGGTGTATGATCCGCGCCGGTGTCTTCGTCGGCCACGAGGATCACGCGCGCAACCGAACGCACGGGGTCGATTCCCATGGCCCCCACCCACGGCGTGATGCGGGCGAGGTAACACTCGCGGTCCCGATCGCTCGCGGTATGGCCCAGCTCCAGGCTCGGGTGTTGCAGGGCGTAGAGCGAATCGTCGCGCGCCACCGCGAGCCGTCGCGAGAAGAGCAGCGGCGACGCGTGCTCGATCGTCGTGTGGAGCGCGCGTTCATTCGCCGGCGGCGTGGAAAAACGGTCTCGCGAATGGCTCACCAGCGCACCGACATCCCACAGATAGAGAAGGTCGCTCACCAGGTCGGGATCCACCCCCGGCGTGTTCAGGGCATCGACCAGCGCGTTGATGCTGGCGAGCGATTGGGGTGCCCCCTGCGGAAAGAAACCGGTGGGAACGATCAGGTCTGTGTCAGCGTACGCGCCCCAGTGGGCGAAGTGCGTTCCCGCGTCGGACTGAAAGCCGACCAGCGTGCGCTGCGGGGCCACCTCGCGCGCCACCGCGCGCAACCCGTCGCGGAGCCAGCCGCGGTCGCTGCGGTAGGGCGACTGGACCGTGGTCGGGCCCAGGTCCAGGAGCAGGACGCAGAGCAGCAGCAGGGTGAAACGGGGAGAACGGTTCCGGGCGCCCCACACAGCCACTCCGCCCGCCGCGAGCGCGATCCACGGCAGTGCCAGGTTGGTCAGGCGGCCGCTTCCGGCGGCACAGAGAAGGGCAAACACCGCCACCACCACCACCGGGCGGCGCACCAGGGAAGCCGGGTCCGGGTTGCGCGCAAACGCGTGTGACGCGCCGGCGGCGGCGAACGCGATCACCGAGATTCCAAGGTACGCCGCCGTCCAGCCCGTCCACGTATTGCGCCACACGAGGATGTCGCGCAGGAAGGACATGTCCGGCACGGCCGGGAGCGCCAGCGGAAACCCGGCCGAAAGGTGCACCCAATTGCCTTCCAGAAACACGCGCGCGATGGGCCCGCCGCACAAAAGCAGTCCGCCCAGCAGGGCAAGGGCAACGGGTGCCAGCACCGCCGGGGACGGCCGCACCGCCCGCGCCAGCAGGAGGCGCGCGATCACGTAGGCGGCCACCAGCTCCAGCGCGAACGCCGCGTAGCCGTGGTGCGTGTTGATGAGCGCGGCAACCGACAGCGCCAGCAGAAGCACCCATCGTTTCGCGTACGCGCGCAGCGCGTTCTCGAGCGCCCACAGAACCACCGGGAACAGGAAGTACACCAGCGCCACCGGCAACGCGCCGGCCCACACCACCGTGTGCGTGTGCTGGAACGAGAGCACGTAGGCGAGTGCGGCGATCATGGCGCCGCGGCGTTCCAGGCCGGTGTTTCGTGCCCACGCATACATGGGGAACGCAGACCCGGCGTGGAGCAGAAACAGGATGCCCTTGGTGGTCCAGGCCAGGTTTCCAAACACCGCCACCAGCGCGCCGGTGACGATGAAGAAGGTTGAGCCGTAGAACTGCAGCAGGGGGAAACCGGCGTAGGTCAGGAACGACCACGATGGCCATTGCCCCTGCGACAGTGAACGCGCGGATGTCCAGACGCGCGTGATGTGCGCGGTGCTGTCGCCGAGCGCGAACTCGCCCGGTGCCAGGTAGAAACGGCAGGCAACGGCGGCGAGCAGCGCAATGAAAACGAGCGTGTCGCGATTGCTGGCGAGTATCTGCTGCAGGTCGGCCGATACGCGCCGGGTACGGACTTCGGCGACCGCCAGCAGCAGAACGGTTGCGAGCAGCAGTCCCGCCAACAGCCAGTCGGTGACGTGCAGCGCGGGCAGTGTCCCCCATGCCCGTTGTGCAAGTCCGGGCTGGTACGTGCCCGAGGCCGGATCTGCAATCAGCGCGCCCTTGAGGCGCTCGAGGGTGGTGTTCTGGAGCGCGGTAAGGATGGCGCCACCGGCCAGCACGGCCAGCACGAGGATCGAGCGGTGCATCTGGAGGGGGCGTGTCATCGGGAAGTGACAATGATGCCTCGGGGAACGGGCTGTCAATCGCAGCCCAGCGGCGGCCATTCCCGGGTTTGGCGACGGCCGGGCGGCGTGTTATCATGCGGACCGCGGCCCCGCCGCCTGGCTGCCCGGGACGGCAGCCCGATTTGCTTCGGGGTCGCGTTTCATTCCCCCGCCGCGGGCGGGAGCCAAAACACGGAAGGTTCGCATGGCGCAGTTCTATTTCACCGAGAAGGGCTACCACAAACTCAAGAGCGAGATCGAGCGGCTGGACAAGCTGCTCAAGAACGACATCGCCAGGGAGATTGCGACGGCCGCGGCCCACGGTGACCTCAAGGAGAACGGCGAGTACCACGCCGCCAAGGAGAAGCAGTCGCACACCGCCACCCGCCTGCGCCAGCTGCAGGAGCGCTTCAGCGGAGCCAACGTGGTGCGCAAGGACGAACTCCTCCCGGAGGAGTCGGTGACCTTCGGCAAGAGAATCAAAATCCGCGACGTCAATACCGGCCGCGAGCGCGAGTGCACCATTCTGGGCGACGGCGAGACCGACATCGAAGCCGGTATCATCGCCTACAACTCGCCGCTGGCCAGCGCCCTGATCGGCCACGCCCGGGGGGAGCAGGTGGACGTGACGCTTCCCGCCGGGCAGCGCCGCTACGAAATCCTGGAGTGCAGTTTCTCGGACGACTTCCGCGAGTAAGCGCGGTACCATCGCGCCATGGCAGACGCCGTTCGCCCGCCCGAAAACCTCCGCCGCCACTACGAAACCGAGAAGGCGCTGGCCGACCGGCTGCGCCGTTCCTCGTCGCGCGACGAGCGCGCCCGCATCTATGCCACCATGTACGAAGAGTTGTTCGCCGCGGTGCCCGATCACCCGCGCCTCACCCGCAGGCACGACCCCGCGCGCGTCGCCGCCCGCAACGCCAATCTGCTGGCGCTGGTGAGGCCGTTTCTTCGCCCCGGCGCGCGCGTGCTCGATGTGGGCGCGGGGGACTGCACGTTTGCGTCGTTGCTGGCGCAACACGCCGGGGCGGTGTACGCGCTGGAGATCTCCGCCGACGGGGTGGCGATGCCGGATCTGCCCGCCAACGCAACCCTGGTGCTCTACAACGGGTTCGATCTCCCCTTCGCGGCCGGCACGCTGGATGTGGCCTTCAGCGACCAGCTCGTGGAACACCTGCACCTCGACGACCAGCGCCTGCATTTCCGGTCCATCGCCGAGGCCCTCGCGCCGGGCGGCGTGTACGTGTTCCGTACGCCCCACCGTCTCACCGGGCCGCACGACGTTTCCAAGCACTTCACCAGCGGCGAACCGGAAGGATTCCACATCAAGGAGTGGACCTACCACGAGCTGGGCGACGAACTGCTGCGAGACGGGTTCGCCGCGGTTTCGGCGGTGTGGAACCCGCGCCGGCGCGTGGTGCCAACCCCCATCGGCGTCATGACGGGACTGGAACGCGTGTTCGGGGCGCTGCCGAAGTCGTTGCGCCAGACGTGGTCGCGGGTGCCGTTTCCGAGCATCGTGGTGGTCGCGGGCAAGCGTTAGCGCGCCATCGCATCTACCAGAGGAAGACCCATGCGCGACGTCACCTATTTTGTTGCCGCCAGCCTGGACGGCTTCATCGCCCGTCTCGACGAGTCCATCAACTGGCTCTTCATGGACGACGACTACGGCTTCGACGAGTTCTACCGCAGCGTGGATACCGTCGTGATGGGGCGGCGCACCTTCGAGATCTCGCTCAACTTCATCGAATACCCGTACGCCGGCAAGCGCGCGCACGTGTTCTCGCGCACGCTTCAATCGTCCCCCCACCCCGATGCCGAAGTAACCCGCGAGGACCCGGCGCGCGTGGTCAAGAAGCTGAAGTCCCAGCCCGGCGGGCGCATCTGGGTGGTGGGCGGTGGCGGGGTGGCCTCGGCGCTCATGCAGGCGGGGCTTATCGACGAACTGGTGGTCACCATCCACCCCATCACCCTGGGTCAGGGGGTGCCGCTCTTCGAACGCCACGGCACCGAGCAGCGCTGGGCACTGTACGCGTCCCGGGTTTTCCACAACGGCCTCCTCCAGGCCACCTGGCGGCGCACCCCGCGGGAAGCCGCCTAGGACCGCCATTGCGCCTCCTTGACACCCGCCAACGGGCGCATTACCATGCTGTTCCGGCCTTGTGGTGGGTGTAGCTCAGCTGGTTAGAGCCCCGGATTGTGGATCCGGTTGTCGTGGGTTCAAGTCCCATCATCCACCCCATTTCTTTCTCGGAGCAGGCGCAAGGGCAACCACGGTTCCGGCCCACTTGACCGGCCCGGGCGCATCCGCTATAACAGAGGGCCGGGTGGGGGCTAGTCCCGCCCGGAACTGTTTTGGTTTCAACCTGGGAGGTATGTGATGAGCGGGGTGAACAAGGTCATCATCATCGGCAATCTCGGCGCCGACCCGACGGTGCGCTACACCGCGGGCGGAGCGCCGGTTGCGAACTTCAACGTCGCCACCTCGGAGCGTTTCAACAACAAGGCGGGCGAGCGCGAGGAGCGCACCGAATGGCACCGCGTGGTTGCGTTCGGCAAGCTCGCGGAGATCTGCGAGAAGTACCTCAAGAAGGGCAAGCAGGTCTACGTGGAGGGCCGCCTGCAGACGCGCTCCTGGGACGACCCGTCGGGGCAGAAGAAGTACATGACCGAGATCGTCGCCAACAACATGCAGATGCTGGGGCGTGTGGGCGAAACCGGTGGCGCCGACTACTCCCAGGACTACGGCAACAACAACGAGCCGGCGCCGCAGGGCGCGGGTTCGGGCGGCACCGAGGACGACGACCTGCCGTTCTAAGCCCTCCCACAGAATCGCGTCGCTAGCTCAACTGGTAGAGCATCTGACTCTTAATCAGGTGGTTCGGGGTTCGAGTCCCTGGCGACGCACCACTGCAGCGGCCCGCATCGAAAGGTGCGGGCCGTTCTTTTCTTCGGGGCCTGCCTTGAAGCCATGAAGCTGGCCGGGATTATGCTCCTACCCGGGAACGTTACCATGAGGGCCCTCCTTGCATTTCTGCTGGTGCTGTTCGGCGCCGGTTTCGTACTTGCCGCTCCGTCGCTCGATGAGGGGTTCGAGGGCGCGACCTTCCCCCCGCCGGGATGGACGACAGTGACCGCCGGCCTGCCGGTTCCGCACGCGTGGCACCGGACCACCGACCCGGCTTATCGGGGCAGCGGGCGGGCCTCGGCCTACGTTGGTTCCGGTTCACCGGGTCCCATCGACGAATGGCTCATCACCCCCGTCGTCATGCTCACGGCGGGCGATAGGACGCTGAAATTCTCCTGGTCCGGGAATACACACTGGTCAAGCGCCCTCGATGCGTCGCTGAACATCCGCGCAGCGGGAACAACGGACTGGATGCCGCTCTGGTCCATCACCGGCAACGAGTCGCCGGCGGATCCGTTCGTGTACCGGGAGCGCTTCGTCGATCTGTCGGCGTGGACGGGCCAGCGCGTGCAGTTCGGGTGTCGGGTGGTGGGCACGAACGGCGCCAGCTTCGGGCTGGACGACGTGGCGGTCGGAGACTTCGCGCCCGCCGGCGAACTTCTGTTCCCGGTGAACACACCGTGCGCGCCGGTGTCCGGTCACCCGAATCCATGGCGCGTCGTGGCGGTCCGGGAGCCGTGGGCCGATGACGTCCCCTTCGAAACCAGGACCCCTTCTCTCCGGACACCGACGGACCGCAACTACGCACCCGGGCCGGACTCGCTGGTGGCGCGCGTCGTCATCGTCCAGAACAAAGGATACGTCGAGATCGAGAATCCCGCGACCGGCCGGTCCGAGCGGCTTCTCGGCACGTACGGTTCACTCCCGCGATGGTCGCCGGACGGTCGGTACATAACCTGGGTCGTATGGAAGTCAACGCGCGAACCCCACCAGCTTGCCGTGGTGGATGTTGCGACCCGGGCCGAGATACCGGTCGGCATCCGCGCGTCGGGGACGGAGACGAAATGGTCTCCAGACTCCCGAATGATCGCGGTATCCGGCATGTTATACACCAGTCCCCGGTACGTACTGTACGCGGTTTCTATTCCCGAAGGCACCGTTACCGTTGTGGACTCGCTCGACGAGTTCGCGAGCCACGAGTTCTCGTGGAGCCCCGATAGCCGCTGGATCGCGTTCTCGCGTCCCACACGCGCCGATGGCCACTATGGAACCACCGCGGCCGATCTGTGGATCGCGGACGCCACAACGGGGGAGTCGTGGTGCATCCTCCGTGCGCCCGAGTGGGTCGAGTCGGATCCGCTGTGGATCACGAACCGGTCCCTTCAGGTCAACCGCGTCCGCTGGATTGACGAAGGCCCCAACCAGGAGCAGCGCGTGGTGGTGGAGCTGATGTACGCGGGGGACTCGCGCCGCTAGCAGACGCCGCCGTGCGGGCGCAGATGCCAACCCGGTGGGCGCGTCCGGCCTCGATGTGGTAAACTGAACACCAGTCAATCCGCTCCAGCGTCAGCGCCCCGCCGCCCGGCACGGGCCCCGGGGGCACGCCCGGAGGGTAAACGGATGTTGCATCGGCCGGCCCGGCCCGTGGTAGTATTGCCCCGTTCGAACCGGCGTTCACTCCCGGGGGAGACGCCGATGGCGAGGGCTGCTCACATCCCATCACACAGGAGGGAGACCATGAGGAAGCGTGCTGTGTTGTTGCTGTTGCCCGTCATCTTTGTTGCGGGGGCGATCATCGGGCTGAAGGCCCCGGGCGCAGAGGCGGGCCCCTGCTACTACACGTGCATCTGCAGTGTGCCGTACAAGTGCTGTGTCACACCGTTCGGCACGTCGTGCAAGAAGGATACCTCGGGCATCTGGAACTGCCCGCAGGTCATGGACTGCTAGCGCTGTCAACGTTCCACCGGAAGGGCGGGGCGCGCGGCGCTCCGCCCTTTCGATTCTGATTCGCTGCACAGATGAATCCAAGGTCGAAGCAGTTCCTGCAATGGACTTCATTCATGGTCCTGGCACTGGTGGTGGGATACGCGGGCATTCGCGCGGGCGGTGCGCTGCGCGCCCGCAATGCGCCGCCGCTCGCCGAGGCGCCCGACTTTCCCTTCATGCCCGGTGATGTATTCCCCGACGTACTGCTGGCGGATTCGCTCGGAGCCGGGGTGGGGAGCATCGAGCTGGTTTCCGGCAGGGGCGGTGCCGTGGTGCTGTTCCTCGATCCCACTTGTGAAGGATGCGCGGAGATGGCGACCCGCTGGGAGCGCGCGGTTTACGACGGCGTGATCGAACCCGGACGCGTCTTCGGCATCACCGCGGAAACGGCCGCGGAGAACGCCCGCTACCGCGCGGGGCACGGGTTGAGCTATCCCATCTATCAGGATGTCGAGGCAGCGTTTCTCGTCAGGTACGGTGTCGACACGTACCCCATGGAGATCGTGGTAAACCGCATGGGGACCGTGCAGGCCGTCAGTACCGATTCCAGGACCCCCATCGACGGCGGGTCTATACGCGCCCTGATCGACAACTAACTTCCATTGACGCGGAAAATGGTGCTGATTCGCTGATCTCTCTTGCCGGCGGATTCTGCGTTACAGGGTGGACGGTCTCAGGAGGACCGCCCCAAACCCGGAGGCAGAATCATGAAGTCATTCAATCACAATATTTTACGGTTGCTGGCGGCGGGCCTGCTGGTCACGCTGGCCGCCTGCAGCGAGCAGAGCACCGCGCCCGAGGAGCCCAAGGATACGGGGTACACCTCGCGCACCCTGACGCGCGACGACCTGACCCCGCAGGGGACCGTCATCGAGACCGACGACGGCTACCAGGTGCAGGGTTCGCTGGACGTGAAGACCGATGACGGCGGGGTCTCGTTCGTCAACGCGGACCTCGACGTGTCATTCGACGAGAAGGGTCGCGTGCGCAACATCACCGGCACCACCGAAATCCCGTCGCCGCACGAGCGCATCGAGTTCGCCAACCCGGTGCAGGCGGACGTTGGTTTCTTCTCCGGCAAGTTCCTCAACGAGAACCGTGACTTCGGCATTCTGCTGAAGGAAGACACCGACTACTTCGTGTTCAACTTCGCCGTCACGCTGGAGATGAGCATCGCGACCGGTGAGACCGGCGACGGGGCCACCAGGCCCGTCAAGGTGAGGGCACCGCTGGGCGGGCAGCTCCTCATGATCATGGACTTCAACGACCCCATGTACTACGTCTACGGCGCGCAGGATCTGATCGGCAACGCCGGTACGGGCTGGTCGCTGCACGGCCGCATCCCCTTTGCGCCCTGGCACCCCGTGGAGGGCATGGGAAACTTCGACGGCAAGAACACGCGCGTGGGTTCGTTCCCGATCCTCAAGGTGATCCAGGTGAGCGGCCAGATGGTGGACAACAACTACACCGAGGTTCACCTCTCGCTCGAGGATCCCTTCACCTCCGACCTGCGCATGGGCTACCAGTGCGGCTACAACGGCGCGATGGCGCTGGACCTGTTCCTGAAGGACATCGTGGGTGTTGAGATTCCCATCGCGGAGGGCAGCGGCGGTATGTGGCGCGAGGCGAGCGTGCAGGACATCTTCCAGGGCCACGCCTACGTGAACGGACTCACCGCCGACCTCGACTGGTGGCCCGCGTTCATCCCCGCCAAACCGGTGGCAGCGCTCGAGACCAGCGGATTCGTGAAAAGCGACCTCGACTTCGACATCTCGGTCGCGGGTGAGTTCGGCTGGAACCTGCCGGCGGGCAAGGGCAAAACGCTGACCGGGCACTTCGGCTTTGCGCCCGAGGCGCTCACGCTGGGCGGCAGCGTGCGGGACGACGCCACCGTGTACAACATCGAGGGTCGGGTCACCAGGGACGAGACCACCGTGTGGACGGTGCCGCCGCAGTCGATCCTCGACGGCGTGAGCAACGGTGTGACCGACGAGCTGGATGATCGCATCGCGGAAGCGGAGCAGGCGTGGAACAACCTGCAGGACGCCACGAAGGATTATGAGTTCGAACTGAGCCTGCGCGGTCTGCGCAGCTCGCTGCCCGGCGTCGTGGACACGGCCAAGAAGGCGCTCTCCGATGGCATCGCCGCCGAGCTCAGGAAGCACGAGGGCGAGGACTACTACAGCCAGCTCAAAACCCATCTTTACGCGGCGGACAACACCTACTACGAGCAGCTCAACCGTCTCAAGGCGGCGGCTCAGCAGATCCAGGACAACGACGCCACGCGCAACGAGATCGAGGCGGCGCTGCGCTCGGCGGCTTCCAAGAAGATTTTCTCCACCACCTTCAAGTACAAGGTACTGGGCGTGACGGTGAAGACGGTCAATGTGAGCAGGCGCGTCATGTCCGATAGTCAGGCCAACCAGTTGATCACCGCCGCGGACAACGTCAAGTACATCAAGGAGACGTACGACCGCAAGGTGAGCATGCAGCAGATCTACGACACGGTCCCGGACAAGGAAATATTCGAACAGGTCAAGGACGACATCGAAAACGGCGTCATCATGATCGACGACCTGGGCGAGATCGGCTTCGTGTACGGGCACGACAGCAAGGTGTTCAACGTGTACGCCGTGGTCGGGGAGGACCGCTTCGACCTGGGAGCGGTGGACCTCTTCAGCGTGGTGGATATCACCGCCGCCGTCACCAGTGCCATCGTGGACGGGCTGGTGTCGGGCAACTGAACTCCTCAGGGCAGGAACGCCTCGCGACGGGCGGGTCGAATGATCCGGCCCGTTTTGCTATCCTCTGGCCATGAATGTCCACCTCGTCGACGGGACCTACGAACTCTTCCGGCACTACTACGCGCTGCCGTCGCGCCTCGACGCGGACGGCAACGAGGTGGGTGCGCTGGTGGGGGTGCTCAACTCCATCGCCGCCATGCTCCGCGACGGCGCCACCCACGTGGGCGTTGCCACCGACCACGTGGTGGAGTCGTTCCGTAACCAGATGTACGCGGGCTACAAGACCGGCGAGGGGATCGATCCCGCGCTGTGGCGGCAGTTTCATCCCCTGGAAGCGGCGCTGCGCGCGATGGGTGTGGTGGTGTGGGCAATGGTGGAAGAAGAGGCGGACGATGGCCTCGCCGCCGCGGCCGCGCGCGCGCAAACCGACCCGCGCGTGAAACGCATCTTCATCTGCACGCCGGACAAGGACCTCGCGCAGTGCGTGCGCGGAGACTTCGTGGTTCAGTTCGACCGGCGCCGGGGTGCGATTCGCAACGAGGACGGCGTGCGGGAGAAGTTCGGCGTGGGGCCGTTGTCGATACCGGACTACCTGGGGCTGGTGGGGGATGCGTCCGACGGCTTCCCGGGTGTGCCCCGCTGGGGTGCGAAGAGCGCGTCGGCGGTGCTGGCGCGCTACGAGCACCTCGAGGCGATTCCACACGACCCGGCGCAGTGGGAGGTGCCCATCCGGGGTGCGGTGGCGCTCGCCGCGTCACTGCGCGAACACGAAGCCGATGCACGCCTGTTCCGCGACATCGCCACGCTGCGCACGGACGCGCCGGTCTTCGAGTCGGTCGACGAACTGGAGTGGCGCGGCCCCACGGATTCCTTTGCCGCACTGTGTGGGAAACTTGGCGTGCCGGACCTGGCGGAAACAGTGTCGCGTCTGCGGGCGTGATCTTCACATTCACTCCCGCTGTGGGAGTAATCACTTCTTTCACAAGCGCGGTAGAACCACCGGCGCGATGGCCTGCTCCAGCACCGCGTGACCCGCGGCATTCTCGTGCGGGTCAACGACCGAGTTGTGGTAGCGCCGGTCATCGAAGAGGATCGGCGGCAGCGTGTGGGGGGTGATCCCGCGCGCGGCCAGGTGGTCGCTGTACGCGCGCAGCACGCCGCTCAATTCCACGCGCCTCTCGTCGCCGTAGAGAAACACCACCAGGTCGATCCCATTGGCTTCGCACAGATTGATGACGCCGTCCAGCGCCAGCCGCGCGTCGCGCCACTGCGGCGAGCCGGGTGGGTACCCCGCGGACTCGAGGCTCTGCTGGCGCGCGAACACGCGCGCGTACTGGATGGTTGCGCAGATGCGGGATCCCTGGTAGGCCCGCTTCCATGCGTCGCGCAGTACCCGTGCCAGCACGCGGTGCGGCGTGGCCGCGCCGAGCAAACTGTCGCGGGGGACGTCGGTATGGCCCACGTGGATGGGGTCCGCGTCGTTGTAGACCACGAGCAACAGCAGCACGTCCGGCGCAAATGCCAATCCGCGCGTACGCAGCCACTCGTACTCGGTCCGTGTGTTCCAGGAGGCGACGCCCGCGGCGATCACCTCGATGGACGTGTCGCGCGCCGCGAGGCGGCGCTGGATGCGTGCGGGGAAGATGGAATCCTGCGGCGCCCCCCAGCCGAACACGACGGAATCGCCCAGAATCATCAGTCGCTTCGTTCCTGCCGGCTTCTCGACGGATGCCGGGGCCCCGCGCAGCCCGTGCTGGTTGATCGTGATCTCCACCCCCTGGATGCGCGCGCGCTGGTCGGGCCGGTGCAAGTACCCCCACGGTGCGCCGAACTCGAGCAGGTCGTTGTACTCACGCAGGCCCGCAAAGTAGGCGATGCCGATGGGGTCGAAGAGACGCAGGAGAAGCTCCACGAACAGGATCGACGCCGCGAGCAACGAGATGTTCTGCAGGCGCGCGCGCATGCTCATCCGGTTTCGCCGTGGTGTTTCAGCAGTGCTTCAACGATGTCCGCCTCCATGGAGATGCGCTCGTCCCACCCGGTGAAGTGCCGGCGCGCGAAGCGGCGCGCCCCCTCGCCCATGGCGTTTCGCGTCATCTCGTCGTTGACCATCGCCGCCACGGCGCGCGCAAAGCCGGGAAGGTCGCCCTCCGCGACCAGCCGTCCGTTCTCACCGTCGCGCACCACCGCGCGGGTATCGCCCGCGTCGAAGGCAACCACCGGCACGCCGCACACCATCGCCTCGCACACGGGAATGCCGCGGTTGGAGCGCTCGTTGGTGGATACGAACACGGTGGCCAGCGACATCAGGTCCGGCACGTCGTCGTGCGCCACCGGGCCCAGGAAACGCACCGAGTCCGCCACCCCCAGGCGCGCGGCCAGCGCCTCGCAGGATGCGCGCAGGGGTCCGTCGCCGGCAATGACAAACACCACCGGCCGGCGCGCGGCTTCAACCATGGCGGGCATGGCGCGGATGAACAGGTCGGGCCGCTTCCACCCGGTGAGCCGCGAGAGCATGAGCACCACCGCGGTTCCGTCGGGGATCCGGTAGCGCGCGCGCGCGTCCGGGCCGGGCAGCCGCCCGCCCCACTCCAGGTTGACGCCGTTGGGCAGCGCGTGGATCTTCCCGGCTGGCACGCCGTTGCGCAGCGCCGCCTGCGCACCGCCGGTGCCGTCATCCAGAATGATCCACGCGTCCTGCGGCACCTTGAACGCCGCAATCTGTTCCGCGTTCTTGCGCAGGTACTTCGCGCGCGGCCAGTCCGTGCGGTCCAGTTCGACCACGCCGAACAGCTTGACGACCGACGGCACCCCCGCGTGGCGCGCGAGCATGCGGACCGCGGCGGCACCCAGGTGCGTCTGCCCCAGCACGAGCGAGGGCGGGAAGCGCCGCACGACGGCAAGACCGCGAACGACCACCCACGCGGTGAAGAGCAGCGGCCACAACGGCCGCTTGAGGAACGTGGGCCACGCCTCGGTGGCGAGGAAGAAGTCGGGGAACTCATGGACGACGTAGCCGTCCATGGTGACGTCCGCGCCGCGGTAGCGCGGCGAGAGGTAGTGCACCTCGTAGCCGCGCTGCGTGAAGCCGCGGATGAAGTAGTAGTCGTCGGCGAGACCGGCGCCGCCGCCCATCTCCCAGCGGCGTTTCCACGGCGTGACCACGAGAATGCGCCGCGTCATGGCTCCACACCGCCGTGAATGGCGCGCACCGCCAGCGCGGTGGTGAGGATCATGCACAGCGCGAACGGCGACGCCGGCACCTCGCCGGATACGATGCGACGAACCTCCGCCGCGCGCAACGGTTCCGGAACCCCGCCTTCGTCCACGAGGCGCCCGAGCATTGCGTGCCAGGGCCCGCCGGGTGCGCGGCGCGCGCCACGCGCCGCGCGCACGCGCCGGTGCAGAGCGGACGTGGCCGGGTTGTTGCGCAGCGCGTCGCGCAGCGCATACTCGAGCGCGAAGCGCAGCGAGGCCGGCGCGGCGTGCCCGCCCGCCAGGGGGAGCGCGGCCATGTCCGGGGCCAGCTCGCGCAGGAAGGCGCGGTACAGGCGCCGCTCGCGCTTCATGCGGCCCGGGATGGCGCGGGCCAGGGAAACGAAGTCCCCGCCGAAGAAGGGTGAAACCGGCCACACTGCGCAGCGGTGGCGGTCCTCACCCTCGTCGTGGAAGCGCACCACTCGCTGCGAGAGCAGGAAGTGCACGTAGGCATCTTCCGGCTCGATATCATCCGCAAGCGTGGCGCGAATGCTCTCCACCATTTCGTCCACGGAAACACCCGCCAGAGCCGTCACCCGTTCCGGCGGCATCACCGCGTTCTTCTCGATGATGAACCGCACCAATTGCTCCGGCTTCGGTGAGCGGGCAATGGCGCGGTGCTCGCACAGCAGCTTGTCCGCGCCCTCGCCGGTCCAGAATGCCACCGGGCCGGGGAAGTCGCGCTTCACCCGCCGCACATAGTCGATTCCGAACGCCACGTCCGCCGGATTCAAGCCGAGTTTCATGCGCACGATGCCGTCGATGTTCGCGCGGCTGGCAAAATCACACTCGTAGGACCGCCACTCGGCGCCGAGTGTGCGTGCCACCGTGGCGGCGACGTCGCGCTCATCGGCGTGGTTCGAACCGGGTGCGGCAAAGGTCACCGCGGCAAAGGATGGCAACACCGCGCGCATGCCCGCACCGGTGGTGCGCGAATCGATACCGCCGCTGAGCGAGAGGACGTGACTGCCTGCGTCGATCATGCCGCGGTCACGGCAGGAAGCCACGAAGGCGTCGCGCAGCTCGCGCGCCAGTGCGTGTTTGTCGCGCGGAAGATTCTCTCGAACCGAACGCCGGAAGGGCGATCCCGGGGAGGGAAAGAGCCGCCAGCCGTCGCGCGACGCCACCAGCACCTCGCGCGGAAGCAGGCGCGATACGCCGGCCGCGAGTGTTCGCGCCCCCAGCGGATATCCGAAGAGCAGCAGCTGCGCGAATGCGGTGGTGTCGATACCGCGCTCGCCGGTCTGCCTGAGCACGAAGGCCTGGTCGCGGGACATGAACATGCCCCGCGGTGTCGCTCCATAATAGAGGGGAAGCCGGCCGAAGCGGTCCGCGGCCAGCGCCACGCGCCGCGCGCCGGTGTCGTACCACAGGAGCGCAAAGTCACCGTCCACCGACTCCACCGCCGCGCGCAGTTCGCGCGCCAGCGCCTCATCGTCGTGGGCCCTGGTGCAGAGATCCTCGATGCGCTTGAGCAGGGCCGCGCGCTGTCCGCCGTAGACCTGCCCCTCCAGGCACAGCAGCCCGCACGGCCCCCGGATCGCCTCGAACGGGTACCCGGCCGGGTGCCCGGCATCCGCCGCGAGGTGCTCGTCGCTGTGCACCGGTGACCGGCCGGGTGGATGGGGCTGGAAGCGCCACGCAACGCGGAGGCCGGGGGAGGTGATTCCGCGCTCTGGGGTCTGGGTCATGGGCGTACTGCGTTGAAGGTTCGAGGGTTCCGCCGCGCCATTGTACGGGCCGCTTTGCCGCAGCGTCAAACGCGCGTGCCCTGAAAATAGTGGACAGTCTGGTGTTTATTTGGCGATACTATTCACAAGCGTCGGCCGGCGCCCAGTAAAGCCGCACATCCTCGAGAAGGCAGACCAACCGTGGCATACAAACCATACAACTCATTTGAAGTAGCCCAGTCTCAATTCGACACCATCGCCGAGACCATCGGTCTGGACGACGGAACCCGGCAGTTGCTCCGCAACCCCCTGCGCGAGTTTTCCTTTGCCATCCCGGTGCGCATGGACGACGGCACCGTGAAGGTCTTCCGCGGCTTCCGCGTGCAGCACAACGACGCGCGTGGCCCGTGCAAGGGCGGCATTCGTTTCCACCCGCTCGAGACGCTGGACACCGTGCGCGCACTCGCCATGTGGATGACGTGGAAGTGCGCCATCGCCGACATCCCCCTGGGCGGTGCCAAAGGCGGCGTGGTGTGCGACCCGCACAACCTGAGCATGATGGAGCAGGAACGCGTGTGCCGCGGGTGGGTGCGCCAGCTCGCGCAGAACCTCGGCCCCGCCATCGACATTCCCGCGCCGGACGTCATGACCAACGCCCAGCATATGCTGTGGATCCTGGACGAGTTCGAACACATCCACGGCCAGCGGCTGCCGGGGACCATCACCGGCAAGCCGGTCGGCATGGGCGGCTCGCTGGGCCGCTCGGAGGCGACGGGCTACGGCGTCATCTTCACGCTGCGCGAGGCGCTCAAGCAGCTGGACATCAATATCAAGAACACCACCGCCAGCGTGCAGGGCTTCGGCAACGTGGGGCAGTTTGCCGTGCGGCTCTACCAGATGCTGGGCGGCACCGTGACCTGCGTGTCGTCGTGGGACCAGGCCGACCAGACCTCGTACGCGTTCCATCGCAAGGGCGGCGTGGACGTGGACGAACTGCTGGCCGTCACCGATCGCTACGGCGGGATCGACAAGGCGAAGGCGCGCGACCTCGGCTACGAGCTCATGCCCGGCGACAAGTGGATCGCGCAGGAGGTCGACATTCTGATCCCCGCCGCGCTGGAGAACCAGATTACGGGTGAGAACGTGCGCGAGATTTCGCGCTCCGTAAGATTCATCGCGGAGGGCGCCAACGGCCCCACCACGCCGGAAGCGGACGCGCACATCGACGAGAGGAAGATCTTCCTCATCCCGGATTTCCTGGCCAACGCCGGCGGGGTGGTGTGCAGCTACTTCGAGCAGGTGCAGAGCAACATGAACTACTACTGGCCCAAGGACGACGTGCTGGGCCGTCTCGATCTCAAGATGACCTCCGCCTTCGCCACCGTGAGCGAACTGGCGCAGAAGAAGGACGTGCCCATGCGCAGCGCCGCGTACATGATCGCGATCGACCGGGTTGCGAGGGCCTGCCGGGACCGAGGCTGGGTATAGAAAAGAGCGTGCATGACGAAGGACCGCGCGAGCGACATCCCCCGCTTCGGCAGAGCCTTCTTCACGTCGGGGGAGTCGTTCTCCCGGATCGGTGACGGGGAGCTGGGCGGCAAGGCGGAGGGGCTCGTTTCCATCCGGACGGAACTCGCCTCCGCCGGCCACGCCGCCGTCTCCGTCGACATTCCCACCTCCGCCGTTCTCGCCACCGACGTCTTCGATCATTTCATCGCGAGAAACGGCCTCGCCGAAGTCGCCTGCTCCGATGCGGCCGACGACCGCATCGCACTGGCCTTCCAGAAGGGAGACCTGCCGGTGGAGGTGGTCGGCGATCTGCGCGCACTCATCGAAGACGTGCATTCACCGCTCGCCATCCGCTCGTCCAGCCTCCTCGAGGACGCGATGTTTCGCCCCTTCGCCGGCGTCTACCAGACCAAGATGATTCCCAACAACCAGTCTGACCCCGACGAGCGCTTCCACCGCCTGGTGGAGGCAATCAAGTTCGTTTATGCGTCGGTCTACTCGAAGGGTGCGAAGGGCTACATTCGCGCCGCGGGCCGCACGGTGACCGACGAGAAGATGGCGGTGATCATCCAGGAGGTGGTGGGCGAACGGCACTTCGACCGCTACTACCCGCACCTGTCCGGGGTGGGGCGATCGTACAACTTCTATCCGACGGGTGGCGCCGCGCCGCGGGAAGGCGTCGTGAACCTGGCGCTCGGCCTGGGCAAGACCATCGTGGACGGCGGCATCTCGTGGCCGTATTCGCCCGCGCATCCTGCCGCGCCGCCGCCGTTCGCGTCGGTGTCCGACCAGATGAAGAACACGCAGCTCGAGTTCTGGGCCGTGAACATGGGAGATGTGCGCGAGTACGATCCCACCGCGGAGACGGAATACCTGATCAATGCAGATCTGCGGGCGGCGGCGCTGGACGACACGCTGCGTTTCGTCGCGTCCACCTACGACGCCGAGCGGGGGCGGCTGGTGGCGGGCATCGGCGTGGATGGACCCCGCGTTCTCAATTTCTCGCCGCTGCTCGAGATGGGAGAATTCGGACTCAGCGACGCAATTCGTTCTCTGCTCGCTCTGTGCGAGCAATCGGTGGGCGCGCCGGTGGAGATAGAGTTCGCCGCGACGTTTCCCGACAATCGCAACGATCGCGCGCGCCTGGCGCTGCTGCAGGTGCGGCCCATGGTGGTGTCCGACGAGACCGTTACCATCGATGATACGGAATTCGAAGCGCCCGACCTGCTGCTGGCGTCACCGCGGGTGATGGGGAACGGCAGCGAGAACACCATCTGCGACGTCGTCTATGTCAAACCCGAGCGCTTCGAGGCGCGCTCCACCCGGGTCATTGCCGCCGAACTGGAGCAACTGAACCGGACGCTCATGGACGACGAGCGGCGTTACCTCCTGATCGGCTTTGGACGCTGGGGCAGTGTTGACCCGTGGCTGGGGATTCCCGTGAACTGGGGCGATATCGCCAGCGCGAAGGTGATCGTGGAAGCCACCCTTCCGGACATGAACGTCGAGCCCAGCCAGGGGTCGCATTTCTTCCACAACATCACCAGCTTTGAGGTAAGCTATTTCACCGTGCACCATGAGAAAAAGCCCGGTATCGACTGGGACTGGTTGAACGCCCTGCCCGTGGTGACCGAGACGGAACACCTGCGACACGTCCGCTGCGACTCGCCGCTGCGCGTCAAGGTGGACGGAAGGAGCGGCCGCGGCGTCATCCGGCACGCCTGACCGCACACAGCGAGAACCGCACAACCATGCCCGATTCAGAAGAGAGAACCCGACAGATACTGGCCGCGCTGCAGGAGCGCGCCAAGGAACTGAACTGTCTCTACGCGGTGGACGAAATCCTCAGCATCCGGGGACTGTCCATGGCGGAGATGGCGCCGCGCATCATCGCCACCATTCCCCAGGGCTGGCAGTACTCGGCCATCTGCCAGGCGCGCCTGGAGGTGCGGGGCGCCGTCTTCCGGCCCGAGGGGTTCGTGGAGACCGAGTGGCGACAGCTGGCGGACATCGTGGTGGAGGGCGAGCGCGCCGGGCAGATTGCGGTCTTCTACACCGAAGCACGACCCGACGCGGACGAGGGTCCGTTCCTCAAGGAGGAACGCCGGCTGATCAACGCCATTGCGGAGCGCATCGCGTTCTTCCTGCTCCAGCAGAAGCTGCGCTCGACGCTGCAGAGCTGGAACGACGCGCGGGCAATATCCACCCAGGAGCACCCTGACTGGAAGGTGATCCTGAACTTCATCCGCAAGACGGACCCGCGGCTGCTGGAGCGCGTGACGCGCAAGATGATCAACCGCCTGTGCGAGTCCGGAACCCAGGAAGCCGACGCCCTCCTGCAGGAGTTCCTCATGGAGTCTCCGCCCGCCGAGGCGGTGGACGAGAACCGGCCCCAGGAACGGCGCGCGCTGGCCGCACTCACCAAGATCACCGAGAAAGCCTTCGATCTCGCGGCCGGATCGTGGCCCGAGGACGAACTGGTGCAGTGCCTCGAGTCGTGGATCGAAGAAGAGAAGGCGTCGTTCCTCTTCGACACCCTGGAGAACCCGCACAGCTCGCTGCAGGCCATCGCGGAGGCGATCCTGCGCTTCCAGAGCGCCAACGTGGACGAGAGCAAGCTGTCGCGCTCCGTGCAGGCGTCGTTGCGTGCGGCGCTGTTGCGGCGCGTGTTCTCGGACAACCCCTCCTTTGTCAGCGTTGCCAAGGATCACTTTGCGCTGTCGGATTTCTACGACATCTTTCCACGCGTCGTGCACTCGTCCGAGAGCCACGGCAAGCTGGGCGGCAAGAGCGCGGGGCTGTTCCTGGCCGCGCAGGTGGCGCGGCGCGCGCCGGAGGGTTCGGGTCTCTTTGAGAATCTCAAGGTGCCGCGCACGTGGCACGTGAGCTCGGACACCATCCTGGCGTTCATTCACTACAACAACCTCGAGGACATCTACGACCGCAAGTACCGCGAGATCGAGCGCGTGCGTGAGGAGTATCCCCGCGTGGTGCAGGTGATGAAGAACTCCCGCTTCCCGTCCGAGGTGTCCAAGGGGCTCGCGGCCGCGCTGGACGACTTCGGCGACAACCCCATCATTGTGCGCAGCTCGAGCCTGCTCGAGGACCGCGTGGGCAGCGCGTTCTCCGGCAAGTACAAGAGCCTCTTCCTCGCCAACCAGGGCTCCAAGACCGCACGCCTGGCAGCGCTGCAGGACGCCATCGCGGAGGTGTACGCGTCCATCTTCGGGCCGGACCCCATCAAGTACCGCGCGCAACGCGGGCTGTTGGACGTGCACGAGGAGATGGGGATCATGATCCAGGAGGTGGTGGGGCGGCGTGTGGGCAAGTACTACCTGCCCGCCTTCGCCGGTGTTGCGCTGAGCAACAACGAGTTCCGCTGGTCGGCGCGTATCCAGCGCGAGGACGGGCTGGTGCGCATGGTGCCGGGCCTGGGAACGCGCGCGGTCGACCGCCTGAGCGACGACTACCCGGTGCTGCTGGCGCCCGGCCAGCCGGGGTTGCGGGTCAACGTGACCGCGGACGAGGTGGTGCGCTACTCACCCAAGCGCATGGACGTAATCAACCTGGAGACCAACACCATCGAGTCGGTGGATGTGGAGGAACTGTTCCGCGCCGTCGGGGACGCGTACCCCATGGCGCGGCGCCTGGTGTCGCTGGTCGACCATGATCGCGTGCGCAAGCCGGTGGGAATGGAGCCCGACTGGGAGACGGACGCCTTCGTGGTGACGTTCCAGGGGCTGATCACGGAGACGCCGTTCGTGGCGCAGATCCAGGCGTTGCTCACCCTGCTGCGCGAGAAGCTCGGCACGCCGGTGGACATCGAGTTCGCGCACGACGGACACGACTTCTACCTCCTGCAGTGCCGCGCGCAGAGTTTCACCGAGAAGCACGCGCCCGCGCCCATTCCCCCGGATCTACCGCTCGACCGCGTGGTATTCACCGCCAACAGGTACATCTCCAACGGCTACGTCCCGAACATCACCCACATCGTCTTCGTGGACCCGGAGAAATACGTCGCCATCACCGAGCTGGCCACCCTCAAGCGCGTGGGGCGTGCCATCAGCAAGCTCAACGCCGTGCTCCCCAAACGCCAGTTCATCCTCATGGGCCCGGGACGGTGGGGTAGCCGCGGCGACATCCGCCTGGGCGTGGACGTCACCTACTCTGACATCAACAACACCGCGGTATTGATCGAGATAGCGCGCAAGACGGGCAAGTATCTGCCCGAGCTGTCATTCGGCACCCACTTCTTCCAGGACCTGGTGGAGGCGGACATCCGCTATCTCCCGCTCTATCCGGATGACGAGGGCATCATCTTCGACGAGAACTTCCTGCGGCGGGCCCGGAACACGCTGCCGAAGATCCTCCCCGAGTTCTCGGAACTGGAAGACGTGGTGCGCGTGATCGACGTGCCCGCCGAGACCGACGGAAGGGTGCTGCAGGTGCTGCTCAACGCGGATCTGGACGAGGCGGTCGGTGTCCTGGGCACACCGGCGCCGCCCAGGGACAGGGCGCGGCGCGACGATTACCTGGTGGCGGAGACCGGGGAGGATCACTGGCGCTGGCGCCTGCGCATGGCGGAACGCATTGCCGCCCATCTCGACCGCAAGCGCTTCCCGGTGCGGGCGATGTACGTGTTTGGCAGCGCCAAGAACGCCACCGCGGGACCGGCCAGCGACCTCGACCTCATCGTGCACTTCGACGGCGACGATCGCAAGCGCGAGGAACTGTCGCTGTGGCTGGACGGCTGGAGCAAATCGCTGGCCGAGATGAACTACATGCGCACCGGCTACCAGGTGGACGGCCTGCTCGACGTACACTTCGTCACCGACGAGGACATCAAGCAGCAGAGCAGCTTCGCCGCCAAGATCAACGCGGTCACCGACGCCGCCCGCGAGCTGGCGCTGCCACCCCTCTCCTGAACGTTGCCGGCTACAGCAGCAGGCGCTCCGCGTCCGCCGGTTTCTCCAGGTCGAACTGGACCAGGGCCAGCTCGGGGCCGTCGTGGGCGGCGCTGAAGAGGTGCGTCTCTCCGATACGGTCGCGCCAGCTTCCGGTCAGGCGCGCGGACTCGTGGATGTGGCCGTGCAGGGTGACGAGCGGCTGTTTCTCCTCGATGAAACGCCGCACCGCGATGCTACCCACGTGCACGTCCAGTGGCACGCCGTCGATTGCCCTGCCATCCAGCGCGGCGCGGTCCAGCCGGGTCTCGTGGGGCGGCGTGTGGAAGAGCCACACCGCGCGCTGCATGCTCCGGTTCTCCGCCAGCGAATTGATGTCCTCGCTGATGGTCGCGTAGCGGATCTTCTCCGGTGCCACCGCCACGGTGCGGAAACCCTCCTCGGGCGACAGGCACCCGTGGGGCGTGTAGCGCGACACGTCGTACACCTCCCAGTCCTTGAGACCGAAGGGCGTGGGCGGCACGCACGCGTAGCCGTACACGTCGTACCCGGCGAGTTCCACGCGGCGATCATGGATGTAGTGCCACAGGCCGCGCCCGGTGAGCGCGGCGCACGCCGGCTCCTCGGTGCGCGGGTCGTCGTTGCCCAGGACGACGAAGATGGGCGGATAGTCCGCCTGCATGTTCGTTCGCAGTGACTCGAGGCGGGGAGCCAGGACGGTCCCGATGAAGTCTGCGTCGTGGAACGCGTGGGGCAGGAGGTCGCCGCCGAGAAAGACGGCGGCGGGGCGCCGGGTATCGATTTCGCGGAGGAGTTTCTCGTAGCGATCGAGCCGCCCGTGGAGGTCGGATGCAAACAGGCAGCGTGTCACGTTGATCCCGCCATGGCTGGCACCCATGCTCCCACATAACCGCGCGCGTTGCACCTCCTTCCTGCGCCGGGCGGCAAAGCCAGTCGCGGCGTCATTGCTCGGAACTCGCTATACGTGATATGCTTACCACCGTACCAGGCGAACTCCGGGGTTGCACCCACCCCCATTTCCGACAATCGCAATGAACGACCAGTCACAGCGGACTATCAGTGCGCATATCCACGCCGGCCGGGGAAGATTCCATCCCGCCCGGTTGCTCCGCTTTGCCGCGGTTGCGGTTCAGTTGCTGCTGATAACGCTCGTCGTGAGGACCTTCGCCATCGAGAGCGGGGGATTCTTCCGCCTGTTGAGCGTGGCGTGCGTCGGTTTCGTGGCGAACCACTTCGCCCCCGTTCGCCTGCGCCTCCCCGTCTTCGTGCTTGTTTCCCTGGTGGGCATGTACTCGGTGCTGGGGCTGTCGAATGCGGCCCAGATCGTCGGGCTCGGGCTGGTTGTCATAGGACTGGCGCATGTGCCGGTTCGCTTCCGGGTTCGAGTCCTGCTGATGCTCGTGGCCGGATGTGGGCTCGCCGCCGTCCGCGCGGGCGGCATCCCCTCGCCTCTGTCGGCGGCCATCTGGCCAATTTTTGGCGCGATGTTCATGTTCCGGATGATCGTCTATCTGTACGATCTCCACAGCAAGTCCGCTCCGTTCTCCCTCTGGCGCGCGCTGGCGTACTTCTTCATGCTCCCCAACGTGTGCTTCCCTCTGTTTCCGGTGGTGGACTACAAGAGTTTCTGTCGCACCTATTACGACGACGATGACATGACCGTCTATCAGGCCGGCGTCCAGTGGATGTTCCGGGGGTTAATCCAGCTGCTGCTGTACCGCTGGGTGTATCAGAATCTGATGGTCGGCGCGGACACGGTGGCAACCCCGCTTGCCGCCGCCCGGTTCATCGTGACGGCGTACCTCATGTACCTGAAGATCTCGGGCAGCTTCCACATGATCGTGGGAATGCTGCACCTGTTTGGCTTCAATCTGGGCCCGGCAAACAACAAGTACTTCTATTCGGACAGCTTCACGGACTACTGGCGCCGCATCAACATCTACTGGAAGGACTTCCTGCAGAAGGTGTTCTTCAATCCGGTGTACTTTCGCCTGAGCAAGCGCATTAACGCGACGGCGTCGCTCATCGTGGCCACGCTGATCGCGTTTTTCGTGACCTGGGCGCTCCACTCCTACCAGTGGTTCTGGATCCGCGGCAGCTTCCCGGTGATCTGGCAGGACATCGTGTTCTGGTCGATCATGGGTATGCTCGTTCTGGGCAACATGCTGTGGGAGAACAAGTACGGGCGCCGGCGGAGCCTCAAGAAGGCCAGCCTGTCGTCCGGCGCGGCGCTGAAGCTGGGCCTGCGAACCGTGGGCACCTTCGTGGTCGTCTGCTTCAGCTGGGTGATCTGGTCGTCGGAGTCCATGGCGGAGTTCCGCATGATCCTCGGGCAACTGGTGCGGGCGGATGCCGGCGACGCGCTGGTGATCCTGGTGGTACTGGCGGGTCTCGGGGTGTTGAAGGTCCTGGACGCGCGTTCGGAACAGGGGAGTCCCGGGTCGAAGCTGGCGAAGGCGCGCAGGGCCGCCCCGTTCTGGCGCCCGGCCTACGAGGTGGCGGCGACGTGCGCGGTGATTCTCTTCCTCGCATATCTGCCCCTCGTCTATCCGGTCGATCCCGGGATCAGCAACGTGATCGACGGTCTTAAGTCGTCGCGCATGAACGCCCGTGATGCCGCCATGATGGACCGCGGGTACTACGAGGACCTCACCAATGTGGCCCGCTTCAATGAAGGACTGGGAAATCTCTACGCGCAGAAACCGCCCAACTGGGAGCGCTGCTGGGCCATGCACCCGCGGGACGGCTGCCCGGACTTCGAGCTCATCGCCAACAAGAAGGTCTGGTTCAAGGGTGCGGAAATGAGCACCAACCAGTGGGCCATGCGCGATCGCCCGTATGAAATGAGCAAGGCGTTGAACACTTATCGCATCGCGGTAACCGGCGCGTCCTACGACATGGGCACGGGGGTCGGGGACGACGAGGTCTACGACAACCTGGTGGAAGATCGTCTGAATGCAGACGGAGACAGTCTCCACTATGAAATTCTGAACTTCTCGGTGGGCGGGTACGGTCCGTTGCAGCGCCTCATCGACATGGACGCGCGCATGTTCGATTTCGACCTGGACGCCATGCTCTATATAGGAATCGACGACCTGTACTGGATGGCCAAGGATGTGGCGGACGCCGCGCAGCTGGGCCTGCCGGTGCCTTACGAGTACATAAACGACGTCATGCGCCAGAATGGTCTGGTAAAGGGGACGTCATTTGCCGAGGGCATGCAGAAGCTGAAGCCACGCCAGGAGGAACTCCTTCGGTGGCTGTACGGAGAGATAGCGCGCCGCTGTAATGAACGTGGCGTGGTGCCCATGGCCGGCTACATTCCCAATACGCGCAAGTACGGTGAAGAGAAGGAAGCCGATTTGCGCCGGCAGATGGAGATCGCGCGCGAGGCGGGTCTGGTGGTGATCGATATGACCGCCGCTTTCGAGGGGACGGATCTCCGCTCGCTCTGGATCGCGCCCTGGGACTCGCATCCCAACGCGGAAGGGCATCGGTTGATTGCGAGCGAGTTGTACGCCGGGTTGCGTGAAAGATTGAACCGCAAGGCATCGTGAGCGGTAGAACCGCCGGAAAGGATTGCAGCACATGGACCAAGCCGCCATTCGCGAAAAGGTGAAGTCGTACATCCTCGATGAGTTCCTGCCAGGAGAAGATCCCGACGAACTCACCGACGATACCCCGCTCATGACCACGGGCATCCTGGATTCCCTGGCGACGCTCAAGCTCGTGACGTACCTGGAGTCGGAGTTCGACATTGCGATCGAGGCACACGAAGCGGATGCGGAGAATCTGGACTCGTTGGACCGCATCGTTGCGCTGGTGAAGACCAAGCTCGGGTAAATGCTCGCATGACCCCCACGCTGCAACGCTACCTGGAGGATGCCGTCGCGCGCTTTCCGAGCCGGACGGCCGTCCGCGAGCCCGGCGGGGTGGCGATCACCTACGCCGCCTTCGGCGAACTCACCGACCGCCTGCGAGACCGCCTGGTTGCGCTCGGCGTCCGGCCGGGCGACCGGGTGGGCGTGTACCTGCGCAAGTCCGTGGATGCGGTGGCGTCGATCTTCGGCATCCTCAAGACGGGCGCGGCCTACGTGCCGGTGGACCCGCTGGCGCCGGCCACGCGCAACGCCTACATCCTCGGCAACTGTGCGGTGCGGGTGGTAATCACCGAGAAGCGGTTCGAAGCCGCGTTACGGGAGCATCTGGCGTCCGAAGGCGCGAGCCCGGCAATGATCGTGATAGAAGACGTGGGTGGCGGGAGATGTCTCGACGACGCGCTGCGCGTGGACACGGCACCCCCGGTGCCGACCGTTCACACCGGGCCGGACGATCTCGCCTACATCCTGTATACATCCGGCTCCACCGGGAAACCCAAGGGCGTCATGCTCACGCAGCGAAACGCCACCAGCTTTGTCGAATGGTGCAGCGCGACCTTCGCGCCGGTGCCCGACGATGTATTCTCGTCACACGCACCGTTTCATTTCGATCTTTCCATACTCGACATCTATACGCCACTCAAGCACGGCGCCACCCTCGTGGTGATCCCGGAGGACGTGGGCAAGGAGCCGCAGAAGCTGGCGCAGTTGATTCACGAGACGAAGATCACCATGTGGTACTCGACGCCCTCCATCTTGAGCCTGCTGGTGCAGTACGGCAGGCTGGAGACGCTCGATCTGTCCCACATCCGCATCGTCAATTTCGCCGGCGAGGTGTTTCCCATCGTGCACCTGAAGGCGCTGCACGCGATTCTCCCGAAGCCGCGCTACTTCAACCTGTACGGGCCCACCGAGACCAACGTATGCACGTTTCATGAACTGCCGCGCGAGATTCCCCCTGGCCAGACGGACCCGTTCCCGATCGGCGGGGTGTGCGCGCACCTCGAGGGGCGCGTGGTGGATGAAGACGGCAACGACGTTCCCCGCGGTGAACGGGGCGAGCTGTGCATCCGCGGGGATTCGGTGACGCCGGGCTACTGGAACCTCCCGGAGCAGACCGCGGGCGCCTACCTGAATGGAGATGTACCGCCGCTCGAACGCTGGTACCGCACCGGCGACATCGTCACCGAGGCGCCCGACGGCAACTACACATATGCCGGGCGCAGGGACCGCATGGTGAAGAAACGGGGATACCGCGTGGAGCTGGGCGAGATCGAGTCGTGTCTGTACCGCCACCCGGACATCCGTGAGGCGGCGGTGGTGGCGCTCCCGGACCAGGAACTGGGCATGAAGGTGCGCGCCCACCTCGCCACCCGCGACGGCGGCAAACTTTCGCTCATAAAACTCAAGGCGTTCTGCGCCCAGCACCTGCCGGTATACATGATTCCGGACGTCTTCTCCTTCCACGAGGCTCTTCCCAGGACCTCCACCGAGAAGACCGACTACCAGACCCTCATGAAGATGGAGTAGCCATGGATTTCTCCTGGTCGAAGGAACAGAAGGAACTGCGCGACAGCGTGGCCCGGTTTGCCCGCGAGGAACTCAACGACGGCCTGATGGAACGCGACCAGAACGGCGACTTCAACCGCGAGGGGTGGAAGAAGTGCGCCGCGATGGGGATTCACGGTCTTCCGGTACCGGTGGAATACGGCGGCATGGGCATGGACGCGCTCACCACCGTCGGGGTGCTGGAGAGCCTAGGGTACGGGTGTGAGGACAACGGCCTGTGCTTCTCAATCAACGCCCACATGTGGACGCTGGAAACGCCGCTGATGGGCTTTGGAACGGAAGAGCAGAAGAAGCGCTACCTGCCGCGCCTGTGCAACGGAGAGTTGATTGGGGCCAACGCGATGTCCGAGCCCGACTCCGGGTCCGACGCATACAGCATCGCGACCACGGCCACGAAGAAGGGTGACCACTACGTCCTCAAGGGCAGCAAGGTGTTCGTCTCCAACGGGCCGGTGGCCGATGTGTACCTGGTCTTCGCGACGGTCGATCCCGCACTCGGGGCCAATGGCGTCACCGGATTTCTGGTGGATCGCAACACCCCCGGGCTTTCGCTGGGCAAGCACACCATCAAGATGGGTATTCGCACCTCTCCCATGTGCGAGTTGTTCTTCGACGACTGCGTTGTGCCGGAGGGAAACCGGCTGGGAAAAGAAGGCGCGGGGAAGATGCTGTTCGCCGATTCGATGTCGTGGGAGCGGGGTTGCATCCTGGCCAGCGCGGTGGGGGCGATGCAGCGGCTGCTGGAGACGTCCATCAAGTACGCCAACGAGCGCGAGCAGTTTGGCCAGCCCATCGGCAAATTTCAACTCGTCGCGTCGAAGATCGTGGACATGAAGATCCGTCTGGAGACCGCCCGCGGCTTGCTGTACAAGTCGGCCTGGCAGAAGTCGCGCGGCCGCAGCGTCTACCTGGAGGCGGCCATGGCCAAGCTCTACATCAGCGAGTCGTGGATAGAGTGCGCGCGCAACGCCATGCAGGTTCACGGCGGCTACGGCTACATGGTGGAATACAAGGTCGAGCGGGAGCTGCGCGACGCGCTTGCCAGTACGCTGTACTCGGGAACCTCCGAGATCCAGCGCACCATCATCGCCCCGTTGCTGGGGTTGTAGAGCCCGCCCCATTCGCGCCCCCGCGCTGGAAGCGGGGGGGTGCCCGCCCTCGCATCACCGGCCCCGAAAATAGTGGACAACTAAGTCTTTATTTGGCAGTCTGTCCGTGTCCGGAGTTCTTCGGACTCCACGGGCAGCCCTGCCGCGGGCCGCCAGAACAACAGCGGAGGTCGGAATCATGATGAGACGTGTCGGGATCGTGGGCGCCTCGATCACCGAATGTCGCGGCCGCTGGGTGGAAAAGACCTACTGGGATCTCTTCCAGACCGCGGTTCGCGACGTGCTCGCCAGCGCCAGGATGACCATCGAGGACGTCGATTCGGTCATCTACGGCATCTACAACGACATCTTCGAACACCAGGCCATCCCCGAGAGCTCGCTCACCGGGCTGATCGGGATGACCAACAAGCCCGGCACGCGCGTGACCAGCGGCGGTGCCACCGGCTTCTACGCCATGCGCGCCGCCATCATGGAAGTGGCGAGCGGCATGTCGGACGTGGTGATGTGCGTGGGAGGGGAAAAGGCAACCGACTGTTTCGATCCGGTTTCCAAGTCGCCCACGCCGATGGTCATCAACACCATCGCCTACTCGTGGGATCCGTTCTTCGAGAACCCGCTGGGGGCGACCGCCAACGACTCCTACATGCAGATGTGCCTGGGCTACAACGACAGCCATCCCGGCGACATCGGCGACCCGCTGGTGCGCGCGAAGATCGTGGAGAAGCTGTGCCGGCAGGGAAACCGCAACCCCTACGCGCAGCGCCGCGACGAACACGTGACCGTCGAGCACGTCATGAATTCGCGCTGGATCATCCCGCCCTTCCTGCGGCTCCTGGAAGCGTGCATGTACACGGAAGGCGCGGGGGCGACGATTTTTGCGAGCGAAGACAAGGCGCGCGAACTCGCCGCCCGCACCGGGCAGCCCATCGTCTGGATCAAGGGAATCGGTGCCGCCAACGAGGCGTACGCGGTGGGCCGCGGCGGCTACTACAAGCCACTCGATCGCATCGTCTCGGACCGCCTCGCCGCGGAGCGCGCGTACAAGATGGCGGGTGTGAAGCCCTCCGACATCAAGATCGTGGAACTGCACGACGCCTTCGTCGCGCAACTCATGATCACGATGGGCGAGATGGGTTTTGTGCCCATCGGAAAGACGCGCTCCTTGATCGACGACGGCATCATGGCCGACATCGCCGACCTGGGCGACAAGAAGCGGCCCACCGGAAAGCAGATTCTCGTGAATCCGTCTGGAGGACTCATCTTCGGCGGTCACTTCGTGGGCGGTTCCAATATGTTCTCCATGTGGTCCGCGCGACGCGAGATGATCAACCGCGAAGTTCCGCTGGCCCTGGTGCACGGCACCGGTGCAATAAACGCGTGCTTCGGCGGCGCCATCGTCCTCGAGCTCGACGAAGGAGGCAAGTGATGGATAAGCGCGAAATGGTCATCCCGCCCGGCTTCAACCTCCCCAAAGAGGTCAGCGAGGTCACGGGCAAGGACGGCGAGACGTGCCTGCAGTTTAACACCGGCATGCTCACGCTCTACAAGCAGACCTACGGCGAGCTGTCGCGCTTCTTCATGGCGCTGCGCGATGGCAAGCTGCTGGGTGCGCGCTGTCGGAAGTGCAAACAGGTCATGGTACCGGCGGCCACGTGGCACTGTCCGGATTGCGGCTTCGAGGCCATGGAAGAAATCACGCTGCCGCAGCGCGGGGTGCTGGCGGCCACGGCACCCATCACCTTCTTCCCCTCGGCGATGTTCGTGGGGCAGGCGCCGTTCTGCCGCGGCTACGTGGACGTGGCGCGGGACGCGAAGGTGGCGTCGTTTCTCCCATGTCGTCTCAGGACGACCACCGGCATTCCGCGGCCGGGCATCTTCGTGAAGGGGCTCGAGGTGAAACTGGTGTTCGAGGACAACCGCCAGGGCACCATCCTCGACATCTTCGCGGTGCCGATGAGCGAGGTGCCGGAGAAGCTGCGTGACAGGGAGCCGCTGCTCGCCTCGCAACTGAACCTGGAGAAGCCGCCGGTCCCCGAGATCCGCGAGGACAAAAAGTGGGCACCGGCATTCAAGACGGCACTCGACGGCATGCGTACCATGGCGTCGAAGGTGGTGCCGGGTTCGCGCGCACAGAAGGACCTCGCCGACCGCAGCCACACCATCGGGGTCAAGACCGGTGGCGGCGAGTTCTGCATCGCCATCCTGGACGGACGATTGGAGATTTCCGACAAGGCGCCCAAGCAGGTAGACTTCACCATGACGGTGGAGGATCCCATTGTGTTCACGCAGTGGGTGAAGGGCGGATCACTCTCGGACGCGGTGATGGAGGGGCTGCTGTGGGTGCCCAACCTGGCGGCGTTCCCGGCGCTGTACGCGCTGGACCGCCTGCCGCGCTCCATCCGCCGCGACCAGGAGGAAAAGTAAGGAGGCGCGCGATGGGTTTGACGGATGATCAGCGCGATGAGGCGCTGAAGGCGCTGCGCGGCGCGCAGGAGCAGCTCGAGTACCTCATGAGGGGTGTCAAGGGTGTCGACGAAGCGTCGACACTGCGCGGCCGGATCGACGAGTTGGAGTTGTATCTCAAGCGCGTGAAAATGGCGCTGAAGTTCATCTGAGACCGGCGGACATCCTTTCCGCACAACAAAACGGGCCACGCCTCAGGGTGTGGCCCGTTCTGCTTGGGGGGGCACCGCGCTGGCTCGGGAGGTCACTGCGCGGGGCCACTGGGGGCGTCCGTACACAGGTATGACCCGGCGCCCGGCCGGTCGTCACACGCCCGGGCACAAATTCACAAAAAAGCCGCTAAGTCCTTGACGTGGCGCACGATTTGCAGTGTGCTAAGACTCCCGTGAGCCATTTTCGCAGACGCACCCGGGCGTTCCTCGCCCAGCCCCGGAACATCCATCGCGTGGGCCTGATCGCCGCCGCCTTCGTGGCCGGCCTGGTGGCGGTGGGGTATTCGTTCATGTACCGGGCGGCGGAGCACTTCTCGGTGCGGACCTTCGAGCAACACCCGTACTGGCTGATCGTTGCCGCCCCGCTGTGCTTCGCCCTGGGCTGGTGGCTGGTGAACCGCTTTGCCCCGCGCGCCGGCGGGAGCGGCATCCCGCAGGTGATGGCGGCGGTCGATTTGCACGACGCGCGCGTGGACCACGCGTTGATAGCGCCGCTCTTGAGCCTGCGGGTGGCGGTGGTGAAGATTGTGAGTTCGCTGTTGTGCGTGGTGGGCGGCGGCGCCATCGGGCGCGAGGGACCCACCGTGCAGATCAGCGCGTCGCTGTTCTACGTTTTCGGCCGCTACATCCGTACGTTTTCACCCATGGTGGCGCTGGAGTCGTGGATGCTGGCCGGTTCCGCGGCGGGCATGGCGGCCGCGTTCAACACGCCGCTGGGTGGAATCGTATATGCGGTCGAGGAACTCGCGAGCAAGCACTTCTCGCGCGTGCGCACCACCGTGCTGTCCGCGGTGCTGGTTTCGGGACTGGTGTCGCAGTGGCTGGTGGGCAGCTACCTCTACCTGGGCTTCCCGCGCATCGGGCGCGTGGGTTTTGCGGTGATTCCGGCCGCGTTCGTGGTGGGTGTGCTGGGGGGTGCGCTGGGTGCGTTCTTTGGCGACGCCACCTTCCGTACCAGCGTGTGGATGCGCCGGCGCCTCTCGGTGCGCCGCATCCAGGCGGGGCTGGCGGTCGCACTCGTGTGCGGCGTGGCGATGGTGCTGCTGCGCTTGATCGACGCGCGCGCGCTGGGCCCGGGCAACCGCCTGGTATCCGACATCCTGGCGGGCGACACGGTGGCCAGCTTCAAGCTCATCGGGGTGCGTTTCGCGTCGACGATGGCGTCGTACCTGAGCGGGTGCGGCGGTGGTATCTTCGCGCCGTCGCTCGCCATTGGCGCGAGCCTGGGCTCGTGGGTGGCGTCGTGGTGGACGGGTACCAACGCGGTGCTGCTCGCGCTGCTGGGGATGATCGCGGTGCTGACCGGGGTGACGCGCGCGCCGTTCACGTCCTTCGTGCTGATCCTGGAGATGACCGACCGCCACAGCGCAATATTTCCCATGATGCTCGCGGCACTGGTGGCGCTGGGCAGCGCACGCCTCTTTGGAACCGCGTCCTTCTACGAGCAGTCCAAGCGCGCGCTGCTGCGCGACCTCGAACCGGCTCCCGCGGCACCCCAGCAGCCCCCGCCTCCGCCCGGGCCGGCGGTGTAGTTCCAGGCCGACCTCACCCCTGGGCGCGGATGGCCGACGCGATTGACCGCTGCAGCGCGCGCCAGCGCGCGGTGCCCACGAAGCGCTGGCTCACCTCCAGTTCGATGCCGGCGTAGCGGCTGGCGGGGAACGTCTCGCGCAACGACGTGGTCAGGCCGTCGCTCCAGCCGCGGTAGGGGAGATTGCGGTACACCTTCAGACCCGGGGTGGCGGTCTTGAGCGCACCCACGAGTGCGCACGCGACGCCGCTCTCAAAAGCGCGCCGAGGATCGTGCAGTACGCCGATATCGACGGTTCTCCTGCGTCCTTCGTATACGGGCGTGAAGGTATGCACGCCAATATGGACCACGCGATGCACCGTGCGCATCCTGTCGTGGATCGCCCTCTCCACGGCGTCGCGGTGCGGGTGGTAATACGTCTTCAGGAGTTGTGCCTTGTCGCGTTCGTCGAGGCTGCGGGTAAACTCCGAGAACAGGCGCGGATGACCAATAGACCGGTTGCACTCCACCAGCAGGCGCGAGGTGGTGGTGGCGATGAGTGGCGCACGAGTGGCGCGCCGGATGGTGCGCGCAAGCTCGAGCGAACCCGGGTCCCAGCCGCGGTGCGACCGCAGCACGGTGGCGGCGCCTTTGAACAGAGGCCGGTAGCGCGCGGGAATCATGTTGCCCCCGTGCTCGCAGGAGAGCACAAGAGTTGTGTCAGCCGGCGGCATGGAACATCCGGTTTTCTTGGAGGCAGTCGCACAGTTCTTCGTAGACGGGGCGGAGCGACTCACGCGGGAGGCCGAGTTTTTCGGCCACATCGGTATTCTCGCCCGCGACGGCACGCACAATGCGTCGCGCCAGCGTGCCCTCGCGGAGAATGACGCCCAGCGCCTCCTGCCACGCGTTCGAGAACTCGGGTGCGTTTGCGATCACCGCCCCGGCCAGGTGGTCCCACACTTCTCCGGCGGTGACACTCTTGGCGCGGATGCCAAAGGCATCGAGGTAGTCGGTGTCGGTGATGCGGGCGCGCTCCGCGTCCCGGGTGGTGGCGAGCAAAACGGCGTTCAGCGGTTCGGTGGGGAACGCCATCTGGCGCGCCAGTGTCTGCCACTTCTCTGCCACCAGTGCGCGCAGCACGGAGACGATGGCGTGCGTGACCGCCATGTCGGCGGTGGGGCTTTCCTGAATATCAATGATGCGGATCTCGATGGCGTCGCGCTGGAAGCGGGCGATGGCGCCGCGCGCATTGAGCCACTCGTCCTGCAGCGTTTCCTCCGGATCGACGGGCGCGATGGCCGCGTAGATGGGGCCGAGGATCTTCTCCTCGTAGTCGCGCTTCGTGTAGACCGGTTCCGGGATCACGCTGCCGGTAATAATGGGGATCGTCTTCTGGTTCTCGCGGTAATACTTCATGCGGCTGTCCATCAGGCCGGTGAGGCGGCCCTCGAGAATCGGCGAGCTGGCCGCGAGCGCCGGAATCAGCGGCAGCACCAGGCGGATGGCCGCGTGCAGGCGGCCGAACTCGTCGTCGCCGTGGAAGGGAAGATTCAGATGCACGCACTGCAGGTTCGACCAGCCGTGCCCCTTGCACCCAAACACGCGGTCGTAGGCCGCGTAGACCTCATTGTACTCGTGCGGCCACAGCTTCGTTTCCCGGGCGGGATTCATCCACGGGTGCGCGGCGGTGGGCATCAGGCGGCCTCCCACCGGAACCAGAATGTCTTCAATGGAGGAAACGTCGCGCGCGAAGGCGGCGTCCAGCCCGCGCAGCGCCGCGGCCGGCCCGTTGGTCTTGAGTTCGATGACGTGGTTGACCAGCTCATTGGACCACGCCAGGTCGCCCCGCTCGATCTCGGAGACGTAGTCGCCGGCCACGGCGAGCAGCACCTGGTCGGTGGCGGGGAACACGTCCAGCGAGTCCGCGCGCACGATCATGTACTCCAGCTCGACGCCGTAGCCCTCGAAGAGGTGCAGCCCCACGCCTACTCCCCGCGCAGCCGCAGGATCCTGCGATGGATGGATTTCATGATCTTCAGATACACCACGTCGCCCACCAGCTTGTCCTCGTAGCCCGCCTCGATGCTGGGGTTGTCATTCACTTCGATCAGGAAGAAGTCCGAGCCGCGTTGCTTGACGTCCACGCCGTACAGCCCGTCTCCCATGAGGTTGGCGGCGGCCACACTCAGGCGTACCGCCTCGCGCGGCGCGCGGCGCATGGCCACCGGCTCCACGCGCCCGCCGCGCAGTCCGCCCTTCTTGGTCTGCTTGAGGATCTGCCAGTGGTGGCGGGCCATGAAGTAGCGGCACACGTAGATGGGCTTGCCTTCCAGAACGCCCACGCGCCAGTCGAAGTCGGTGGGCATGAACTCCTGCGCGATGAGCAGATCGGAACTGGCCAGCCGGCGTTCGATTTCCTCGTCGAGCTCGGCCCGCGTCTTCGCCTTCACCACGCCCTGCGAGAAAGCGCTGTCCGGCTGTTTCAGGATGCAGGGGAGCCCCAGCGTGTCCGCCACCTGGTTGGCGTTGTCCCGGTGGACGATCATGGTGCGCGGCATGGGCAGATTGTTGCGTTCGAAGGTCTCCGCCAGGAATACCTTGTTGCTGCAGCGGATGATGGACTCGGGGTCGTCGATGACCGCCAGCCCCTCGGCGGCTGCGCGGCGCGCAAAGCGGTAGGTGTGGTGGTTGACCGCGGTGGTCTCGCGGATGAACAGCGCGTCGAACTCCGCCACGCGGCGGTAGTCCTCGCGCGTGATGAGGTCGGTGTCCATCCCCACCTTCTCCGCCGCCTTGCAGAACTTACGCAAGGCGCGCGCGTCCGAGGGCGGGTCGTGCTCGTCGGGGTTGTAGAGGATGGCCAGGTCGTACTGGAATCGTTTGCTCCTTCGCGGGGTGCGGTCGAGCTTGAGGAAGTACGACCCGGCCGCGGAAATCACGAAGGGGCGCTGCCAGTCCGGGATGTCCTTTACCGCGATGGGGTCGACGCTGTCGAGCTCCCACTTCTTCCGGTGGACAAAGTGCGCGCGCAGGAGCGGCGCCTCGAAATAGTTGAACAACTGCCGGGCGAGGCGTTCGTAGGTCTTGGCCAACGGCTTTCCGAAATAGATGCTGAGCTGGTACTCCTTCGTCTTCAGGTGGGACAGGCTTTTCTGGATCAGGCCGTCCAGGTCCTCCGAGCGGATGCGGAAAATGGCGTCGGTGCGCATGTCCTGCAGCGTCATGATGCTGGGGATGGCGCGATGCCCGCGTGCCTCCGCCAGCAGCGACACGTAGTAGCCGTTGCTCATATAGCGGTACGACCGGCACAGGTTGAACACCTTCGCGTTGTTGATCTTGCTGTACTCGCTGTCGGAGAGGTAGGCGCGCGCGGACACTACCTCGACGCCGGGAATCTGTAACGGCCAGTTGTCGGGATTATTGACGACGATCAGACGCGACATGATGGATCACCGGCGATGACGTTTGGGGGTTATCACAAGCAGGTTGGCGTCGTAGGTGAGTACGCCCAACAGGATGGAACAGATGAGCCGGTTGATGCCCACCTCGTAGTAGCGCGCCTTGCGCGGATTCGCCTGGTAGGGGTCGGCCACCAGGACGTCGCGCGAATCCATGTCGTATCCGCACAGGACCACGAAGTGCCCGGTCGGCAAACCACGCACGTCATCGGCGTCGTTGCGCGGGCCGTACTCGCGCGCGGTTTGATACAGATAGGTTGAGCTCAGGCCGGTAATGACGGGGATCGATCCGCGTACGTAGCGCCGGATCAACTTGGGAGACAGCTCCGAAAAGCGAATCTCTCCGCCCAGCTCCATGAACTCGATGTAGGCGCGCGACGCCACCTTGAGTCTGCGCTGTTGCTTGACCGCCATCTGTTGCCGCAACCGATCGATCAGTTCGGCGCTGCTCAGGGCGCTCCACGTGGGATCGAAGACGGCGAGGTTGTAGTTGTACAACGTCACCTTGTATCCCCGGCGCAGGGCGTGGCAACCCAGTAACACACCCAGCGTGCCGCCACCCTCCAACTGTTCGACTTCCCGCATCAGTCTTGCGAGGTCAAGTGCATCGCCGTAGTGGCGGTACACCGCGTGCAGGCAGGTGGCGCCGCAGCTCACGTCGTCCGGCTGCGGCATCATGTCCAGTTTCAGTCGTCTTTGCACGGGGGTATCCTAATCCGGGAAGCCGGTTTTGTGGAGCAGGAACTTGAGCGGGGGGCTACTTCACCAGTTCCAGATAATAAAGATCGCGGCCCCAGCGGGCGTACTTGGCCTCGAAGTGGGTCTGCACACCGGGATCCATGATGCGCTGGTTGCGCTGCTCGGTGGTGTTGCTCCACAGGGTATCTCCCGCCTCGACCAGCGCGCGGCGGAAGGCAATGAAGTAGTCGAAGTTGTCCGTGGCCAGTTCCAGGCGGCCGCCGGTCTTGAGCCGCTCGTGGAGGCGCTTGAAGAAGGCGGGCGTGAGCAGGCGGCGCTTGTGGTGCCTGCGCTTGTGCCACGGGTCGGGAAAGTAGATATGGAAGACCTCGATGCTGTCCAGGGGGACCAGGTGCGAGACCACTTCCTCGGCTTCCGCCTTATAGAAGAGAAGGTTCGTGATCCCGTGGCGTTCGGCGCGCTCCACCCCTTCGCGCAGGAAACGCCAGCGGTAGTCGATGCCGAGGAAGTTCCGGTCCGGGTGACGCGCGGCGCGATGAAGGAGAAACCGCCCGCGGCCTGAGCCGATTTCAATTTCGAGCGGCTGTTGCACGGAAAACAGCTCGAACACGGTCCCTTCGTAGGACCGGTCCAGTAGTCTTTGCGGAGAGCGCGGTCTTGAATCGTCGAGTTTGTGGCTCACGAACCTATTATAGCGCACAAGCGTCATCATGTTGTAGCTGGACGACTTACACATGTTAATGTACTATGGGCATATGAAAGCAATCAAATCTTCCCGGGCGGAGCAACTGCTCGAGCGGCGCAGGAACGTCGTTGCCAGCGGGGTGGGGGTTTTCAATACGGCCACGGCGGCGAGTGCCTCGGGTGCCGTGATTATCGATGTAGACGGAAATGAACTGATCGATTTCGCGGGTGGTATCGGCGTGGTCAACGCCGGCCACTGTCCGCCCCCGGTCGTCGAGGCCATCGTCGATCAGGCCCGGCGGTTCCTGCATACGAGCTTCAACGTCGTCACCTACGAACCATACGTGGCGCTCTGCGAGAAACTGACCGAGATCGTTCCCCACGGCGAAAAGACCAAGGCCATGCTGGTGAGCACGGGCGCGGAGGCGGTTGAAAACGCCATCAAAATTGCGCGCCAGGCCACGCGGCGCAGCGGGATTCTCTGTTTCACCGACGCATTCCACGGCCGCACCATGATGGCGATGTCGCTGACCAGCAAGGTTGGCTACAAGCTCCACTGCGGTCCGTTTGCGCCCGGCGTCTACCGCCTGCCGTTTCCCAATGCCTATCGATACAAGGGTTCGATGGACGAAGACGCGTTCGTAGACGCGGAGATCGCGCGGCTCCACGAGAGTTCGCACAACACCATTGATCCCCGGGATCTCGCAGCGGTCATCATCGAGGTCGTGCAGGGTGAGGGCGGTTTCAACGTGGCCCCCCGGCGCTACATCGAGGCGCTGCGCGCGTACTGCGATGAGCACGACGTCGTTCTCATATTCGACGAAGTTCAGTCCGGGTTCGCCCGCACCGGCCGCTGGTCCGCGTGGGAACACTTCGGCGTTACACCGGACATCTCGACGTACGCGAAGTCGCTGGGCTCGGGCCTTCCCATCGCCGCGGTGGTGGGCAAGGCACATATCATGGACGCGGCTGCCTCGGGAACCATCGGCGGAACCTATATCGGGAGTCCCGTTTGCAGCGCGGCCGCCCTGGCGACGATCGAGTACATGCAGAAGATCGATCTCAACCGGCGTGGAACAGAGGTCGGCAAGGTGATCGCAGTCCGGTTTGGCAAGATGAAGGCCCGCCACCCGGAAATTGGAGACGTCCGCGGCCTCGGGGCCATGATGGCAATGGAATTCGTCAAGAACGGCGACCCCCGGCAGCCGGACGGGGAACTGTGCGATCGCGTAGTCAGTGAGTGTGCGCGGCGCGGGCTGGTGCTGGTGAGCGCCGGCACCCACAAGAACATCATCCGGGTTCTGGGCCCGCTGGTGATTACCGACGAGAATCTCGCGAAGGGGCTCGATATCCTGGAAGCCGTGGTGGATGAAGTAACCAGAGGAAAGACCGCATGAAGCCGTTCTCCATTGCCGGCATCCAGATGCCGGTATCAGCGAGCCACAGCAACGTGGCCGACATGACTTCGCAGCTCGACGTGCTCATGGCGGTGTATCCCTGGGTTCAGATGGTGGTGTTCAGCGAGTTGTGTCCTTTCGGCCCGCTGATCCACAATGCGCTGGCATTTCCCAACGAAGTGGAGGCGCATTTCCAGTCCGTAGCGCGCAAACACGGAATCTGGCTGATTCCAGGTTCGATGTTTCGCACCGAGGGCGGCAGAGTGTTCAATACCGCGACGGTCATCGATCCGCATGGTGAGGTGGTCGGGCGCTACGACAAGCAGTTTCCGTTCTACCCTTACGAGGTGGGTGTGACGGGGGGGACCGAGTTTCTCATCTGGGATGTGCCCGAAGTGGGCCGTTTTGGAATCTCCATCTGCTACGACATGTGGTTCCCGGAGACGTCGCGAACCCTGTCGGTACAGGGGGTCGAGGTGCTGCTCCATCCCACGTTGACCGCCACCATGGACCGGGATGTGGAACTCGCGATAGCGCAGGCGACGGCGGCGTGCAACCAGTGCTTCATCTTCGACATCAATGGGCTCGGCGACGGCGGGACCGGACGCTCCATCGTGTGCGGGCCGGATGGCCGGGTGCTCTACCTGGCCAGCACCGGGCCCGAAATGATACCGGTCGAGATCGACATGGAACGCGTGCAGCGCAGCCGGGAGCACGGTCTGCTGCGTCTGGGGCAGCCGCTCAAGAGTTTTCGTGAACGGCGCGTCCACTTTGATATCTACGATGCCGGCCGCGAACTCCCCTATCTCAAGACGCTCGGGCCGTTGATCAAGCCGATGCGTCTGGAGAAGCTGCAGCAGGCCCACGGCGCCGCATCCGATGAGCCGCCGCCGGGTGGGAAGCCCGGCGCATGATGCCGGTGAGCGTCTGGTCGCCCGGGAGCTCGATGATCTCAGCATCTCAATTGTAGGGAGAACCATATCGAAGGAGGATTACCATGGGAGCAACAGGCCGCAAAGGCAAGACGACGAAGGCCAGAAGCATGCAGCCGCGCCTCAAGGACTACGTGAGCTGGTTTGAGATTCCCGCCCACAATTTTCAACGCGCCGTGACGTTCTACAGTCACATTTACGACATCAAGATGGAAACCGCAGAGATGAGTGGTTACGCCATGGCTTTCTTCCCGGCGGTAAACGGGGTCGGCGGGGCGGTGGTGGTGGGAGACGGCTGCATCCCGTCGGACACCGGCACACTGGTATACCTGAACGCCGGCACCAGGCTCGATGAGATTCTGGCCCGCATAGAGCCCGCCGGGGGCAGGGTTGTGATGGGCAGGACCCTGATAAGCGACGACGCCGGCTACTTTGCGCTGTTCATCGACACCGAGGGCAACAAGCTTGCCCTCCATTCCAAGAAGTAGATCCATATGAAGCCAGACCGAGTGCGGGGCATTCCCCATTACAACATCGCGCAGATGCGCGTGGACCTCTGGAACGAGCTGCGGAGCGGATCCGCCGGTTTGTCCGTTGCCCGCCCCGGGGGCGCCGGAAAGCGCCGGCGCGAGAAGGTGGCCGAGACGCTGGCCAGCCTGGCTGGAATCGAGCAGTACTTCGCCTTTCCGGGCCTGTCGCGCGTGCGCGCCTTCGAGAAGGTGCTCGCGCGCGGCGAGTACCCCGCGCTTGCGCGCCAGGTGGCGGAGACGGCGCAGTTGCTGGTGAGCGATGCCTACCGCGGTGAGCTGGACGTGTACGCCGAGGACGATGACGATGAGGAGGGCCGCGCCTCGCGTTTTCTGCCGACCGACGCACCCAGACGCAAGCACTTCGAGGTGCTCTTCGTTGAGGATCTGGCGGAGGCGGAGGAGCAGGCCTTCCTGGACAGGCTGCGTGATCTGCGCCGTATCGACGACGAATTCGTGTTCGATGTGGTCCTGCAACATTCCTTTCAGGATGCGCTGGTGGCCCTGTTGGCCAACATGAATATCCAGGCGGTTGTCATTCGCTACGCACCGTCGTTTCCGACGCGCGGGATTTCGCCGCTGGTGAAGCCCTTTGTGGGGCCCGCGCTCGGGCATGACTACGCGGCCAAGCCCCGGCCGGAACTGGGTCCCATCCTGGGGGCGCTGATCAGGAAGTTCCGCCCCGAGCTGGACGTGTACTACATCACCGACACGGCGCTGACCAACCTGAGGACCAGCACGCTGCAGATCTTTCGCCGGATCTTCTACGGACGCGAGGACCTGCAGGAGCTGTGCCTGACCATCCTGCGCGGCATCCGCGAACGCTACGAGACACCGTTCTTCTCCGCGCTCAAGGAGTACAGCCGCAAGCCCACCGGCGTGTTTCACGCCATGCCGATTTCGCGCGGCAACTCCGTGTTCCGGTCGCACTGGATGCGGGACTTCGGAGAGTTCTACGGACGGAACATGTTTCTCGCGGAAACGTCGGCCACCACCGGCGGCCTGGATTCGCTCCTGCAGCCCACCGGGACGCTCAAGCGGGCCCAGGAGAAGGCCGCGGTGGCGTACGGTGCCAAGCGAACTTATTTCGTGACCAACGGAACGTCCACTGCGAACAAGATCGTGGTGCAGGCACTGGTGGAGCCCGGGGACCTCGTCCTGGTCGATCGAGACTGTCACAAGTCGCACCACTACGGCCTGGTATTGTCCGGCGCCTATCCCGTGTACCTGGATTCCTATCCCATCGAGGAGTACTCCATGTACGGCGCGGTGCCGTTGGAGAGCATTCGCGAGAAACTGCTCCTGCTCAAGAGCGCGGGCCGGCTGGACAAGGTCAGGATGCTGCTCCTAACCAACTGCACGTTCGACGGCCTGGTCTACAACGTGCGTCGTGTGATGGAGCAGGTGCTGGCGATAAAGCCCGACATGATCTTTCTGTGGGATGAGGCCTGGTTCGCCTTCGCCGGGTTTACCAGCACATACCGGCAACGAACCGCCATGTATACGGCCAATGAACTGGCGCAACGCTACCGCAGCGACGAGTACCGCGTCGAGTACGAGAACCACCTGCGCTCGCTGGCGCCAGGCGAGGCGCCGCGTCTCCCCGACCCGGACAAGGTGATGCTGCGCGTGTACTCCACCCAGAGCACCCACAAGACCCTGAGCAGTTTCCGCCAGGGATCCATGGTGCACATCTGGGACGAGGATTTTCGCCGCCGCGCGGAGGCGACGTTCCACGAGGCATACATGACGCACACGTCCACCTCCCCCAACTACCAAATACTGGCCTCGCTCGACGTGGGCCGGCGCCAGGTGCAGTTTGAGGGATACGAGCTGGTTGAGAAGAGCATCGAAATGGCGATGCTGCTGCGGGCGCGCATCCAGGACCATAAGCAGCTGCGGAAGTATTTCGATGTGCTCACCGTGAAGGACTTCATTCCCGACCAGCACCGGACGAGCGGGCTCGGCGAGTATTACGACCGGGAGCGGGGGTGGAATCGCATGGAGTCGGCGTGGGAGCAGGACGAGTTTGTTCTCGATCCCACCAAGATCACGCTGTTCATCGGCCGCACCGGTGTCGACGGGGACACATTCAAGAATCGTTTCCTGATGGACCGGTTCAACATTCAAATCAACAAGACCTCGCGTAACACGGTCTTATTCATGACCAACATCGGCACCACTCGGGGCAGCGTGGCCTATCTGGTGAATGCGCTGCTGCGGATTGCCGACGAGTTGGATGAGCACTTCCGGTCTCTGAACCGCAGGGAGAAGGAAATGGCGCGCAAGCGAATCAAGTCCCTCACCCAGGAGGTGCCGCCGCTTCCGGACTTCAGCCGCTTTCACCATTCGTTCCAGGCCGTGCCCAGCGTTCCCGGCGGGGATTTGCGCGAGGCATATTTTCTGGCCTGCGACGAGAACAAGATCGAGTACGCCATGCTCGACGAGTGCGGGCACATGCTCCGGGAGGGGCTCGAGCCGGTGTCGGCTTCGTTTGTCATTCCCTACCCGCCGGGGTTTCCAGTTCTGGTTCCCGGGCAGGTGGTGAGTCCGGCCATCGTGGAGTTCCTGCAGGCTCTGGACGTGAAGGAGATCCATGGCTACCGCGCAGACCTGGGACTGAAAATATTCACCCGCGGTGCGTTGGATCGGGAGAAAACCGCGACCGCAATGGGCATGTCCCGGCCCGCTAGCATTCCGTCGTTAACCAAGTTGAAGAAGTGAGGATTATGCCCAAGCAACTGCCAGTCAAACCACTACGAAGCGTCTCGGACATCCGCCGGTTCTTTCATCGTAATGAGGTGCCGATCTATTTCATCAGCGCCACCAATTTCAACCTTCTGGGCGCGGACGAATGGATCAAGGGATTCCGGTTCATCGCCTACATCGAGTGCTTCGACGGATTGCATCCCAACGTGTTCTCACCCGGCGAGGAACTCCCCCATGAGGAGTTTCAGAGCATAGAGGACATCAACAACTATCTCCTGTCGCACCCGGAGGTGGTCGCATTTGTGGAGGCGCGAAAACACGATGGCAAGGCGGGCAAGGCCCTGTTTCTGATGTTCGACGAGAAGACGGAGGCGCTGGCAAAGAAGCTCGGGCTCGAGATCTGTTTTCCGTCGGCGGAAATGCGGACCTTCCTGGACAACAAGGTGAATACCAATCGCATCGCGGAGAAGGCCGGGGTGCCGTGCGTGCCCTATGTGCTGTCGCCTGTGCGCGACTATGACCACCTGCGCTCGCTTACCAAACGTCTGGGAGAACACCTTGTCATCCAGACCCCGTTTGGAGATTCCGGGCACACGACATTCTTCATCTCCACGCGCGAGGACTTTGCGCGGCACCGCGATGAGATCATCGGCGAGAAGGAAGTCAAGATCATGAAGCGCATCCGCTGCCGGGGTGCGGCCATCGAGGCGTGCGTGACGCGGCATGGCACCATCGTGGCGCCGCTCATGACCGAGCTGGTGGGATTTTCGGAACTGACGCCGTACCGCGGCGGCTGGTGCGGCAACGAGATCTACCCGGAGGCGTTCACCGCCACCATCCGGCGCAACGCGCGCAAGTACACGCAGATGTTCGGCGACCAGCTGCGGCAGGAGGGATACAAGGGCTACTTCGAGCTGGATTTCCTGGTGGACCAGGACTCACGGGAGCTCTATCTGGGGGAGCTGAATCCGCGTGTCACCGGGGCAAGTTCCATCACCAACCACGCGGTGTTCGCGCTGGCGGATGCGCCGTTGTTTATCTTCCACATTCTGGAGTGGATGGATCAACCCTACCAGTTGAACGTCCGTTCCCTCAACGCGCGCTGGGCGCGACCCGAGAACATCGACCGCTGGAGCCAGCTGGTGATCAAGCACACCCGCAACACCATCGAGCAGGTGACGTCGGCGCCCCGCTCCGGCATCTGGCGCATGCAGCCGGATGGGCGGATCAAGTTCAACCGAATGGATACGCACCGCCGCGCGGTGGAGTCCGCGGACGAGGCGTTCTTTCTGCGCATCACCGGTGAGGGGGATTATCTGTACGAGGGCGCGGACATGGGCATTCTGGTCATGCGCGATCGCCTCATGACCAACGACTTCAAACTGACCGACCGCGCGCGCCGCTGGATCGACGCCATTCGCGCCAGTTACCGGGCCGAGGCACCTTCCAACCACCAGGCCATCGCCAACCAGATCCGCGACGCCGCCGAATTCAAGATGATGTAGGAAATGGAGAGCACCGTGAGCTACCGCGATATCCTGAAGACGCAGAACTACATTGCCGGACGCTGGAGCGCGGAGGGCGCCGGGAAGACCGCAGTTGCGGACAAGTACTCCGGCGCGGAACTGGCCACCCTCCCGCTGGCGACGCCGGCGCAGATGGACGCCGCCATCGTGGCGGCGCTGGGAGCTGCGCGCGAGTTCGGCGCGTGGTCGGCGGGCAAGCGCGCGGCGGCGTTGGAGCGCGTGCGCACGCACTTGCAGGCGCATAAGGAGGCGTTCGCCGATCTCATCGTGAAGGAGGCCGGCAAGCCGCTCGGCTACGCGCGCAACGAGATCGACCGCTGCCTGACCACGCTGGGGACCGCGGCCGCCGAGGCACTGCGTTTTTCCGGCGAGGCGGTTCCGCTGGACTTCGACGCGGGGGAGGGCAAGACCGCCTTCACCAAGCGCTTTCCCATCGGGGTGGTGGCGTGCATCACGCCATTCAACTTTCCGCTCAACCTGGTGCTGCACAAGGTGGCGCCGGCGCTGGCGGTGGGCTGCACGGTGATCGTGAAGCCGGCGCCGCAGGCGCCGCTCTCCACGCTGGCGCTGGCCGGCCTGATCGACACGGCGGATTATCCGGCGGGTGTGTTCAACGCCCTGGCGTGCGACATCCCGGTGGCGGAGCAGTTGGTGACGGACGAGCGCATCGCGATGCTGTCGTTCACCGGCAGCGAGAAGGTGGGCTGGCACCTCAAGAGCATCTGCGGGCGCAAGCGCGTGGTGCTGGAGCTGGGCGGCAACGCGGCGGTGCTGGTGGACGAGAGCGCTGACGTTGACGCGGCAGCGCGACTGGTCGCGAAGGGTGCGTACCTCTACGCGGGACAGGTGTGCATTTCCACACAGCGCATCTTCGTGGTGGACACGGTGTACGACGCCTTCACCAATAGGCTTTTGAAGGAGATCGAGGCGGTGCGCGTGGGCGACCCCGGTGACCCGGAGGTAATCGTTGGGCCGATGATCGACAAAGGACACCTGCGTCGCGTGGAAAGCTGGGTGGCGGAAGCGGTTTCCGGCGGTGCGAAGGTCCTCGCGGGTGGTGGCGTGCGGGACGAGAAGCACAACGTCTACGAACCCACGCTGCTCACGCAAACCAGGCCGGACATGAAGGTCAACCGCGAGGAAGTGTTCGGTCCGGTCGCGGTGCTGGAGAAGGTGGCGAGCTTCGAAGAGGCCGTCGCGCGCACCAACGACAGCCAGTTCGGGCTCCAGGCGGGGGTCTTCACCAACGACTTCCGCCACGTGAAGATGGCGCACGAGAAGCTCGAGGTGGGCGGCATCATGATCAACAATGTGCCCGGGTTCCGCGTGGACAGCATGCCCTACGGTGGTGTCAAGAACTCCGGCGTCGGGCGCGAGGGCATCCGCTACGCCATGGAGGAGATGACCGAGCCGCGCCTGCTGGTGTACTGAGCGCGGCGCACCGCTACTTTGCGTCCCACAGGCGCGCGCTGCCGTCGGCGGAGGCGGAAACGACGCCCCCGTACGCAGCGGACGCCTCCAGGGAGAGAATTCGCGCGCCGTGACCGTGCAGGCGGGCGACTTCGCGCCCATCCCCGAGGTCGATGACGCGAACGACAGCATCAGCGCCGGCCACAACGAGGCGCGTCTGGTCGGGAACGAAACAGGCCGATGCCACCCCATTGAGCTGCCGTGCGTCGAGTACCGCCCCCGTGGCCGCGTTCCATATCCGCACCTCACCTTCCTTCGCAACCGAAACGATGCGCGTTCCATCCGCGTCGTAGGCGAGGCTGGTCACCGCGCCCGTGTGTCCGCGCAACACGCGCAGCGTGTCGCCGGTGGCCACGTTCCACAGGCGAACGACGCCGTCCGTGCACGCGCCGGCCAGCGTGCCGTCGGGTGCGAACGCCACCTTGCTCACCGCGCCCGGGAGTTTGCGAAACTCGCCGCGCGGCGCGAGGTTCTTCGCGTCCCAGAACTTGAGCGTTGAATCCGCCCCCGCGGTCACCAGCACGCTCCCGTCCGGGGAGACGGCGAGGCCCAGCACCGCCGCTGAATGCGCCGCGAAGGCCAGCAAGCGGCGCCGCGCCACCGGGTCGAACACCAGCACGTTGCCGCCGCGGTCGGCGGCGAACAGGTGCGAACCGCCGGGGCTGAATGCAACGCGCGTGGGGAGGTCGGCGCGACCGGTCTCCATGCGCGCGATCTGGGCGCCGGTCGCGACGTTCCACAGGCCGATTTCACGCCGGTCCGCAGCGCATGCCAGCAGAGATCCGTCGGGGCTCACGCAGGCGTCGTTGGCCGCGGGCGGTGGTTGTGTGTCGTCGGCAACGCGAAACACCGGGACGTCGTCGGCGTCGCGCGGCCACACGCGCACGCCCCCGTCGGCGCTCCCCACCGCGAGCAGGCCGCGCACCGGATCGACCGCACTGGCGGTGGCGGGGGCGTCGCCCGCGGTTCGGGTGAGCGGGTTGTCGGTGGCCAACGTCCATTCCCGGAGGATCGCGGAAACGCTGCTTTCGTGGGACGACACATTGGTGACGCGCCGGTTGGTGCGCGTGTCCCACAACCGCAGGCGCCCGGCGTCGTCGCGGGTCACCATCAGCCGGTCGTTCTCCGCGTAGGCAACGCGCTCCAGTTTGCCGCCCGCGTCGATGGTGCCGGTGGGCCGGCGCGTGTCCGTTCGCCACTCGAGGACCTTGCCATCGGCAAACCCCGCCGCCAGTCTCGCGCCACTGCTGTTGAACGCCACCACCGCCCGCCCCCTGCCGGTGAAGCGCGCCTGCTCCGTCCCGCTGGCGATGCCCAGCACGAGCACGGTGCCGTTGGCCAGGCCGGCGGCAATGGTCGCGTTGCCGGGGTGGATGGCGACGCCGTTGATGGCCGCGTCCAACGGACCGATGCGGCTTCGCAGGATGCCGGTGGCGGCGTCCCAAATGCCGATGGTGCTGTCGGTGGATGTGGTCAGGAAGAATGACCCGTCGTGCGCGAAGGCAATTCTCTGGATGGCGCCCGGGTGTGCCTCGATGCGGTACAGGCTGCGGTCGAGGCGCTGCCACAGATGACGCCACTCCCAGCCGCGCAACTCCGGCGGGGTCGCTTCGAGGCGCACGCGCGCGTCGGCGTTCTCGTGGACCAGGAGGAACGCCTCCGCGGCCGCGATGGCGTTGACGTAGGCGTCGGCGCGGGCTTCCGCGGCGGTTTCGTTCGCGGCGAGGCTGTGCTGGATGGCCGCGTTCTTGCGGGCGATCTCGGAGCGCAGCGCGAACGCCAGGGCGGCGATCACCAGCACCAGCGCCACAAGGACAATCTTCCCGCGCCAGCGGATGAGGGCCGCGGACAGGGGTGGCTTCCGCGCCACGGCGACGGCCTCCGGTGCCACCACGTGCGAGGCCAGCAGGGAGGCCACTTCCGCGCGCAGCGTGGGGTCGTCGCGACAGTGGTCGTCGAGAAACGTGTCCCACCGCGACGGGTCCTGGTCGAGGGCGGCGTCGAACAGGGTCTCGATTCGTTGCCAGCGTTCGGAGTCCATGGGTATTCGCGCCGGTTTGCCCGGCGGCGTCCCGGCAGTCTACCACCGCCCGGGCGGCGGGGTGAACGAGTGATCGCGCCCCGGGCGCAGGTTGCCCGGGGGTTCTTGCCAGGCAGGAGGGTATGGGGGCGAACTGGTCTCCAGCGGCCGTTCTATTTGAGCAGCACGAGCTTCCTCGATCGCGTGCCCGCGCTGTGCGTGATGCGGGCAAAGTAGACGCCCGACGACACGGTTGAGCCGGCGTCGTTACGACCGTTCCACTCCGCGCTGTACGCGCCCGCGGCGTGTGCGGGATTGTCGACGAGCGTGGCGATGCGGCTCCCGCGCGCGTCGTAGATGGAGACGTTCACCGCGCCGGTGGTGGGGACCGTGTACTTCACCGCCGTGCTCGGGTTGAATGGATTCGGATGATTTGTCACCGACAGCACATACCCGTTCGGTGTCCCGGCGATGCCAGTCGCCGTCGCAATTGACGCGTGCGGACCTTCGTTGCCGGAGAAGTCTGTCGCCGTCACGTAGTACCAGGCGTAGGGGGACAGGCTGACGTCCATCGTGGCCGCGGTTGTATAGTCGACGACAACGGCGGTGGTGAAGTCAGCGATCGCGTTGCCGTAGACGGTGAAGTAGCCAAAGTCGCCCGCCGTCGACGGATCCCACGAGAGTGTCCCGGCATTGTACGCGAAGCTCGTCGGCATGGGCGGAGCCAGGTTGTCGAGTGAATACCCCGCATACCATGGCGAGTCGAAGAAGACCGTTGGCGCTGCCGTCATCGCGCGCACGAAGAACGTCGAGCTATAGTCGCCACTGCTGATCGTCGAGTCACCCACCGTCGGCGCTTCTACGGCATAGACCGGGTCGCCGTGGGCCGGAGCGGAGGCCACGTACGTCCAGCCCTCGATTCTGTGCACGGGATCGGGCTCTTTGGCTGCGATCGTAGAGGGGCTCGATATCGACGGCGGCGGGTCGTCGCGACGATAAATGCCGTACGACAGCACCGGTGTTGCCGCGCCGCCGGCATCCTCGCTGTCGCGCGCAAATGTGATCGAAACGAGGCGCCCGTTGTCGTTGGGCACGTCCTCGATTGCGAGAATCGCGGACCCGAGATCGTTCGTCGTGGAGATGCTCTCGGGTGGTGACGTGTGCCACCCACCCTGGTCATCCTCGGCCAGGACCACAAAGTAGTGGATGGCCGGATCACCCGGTGTGGCGTCGCGCGTCGTTGGCACCGGCACCATGTAGGGCGCCTCGGGCGCGGTTGCGGGGATGTCGGCCACCTTCTCCCATCCGTCGCATGGAACGGATGCGGCGCTGCGCGTGCCCGCGAGTGAGGCGCTTGCCGGACCCGGGCAACTGTGGATGGGATCGGGCGGATACATCGGCAGTGTTCCCACCGCGCGCCAGATCGAGTAGCGGGTCACCGGGGGTCCCGGCGGATTGAAGGGAATCGGCGGGCCGTCGAGGAAGTGTTTGACGAAGACCATCAGTGCGCACTTGCCGCGGTCGTTCGCGCAATCGTCCAGCGCACCGATTTCGATCTCGCCAAAGAACTTGGCGACGAACACGTCGTAGCCCCCGGCGCCACCCAGACTGCCGCCCCCGAAGTCGACCGAACCGTTTGTCTCCCCGGTTATGGTGGGGTGGCCGTTGAGATCCACCGCGATGCCAAAGCCGGCATTGTTGCCGGAGTCGCCGTAACGGTTGCTCCATTTGTGATTGCCATCCATGTCATACCAGGCGATGAAGACATCGGTATCGGCCACGGCGGTCAGCTCGCCGCCACCGAAATCGGCCGTTCCCAGCAGATGGCCGGCCACGAACACGTCGTCCGTATTGCTCGTTGCGACGTCCCATCCGCTGCTCTGGCCAACCATGCGACTCCAACGATGGTTGCCACCAGATGTGTAGCTGGCGACGAATCCGGTGGTGGCCCCGCCGGCCATGAAGTTGCCGCCGCCGAAATTCACGGTACCCATGAAGGAACCCGTCACGGTGACGTTGCCGGCGGCATCGACGGCAAGCCCGATCCCGTAGTCGAAGGCCGAGTCGCCGAACCGCTTGCTCCACTGATGGCCGCCGCCGGGGCTGTACCGGGCCAGGAAGATGTCCTCGCTGCCGGCGCTCACCAGGGCGCCCCCTCCGAGATCAATCGAATTCGGAAAGTGGCCGGTCAGGTAGATGTCGTTGTTCGAGGCCGCCGCCGCTACCTCTTCCATGCTATCCCACCCGAGGCCGCCGAACGACTGCGCCCAGTCGAGGGTGCCGAAGGTGTCGTACTTCGCCAGGAAGATGTCCGAATCGCCGTTGCTCGTGAGGTGGAAGCCGCCGTAGTTCACCGTGTTACCGAACTCGCCGCCGACGATCACGTTGCCAGCGCCATCGACTGCGATGCCGTGGCCCTCGTCGTTGCCAAACGACGAGCCGTAGCTCCGGCTCCACATGTGCGTGCCGTCAAAGGAGAACTTGACCACGAAGATGTCACGCCCGCCGTTGCTGACCAGCGCGCCGCCACCGAACTCCACGATGTCCTCGAAATAGCCGGTGACAAAGATGCTCCCCGCGTTGTCCACCGCCACGTCGACGCCCTGGTCGCCGCCCGTGCTCCCGAAGCTCATGCTCCACAGGTGTGCGCCATACGGGTTGAACTTGACGCGGAAGATGTCTT
>Ga0224500_10000059_pt1 | contig 76951 bp, 71 predicted proteins | sample SF_Oct11_sed_USG_FD_168126 | JGI IMG/M metagenome (GOLD analysis project Ga0224500, IMG submission 168126) | Sediment microbial communities from San Francisco Bay, California, United States - SF_Oct11_sed_USGS_4_1 | ecosystem: Environmental > Aquatic > Marine > Sediment | place: USA: California...
TTCGCCGAGATTGGCGATCGATCCACTCTACTCTCACTGCGTTCTTGCGGGAGGCCATCAATCCGCCAATCTCGGCGAACTCGATGCGGCGATGCCAAGCGCAACCCGGCGAGGCCCGTGTGCCACAGCAGTCCGGGCAGCGGAAGCCTGCCGCGTCACGGCGGCTTTTGCAGCGCTGCGCGACTTCCGTCGCCGCGTCCAGGGCAGCCCTGGCAGGGGTCCCCCTCTTGCGCGGCCCACAAACTTCGACGCTCCAGCCAGCGGTGCGACTGTCCAAGTCCGAACCGGCATCGCCCGCGATCGCTCCTATGCAGTCGAAGCGCAGGCGGGCCCGCGCTTCCTCGCCGGGACTCGCGCAATCAGACTATGATCCGGCGAATCGGTCGGCGGTTGTGGAGCGCCCCGGGCGTTGGCAGAAAGCGAAGGCTGCAATGGATCTGGTCGTCGGTGCAACCGGCAGGCTCGGTGGCGAGATCTGCCGGCTCCTGCTGGAGCAAGGCGCCGAGGTCAGGGCGTTGGTCAGGGACACCTCGAGTCCGGACAAGGTCGAGAGGTTGATAAGCCTTGGCGCCGAGGTGCTGCGCGGCGACCTCGGGAACCGGGCGTCGCTGGCAGCGGCGTGCCGCGGAGCAAGCGCGGTCGTCTCGACGGCCTCTTCGGTCGGGTCGAGGAAGGATGGCGACTCCATCGAGACCGTCGACCGCCTGGGACAACTGGCGCTGGTCGACGCCGCGGAGGAGGCCGGTGTCGGGCACTTCGTCCTGATCTCGTTTCCGACGGTCGACGTCGACTTCCCGCTGCAGAGCGCGAAGCGCGCCGTCGAGGAACGCCTGCGGCGAGGCCGGATGACGTTCACGATCCTCCAGCCGACGTTCTTCACCGAGGTCTGGCTGAGTCCCGCATTGGGCTTCGACCCGGCCCGCGCCGTCGCCAGGATCTATGGCGACGGGCACAACAGGATCAGCTGGATCTCCTTCGAGGACGTCGCGAAGTTCGCGGCCGCCGCCCTGCGCAGCCCGCGCGCGGTCGGCCAGGCCATCAAGCTGGGCGGTCCGGATGCGCTGAGCCCCCTGGAAGCGATGGAACTGGCGCAGCGGGTGACAGGCAGGGAGATCGTGGCGCAGCATGTGCCCGAAGCGGCGCTCCGGGCGCAGCTCGCCGCCGCTGCGGATCCGCTGCAGCAATCGCTTGCCGGGCTGATGCTCTACTACGCCCGAGGCGACGCCATCGACATGACGGAGGCGCTTCGCGCGCTTCCGGTGCAGCGCCTGAAATCCGTTCTCGACTACTTCCGCGCGACTGCCTGATCGTCGGACACCGTGTCCGGCTGGCTCCGCTGCGGGAGAACCGGACGCGGCAGCGGGACTTCCGGCTTCCCCCGAACGTTCGATGCCTGGCAGCGAAGCTTCAGCACGTTGTTTCTGCCTTGCATGCGTCTCGCGCGTGCAACCGTTGTCGTCCCTGCGCAGGCGGGGACCCAGCGACTTCGGCTTCGCTGTCCGCTCGAGGGATCCAGAGACACTGGGTCCCCGCCTGCGCGGGGACGACAAGTGCGCGGAGGGCATGCATCAACGAAACAGCCTCTTGACGGTTCGCGCCTAGCCGCCGGTCCCGCCCACCGTCAGCGCATCGATGCGCAGCGTCGGTTGCCCGACGCCCACCGGCACGCTCTGCCCGTCCTTGCCGCAGGTGCCGACCCCGGTGTCGAGGCGCATGTCGTTGCCGATCATCGACACGCGGGTGAGCACGTCGGGGCCGTTGCCGATCAGCGTCGCGCCCCGCACCGGATAGGCGAGCTTGCCGTTCTCGATCTTCCACGCCTCGGCGGCGGAGAACACGAACTTGCCGCTGGTGATGTCGACCTGCCCGCCGCCGAAGTTCACCGCGTAGATGCCGTCGCGCACCGAGGCGAGGATCTCGCCGGGATCGCGGTCGCCGTTCATCATCACCGTGTTCGTCATGCGCGGCATCGGCAGGTGCGCGAACGACTCGCGGCGGCCGTTGCCGGTGAGCGGCACGCGCATCAGCGCGGCGTTCATGCGGTCCTGCATGTAGCCGCGCAGGATGCCGTCCTCGATCAGCACCGTGCGCTGCGTCGGGTTGCCCTCGTCGTCGAGGTTGAGCGAGCCGCGGCGGTCGGGAATCGTGCCGTCGTCGACGACGGTGACCCCGCTCGACGCGACGCGCTGGCCGACGCGCCCCGAGAACGCGCTCGTGCCCTTGCGGTTGAAGTCGCCCTCGAGGCCGTGGCCGATCGCCTCGTGCAGGAGGATGCCCGGCCAGCCGGGGCCGAGCACCACCGTCATCGTGCCAGCCGGCGCCGGGCGGGCCGCGAGGTTGAGCAGCGCCTGATCGACGGCCAGCTTCGCGTAGCTCTTGAGCACGCCGTCGTCGAAGTACGCGTAGTCGAAGCGCCCGCCTCCCCCGGAGTGCCCCTGCTCGCGCCGCCCGCTCTCCTCCGCGATCACGGTGACCGAGACGCGCACCAGCGGCCGCACGTCGGCGGCCATCAGGCCGTCGCTGCGCGCGACGAGCACCGTCTCGTGCTCGGCGGCGAGCGAGGCGATCACCTGCGTCACGCGCGGGTCGAGCGAGCGCGCGTACTGCTCGACGCGGTGGAGCAGCGCCACCTTGTCGCCTTCGGCGAGGCTCGCGACCGGGTCGTCCTGCGAGTACAGCGCGCGCGCCTGCGCGTTGCGGGTCAGCGGCGCGACGGCGGAGCGGCCCTGGCGGCCGATCGCGCGCACCGCGACCGCCGCCTCCTCCAGCGCGCGCGGCGTCACCTCGTCGGAGTAGGCGAACGCCTGCCGCTCCCCGGCGACCGCGCGCACGCCCACGCCGCTGTCGATCGAGAACGAGCCCGACTTCACGATGCCCTCCTCCAGGCTCCAGCTCTCGAAGCGCGAGTGCTGGAAGTAGAGGTCCGCGAAGTCCACTTCGTGAGTGTGGATGGACGCGAGGATGCGATCGAGCTGCGGCCGGTCGAGGCCGCCCGGGGCGAGCAGCGCACGTTCGGCGTCGGCGACGCCGGGAGTCACGGGTTGCGACATCGGGGAATCCTGCAGGGGCGAGCCGGCAAGTTTACTCCGGGCACGGCGCAACACGGGGTCGCAGCCGTCGCACGCGCGAACTGCCGCGCGCGAACGACCCGCCCCGGCCTCAAGCCGCCTTGATGCCGAGGTAGGTCGCGGCGACCTTGGGATCGCGCGCGAGATCGGCGGCCGGCCCGTGCGTAGCCACGTCCCCGGTCTCCAGCACGTAGCCGTAGTCGGCCACCTGCAAGGCCGCGCGCGCGTTCTGCTCGACCAGCAGGATCGTCACGCCGGTCGCTCGGAGCTGCGCGACGATGGCGAAGATCTCCTTGACGATCAGCGGCGCGAGCCCAAGCGATGGCTCGTCGAGCATCAGCAGCTTCGGCCTGCCCATCAGCGCACGACCCAGCGCCAGCATCTGCCGCTCGCCGCCCGAGAGCGTGCCGGCGAGCTGCCCGCGCCGCTGCTCGAGGCGCGGGAAGCGCCCGTACACCTCGGCGAGCGTGGCCTTCGTGGCCCGCTCGCCTTCGCGGCGCCGCGCGAACGCGCCCAGCGCGAGGTTGTCCTCGACGCTCATCGCCGCGAACAGCTCGCGGCGCTCGGGCACCAGCACGAGCCCGCGCGCGACGCGCTGCTCCACCGTGAGCCGCTCGAGCGGCTCGCCCATGTAGCGCACGCTGCCTCGCGCCGGCAGCAGGCCCATGATCGCGCCCAGCATCGTCGTCTTGCCGGCGCCGTTGGGCCCGATCACCGTGACGATGCGGCCAGCGTCCGCGGTGAGCGCGACGTGGTGCACGGCCTCGACCTTGCCGTAGGCGACCGAGAGGTCGGCGACTTCGAGCAGCGGCGCGGTCATCGAGTGGCCCTCGCGCCGGCCCTCACCCCCGACCCCTCTCCCACCTGCCGGCGGGAGAGGGGAGTGGCGCTCTCCCCTCGCCCCGCGTCAGCGGGGAGAGGGGTCGGGGGTGAGGGGCGAGACTCCCCTCGCCCCGCGTCAGCGGGGAGAGGGGCCGGGGGTGAGGGGCGCCTCATGCGTCGACCCCGCCCAGGTACGCCTCGCGCACCTGCGGGTTCGACTGGATCTCGGCGGGCAGCCCTTCCGCGAGCTTCTCGCCGAAGTCCATCACCACCAGCCGTTCGGTCACGTCCATCACGAAGTCCATGTCGTGCTCGACCAGCAGGATCGTCATGCCCTCCGCCTGCAGGCTCCTGAGCAGCGCCTTGAGCTCCTGCTTCTCGAGGAAGCGCAGGCCCGCCGCCGGCTCGTCGAGCAGCAGCAACTCCGGGGCGGCGAGCAGCGCGCGCGCGATCTCGACGATGCGCTGCTTGCCCAGAGCCAGGCTGCCGGCGGCATCGTGCAGGTGCGCGGAGAGCCCGCAGCGCTCGATCGCCCTCGCCGCTTCGGCGCGCGTGCGCGCCTCCTCCGCGCGGTCCAGGCGCAGCGCGGCGCTGACCACGCCCGTCGAGCCGCGCAGGTAGGCGCCGAGCGCGACGTTGTCCAGCACGCTCATCATCGGGATGAGCTTCACGTGCTGGAACGTGCGGCCGATGCCCAGCGCGGCGATCTCCCAGGGCGGCACGCCGCCGATCGGCTGCCCGGCGAACACGACTTCGCCGGAGGTGAGGGGCAGACCGCCGGAGATCAGGTTGAACGTCGTGGTCTTGCCGGCCCCGTTGGGGCCGATGAGCCCCACGATCTCGCCAGGCCGGATCGCGAACGAGAGATCGTTCACGGCGATCAGGCCGCCGAAAGCCTTGCGCGCGCCCTTGAGCTGCAGCAGCGCGCCCTCGTGCGGACGCGTCGCGCGCTGCGGCAACGGCTCCGCCGGCACGATCGGCGGCGGCTTGCGCCTGGGCACGAAGCGGGCGAACCAGGGCCACAGCCCCTCGGGCGCGCGCTGCAGCAGCACGACCAGCAGCGCGCCGAACATGATCAGTTCGAAGTTCGACGACGGCACCACCGACGGCGGCAGCACGGCCTGCAGGCCGTCGCGCAGAACGGTCATCAGCGCCCCGCCCTCCTGCAACCACTGCTTGAGCAGCGTGATCAGCGTCGCGCCGAGCACTGCGCCCCACACGCTCCCGGCGCCGCCTACCACCGCCATGAACAGGTACTCGATGCCCTGGTGGATGCCGAACGGCGTGGGATTCACGAAGCGCTGCAGGTGCGCGTACAGCCAGCCGGAGAGCCCGGCGAGCAGCGCGGCGTAGACGAACACGACTATCTTGAGCCTTGCGCCGTTGACGCCAAACGCCTGGGCCATCTCGAGGCCGCCCTTGAGCGCGCGGATCGCGCGCCCCGGGCGCGAGTCGAGCAGGTTGTTGGTGGACCAGAGCGCGGCGAGCGCGGCGCCCCAGATCAGATAGTAGTAGAGGCGCTCGTTGCGCAGTTCGAAGCCGAACACCGACAGCGCGGGGACGCCGGTCATCCCGGTGTGCCCGCCCAGCATCTCGAGGTTGCCGAACAGGTAGTAGAGGCTCGCGCCCCACGCTATCGTGGCGAGCGGCAGGTAGTGTCCGCGCATGCGCAGCGTGATGAAGCCGAGGAACAGCGCGACGGCGGCCGTGAACGCGAGCCCCACGGCCAGCGCGAACCACGGCGACACCGCGTACTTCGTCGTGAGGTACGCCGAGGTGTACGCGCCCAGCCCGACGAACGCGGCCTGGCCGAAGGACGTCTGCCCCGCCACCCCGGTCAGCAGCACCAGTCCCAGCGCGACGATGCTGTAGAGGCCGATGTAATTGCCCAAAGTCACCCAGAACTGCGGGGCGAACAGGGGCATCCCGAGGGCGAGCGCGATGAAGGCGGCGAAGGCGAGGCGGCCTGGGTTCACTGACTGCCGTCCCGGCTACTCATCTTCTTCGTGGTGCGTCGTGGTGAGGCTGCGCCACAGCAGCACGGGGATGATCAGCGTGAAGACGATCACCTCCTTGAACGCGCTCGCCCAGAACGACGAGAACGACTCGATCAGCCCGACCAGGATCGCGCCCGCCGCGGCGAGCGGGTAGCTTGCGAGCCCGCCGATGATGGCGCCGACGAAGCCTTTGAGGGAGATCAGGAACCCCGAGTCGTAGTAGATCGTGGTGATCGGCCCGATCAGCACGCCGCAGAACGCGCACAGCAGCGAGGCCAGCGTGAACGTGAGCGACCCGGCGAAATTCGGCGACACGCCCATCAGCCGCGCACCGACGCGGTTGAGAGCCGTCGCGCGCAGCGCCTTGCCGTAGAGCGCCCGCCCGAAGAAGAGGTACAGCGCGAGGATCAGCAGGACGCTCGTGGCGACGACGAGCAGGCTCTGCAGGTTGACGTGCACGGCGCCGACGGAGAACGAGAACGACGAGAACGGCGGCGTGCGCGAGCCCTCGGCGCCGAAGAACCACAGCCCCAGGCCCAGCAAGGCGAAGTGCACGGCGACCGAGACGATCAGCAGCACGAGCACCGACGCCTCGGCGAGCGGCTGGTAGGCGATGCGGTACATGAGCGGGCCGAGCGCGGTCACGGCGGCGAGCGTGGCGAGCACCTGCACGGGCAGCGGCGCCGACAGCGGCGCCAGCGCATAGACGGCGGCGGCAATCGCCAGCGGCAACCCGACCCACACGAGCAGGCTGCGCGGGATGCGGCGCGTCTCGCCGGTGCGGACGCAGGCGATGACCTCCATCGCGCCGGCCACCACCGCCATCGCGACCAGCAAGCCGACCGTCCCCGGCGTCTTGCCGAGCTGCAGCGCTGCCAGCGTCAGCGTGCCGAACGCCACGAACTCCCCCGACGGCACCCAGATGACGCGGGTGACCGCGAACACGAGCACCAGCGCCAGCGCGAGGAGCGCGTAGATCGCGCCGTTGGTGATGCCATCCTGCGTCAGCAGGGCGGCGATCGACAGGTCCATGGGCGACCCCGGCTCAGCCGGCCAAGGGGCGCTGCCCTGACCCCTTCGTCGTCGTCCCCGCGGGAGCGGGGGCCCGGCGGCCTGCCTTGCAGCGTGGCAAAGTCGACGCCAGCGGATCCCGGCGGAGCCCGCCACCGCGGAGGCGGCGGCGGGAGTGCCGCTGGCGCGGCATCGTCACTTGATCAACGTCCACTTCCCGTCGACGATCCGGACCATCACCCGCGCCCGATTGTCGAAGCCGTTGTGGTCGTTGGCCGTCATCACGTACACGCCGTGCGTGGCGACCACCGTGGCCGTCTCCAGCGCGTCGCGCAGCGCCGCGCGGAACTCCTTCGTCCCGGGCTTGCCCTTCCTGAGCGCCGCGGGGATCGTGGCGTTGAGCAGCAGGTAGCTGTCCCAGGCGTGGCCGCCGAAGGTCGAGCGCGTGCCGAACTTCTTCTCGTAGGCGTTGATGTACTCGGCTGCGACCTTCTTGATCGGGTTGCTGTCGGGCAGCTGCTCGTAGACGAGCATCGGGCCGGCGGGCAGCACCGTGCCGTTGCCATCCTTGCCGACAACGCGCAGGAAGTCGGGATTGGCCACGCCGTGCGTCTGGTAGATCTTGCCCTTGTAGTTGCGCGCGACCAGCTCCTTCTGCGGGGTGGCGCCGGGCGTGCCCGCGGCGCCGATCAGGATCGCGTCGGGGTTCGCGGCGACGAGCTTCAGCACCTGACCGGTGACCGACGGGTCGGCGCGGTTGTACTTCTCCTCGGCGACGACCTTGATCCCGGCGGTCTGCGCGGAGCGCTTCATTTCGGCGAGCCAGCCGTCGCCGTAGGCGTCGGCGAAGCCGATGTAGCCCATCGTCGCGACGCCGTTGGCCTTCATGTGCACCGCGATCGCGTCGGCCATCAGCGAGTCGCTCTGCGGCGTCTTGAACACCCAGCGGGTCTTCGGGTTGGCCGGGTCGACGATGCGCGCCGAAGCCGCCATCGAGATCATCGGCACCTCGGCGTCGGCAACCACGTCGACCATCGCCAGCGAGTTGGGCGTGATCGTCGAACCGATGATCACGTCGACCTTGTTCTCGGTGATCAACCGCCGCGTGTTCGTCACGGCGCGCGTGGTGTCGGACGCGTCGTCGAGCACGATCCAGTTGATCTTCTCGCCGCCGATCGACGTCGGCAGCATCTCGAAGGTGTTCTTCTCCGGGATGCCCAGCGAGGCCGCAGGGCCGGTCGCCGACAGCGTGACGCCGACGTTGATGTCGGCATGGACGGCGCCCGCGAGCGCCAGCGCCAGCAGGGGCAGGAAACGCGCCTTCATGGTGGTTCTCCTCCTTGGAAGCCTCCGGGAATCCCGTCGGCGCCGCCCCTTCGCCGGGAGACGGTCACCGCAAAATCGGCTGAATTCTCGCACCCGAATGCGTATTTGGTCAACGCGCCCGGTCGGGTAGACGGGATGTTCGTGCCGCCCGCACGCCCTGCCGGGCGGGCGGATGGCGATTATCGGCAGAGAAGGTCCTACCTGCGCCGCAGCTCGTCGCGGATCTCCCGCAGCAGCGCCACGTCCTCCGGCGGCGCCGGCGGGGCTGCCGGCGCGGCTTCGGGGGTCGCCCTGACGCGATTGATCGCCTTGACCATCCAGAATACGACCAGCGCGAGCAGGACGAAGTTGATGAGCACCGTCACGAAGCTGCCCCACGCGAACACCACGGCAGCCTTCTGCGCGGCTTCCAGCGAAGTCCCCGCAGGCACGCTGCCCGACAGGACCAGGTACTTGTTGGAAAAGTCGACCGATCCGCCGAGGATCGCGTTGATCACCGGCATCGCGATGTCCTTGACCAGCGAGTCGACGATCTTGCCGAACGCGGCGCCGATGATGACGCCCACGGCGAGGTCGACCACGTTGCCCTTGACCGCGAACTTGCGGAACTCCTTCGCGAACGACATGGCATGCTCCTCCTTCTGCACCGGGCAGCACGCCCGGCTCGCGCACCACAGTGCATCCGACGCGCGTCGTCTGGTGCCGTTGCCCTCAGGGCCGGGGAATCCCCGGACGCTCGCCCTGACTCCCATTCGATGCGAGAGGCGCAGCGCGACCGGTCGTCAGGCGCGGCGCGCACGAACGCCTCTTGCATCGACCCTACACGGCGGCCTCGCCCGACTCGCCGGTCCGGATGCGCACGACCTGGTCGACCGCGGTGACGAAGATCTTGCCGTCGCCGATCTTGCCGGTGCGCGCCGCGCGCACGATCGACTCGATGGCGCGCTCGACCAGCGCGTCGGGGACGATCACCTCGATCTTGACCTTGGGCAGGAAGTCCACGACGTACTCGGCGCCGCGGTAGAGCTCGGTGTGGCCCTTCTGGCGGCCGAAGCCCTTGACTTCGCTCACGGTGAGGCCGGAGACGCCGAGCTCCGAGAGCGCCTCGCGGACCTCGTCGAGCTTGAACGGCTTGACGATCGCTTCGATCTTCTTCATGGCATTGGCTGGTCGCGGACGGGAACCGGCGCAAGCTTACACCAACGCGCCGGTCAGCCTGGCAGCGACTCCCAGTCGTTCCACGCCGAGGTGATCGGGTAGCGCCAGTCCTTGCCGAAGCCGCGCGGCGTGATGCGGATGCCCACCGCCGACTGCCGGCGCTTGTACTCGGCGATCTTGATCAGCCGCACGACGCGGCGCACGTCGGCGGCCGGGTAGCCCATCGCCGCGATCTGCGCGGGGCTCGCGTCCTGCTCGACGTACGCCTCGAGGATGGCGTCGAGCACCTCGTAGGGAGGGAGCGAGTCCTGGTCGGTCTGGTCGGGCCGCAGCTCGGCGGACGGCGGCCGGGTGATGATCCGCTCGGGGATCACGCGCCCGAGCGAGTTGCGGTAGTGCGCGAGCCGGTAGACCAGCGTCTTGGCGACGTCCTTGAGCACCGCGAACCCGCCGGCCATGTCGCCGTACAGCGTCGCATAGCCGACCGCCATCTCCGACTTGTTGCCGGTCGTCAGCACGATGGCGCCGAACTTGTTGGACAGCGCCATCAGCAGCGTGCCGCGGATGCGCGCCTGGATGTTCTCCTCGGTGGCGTCGGGCGGCAGCTCGCCGAACTCCGGGGCGAGCGTGTCGAGGAACGCCGCGAACGGCCCCTCGATCGGCAGCTCGTCGTAGCGCACCCCGAGAATGCCCGCCATCTCGCGCGCGTCGTCGAGGCTGATCCGGGCGTTGTACCGCGAGGGCAGCATCACCGCGCGCACCGCGTCGCGCCCCAGCGCGTCGACGGCCACGGCGAGCGTGAGCGCAGAGTCGATGCCGCCGGACAGGCCCAGCAGCGCGCCGGGGAAGCGATTCTTGCGCACGTAGTCGCGCACGCCCATCACCAGCGCGTGGTAGACGTGGTGCTCGGGCCGCGGGTCGAGCGTCCCGCGCACGGGCTTCGGCGTCGCGCCGTCCAGCGCGCACAGCGCCAGCGCCTCGTGCCACGCGGGCACCTGCTGCACGACCTCGCCCCCGGCGTCGGTCACGAACGAGGCGCCGTCGAACACCAGCTCGTCCTGGCCGCCCACGCGGTTCGCGTAGATCACCGGCAGCGCGTTCTCGCGGGCCCGCGCCCCGACGGTCTGCCGCCGCAGCGCCTGCTGCCCGGTGTGGTACGGCGAGCCGTTCGGCACCACGAGCACCTGCGCGCCGGCATCGCGCGCCTGCCGGGCCGGCCCCGGCCACCACACGTCCTCGCAGATCAGCAGGCCGAAGCGCACGCCGCCGGCCTCGAACACGCAAGGCTCGCGACCCGGCTCGAAGTAGCGCTCCTCGTCGAACACCGTGTAGTTCGGCAGGCACTGCTTGCGATAGACCTGCGCCACCTTGCCGCCGGCGAGCACCGCGGCGGCGTTGTGGCAGCGGCCTTCGTGGCGGTCCGCGAAGCCGACGACCAATGCGCTGTCGCGCACCTCGGCGGCGAGCGCGGCGAGCTCGCGCAGGTTGGCGTCGACGAACGCCGGCCGCAGCAAGAGGTCCTCGGGAGGGTAGCCGGTGAGCGAGAGCTCCGGCGTGACGGTCAGCGCCGCGCCCGCCCGCTCGGCGTCGCGCAAGGCGGCGAGCATCCGCTTCGCATTGCCTGCAAGGTCGCCGACGATCTGGTCGAGCTGCGCGATGGCGACGTGCATCAAGTTATGCTAGCACGCGACCTGGCACGTTCTCCCATGCGCCCTGACCCGCCGCCCAAGCCGCTCGCCGTCGAACGCGACGTCGTACCCGAGTCGCTGCCTGCCGCTGCGTGGAACGCGCTGGCGCCCGGCCAGCCGCTGCTGTCGCACGCGTTCCTGAGCGCCCTGCACGAGACCGGTTGCGCAAGCCGGGCCACTGGCTGGACGCCCCGCTACCTCGCCGCGCGACGGGGGGGCCGCCTCGTCGGCGCGCTGCCGCTGTACGCGAAGACGCACTCGTGGGGCGAGTACGTGTTCGACTGGGGCTGGGCCGACGCCTACCGCCGGCACGGCCGCCGCTACTATCCCAAGCTCGTCGCGGCGATCCCGTTCACTCCGGTGACCGGGCCGCGCCTGCTCGGCGGCGATCCGGAGGCCCGCGCGGCGCTGCTCGCCGAGGCGCGTGCGCTGCTCGCCGCGGAGCCCTACTCCTCGCTGCACCTCCTGTTCCTCGACGCGGAAGACGCTGACCTGTGCGAAGGCTCGGGCTGCACGATGCGCAGCGGCGTGCAGTTCCGCTGGAGCAACGCCGGCTACGCCGACTTCGATGCTTTCCTCGCGACGTTCTCGCGCGACAAGCGCAAGAAGGCGAGGCAGGACCGCCGTCGGGTGGCCGAGTCGGGCGTGACGTTCGTGCGCAAGACGGGGGCCGCAATCGGCGCGGACGACTGGGCGCTCCTCCACCGTTGCTACGAGGCCACCTACCGCGCGCACCACTCCACGCCGTACCTCACGCGGGCGTTCTTCGAGCGCATCGGCGCGACGATGCCGGAGCACCTGCTGCTCGCCGTCGGCTATCGCGACGGACGCCCGCTGTGCGCGGCGCTGGACGTGTTCAACGACACGACGCTGTGGGGCCGCTACTGGGGCACGCTGGAGTACGTGCCGGGCCTGCACTTCGAGGCCTGCTACTACCAGGCGATCGAGTTCGCCATCGAGCGGGGGCTGGCGACGTTCGAAGGCGGCGCGCAGGGGCTGCACAAGCTCGCGCGGGGACTCGCGCCCGTCGTCACCCGCTCGGCACACCTCATCGGCGACCCTGCGTTCGCCGCCGCCATCGCCGACTACTGCGCGCGCGAGCACGCCGACATCGGGCACACGGTCGGCGAGCTCGAGCGCTCGTCGCCCTACCGCGCCGCGCGCGAATGCTGATCTACGCCTCCGACCGCTTCGTGCTGCCGCTGCCGGCGGGACACCGCTTTCCGATGGCGAAGTACTCGCGGCTGCGCGAGCGCGTCGCCGCGGTGGCGGGCGACCGCATTCGGGAGCCCCCGGCGGCGACCGACGACGAGCTCGCGCGAGCGCACGACCGCGCCTACGTCGAGGCGGTCGCCCAGGGACGGCTCGACGAGCGCGCGCTGCGCCGCATCGGCTTTCCCTGGTCCGAGGCGATGGTCGAGCGCTCGCGCCGCTCGGCGGGCGCGACGATCGCCGCGTGCCGCTCGGCGCTCGCCCACGGCTGCGGCGTCAACCTCGCCGGCGGCACCCACCATGCGCACCGCGGCTTCGGCGCTGGCTTCTGCGTGTTCAACGACGCCGCGGTCGCCGCGCGCGCGATGCAGGCCGAAGGGCTCGCCCGGCGCGTTCTCGTCGTCGATCTCGACGTGCACCAGGGCGACGGCACCGCGGAGATCGTCGGCGACGACCCGAGCGTTCACACGCTGTCGATCCACGGCCGCAACAACTTCCCGTTCGCCAAGCGCGCGAGCCGCCAGGACGTCGAGCTCGACGACGGCACGGGTGACGCAGCCTACCTCGCGGTGCTGGCCATCGCGCTCGACCTGGCGCTGCGATCCGGGCCCTTCGACCTCGCGATCTATCTCGCGGGCGCGGATCCGTTCGCGGGCGACCGGCTCGGCCGGCTCGCGGTGTCGAAAGCGGGACTCGCGCGCCGCGACGAGCACGTGCTCGACATGCTGGGCGACGCGTCGATCCCCGTCGCCATCGCGATGGCCGGCGGCTACGCCGAGAACGTCGACGACATCGTCGACATCCACTTCGCCACGGTGCGCACTGCGCTCAAGCGCGGCTGCGCGGCGCCCGGCGGGACGCATGCGCGTAGTAAGATTCCCGCATGAATGCACCCGTGCTGCTGGAGCGCGACGGCACCGTGGCCACGCTCACGCTGAACCGCCCCGAGGCGCTCAACGCGCTCGACGACGCGATGGTCGAGGCGCTGGTCGCGCGCACCGCCGAAGTCGCCGCCGATGACACGATCCGCGTGCTCGTGCTGCGCGGCGCCGGGAAGCACTTCATGGCCGGCGGCGACATCCGCCTGTTCGCGCAGTCGCTGGCCACCGAGGGCGTCGCGCGGGCGAAGGAGTTCCAGCGTCTCGCGGAGCGCATCCACGCGGCGATCGAGACGCTGGCGCGGATGCCGCAGCCGGTGATCGGCTGCGTGCGCGGCGCCGCCGCGGGCTTCGGGCTGTCGCTGATGAACGCCTGCGACCTCGTGTTCGCGTCCGACGACGCGTACTTCGCCTCCGCCTACCTCACGCTCGGCGTCACGCCGGACGGCGGCGGCACCTGGTGGCTGCCGCGCATCGTGGGATCGCGCAAGGCGGCCGAGATCATGCTGCTCGGCGAGCGCATCGCGGCACAGCAGGCGCTCGAACTCGGGCTCGTCAATCGCGTGCTGCCCGGTGCGGAGCTGGATGCGGCGGTGGCCGCCGCGGCGCGGCGCCTCGCGCGGGGCCCGCAGCAGGCAGTGCGCGGCGTCAAGCGGCTGCTGCGCCAGTCGGGCGGCGCGACGCTCGCGGAGCAGTTGCAGGCCGAGGCGCGCAGCTTCGGCGCGTGCGCGGGAACCGGCGACTTCGCGGAGGGCGTGCGCGCGTTCCTCGACAAGCGCCCGCCGGAATTCAGATAGTCACTTCTCCTCGCCGGAACCCTCGGGCGGCAGGTCGATCGTCCGCCGCTTCTTGAGCGTGATGCGCGGCGAAGGGTTGCCGGGCTTGGGCGCGTGCAGCGACGAAACCGACGGCTCGCGGTACTCGCGCTCGTCGCGGATCGACGAGCCCATTGCGCGCTGGCCGCGCCGCGCGTGCTGCTTGCCCGTGCGCATTCCCGGGACGTAGCCGGCGACGTTGCCGTTGGGCGGGCCGCGGCGGCCCCGACGCTTGGCGGCCTTGCCCTGTCCCTGCGCACCCTCGCCCTTGCGCTGGCCTTGCCGCGCTGCGCCTCCCGGCGCGCCTGGCGGCGCCATGCCGGGCTTCCCCTTGCGCTTGCCGCGCCGCTTGCCGGGCTGACCTTGCGGCTGCCCCTGCGACGGACCCGATGCGCCGGCGTGGCGGCCGGGCTCCTGGGGCGCGACGTTGCCGTCCGCCTCGCGCGGTCCGCCGGGATGGCCGGGGCCGCGCCGGCCGCGGCGCCCGCGCCCCTTCGCGGATTTCGCGCCGGCGCTCGCGCCCTGCGCGTGCCCTTGCCCCTGCGGGCGCGGCGGGCGCGGCCCGCCTTCGCCGGCCGGCGCAGCGGCGCCGCCCGCGTTGGCCTTGAGCCCGATCGACTTGAGCAGCGCGTTGACGTCCTGCGGCTCGAGCTCCATGACGTCGCCGCGCTTGAGCGCCGGAGGCATCGAGATGCGCCCGTAGCGCGTGCGGATGAGCCGGCTCACGGTGAGGCCGAGCGCCTCGAACAGGCGGCGCACCTCGCGGTTGCGTCCCTCCTTGATCGAGATGTTGTACCAGTGGTTCGCGCTGTCCTCGTCGCCGCCGCCGTCCTCGACCTTCTCGCACTTCGCGGGCCCGTCGTCGAGCTCGACGCCTTCGGTGAGCTCGCGCACCTGCTCGTCGGTCAGCCGCCCCATCACGCGGACCGAGTACTCGCGCTCGACCTCGTAGCGCGGGTGCATCAGGCGGTTGGCGAGCTCGCCCGAATTGGTGAACAGCAGCAGGCCTTCGGTGTTGTAGTCGAGGCGGCCGACCGCGATCCACTTGCCGTCGCGGATCGACGGCAGCTGCTCGAAGACGGTGGGACGCTCCTCGGGGTCGTCGCGCGTGACCAGCTCGCCGGCGGGCTTGTGGTAGAGCAGCACGCGCGGCTTCGGCTCGGCGAAGCGGATCTTCACCGGCTCGCCGTTGATGCGGACCTCGTCGCCCGGGCCGACCTTCTGCCCGATCTCCGCCGGCATCCGGTTGACCGTGATGCGGCCGGCGATGATCAACTCCTCCATCGCGCGGCGCGAGCCGAATCCGCACGACGCGAGGATCTTGTGGAGCCGCTGCGGCTCCGAGAAGACCTCGTCAGTGGAGGACTTGTGCTTGCGGAGGGGCGTCTCCTCCGCGATCCTCTGCAGCGCCAGCGACGACTGGTGCGTCGTCGGCTGCGGCGAGGATCGGGCCCGCGAGCGCGAGCGGCGCTTCGGCGGCCTTGGTGGGGGCATCGGGAATCTCCAGGAGATGGGAGGGATCGAGCTCGGCGAGCGGAGGGAGTTCCGCGAGGGAGGTGAGGCCGAGGTCGTCGAGGAACGTCTTCGTCGTCGCGTAGAGCGCCGGCCTGCCCGGCGTCTCGCGATGGCCGACCGCCTCGATCCATTGCCGGTCCTCGAGCGTCTTGATGACGTTCGTGGACACGGCGACGCCGCGGATCGACTCGATGTCGCCGCGGGTGACGGGCTGCTGATAGGCGATGATGGCGAGCGTCTCCATCGCCGCGCGCGAGTACTTCGGCGGCCTCTCGGGCGAGAGCCGGTCGAGGAAGGCCTGCACCTCGCGGCGGCCCTGGAAGCGCCAGCCCGAGGCGACCTGCACGAGCTCGACCTTGCGGCCGCTCCAGTCCTGCTTCAGGTCCTCGAGCAGGCGGCGCACGAGGTCGGCGGGCAGCGGCGGGTCGAACAGCCTGGCGAGCTGCGCCACCGGCACCGCCTCGCCGGCGACGAGCAGCGCAGCCTCGAGCACGCCCTTGATCTCGCCGACGTCGCCGCCTTCGGGCATGTCGTTCGCATCCGCGCCGGGCGGCGGCTCGTCCGGCCTGATCGTGTCGATGTCGTCGGTCAAGGCTCTCGCCTCCTTGCTGAATCGTCAGGCTTCGTCGGCCTGCAGCGCAAACGGCCGCTCGCCGCGGCCGTGCACGTAGATCGGCGCGTACGGAGCGGTCTGCGCCACTTCGACCAGCTGCTCGCGGGCGAGCTCGAGGATCGCGAGGAACGTGACCACCAGGTGCGGCACGTCCGCGTGCTCGGCGAACAGCGTCGTGAACTCGGCGTAGCGCCCCGAGTCCAGCGCCTTCAGGATGCGGCTCATCTCGGCGCGCACCGAGAGCTGCTCGCGCGTGACGAGGTGGTGGCGGTGGATCCGGGCGCGCTGGATCAGCCCGGCCCAGGCCGCGCGCAAGTCCTCCGGAACGACGCGCGGCAGGCGCGAGGCCGCCTCGCGGTCGAACCACACCCTCGCCGTCTCGAAGTCGCGCCCGGCGAGCGGCAGCGCGTCGATCTCCCGCGCCGCCTCCTTCATGCGCTCGTACTCGAGCAGCCGGCGCACGAGCTCGGCGCGCGGATCCTCGACTTCCTGTCCGGGGATCGCGGGCGGCCGCGGCAGCAGCAGGCGCGACTTGATCTCGATGAGCACCGCGGCCATCAGCAGGTACTCGGCGGCGAGCTCGAGGTGCGTGCGCCGCATCATCTCGACGTAGCCCAGGTACTGGCGCGTGAGCTCGGCCATCGGGATGTCGAGCACGTTGATGTTCTGGCGGCGGATGAGGTAGAGCAACAGGTCGAGCGGCCCCTCGAACGTGTCGAGGAACACCTCCAGCGCCTCGGGAGGGATGTAGAGGTCCGTCGGCAGGTCGTTGTACGGCTCGCCGTAGACGCGCGCGAGCGGCTTCGGCTCCGGCGACGCGTGCGCGAGGTCGAGGGCGCTGTCGGTCATGGCGTCAGTCGTACCTGAGGCCCATGGCCTCGCGCACGTCCTGCATCGTCTCCTCGGCGAGCTCGCGCGCGCGCTCGCAGCCGTCGGCCACGATGTTGCGCACCATCTGCGGGTCGTCGAGGTAGGGCTGCGCGCGCTCGCGCATCGGCCCCTGCTCGCGGATCACGGCGTCGATCACCGGCTGCTTGCAGTCCAGGCACCCGATGCCCGCGGAAGTGCAGCCCTTCGTCACCCAGTCGCGCGTGGCCTCGTCGGAATAGATCTGGTGCAGCGCCCACACCGGGCAGCGCTCGGGGTTGCCGGCGTCGCTGCGGCGCACGCGCGCCGGATCGGTCTGCATCGTGCGGATCTTCTTCGTGACCTCGGCGGGCTCCTCGCGCAGGAAGATCGCGTTGCCGTAGGACTTCGACATCTTCTGGCCGTCGAGCCCCGGCACCTTCGGCGTCGCGGTGAGCAGCGCCTGCGGCTCGGGCAGGATCACGCGCCGCGAGCCCTCGAGGTAGCCGAACAGCCGCTCGCGGTCGCCCAGCGCGAGGTTCTGCGTGTCCTCGAGCAGCGCCTTCGCTTCGGCGAGCGCCGCCTCGTCGCCCCGCTCCTGGAACGCGGTGCGCAGCACCTCGTAGCGCTTGGCCTTCTTGCTGCCGAGCTTCTTGACCGCGGCTTTCGCCTTGTCCTCGAATCCCGGCTCGCGGCCGTACAGGTTGTTGAAGCGGCGCGCCAGCTCGCGCACGAGCTCGAGGTGCGACACCTGGTCCTCGCCGACCGGCACGAGGTTCGCGCGATAGATGAGGATGTCGGCGCCCTGCATCAGCGGGTAGCCGAGGAAGCCGTAGGTCGCGAGGTCGCGGTCCGCGAGCTTCTGCTGCTGGTCCTTGTAGGTCGGCACGCGCTCGAGCCAGCCGACCGGCGCCATCATGCCGAGCAGCAGCGTGAGCTCCGCGTGCTGCGGCACGCGCGACTGGATGAAGATCGTCGAGCGGTCGGGGTCGAGCCCGGCGGCGAGCCAGTCGATCACCATCTCCCACGCGGTGTCCGCGATGTTCTCCGGCTCCTCGTAGTGGGTGGTCAGCGCGTGCCAGTCCGCCACGAAGTACAGGCACTGGTACTGCTCCTGGAGGCGGACCCAGTTGCGCAGCGCGCCATGGTAGTGGCCGATGTGCAATCGGCCCGTCGGGCGCATGCCCGACAACACGCGGTCAGCGAACATCGTTTCGCGAGGAGTGGATGAAAGGCCGCGCCGGCGGGTGCTACAGACCGGTCAGCGCGGCGATGATGCTCTCGGCGCCGGCGATCAGCGGGCGCATCAGGTTGTCGAGCAGCCCCGCTGCGAGCAGGGCCACGATCACGAACAGGCCGTACGGCTCGATGCGCGCGAACACGCGCGCCGCCGGCGCCGGCAGGAGCCCGGTCAGGATGCGGCCGCCGTCGAGCGGCGGGATCGGCAACAGGTTCAATGCCATCAGGATCAGGTTGATCTGGACGCCCGCGAACGCCATGCGCGCGAGCCCCTGGCTCGCCAGCACGCCGCCGCCCATCGCCGCCACCAGCACCATCGCCCACGCCAGCGCCTGGACGAAGTTCGACCCAGGTCCCGCAGCCGCCACCCAGATCATGTCGCGCTTCGGATGTCGCAGGTTCGCGAAATTCACCGGCACCGGCTTCGCCCAGCCGAACACGAACGGCAACTTGAGCAGCACCATCGCCGCGGGCACCAGGATCGTGCCCACCAGGTCGACGTGCTTGACCGGATTCAGCGTCACGCGACCCAGCATCGCGGCGGTGTCGTCGCCGAACATCCGGGCGACGTAGCCGTGGGCGGCTTCGTGCAGCGTGATGGCGAGGACGACCGGCACGCCCCAGAGCACGGCGGTCTCGAGCCAGTCCATCGGTTGCAATTCTACCCGAGTTCGGCGTTCCCCGCCGGGGATGCCAATCCGAGCCGTGCCGGGTCGCCGCGGCCGCGCCGCGTGACCTGCGGCGGATCGACCGCCAGGTCGACGACCGTGGTGGGCTCGGCCGGGCAGGCTCCCGCGTCGAGCACCGCGTCCAGCCGCTTGCCCAACCGGTCGCGGATCTCCTCGGCGTCGTTGAGCGGCAGCGCGTCGCCGGGCAGCAGCAGCGTCGAGGAGAGGATCGGCTCGCCCAGCTCGTCGAGCAGCGCGCGCACCACCGGGTGCTCGGGAACGCGCACGCCCACCGTGCTGCGCTTGGGGTGCTGCAGCCGCCGCGGCACCTCGCGCGTGGCGGGCAGCAGGAACGTGAACGGTCCGGGAACGCCCTTCTTCACCATGCGGAACTGCCAGTTGTCCAGCCGCGCGAAGTGCCCCAGCTCCGCGAGATCGCGCAACACCAGCGTGAGGTGGTGCTCGAGTCCCACGCCGCGGATCAGGCGGATGCGCTGCGCGGCTTCGAAGTCGCCGAGCCGGCACCCCAGGGCGTACGAGGAGTCGGTCGGGTACGCGATCACGCCGCCGTCGCGCAGGATCGCGGCAGCCTGGCGCACGAGGCGCGGCTGCGGCGACACGGGGTGGACGGTGAAGAGTTGCGACAACGCCGGGGTGGGGGGTGGGGGGTGGGGGGTGCCGGGCAAGCGCGCCCGATCGGGCGCCGGAGGATCAGGAAGGCGGGATGGTGGGCGGGGCGAGAGGGCCCGATCGGGCGGCAGCGCTATCATCGCGGGCAATTCTAACGTCGACAGCACGGGCGCACTTCGCGTCAGGCACGCCGCATTGCGTCATGCACGCCCACCCTTCACCCTTCACCCTTCCCCCCGTCATCCTCGAACCTCCGGCAGCTCCGCTCCGTCGTCGCCGTGGTCGGCGACCGGGAGCGGACCGCCAGGCGTTCCGGCACCGCCGCGACGTGGGCGAACCGGCGACCGCGACCACTCACAGGCCGGCCCGCTGCGTGCTGCCCCGCGTGATCCAGGCGTTCGCCGCCCGCGGGCTCGAGCCGAGCGAGTTGCTCACGGTCCTCGTCGCGCCGCGCCATGACCTGGCGGCCGTCGACGCGCTGCCCGGCAAGGGCGCCTCCCGTTGACCGCGCCTGCGCGCGTCCCCGCGGGGCCGCCCCCGGCGCGGCGGCACTGGCCGCTGGCCGCACTGCTCGCGTCGCTGACGATGATCGGGCCGTTCGCCATCGACGCCTACCTGCCGGCCTTCACCGCCATGCGCGACGAGTTCGGCGTCGCGCCGCTCGCGATCCAGCAGACGCTCTCGGCCTACCTGCTGGCCTTCGCGTTCATGCTGCTCTGGCACGGCGCGCTCGCCGACGCGTTCGGCCGGCGCGCCGTCGTGATGGTCGCGATGAGCGTGTTCGCGGTCGCCACGCTGGCCTGCGCGATCGCCGGCAACGTCGAGTCGCTGTGGCTCGCGCGCGCGCTGCAGGGCCTGTGCGCCGGCGCCCCGATGGTCGCGGGCCGCGCCATCATCCGCGACCGCTTCCACGGCGCCGAGGCGCAGAAGGTGATGTCGAAGGTGACGCTGATCTTCGGCCTGGCGCCGGCGATCGCGCCGGTGATCGGCGGATTCCTGCTCGAGGCGCACGGCTGGCGAGCGATCTTCTGGTTCGTGTTCGCCTTCGCGCTCGCGGCGCTGGCCTGGGCGTGGAGGTCGCTGCCCGAGACGCTCGCCCCCGACAGGCGCCAGCCGCTGCACCCGCGGGTGCAGCTGCACAACTACCGGCACGTCGTCGCCAAGCCGGACTTCCTTCTGCTCGCGATGATCCCGGCGCTCAACTTCTCAGGCTTCTTCATGTACGTCGCCGCGGCCCCCGTGTTCCTCGTCGAGCGGCTCGGCGTGTCGACGACGGGCTTCGCCTGGCTGTTCGTGCCGATGATCGGCGGCGTCATGCTGGGCGCCTTCCTGTCGGGCCGCGTCGCCGACCACCGGACGCCGCGGCAGACGGTGAAGCTGGGCTTCCTGTTCCTTTTCTCCGGCGCTGCCCTGCAACTGGCTGCCGCGCTGTTCGCGCCGCCGCACGTCGCCTGGCACGTGCTGCCGATCGCCGTGTACACGGTGGGCTCGGCGATCGTCATGCCCAGCGCGACTTTGCTGCTCCTCGACCTGTTTCCCGCCAACCGCGGCCTCGCCGCCTCGCTGCAGGGATTCCTGCAGTTCTCGCTCTCGGCGCTGACCGCGGGTACGATTGCACCCCTGCTCGCCGTTTCGCTTCCCGCGCTCGCGCTGGGGATGGCCGGATTCGTCGCCGCCTCGTTCGCGCTCTGGCTCGTCTACCAGCGCCGCGCGCCGCAAGGACCCGCCGCATGAAGTCGCTCGCCCTTTTCCTCCTCACGCTGCCGCTGGCGCTCGCCGTCCCCCCTGCCGTCGCGCAGCCGGGCAAGCCGAACACGGGCCTGCCGGTCGTGAAGCTCACCATCGCCGGGCACGCGCTCGCCGCCGAGGTTGCCACGACCGACGCGCAGGTCCGCACCGGGCTCATGTTTCGTTTCAGCCTCGCGCCGGACAGCGGCATGCTGTTCGTGTACTCGACGCCGCAGCCGATGGCGTTCTGGATGCGCAACACCTACGTGCCACTTTCGATCGCGTTCATCGCCGCCGACGGCCGCATCATCAACATCGAGGACATGGCACCGCTCGACGAACGCCTGAAGTTCTCGACCGCGCCCGCGCTCTACGCGCTGGAAATGCGCAAGGGCTGGTTCGCGCAGAAGGGCATCCGCGCCGGGGCGAAGGTCGAAGGACTGCCGCCGGCGTCGCGCGAGTAGCCCCGTGGCCGCGCCCGCTTCACTCGGCCTGCCGCGCTGGACGTTGGCCGCGCCCGCGGCGGCGTGGCTCGCGCTCGCGCTGCCCGGAGCGGGCGGCGGCCTGGCCGCGCTGGCGATGGCCGCCGCGCTGGTCGCCGGCGTGCTCGCCGCCGTGCACCACGCGGAGGTCGTCGCGCACCGCGTCGGCGAGCCGTTCGGCACGCTGATCCTGGCCATCGCGGTGACGGTGATCGAGGCCTCGCTCATCGTCTCCCTGATGCTGGCCGGCGGCCCAGCGACGTCGGCGCTCGCGCGCGACACCGTGTTCGCCGCCGTGATGATCATCCTGAACGGCATCGTCGGGCTGTGCCTGCTCTGGGGCGGCTCGCACCACCACGAGCAGCAGTTCTCCCTGCAGGGCGCGGCCGCCTCGCTCACCACGCTGGCGGCGATCGTGGTCCTCGCGCTGGTGCTGCCGAACTACCTGACGACCGCCCTGGGCCCGGTCTACTCGCTGAGCCAGCTCGTGTTCATCGCCATCGTGTCGTTGATCCTGTATGGCGCGTTCGTGTTCGTGCAGACGGTGCGGCACCGCGACTACTTCCTGCCGCAGCACGCCGCGTCCAGCGAAGCGCATCACGCGCCGCCGCCCGCGAATCGCACCGCGCTGGCGAGCCTCGCGCTGCTCATGGTGTGCCTCGGCGCGGTCGTCCTGCTCGCAAAGGCGCTTTCGCCGGCGCTGGAAAGGGCGGTCGCCACCGCGGGCGCGCCGGCCGCGCTGGTCGGCGTGATCATCGCCGCCGTCGTGCTGCTGCCCGAGGGACTCGCCGCGCTGCGCGCAGCGCGCGCCGACCGCCTGCAGACCAGCCTCAACCTCGCGCTCGGCTCGGCGCTGGCCACGATCGGGCTCACGATTCCCGTCGTGGCCGTCACCTCGATCCTGCTCGGCTTCCCGCTGACGCTGGGCATCGACGGCCGCTCGACCGTGCTGCTGCTGCTGTCGCTGTTCGTGACCAGCCTCTCGCTGTCCACCGGGCGCACGACGGTGCTGCAGGGGACGATCCTGCTCGTGCTCTTCGCCGTCTACCTCTTCACGTCGGTCGTGCCGTGATGCTCAGCGCAACCGGGGGGAGCGAAGCCCGATGCCGGACCACTGCGCGAGCGCGGTGCCCAGCCGGCGCGACAGCCGGTCGGCGAGGTTCTCGTCCGGCGTGAAGTCGACCAGCTCCGGCGCCTGGATCACGTCGCGCGCCACCGAGTGCGCCGAGCCCAGCGCGTCGGCGAGGCCGAGCTCGATCGCCCGCGCACCGGTCCACACCAGCCCGGAGTAGAGGTCGGGCGATTCCTTCAGGCGCGCGCCGCGGCCGTCGCGCACGACGCCGATGAACTGCTCGTGCACCTCGTTCAGCATCTTCCCGATGTGCGCGACGTCCTCGGGCTTCTGCGGCTGGAAGGGGTCGAGAAACGCCTTGTTCTTGCCGGCCGCGATCACGCGCCGCTCGACGCCGAGCTTGTCGATCGCCCCGGTGAAGCCGAAGCCGGACATGATCACGCCGATCGAGCCGACGATGCTCGCCTTGTCGACGTAGATGCGGTCGGCGGCCGCGGCGATGTAGTAGCCCCCCGACGCGGCCATGTCCTCGACCACCGCGTGCGCCGGCTTGTCCGGGTGCTTCGCGCGCAAGCGCTTCAGCTCGTCGTGGATCTGGCCCGCCTGCACGGGGCTGCCGCCCGGGCTGTTGATGACCACCAGCACGCCGGCGACCTTCGGGTACTCGAACGCCTGCTTGAGCGAGTCGACGACCGCCTCGGCGTTCGCGCGCTCGCCGCGGTCGATCTCGCCGTCGATGCGCACGACCGCCGTGCACTTGTCGAGGCAGACCTTGTGCCCCAGCCCGGAGGCGGCGAAGAGCGACACGCACACGAGCAGGACCAGCGCGACGGCGACGAAGCGCCAGAAGTTGCCCCAGCGGCGAGTGCGGCGCCTCTCGGCCACGACGTCCTCGGCGAGCTTCGCCAGCACATCGCGTTCCCAGTTCTCTTCGGCCATCGTCGTCTTCGGCGGGAGTCGTCGGATCCCGCGAGTCTACCCGTCCCCGGCCGCGACGATCGCACCAACGCGCTCGGCTACGAAGCGCACGCCGGCACCGCGCTCGGCGGGGTCCTCCGAGCGCGCGATCACGCGTTCGACGCCAGCCACGAACGCAGCTCCGCGACCGAGTGGACCGTGGCCAGCGGCGCGAGCGCCGCAAGCCCTTCCGGCTCGTGCGCGCCGTAGGCGACGGCGACGGCGCTCGCCCGGGCGCCGCGCGCCACCTCGAGGTCGTGCGTGGTGTCCCCGATCATCAGCGTGCGCGACGGCCCGACGCCGAGCTGGTCCATCAGGTACAGCAGCATGTCCGGATGCGGCTTGGGCCGGCCCTCGTCGGCGCAGCGCGTGGCGTGGAAGCGGCCCTCGAGCGCGTGGGCGGCGAGCGCGCGGTCGAGGCCCTTCCGCGTCTTTCCCGTGGCAACGGCGAGCAGGTAGCCCGCAGCGGCGAGGTCGTCGAGCAGCTCGCGCGCGCCGTCGAACAGCGGGATGTGCGGGTCGCGCGCCAGGTAGTGGTCGCGGTAGCGCGCCGAGAGCTCGGGGTAGCGATCGACGGGGAGGTCGGGCGCCACGAGGTTCAGCGCGTCGCGCAGCCCCAGACCGATCACGTAGCGAGCCGAGGCGTCGTCGGGCACCGGTTCGCCGAGGTCGCGGCACGCGTCCTGCAGGCAGGTCGCGATCGCCGCAGTGGAGTCGACCAGCGTCCCGTCCCAGTCGAAGACGATCAGGCCGAAGCGGCGCACTGAGCGGTCAGGCGGCGGGACCATCGAGCGCGGCGAGGAAGCCGGCGAGATCCGGCGGCAGCGGCGATTCGAGCGCGATCGGCGCCCCTGTCAGCGGGTGGTCGAAAGCGAGCCGCCAGGCGTGCAGGAACATGCGCTTCAGGCCCGCCTTCGCGAGCTCGCGGTTCCACGCGAAGTCGCCGTACTTGTCGTCGCCCGCCAGCGGGAAGCCGAGCGAGGTCAGGTGCACGCGGATCTGGTGGGTGCGCCCGGTGTGCAGTTCCGCCTCGAGCAGCGCGAGCGGCGGCGCGCGGTCGCGCCAGACCTGCCGGCGGTGGAACACGGTGACCGCCTCGCGCCCCCCCTCCTCGTCGACGCGCACGCGCCGCTCGCCGGAGGTCGTGGCGAACTTGTGCAGGGCGAGGCGCACGGTGCGCTTCTCGTCGCGCCAGCGGCCGCGCACGAGCACGAGATAGCGCTTGGCCACGCGCCCCTCGCGCAGCGCCGCGTGCAGCGCGGTCAGCGCCGGGCGCTTCTTGGCCACGACCAGCAGTCCCGAAGTCTCGCGATCGAGCCGGTGGACGAGTTCGAGGAATCCCGCGCCGGGGCGCGTAGCGCGCAGCGTCTCGATGAGGCCGTGCGCGATCCCGCTGCCGCCGTGGACGGCCAGCCCCGAGGGCTTGTCGACGACCAGCAGGGCTTCGTCCTCGTAGACGATCGGCGGGGCCGCCGAGGCCGGCAGCCGGCGCGGCGCGCCGGGAGACGCGGTGCGGATGGGCGGGACGCGGACGCGGTCGCCCGCGGCGAGCCGCGCCTCAGGCCCGACCCGCTTGCCGTTGAGGCGCACCTCGCCCGAGCGGAGGATCCGGTAGACGTGGCTCTTGGGGACGCCCTTGAGGGTCCGGCAGAGGAAGTTGTCGATGCGCTGGCCGGCCGACTCCTCGCCGATCGCCAGCTGACTGGCCGAATCCTTGCTTAACCCGTTCATTCGGTTACAATTCGGCCGCGACCCCGATTTCCGTGCAGCCTTCCCCGGGAAGGCGCCGATCGATCGGGGCTCGCCCGCCTGCCCGCGCATTCGGCGGGACGAGGTGTGGAGGCAGTACCGCCGGTTACGTCGCTCACCGGCCGGGGCATCGGACCCCGGGGAAGTAGCGATACTAAAGGATTGGCGCAGTCCCCGCACCGCCCGTGACCGGTACTTGGCGGCGACGACGCGGCGAACTGCGCGGCACCGACAGCAAAGCGAGCGTCCCGCCCGACAACCATGCCGGCCGCCGTCAGCGCACATTGCGCCGCGGCCCGCGACCGAGTCGACGAGGCGCCCGAACGACGAGTCCGCAGCGACCGACCAAGCACGACCTGGCGCCCCGCGAGGGGCAGCCGCGACGATCGAGCCCACGTTGCCCACACCGCGCACCCGTTCGACCCAGGACTCCGCGAGCCACCGCCCGCGGGGACCCCGGCTTTGCTGGAGTCCGGCCGCGTAGCGCAGTTCCGTCCGCAGCAAGGCAGCTGACGCCGCGCCTTCCGGGCCGGCCGCTGTCACCGTCGCCCGCCGCTTCGCCGGCAGGCCGTGCGCGAGGACCCTGACGCCGAGGGAACCCCGCATGAAGCGCATGCTGTTCAACGCCACCCAGGCCGAGGAGCTCAGGGTGGCGATCGTCGACGGCCAGAAACTGGTCGACCTCGACATCGAGTCCGCTGCCAAGGAGCAGCGCAAGTCCAACATCTACAAGGCGGTCATCACCCGCGTCGAGCCCTCGCTCGAGGCGTGCTTCGTCGACTACGGCACCGACCGCCACGGCTTCCTGCCGTTCAAGGAAGTCGCCCCGCAGTACCTGCGCGAAGGCGACGGCGGCCACCGCCGCGTGGCCGACCAGCTGCGCGAAGGGAAGGAGCTGATCGTCCAGGTCGACAAGGACGAGCGCGGCAGCAAGGGCGCGGCGCTCACCACGTTCATCTCGCTCGCCGGGCGCTATCTCGTCCTGATGCCGAACAACCCGCGCGGCGGCGGCGTGTCGCGCCGCATCGAGGGCGAGGAGCGGCAGGAGCTGCGCGAGGCGATCGGGCAGCTCGAGGTTCCGGGCGGCATGAGCGTCATCGCGCGCACCGCCGGCATCGGCCGCAGCGCCGAGGAGCTGCAGTGGGACCTCAACTACCTGCTCAAGCTCTGGGCGGCGATCGAGGACGCGGCGAAGATGCAGTCCGGCGCGTACCTCATCTACCAGGAGTCGAGCCTCGTCATCCGCGCGATACGCGACTACTTCCAGCCGGACATCGGCGAGCTCCTGATCGACACCGAGGCGGTCCACGAGCAGGCGCAGCAGTTCATGGCGCACGTGATGCCCGACAACGTGCAGCGCGTGAAGCTCTACCGCGACGACGTCCCTCTGTTCTCGCGCTTCCAGATCGAGCACCAGATCGAGACCGCCTACGCGCGCCAGGTGCCGCTGCCGTCGGGCGGGTCGATCGTCATCGACCACACCGAGGCGCTGGTCGCCGTCGACGTCAACTCGGCGCGCGCGACCAAGGGCAGCGACATCGAGGAGACCGCGTTTCGCACGAACTGCGAGGCCGCCGACGAGATCGCGCGCCAGCTGCGCCTGCGCGACCTCGGCGGCCTGGTCGTCGTCGACTTCATCGACATGGAGAGCGCCAAGAACCAGCGCGAGGTCGAGAACCGGCTCCGGGACGCGATGCGCTACGACCGCGCGCGCATCCAGCTGGGCAAGATCTCGCGCTTCGGCCTCATGGAGCTGTCGCGCCAGCGGCTGCGTCCCGCGCTCGCCGAGTCCGCGCACCAGGCCTGCCCGCGCTGCCACGGCATCGGCCACATCCGCGGCACCGAGTCCACCGCGCTGCACATCCTGCGCATCGTCCAGGAAGAGGCGATGAAGGAGAACACGGCGCAGGTCGTCGCCCAGGTGCCGGTCGACGTCGCCACGTTCCTGCTGAACGAGAAGCGCCCCGACGTGCACGCGATCGAGGCGCGCTTCAAGGTGAACGTGCTGCTGGTGCCCAACCGCTACCTCGAGACGCCGAACTACTCGATCACGCGGCTGCGCCACGACGACCTCAACCAGGCCGAGCCGCTGCCGCCGTCGTTCCAGATGGTGGAGCAGCCCGAGCAGACCGACCACGCGCAGAAGATCAAGGAGGAAGCCGCCCAGCCGCGCCAGGAGGCGATCGTCAAGGGCATCACGCCCGAGCAGCCCGCCCCGGTGCCGCCGGCGCCCGCGGCACAGCCCGTCGCGGCCCCCGCGAGGGCGGCATCGGGCAACTGGCTCGACAAGGTGCTCGGCTGGTTCCGCGGCCCGCGCGCAGCAGAGACCGCGCCCGCCACCGACACGAAGAAGGCAGCCACCGCGCCGCGCGAGCCGCGTCGCGAGCAGCGACGCCCTCACGGCGCGCCGGGTCGCGGCGAGCGGCGCGACGAGCGCCGTGGCGATCGCCGCGAGGATCGCGGCGGCGAGCGGCGCGATGCGCCCCGCGAAGGGGGCCCCCGCGACGCCGCGCGACGCGAAGGCGGACGCCCCCCGCAGCAGCCGCAGGCGCCGCGCAAGGAACGCGAGCCGCGCGAGGCGCGCGAGCCGCGCGAACCCCGCGAGGCGCGCGAGCCGCGCGAGCCGCGCGAGCCGAAGGAGCGTCGCGAAGGGCAGCCGCGCGAGCAGCGCGGCGAGCGTCCGCCGCGCAAGGAAGCGCCTCAGCCCGCCGCTGCGCTGGAGCATGAAGGCGTCGCCGCCCCGGCGGCGGATGGCGCCCCGCAGGCGGAAGGCGAGGAGCGGCGCGAAGGTGGCCGCCGTCGTCGCGGACGTCGCGGTCGCGGCGGTGGCGAGCGCGCCGGCGAGCAGCGTCCCGCCGGTGCGCCGGAAGGTGCGGCAATCGCAGCCGCCACGCCGCCCGCGCAGGCTGCCGCCGACGCTCCTGCCATTGCGTCCGCCGAAGGAACGGTCGCGTCGACGATCGACGCGATCGCCGGCGCCGCAGTGGACGTGCAGTCGATCCCGCTGCACGTCGAGCCGGAGAGCGTCGAGCGCATCGCGCGTCCGGTTCCGCGCGTACCCGAGCGCGCGCCCGTACCGCCGGTCGCGGAAGCGCCGATCGACGTGGCAGCAGTGGAGCCCGCGCCGGCGCCGCGAGCCGCGCCGCCCGAGCGGGCCCGGCCGAAGAACCTGCCCGAGCTGCCGCCGGTGACGATGGAGTTGCCGCCGGAGTCCGGTCTCGAACTCGTCCAGACGAAGCGCCACGAGGCCCCGCCCGCCGAGGATGCGCCGCAGGAGCCGCTGCCGCGCCGCGTGCGCCCGCCGCGCCCCGTCGTCGCCGAGGAGCCGCTGCAGATCGTCGAAACGAAGCACGGCGAAGGACAGGCCCCCAGCGCCTGACTTGGCCTCGCGCAGGCAGGCGCGCAAGGCGGGCCCTCGTGCCCGCCTTCGCCTGCGCTGCGCCGGCGCGCCTTGACTTCGGGCAAGGACACGCTTCGCGTCCGCCCCCAAGCTATGTCGCCCTCACTACGGCGCGCGAGCGCCGGAGACGGCCGGGGAGGAGGCAGGCGTGGACGATTCGCCGCAGTCCGATCGCAGCTGCGCGCGCGACCTTGCGCGGGCTTCGTCCATCCTCGCCGACGCTGCAGCGGCCGGGCACATCAGCCTGCCGGCGGCGCAACTCGCCGAACTCGTCGCGAGCCTCGGCCTCGAGCTTCACGCGCAATCACCGGAGCGGGCGCAGCCTGCTGCAGTCGAGCTTGACCTCGCGCTCGCCCACACGCGCGAGTTCGGGCTGGTCCTGTCGGCCGGTCCCGGCGGGCTCGACGCAGCCGTGCCGCCCGGAGACTATCGACGCGATCGCCACAGCGTCCACGCCGTCGCCGAGCTGACCGACGCCGCCGACTTCCTGCGCCTGTTCCGGCGCACGATCGCCTGTCGCAAGCTCGAAGCGCAAGCCGGCGTGCGCGGCCAGCCGCTGCCGGCCGCCCGGCTCGAGCGCTGCTTCGATGCGCTCCTCGCCCTCGCAGCGTGCTGCGCGGAAGGTACCGCCAGGGCGCGCTTCACGCTCGACGTGCTGGCGCTGCGCGTCGTGTTCGCCGAGGGCGCGCTCGCGGTGGCCGGCGCGCGCTGCGCGCTCGCGCCGCCGCAGCGACGCCCGCATCCGCGTCCGATCGCGAAGATCGACAAGCTGCTGCACCCGGGAACACTGGGAATCGTCGGCGTCTCGGCCACCGGCATGAACTTCGCGCGCATCATCCTGCGCAACATCGTCGGCAGCGGGTACGCGAAGGAGCGCATCACGATCCTGCGGCCGGGCGAGAGCGAGATCGACGGCGTGCGCTGCGTGGAGGGCCTGCGGGCGCTGCCCGGGCGGCTGGACCTGCTGATCGTCGCCGTCAACGCCGACGCGGTGTACGGCCTCGTCGACGAGATCATCGCCACCGACGCGGTCGACGCCGTGATGCTGATTCCCGGCGGGCTCGGCGAGACGCCGCGCAGCCGCGAGGCCGCGGCGGCGATGGCCGCGCGCATCAACGCCGCGCACGAGCGGCCCGGCGGCGGGCCGATCTTCCTCGGCGCCAACTGCCTCGGCGTCGTCTCGCACCCGGGGTCGTACGACTCCTGGTTCATCCCGCTCGAGCGCCTGCCCAAGCCGCAGAAGCGGCCGGAGCGCAACGCGGTCATGCTGAGCCAGAGCGGCGCCTTCATGATCACGCGGCTGTCGCAGAACCCGTGGCTCGACCCGCGCTACATGATCGCGATGGGCAACCAGACGGACCTCACGCACGGGGACCTCCTGAGCTTTTTCGCCGAGCGGCCGGAAATCGCGACGATCGGAATCTACATCGAGGGCTTCCGCGACCTCGACGGCCTCGACTTCGCGCGCGCCGTCCGCCGGGCCGTTCGCAGCGGCAAGGACGTGGTCGTCTACAAGGCGGGGCGCACCGACGCCGGCGCGGGGGGTGCGCTCGGCCACACGGCGTCGATCGCCGGCGGCTACGCGGTGTTCGACTCGGTCGTGCGTCACGCCGGCGCGATCGTGGCGGAGGACGTGACGGCGTTCGACGACCTCTTCTACGTCGCGGGCGCGCTGCACGCCACGACGATCGCCGGCAGGCGCCTCGGCGCGATCAGCGGCGCCGGGTTCGAGGCCGTCAGCATGGCCGACGCCATCGAGGTCGACGGCTTCGCGATGGAGATGGGCGCCCTCGCCCCGGCCACCGTGGATCGCGTGCGCGAGATCCTCAAGGCCAAGCGCCTGGACGCGCTGGTGGAGGTGGCCAACCCGATCGACATCAACCCCGGCGCGGACGACGAGGCGCACATCGCGATCGCCGAGGCGTTCCTCGATGATCCCAACGTCGACGCCATCGTCGTCGCGCTCGACCCGACGGCACCGGCGGTGCGCGCGCTCGAGGAGAGCCGCCTGCGACCGGGCCACGACCTCGGCGATCCGCAGGGGACGGTGCACCTGATGCCGCCGCTCGTCGCCCGCCACGCCAAGCCGGTCGTCGGCGTGGTCGACGCCGGCAGGCTCTACGATGCGATGTGCGTGCGCCTGATGGACCAGGGCGTGTGCGTGTTCCGCAACTGCGCCCGCGCCACGAAGGCGCTGGTACGCTACGTCGAGGCGCGGCTGGCGGCCGCGTCGCTGCGCGACCCTTCCACGGCCAACCCCGAGAGCCCGAAACGATGAGCGACACCCTCAAGCCCGGAGCGACCCTCACCCGCCGCATCGAGGTCGACCGCGAGCGCACGATCAGCTTCATGGGCGACGAAGGCCGCGTGTACTCGACCCCGCGCATGCTGTTCGACATCGAGATGACCTGCCGCGAGCTGCTGCTCGCGCACGTCGAGCCGGGCCGCGACTCGGTCGGCACGCGCGTCGAGCTCGATCACCTCGCCCCCACGCTGCTCGGGATGTGGGTGGAGATCACCGTCACGCTCACGGCGGTCAACGGCGCCGCCGTCGCTTTCGACTTCACGGTGCGCGATCCGGTCGAGGAGGTCGCGCGCGGCAAGCACAACCGCTTCGTCGTCGCCATCGAGAAGTCGATCCAGCGCCTGCAGGCGAAGCGCGCCAAGGCGGGGATGTAGCCGTCCGCGTCCGCTGCTGGCATCCGCGGATGCGGCGGCTGCTCATCGTCTGGCACACGCAGTTCGGCGGCACCGGCCAGATGGCTGCAGCCGCGCTCGCGGGTGCGCGCAGCGTCGAAGGAGTCGAGACCGTCGCGCTTCGCGCGCACCACGCCGGTCCCGCCGACCTCCTCGACGCCGACGCGCTGCTGCTCGGATGCTCCGAGAACTTCGGCGGGATGGCGGGGATGCTGAAGGACTTCCTCGAGCGCTCGTACTACCCCTGCGAAGGCAAGGTCGACGGCCGCGCCTGGAGCCACTTCGTCTGCTGCGGCAACGACGGCGCCGGCGCGATCCGCGGCCTCGAGCGGGTGGCCACGGGACTCCGCCTGCGGCGCGTGCATCCGGGCGTGCTGTGGCGCGGCGGGCGCACCGATGCCGCGCAAGTCGTGCCCGCCGACGTGCTCGCGCAGTGCCGCGAGCTTGGCGCGACGATGGCGGCCGGCCTGGCCGAACGGCTCTGGTAGCCACGCGTCAGCCGCGCAGGCCCGGCGCCACGCGCTCGAGCAGCCTCTCGCTCGCTTCCTCCAGCAGGTCGAGCACGCGCTCGAAGCCCTCGCCGCCGCCGTAGTAGGGATCCGGCACCTCGCGCACGCCGAGCGAGGGGGCGACGTCGAGCATCAGGCCGAGGTGGCCGCCGAACGCGTCCGGGCGCATCGCCGCGAGGTCGCGCAGGTTGTCCTCGTCCATCGCGAGGATCCAGCCGAAGCGGCGGAAGTCCTCGCGCGTCACCTGCCTGGCGCGCAGCGGAGCGAGGTCGTAGCCGCGCCGCGCCGCGTGCGCGATCGCGCGCCGGTCCGGCGGGTGTCCGACGTGCCAGCCGCCCGTGCCCGCCGAGTCGACGAGGACGCGATCGCCAAGGCCCGCGCGGGCGGCGCGCTCGCGGAACACCGCCTCGGCCGTCGGCGATCGGCAAATGTTGCCCAGGCATACGAACAGCACCGACTCGCGGGGCTCCGGGCGGGTCACGGCCGCTCTCCGGGCAGTTCGAACAGCGACGTCGCCTCCATGTCCAGCACACAGTGCCCGCCCTGGTTGTGCAACCGCCAACGCCAGCGCAGGATGCCGAGCCGCGGATTGCCGCGCGAGACGCGCTTCTCCAGCACGTCCGCGCGCATGCCCAGCCGATCGCCCGGGCGCACCGGGTACAGCCACTTGAGGTAGGCGAGCCCGGGCGAGGCGAAGCTCTCGGAGTCGTGCAGGAAGTTGTCGACGGCGAGCCGCATGGCCAGCCCGCAGGTCTGCCAGCCGCTGGCGATGAGCCCGCCGTGCCGCCCGTCCGCCGAGCGCTCCGGGTCGACGTGGAACCACTGCGGGTCGTAGTCGCGCGCGAACGCGACGATCGCGTCCTCGTCCACGGCAATGGGCCCGGCCTCGAGCACCTGCCCCGCGGCGAAGTCGGCCCACTTCATCAGTACGTCTCGAGGTGCAGCCGCCCCTCGCGCCGCATCGCATCCGCCAGCGCGTCCCACGAGAGCCCGCCGGCGACGGCAGCGTCGCGCAGCGCCAGCAGCACGCCCTCCTCCATCGCTCGCAAGCCGCACACGTAGACGTAGGTGTCGGACTGCTGCAGGAGGCCGGCCAGGTCCGCGGCGCGCTCCCGCATCAGGTCCTGCACGTGGCGCTTCGGCTGGCCGGCCGTGCGCGAGAACGCGAGGTTGATGTCGATGAAGTCCTTCGGCAGGCTCATCAGCGGTCCGAAGTACGGCAGCTCCTCGCGCGTGCGCGCGCCGAAGAACAGCATGAGCTTGCCGCCCTCGAACTTGCCGCCCTGCCGCAGCCGCCGGCGCCACTCGGTCATCGCGCGCATCGGCGCGCTGCCGGTGCCCGTGCAGATCATCACGATGTTCGACCGCGGGTGGTTCGGCATCAGGAACGAGGTGCCGAACGGGCCGATCACCTGCACCTTGTCGCCCACCTTGAGGTCGCAGACGTAGTTCGAGCACACGCCCTTGACGGCCCGGCCCTGGTGGTCGGCGGTCACGCGCTTCACCGTCAGCGACACGTTGTTGTAGCCGGGGCGCTCGCCGTTGCGCGGGCTCGCGACCGAGTACTGGCGCGCGCGGTGCGGCCGTCCGGAAGCGTCCGCACCGGGCGGGACGATGCCGATCGACTGTCCCTCGAGCACCGGGAACGGCATCGCGCCGAAGTCGAGCACGACGTGGTGCGTCTCGTTGGCGAAGCCGGCCTCGGTGACGCGGAAGTTCCCCGTGACCGTGGCGACCGTCGGCGCCTTCGGCCCGTAGAGGTTCGCGTAGGCGTGCGCCGCCGACCACGGCGGCAGCAGCGACGAGTAATGCGCCGCGTCCAGGGGCACCGGCTCGCCGGGGTCGGCCGTGGCGACGACGGCGACCGCCGGCGCGACGACACCGATGACCGCCTCGGGCACACCGGCGGCGGCGAGCTCGTCGTGCGTCAGTTCCGCCGGCAGCACGTCCCAGCCGAGCTGCTCCTCGATCGAGTACACCCTCGCCGACGGCACGACGCGCCAGTTGTCGATCGCGCCGGTGGGACACGGTGCGATGCACGCGTTGCACGGCTTGCAGACGTCGGCGCGAACGACGTAGTTGCGCTCGTCGTGCGTGATCGCCCCCACCGGGCAGGTCGCCTCGCAGGTGTTGCAGCGGATGCAGATCTCCGGGTCGATCAGGTGCTGCCTGATCGTCGTCGCGGCCGCAATGTCCATCGGGCTCCCGCTCGCTGTGATGTTTCGATGCGTTGCTCGCCGGCGCATCAATTCAGGTCATTCGTCGTCCCCGCGAAGGCGGGGACCCAGTGTCGTTCGTACGTGCGGGCGTGCCAACGCGGGAGACGCTGGATCCCCGCCTTCGCGGGGACGACGATTCAAGAGTGCGAGCAGCGCAAGTCTTGCAGCAACAACGTCGTGACAGCTAGCCGAACCGAACGTACTCGAAGTCGACCGGCTGCTTGTTGATGCCCACCACCGGCGGCGCGATCCAGTTGGCGAACTTGCCAGGCTCGACCACGCGCCCCATCAGCGAGGCGACGAACGCGCGGTCGGCCTCCGTGGGCAGCCACTCGCCGACCTTCGCGTTCCACTCCGCCTCGCTCACCACGCGGCCGTCGGGTGCGATCCTCGCCCCCGCCAGCGCGCCGATGCGGCGGTGGAACGCCTTGTGCGGCACCGCGAGCCGGAACGGCAGCCCCGCCTTCTCGATCACCTTGTTCCAGCGGTTGACCCCGCCGACGGAGTCCTTGATGTAGTCGTCGCGCAGCACCTCGTTCAGCGCATTGAGCATCGGCACCTCCTTCTCGGCGAGGCGGCCGTCGTGGACCTCCAGCACCCTGTAGTGGTCGCCCTTGAGCCGGTGGTCGTCGGCGCGCTTGCCTTCCTCGTAACGGCCCTTGAGGCCGGAGCTGTAGAAGATGGCGGCGTTGCTCGACTGGTCGGCGCCGAAGAGGTCGATGGTGACGCTGAAGTGGAAGTTGAGGTAGCGCTGGATCGTCGGCAGGTCGATGACGCCGGCGGCGCGAAGCTTCGCCGGGTCATCGGTGCCGAGCTCCCGCATCGCGTCGCAGGTGCGCTGGATCACGCGCGACACGCCCGACTCGCCGACGAACATGTGGTGCGCTTCCTCGGTCAGCATGAACTTCGTGGTGCGCGCGAGCGGGTCGAAGCCGCTCTCGGCGAGCGCGCACAGCTGGAACTTGCCGTCGCGGTCGGTGAAGTAGGTGAACATGAAGAACGCGAGCCAGTCGGGGGTCTTCTCGTTGAACGCGCCCAGGATGCGCGGGTTGTCGCGGTCGCCGGAGCGGCGCTCGAGCAGCGCCTCCGCCTCCTCGCGGCCGTCGCGGCCGAAGAAGCGGTGCAGCAGGTAGACCATCGCCCACAGGTGCCGGCCCTCCTCCACGTTCACCTGGAAGAGGTTGCGCAGGTCGTACTGCGACGGCGCGGTCAGCCCGAGGTGGCGCTGCTGCTCGACCGAGGCGGGCTCGGTGTCGCCCTGCGTGACGATGATGCGGCGCAGGTTCGCGCGGTGCTCGCCGGGCACGTCCTGCCAGGCGGGCTCGCCCAGGTGGTCGCCGAAGTGGATCTTCCGCTCGGCGTCGCCCGGATTGAGGAAGATGCCCCAGCGGTAGTCGGGCATCTTCACGTAGCCGAACTGCGCCCAGCCGGACGGGTCGACCGACACCGCGGTGCGCAGGTAGACGTCGAAGTCCCGCGAGCCCTCCGGCCCCATGTCCTGCCACCAGGCGAGGTAGTTGGGCTGCCAGTGCTCGAGCGCGCGCTGCAGCGTTCGATCCTGCGACAGGTTCACGTTGTTGGGGATCTTCTCGCTGTAGTCGATCGTGCTCATGTCTCCGCTCGCATAAGGCTGGCGTCGTTCCCGCGTACGCGGGGGCCCGGTGTCGTTCGCAAGACGCCCGGTCCCCGCCCCCGCCTGCGCAGGGACAGGCTTCGCGGGAACGACGGTGTGGTTGGGTCAGACTCTGTTGAAGTCGAAGCCGGCCTTCTCGCCGGTCCCGTAGACCTTGAGCGCGCCCTTGTCGCCGACCGCGTTCGGCCGCTGGAATATCCAGTTCTGCCAGGCGGTGAGCCGCCCGAAGATGCGCGTGTCCATCGTCTCGGCGCCGCCGAAGCGCAGGTTCGCCTCCATGCCGGTGAGCGCGTCCGGCGACAGGCTCGCGCGCTCCTCGACGGCGATGCGGATCTCGTCCGCCCAGTCGATGTCGTCCGGGGCGGCGGTGACGAGCCCCAGCGCCAGCGCGTCGGTCCCCGACAGCGGCTGCCCGATCACCGCGCGCGCGGCAGCCAGCGGCTCCGCCTCGTCGTAGAAGCGCTGCGCGAGGCGCGCCTTGCCGTTCGCCATCGGGTAGGTCCCGAAGTTCGCCGCCGACAGCGCGAGCGCGGGCGCGCGCTCCGGCTCGTCGGGCAGCGCGAGCATGTAGGTCCGGTCGGCCGCGAGCGCGAGCTCCGCCAGCGTGCCGGCGAAGCACGAGCCCGGCTCGACCAGCGCGAACAGCGTCCGCGACGAAACGTCCAGCCGCGCGAGCGTGCGCCGCAGGAAGCCTACGACCTCGCGCACGAACCAGTGGCCGGCGTGACGGCGCATCGCCTCGTCGGCGGCGAGCACGGCGGCGGCGTCGCCTTCGGTCTTCAGGAGCCACGTGCCGATCGCCGGCTCGTTGGCGCGCATCTCCAGGATCGCGTCGTCGAGCTCGCGCGCCATCGCCAGCGGCCACCACGCCGCTCCGGCGGCCTCGATCGCGGGGAGGTCCGCCGGCTGCGGGCCGCGCGGCGCACGCACCGTGATCGTCGCCGTGCGCTTGGCGCGGTCGATGTCAACGCCCACGTGCGCGTAGGCGATGCGGTCGGCCCCGATCGTGCGCTCGATCCGCGGCAGCGCCACGCCCTTCGCGTCCGCCGGCCGGTCGCAGCGCGCAGCCAGCACGTCGGCCCGCTCGCGTACGACGCGGTCGAAGTCGGCCGGCTTCGCGATCGCGTCGACCAGCCGCCACTCGAGCGCGCGCCTGCCGCGCACGCCCTCGGTGGTCGTGCAGAAGATGTCGGCGTGGTCGTGGCGCACCTTGCGCTTGTCGGTGACGCGCGTGAGCCCCCCGGTGCCGGGCAGCACGCCGAGCAGCGGCACCTCGGGCAGCGACACCGAGGAGGAGCGGTCGTCGACCAGCACGATGTCGTCGCAGGCGAGCGCGAGCTCGTAGCCGCCGCCGGCGCAGGAGCCGTTCACTGCCGCAACGAAGCCGATGCCCGAGTGGCGGCTCGTGTCCTCCATGCCGTTGCGCGTCTCGTTGGTGAACTTGCAGAAGTTCACCTTCCACGCGTGGCTGGAGAGGCCGAGCATGAAGATGTTCGCGCCCGAGCAGAACACGCGCTCCCGCGCGCTGGTCACCACCACCGCGCGCACCTGCGGGTGCTCGAAGCGGATGCGGTTCAACGCGTCGGCAAGTTCGATGTCGACGCCGAGGTCGTAGCTGTTGAGCTTGAGCTTGTAGCCGGGTCGCAGGCCCCCGTCCTCGGCCACGTCCAGCGCGAGCCGGGCGACCGGGCCCTCGACGTTCAGCTTCCAGTGGCGGTAGCGCGAGGGGTCGGTGCGAAAGTCGACGCGCGGGGGCGATTCGGGGGAGTTGGGATCAGCCGACATGACGCACAATAATGCCTATCATGATTTCCTTGATATGCATCATAGTGCCTGTCTACGGAATGTGTCAAGCGTTTCCGCATCGATTCGGCGGGATCCCGCGAGGCGCGGTCAGGCGGATTGCCCGCGTGCCTGGCGGACCCTCTCGCGCAGCACGCCGAACGTCTTCTCCAGCGGCTGGGCGCTGGTGTCGACCGTGGCGTCGGCGCGCGAGTAGAACGCCTCGCGCCCGGCGAGGATGCGGCGCAGGTCGTCCATCGCCTCGCGGCTCGCCGCCATCGGCCGCATGTCGCCCTGCGCGGCGACACGACGCATGTGATCCTCCGGCGCCGCCTGCAACCAGACCGTGAAGCAGCGCGAGACGAGCAGGTCGAACGCGGCGACATCGGCGACCAGCCCGCCGGGGGTTGCGATCACCGCCTCCGCGTGCGTCGCGATCGCCTCCTCCAGCGCGCGCCGCTCGTAGCGCCGATAGGCGTTGGCGCCGTAAAGTGCGTGAACTTCGGGCGTGCTGCAGCCGGCAAGCCGCTCGATCTCCCGCGACACCTCGATGAACGGCACGCCTAGCTCCTCGGCCAGCATGCGCCCGAGCGTCGACTTGCCCGCGCCGCGCAGGCCCACGAGCGCGATGCGTCCGCGCCGTGTCGGGTCCTCGCCTTCGCCGCCCAGCAGGTCTCCGATCGCCACGCGCGCGCGCCTGAGGTCCGCTTCGCTGCGCCCGGCCAGCAGTTCGCGCAGGCTCAGCCACTCCGGCGTGCTGGTGGTGACGTCGCCGAGCAGTTCCGCCAGCGGGCAGTGCAACGCGCCCGCGACCTGCTGCAGGACGAGGATCGACGCGTTGCCGATGCCGTACTCGAGGTTGGCGAGGTGCCGCTCGGACACGCCCGCCGCGCCGGCCACCGCCTTGCGGGTGAGGCCGCGCCGCGCACGCGCGTCGCGCACGCGCTCGCCGAGCGCGACGAGGAACGGGTGCTTGTCCGCGTCCGGCGCCTCGGGCGACGGCGCCGGCGCGGCTTCGTTGACCATGCGGGCTGCCGCCAACGAGGAACCCTCCATCACATGCACTATACTGCTTGACACGATCCAATGCCGGTCGTATCTTGCGTCGACAAGCACAATAATGCATAACGCGGCGCCTGCGCAAGGGCCGCAACCTGAGCGAGGAGCCGGAATGTCCCAGGACGCCTTTCGCGCGCTCGTCGGCGCGGTCACCGCCTCGATCGGTGCGCGTCCGCTCGACGGCGCTCTCGGCGACTGGCTGAACGCCAACCTCGGCCCCGGCAGCGCGACGTACGCGGCGTTGCGCGAGGCCTGCCTCGCCGGCGTCGCGGAAGGCTGGATGTGCAACCGCGAGGCCGGCGGCATCCGCTACGGCCGCGTGGCCAAGCCCGGCGACGACCTCGATCGCTTCTCCGTCGACGTCGTCGACATGCGCGACGTCGTCGGCCCGCATCACTCGCATCCCGCAGGCGAGATCGACCTCGTCATGCCGCTCGAGGGCGACGCGCGCTTCGACGGCCGCGGCGCCGGCTGGCTCGTCTACCCGCCCGGAAGCGCCCACCATCCCACGGTGACCGGCGGGCGCGCGCTGGTCCTCTACCTGCTGCCCGAAGGACGCATCGAGTTCACGCGGCCGTGACGGCCGCGAGGAGCCACGCCATGCCCGCAACTGCAGCCCCGCCCGGCGAGACGTTCAACTTCGCCGCGCACCTGGTCGAGGCGAACCGCGGCCGCGAGTCGCGCGTCGCGTACGTCGACGACGCCGGCACGCTGTCCTACGGCCAGCTCGCCGACGGCATCCGCCGGGTCGCCGCCGCGCTCGCGGCGCTCGACGTGCGGCGCGAGGAGCGCGTGTTCCTCGTGATGCACGACTGCACCGACTGGCCGGTCGCGTTCCTCGGCGCGATGTACGCGGGCGTGGTGCCGGTCGCGGTCAACACGCTGCTCACCGCCGACGACTACGCGTACATGCTGAAGCACAGTCGCGCGCAGGCCGTGATCGTCTCCGACGCGTTGCGAGCGCAGCTCGAGAGCGCGCTGGCCCGCGGCGGCCACGAAGTGAAGCACGTCGTGGTGTCGCGGCCGCAGTCGGCCCCGCCCGCGGGCTGGCACGCGTTCGACCGCTGGATCGCCGCGGCCGCGCCCGCCTCCGCGCCGGCCGCCACCGGCCCCGACGACGTCGGCTTCTGGCTGTACTCGTCGGGCTCGACCGGCCGTCCCAAGGGCACGGTGCACACCCACGCGAATCCGTACTGGACCGCCGTGGCCAACGTGCGCCTGCTCGGATTGCGCGAGGACGACGTGCTGTTCTCGGCGGCGAAGCTCTTCTTCGCCTACGGGCTCGGCAACGCGCTCACGTTCCCGCTCACCATCGGGGCGACGACGATCCTCATGGCCGAGCGCCCCACGCCCGACGCCGTGTTCAAGCGCTGGCTCGAGCGCAAGCCCACGGTGTTCTTCGGCGCGCCGACCGGCTACGCGGGGATGCTCGCCGCGCCGAACGCGCCCGACCGCTCGCAGCTGAAGCTGCGCCTGTGCTCGTCGGCCGGCGAGGCGCTGCCGAAGGAGATCGGCGAGCGCTTCACCGAGCGCTACGGCGTGGCGATCGTCGACGGCATCGGGTCGACCGAGATGCTGCACGTGTTCATCTCCAACCGCCCCGACGACATCCGCTACGGCACCTCGGGCAGGCCGGTCGAGGGCTACGAGGTCGAGCTGCGCGGCGAGGACGGCCGCCTCGTCGCCGACGGGGAGGTCGGCGACCTCTACATCAACGGCCCCACCGCGGCGCTGATGTACTGGGGCAACCGCGAGAAGTCGCGCGACACGTTCCGGGGCGCGTGGACGCGCACCGGCGACAAGTACATCCGCGACGCCGAGGGCTACTTCACGTACTGCGGCCGCAGCGACGACATGCTGAAGGTCTCCGGCCAGTACGTCTCGCCGTTCGAGGTCGAGGCGACGCTGGTGCAGCACCCGGCGGTGCTGGAGGCCGCGGTCATCGGCGTGGCCGACGAGAACGGCCTCACGCGCACCAAGGCCTTCGTCGTGCTGAAGGGCGGAAAGGAAGGCGATGCGAGCACCGAGGCGGCGCTGAAGGCCTTCGTCAAGGAGCGCCTCGCGCCGCACAAGTACCCGCGCGCGATCGAGTTCATCGCCGAGCTGCCGAAGACGGCGACCGGCAAGATCCAGCGCTTCCGGCTGCGTGAGCGCGAAGCCGCTCGCAGCTGACCCCGCGGCGCCGGACGACGCGCCGAGGCTGGTCGAGGTCGACTGGGGCGGCCGGAGCGTCGCCATCGAGCACGCGTGGATCGGCAGCGCCCGCCGCGACGCGCCGCTCTTCGTGTTCCTGCACGAGGGTCTGGGGTCGCTCGCCATGTGGAAGGACTTCCCGCGCGCGTTGTGCGACGCGCTCGGCGTGCGCGGCCTCGTCTACTCGCGCCCCGGTTACGGTGCCTCGACGCCGCGGCCGCCCGACGAGCGCTGGGACGTCGACTTCATGCATCGCCAGGCGCACGAGGTGCTGCCGGCGTTCCTCGCCGCCGTGGGAGTCGGCCCCTCTGCGCCGGCGCCCTGGCTCTTCGGGCACTCCGACGGCGGCTCGATCGCCCTGCTCTACGCCGCGCGCTTCCCCGGCCGGGTCGCCGGCCTGGCGGTGCTGGCGCCGCACGTCTTCGTCGAGGACGTGGGCCTCGCCAGCATCGACGCCGCCCGGCAGACTTTTCTGACCGGCAACCTCAGGGACCGGCTCGCGAGGTACCATCGCGACGTGGATTCGGCATTCTGGGGGTGGAACGACATCTGGCTGCACCCGCCGTTCCGCCGCTGGAACATCGAGGAGGAGATCGCCGCGATCCGCGTCCCCGTGCTCGCCGTGCAGGGACGCGACGACGAGTACGGCACGCTGGCGCAGGTGGAGGGCGTCGCGAAGGCGGTGCCGGGCACCCGCGTGGTCGTGCTCGACGATTGCGGACACTCGCCCCACAAGGACCAACCGGCGCGCCTCGTCGAGGAGGTGGCGCGCTTCCATGCCAACCCGGGTGCCGCAGGCACCGGCTCCTCGCCACACCAAGCACGCCAGGAGGAACCATGAAGTCGAACACCCTGAACCGCCTCAAGCGGCTCGCCCTCGCTTCCGCCGTCGGGCTCGCAGTCGGCGTAGCCGCCGGCCCCGCGGCCGCGCAGCAAAAGCTCAAGGTCGGCCTGATGCTCCCCTACACCGGCACGTTCGCCGCGCTCGGCAACGCGATCGAGAACGGCTTCCGCCTCGCCGTCAGCGAGAACGGCGGCAGGCTCGGCGGCCGCGAGGTCGAGTACTTCAAGGTCGACGACGAATCCGACCCGGCGAAGGCCACCGACAACGCGAACAAGCTGATCAAGCGCGACCAGGTCGACGTGCTGGTCGGCACCGTGCACTCCGGCGTGCAGATGGGCCTTGCCAAGGCGGCCAACGACAACAACGTGCTGCTGATCGTGCCGAACGCGGGCGCGGGCGCGGTCACCGGCCCGATGTGCAGCACGAACATCTACCGCAGCTCGTTCTCGAACTGGCAGCCCGGCTACGCGATGGGCGAGGTGGTCGCCAAGCGCGGCCACAAGAACGTCGTCACCATCACCTGGAAGTACGCGGCCGGCGACGAGTCGGTCGGCGGCTTCAAGGAGGCCTTCGAGAAGGGCGGCGGCAAGATCGTCAAGGAGCTCTCCCTGCCGTTCCCGAACGTCGAGTTCCAGGCGCTGCTGACCGAGATCGCCTCGCTCAAGCCGGACGCGGTCTACACGTTCTTTGCCGGCGGCGGCGCGGTCAAGTTCGTCAAGGACTACGACGCAGCGGGCCTGCGCAAGACGATCCCGCTCTACGGCGCGGGCTTCCTCACCGACGGGACGCTGGAAGCGCAGGGCGCCTCCGCGGAGGGCTTGCTGACGACGCTGCACTACGCCGACGGCATCGACAACCCGAGGGAGAAGGCGTTCCGCGCGGGCTACGCGAAGGCCTTCCCGAGCGCGCCGGCGCCCGACGTGTACGCGGTGCAGGGCTACGACGCGGGGCAGATGCTCGCGACCGCGATGGCAGCGACCAAGGGCGACGCGAAGAAGTTCGACGTGATCCACGCAGAACTCTCCAAGGCCACGATCGACTCGCCGCGCGGCAAGTTCACGCTCTCGAAGTCGGGCAACCCGGTGCAGGACATGTACCTGCGCGAGGTGAAGGGCAAGGAGAACCGCGTGGTCGGCATCGCGTCGAAGGCGCTCTCCGACCCGTCGCGCGGCTGCAAGCTGTAGCGGCTGCGGAGGCTTCGCGCCCCTCGCACATGCCTCGCGCAACGGTCCGTCACGTCGTCATTCCCGCGCAAGCGGGAATCCAGCGTCTTTGCGTTGCAGAGACGCCGGGTCCCCGCCTTCGCGGGGACGACGGCGGGCCCGTTCGCGCGACCCGATAGTCGCAAGGCATGGAGTTCGGCACGTTCCTGGTGCAGTGCCTCAACGCGCTGCAGTACGGGCTCCTGCTGTTCCTGGTCGCCAGCGGCCTCACGCTCATCTTCGGCATCATGGGCGTGATCAACCTGGCGCACGGCAGCTTCTACATGATCGGCGCCTACATGGCGTACGCGCTGGCGCCGTTCGTGGCGAAGTGGACCGGCGGCGGCTTCTTCGCCACGCTCGCCGTCGGCCTCGTGCTCTCGGTCGCCCTGGGCTACGTGCTCGAGTGGGCGTTCTACTCGTTCCTCTACGAGCGCGAGCACCTGCAGCAGGTGCTGATGACCTACGGGCTCATCCTCGTGTTCGAGGAGCTGCGCAGCATCCTCGTCGGCAACGACGTGCACGGTGTCAAGGCGCCGGACTGGCTCGCCGGCAGCATCCCGCTCGGCGACCTGATGACCTACCCGGTCTACCGGCTGTTCATCTCGGCGGTGTGCGTGGCGCTCGCCGCCGCGATGTACCTCGTGCTCACCCGCACGCGGCTCGGCATGATGATCCGCGCCGGCGCCACGAACCGCGAGATGGTGCAGTCGCTGGGCGTGGACATCCAGTTCCTCTACCGCGTGGTGTTCGCGGCTGGCGTCGCGCTCGCCGTGTTCGCCGGCATGATCGCCGCGCCGGTCTCGTCCGTGTACCCGGGGATGGGCAGCCAGGTGCTCATCATCTGCTTCGTCGTCGTCGTCATCGGCGGCATCGGCTCGGTGCGCGGCGCGCTGTTCGCCGCGCTGCTGATCGGGCTGGTCGACACGTTCGGCAAGGTCGTGTTCCCGCACGCCGCCGGAGTGCTCGTCTACGTGATGATGGCGCTGATCCTCCTCTGGAAGCCCGACGGGCTGTTCAAGGCGGGCTGAGTTGGACTTCCGCGGCGGACGCAACGTCGTGCTCGCGGCCGCCGTCGTGGCGGCGCTCGCGCTCTTCCCCCTCGTGGCGGGGAAGTTCGGCATCGACCTCGTCACCAAGATCATGATCTTCGCGGTGCTCGCGCTCTCGCTCGAGCTCCTCGTCGGGCAGACCGGGCTCGTCTGCTTCGGTCAGGCCGCGTTCTTCGGCATCGGCGCGTACGCCGTCGTGCTGGCCACGCCGCAGTACCAGGCGGTGTCGATCTTCTGGCTCGCCCCGCTCGCGGTGGCGTGCGCCACGCTCTACGCGCTGTTCGTCGGCTCGCTGGTGCTGCGCACGCGCGGCGTGTACTTCATCATGGTCACGCTCGCGTTCGCGCAGATGGCCTACTACGTGTTCCACGACACCCCGCTCGGCCGCGGCACCGACGGCGTCTACCTCTACGTCAGGCCGTCCGCCGAGGTGTTCGGCGTGACGCTGGTGAACTTCGAGAAGCCGGTGTCGCTCTACTACGTCGCGCTCGCCGCGCTGGTCGCGACGTTCGCGTTCCTCGCCGTGCTCCTGCGCTCGCGCTTCGGCCGGGCGCTGGCCGGCATCAAGGCCAACGAGCAGCGCATGCGCGCCGCGGGCTTCTCCACCTACGCGTACAAGCTCGCCGCATTCACGCTGTCGGGCGCGATCGCCGGCTTCGCGGGGGTGCTCTTCGCGGTCAAGGACGCGTTCGTCAACCCCGAGCTGCTGGCGTGGCACCTGTCCGGCTCGCTGCTCGTCATGATCATCCTCGGCGGGTTAGGCCGCCTGTGGGGCGCGGTGATCGGCGCCTTCGCCTACGCGCTGCTGCAGGAGTTCTTCCAGTCGCAGGCGATCTTCGGCGATCTCGCGAAGCACTGGCTGCTCGGCCTCGGGCTCACGATCATCGCGATGGTCGCGCTGCTGCCCGAGGGACTCGCCGGCCTGCCGGCCGCCGTCTCGCGCCGCCTGGCGCGCAAGCCCGCGAGGAGCGCCGGTGGCAACGCCTGACGTGCTGATGCGCGGCGAGAAGCTCACGCGCCGCTGGGGCGGTCTCACGGCCGTCGACGAGGTGTCGCTGGAGCTCGCGCGCGGCAGCGTGCACGCGGTGATCGGCACCAACGGCGCCGGCAAGTCGACGCTGATCAACCTGCTCTCCGGCGAGATCCCGCCCTCCTCCGGCCGCGTCGAGCTCAAGGGGGTCGACGTCACTGCCTGGCCGCAACCTGCCCGCGCGCGCGCCGGGCTCGGGCGCAGCTACCAACGCACGACGATCTTCCCGCAGTTCACCGTTTTCGAGAACTGCAGGCTCTCCGCGCAGTCGCGCCTGCAGCGGCCGTGGGCGTGGTGGGAGCGCGCCGATGCCTGCGCGCTCGCCGTCGAGGCCGCGCGCGGCGCGGCGGCGAAGGCCGGCCTGGCCGCCGAGATCGACCGCCCGGCCGGGCTCCTCTCGCACGGCGGCCGGCGCCAGCTCGAGATCGCGATGTGCCTCGCCACCGACCCCGAGGTGCTGCTGCTCGACGAGCCGCTCGCCGGCATGGGCGCCGAGGAGACCGACCGCATGCTCGAGCTTCTTGCAGAGCTGCGCCCCGGCCACGCGATCCTGCTGGTCGAGCACGACATGGACGCCGTGTTCCGCGTCGCCGACCGCATCACCGTGATGGTGAACGGCGCCGTCATCGCCTCCGACGCGCCCCAGGCCGTGCGCGCGAATCCCGAAGTGCAGGCCGCCTACCTCGGACACCACGCGTGAGCCCGCAGGGCCGTCCCAAGGGCGAACAAGCCCCGCAGCGCGCAGCGCGGAGGGAAAACCCAATTCGCCCGCAGGGCCGTCCCAAGGGCGAACAAGCCCCGCAGCGCGCAGCGCGGAGGGAAAACCCAATTCGCCCGCAGGGCCGTCCCAAGGGCGAACAAGCCCCGCAGCGCGCAGCGCGGAGGGTAGTCCAATGAGCGCGGAGAAGCTCATCGAAGCGCGCGGCCTGCACGCGTGGTACGGCAGCAGCCACGTGCTGCACGGCGTCGACCTCCTGCTGGGCCGCGGCGAAACCGTCGGCCTGCTCGGGCGCAACGGGATGGGCAAGTCGACGCTGATCCGCACGCTGCTGGGTCACGTACGCGAGCGCGACGGGCGCATCAGCGTCGCCGGGCGCGACGTGTCGAAGGCGCGCCCGCACGAGGTCGCGAAGCTCGGCGTGGCCTACGTCCCCGAGGGCCGCGGCATCTTCCCCAACCTCACGGTGCGCGAGAACCTGCTCATGGCGGCGCGGCCGTCGCGCGACGGCCGCCGCGAGTGGAACTTCGAGCGCGTGATCGAGACGTTTCCCCGCCTCGGCCAGCGGCTGGACCACTTCGGCGCGCAGCTCTCCGGCGGCGAGCAGCAGATGCTGTCGATCGGCCGGGCGCTCGCCACCAACCCCGACGCGATCATCCTCGACGAGGCGACCGAGGGGCTGGCCCCGCTGATCGTGCAGGAGATCTGGCGCGTCATCGGGACGATCCGCACGGCGGGCATCGCGACGATGGTGGTCGACCGCGACTACCGGCGCGTGGCCGCGGAGTCGGATCGCGTCGTCGTGCTGCAGAAGGGGCGCGTGGTGCTGGAAGGTGCTGCGAAGTCGGTGCGGCACGAGGAGTTGGCGGGTTTCCTCGGCGTCTGACGCGCCAAGACCGCGTTCTGATCAACCAGGCGGCGGCAGCGCCGATCTGCACCAGCGGCGATTGGATGAGGACGGTGCCCCGTCTTGGTTCGACCATGCGGGCGGCCGATTGCGAAGCCCGGAAAGGAAGTGCCACCATTCGGGAGTCGCGATCGACCGGCGGCAGTCGGCCATCTCCTGCCATCCACCTGCTCGTGAGCAGACGTTGACTACGACCGGAATCGAGGCACAGCAGGCTCAGCGTGGCACTGCGCGCGCTGAATCGGATTCCCGGAAGGGGAAGTCAGCGGTAAATTGTCAACAGGTACAGGAACCTGCCCGTTTCGATGGCCCTGGCAAGACGCGCTGCGGTTCGGTCCCACCTTCAAGGCAGACAGTCAACGGCTCCGTTCGCGCGAAGCGGAGGCGAAGCCGTATTTCCCACGGACGAGGCAGGCAAGAGATGAACAAGCTGCTGACCTCATCGGCTCTCTGCATCCTGCTTTGTGCAGGGCAGGCACTTTCGGCCGATCTCAACGCACCGTATTCGCCGACCCGTGCGGAGTGGCTGCGCGTCTACCTGGCGGAGAACATCACGACCAAGACGGACGATTGGCCGCTGCGGCTCAGGGTCATGGTGACGGTCGACAGCAACAATCAGCAGGTCTTGGTCACTCTGAAACCGTCGGGCGGCGAGAAGAAGCCAAGCAAGGAGCAGAGCGACTTCATGATCTCTTCGGTCACCGAAATCGTGACGCGTGCGCTCGGCAGCTACGCATGGTCAAAGGACCTAAGAGTCACCGTCTCGTTTGTGTAATCGCAAGACGTGCCGATCATCTCCGCTGTCGGCCTTCGAGGGCGCGCTGCAGTTGACCCGCGATAGCCGGGCGATGACCGGGAACTTCCGCCCCCGCCGGGTCATCCGCAGGGCCTGATCCGCACGCTGCTCGGTCACGTGCGCGAGCGCGACGGGCGCATCAGGGTCGCCGGGCGCGACGTGTCGAAGGCGCGCCCGCACGAAGTCGCAAAGCTGGGCGTGGCCTACGTCCCCGAGGGCCGCTGCATCTTCCCGAGCCTCACGGTGCGCGAGAACCTGCTCATGGCGGCGCGGCCGTCACGCGACGGCCGCTGCGACCGCCGGCGCGCGTCGCGAACTCCGTGACGCCTGCGCATCACCCGCCTCCACGGCTTCTCCGGGCCGCGCAGCCCACCCATCACCCCGGCTTCGCGTCGGCCCGGACAGGTCGGGGGCGTGTCACGCTGCCTCCCACGTCGCGTCATTGCGTTGGACTTCCCATCCTTGACCCGCTTAGGGTATTACCCTGAACAAGCGTTCCTGACGTGCGACTTGCCCCGCTCATCCGCCTCTCCGGAACCATCTGTATTGCCGCAGACGGCCGCCGGACGCCTCCCGGCGCGCTTGTCCAGCCCGGCCATTGAACCTTCAACGCAGCGGCCGGCCCAATTGACGTCTTCGAGCACACCTGCCCACACCCGACCATGCGCACCGTCGTCACAGGAGGAACCGGACTCATCGGCCGGGTGCTGCTTCGCCGGCTTCCCGATCCTGCCGCCGTCCTGAGTCGCGCCGAAAAGCCCGCGGAACGACCGGCCGGGGCCGGCGAGGTCGTGCGTTGGGACCCGCTGGCGGGTCCGCCGCCGCCGCAGGCGCTGCGAGGTGCCGAGGTCGTGTTCAACCTCATGGGCGAGCCGGCTGCCGAGGGACGCTGGACCGCCGACAGGAAGCGGCGCATCCGCGACAGCCGCGTCGTCGGCACGCGCAACCTCGTCGCGGCGCTGGCTGGGCTCGACAAGCGCCCGCGCGTTCTCGTGTCGGCGTCGGCGGTCGGCTTCTACGGCGATCGCGGCGACGAGCTCCTCGACGAGCGCTCGTCCCGTGGCGAGGGCTTCCTGGCCGACGTCTGCGTCGACTGGGAGGGCGAGGCGATGGCCGCCGAGCGGCTCGGCATCCGCGTCGTGTGCGTCCGCATCGGCCTCGTCATGTCGACCGAGGGCGGCGCGCTCGGCAAGATGCTGCCGGCTTTCCGCCTCGGCGCCGGCGGGCGGCTCGGCAGCGGCCGCCAGTGGATGCCGTGGATCCACGTCGACGACGTCGTCGGCCTGCTGTTGCACGCTGCCGCTCAGGACTCGTTGTGCGGCCCGCTCAACGGCACCGCGCCGACGCCGGTGACCAACGCCGACTTCTCGGCCGCTCTCGGGCGCGCGCTGCATCGTCCGGCGCTGTTGCCGGTGCCGGCGTTCGCGCTGAAGGCGGCCTTCGGCGAAATGAGCGGGATGCTGATGGCCTCCCAGCGCGCGCTGCCGCGGCGCGCGCTCGAATCCGGGTATGCGTTCGCGCACCCCGAGCTCGACGGTGCACTGCGCGCACTGCTCGAGCCGGCCGTCGCGGCGACGGCCGCGTGAGTACGACCGTGGCCACGCTCCATCGCCTCGAGCGCCGGCAGTTGCTGCAGCGCCCGGTCGACGACGTGTTCGCGTTCTACGCCGACGCCGCGAACCTCGAGGCGCTGACGCCGCCGTTCCTTCGCTTCCGGATCCTCTCTCCGATGCCGATCGCGATGCGCGCAGGCACGCGCATCGAGTACTCGCTGTCGCTGTACGGGGTGCCGATCCGCTGGCGCACGCTGATCACCCGCTGGGATCCCGGCGTGGCCTTCGTCGACGAGCAGGAGGCCGGACCCTACGCGTACTGGCGGCACGAGCACGCGTTCGAAGCGCACGGCGGCGCCACGCTGATGCGCGACACCGTGGACTACCGCGAGCCGCTGGGCGCTCTCGGCCAGATCGCTCACGCGATCTTCGTGCGCCGGTCGCTCCAGCGCATCTTCGACTTCCGCCGGGACGCCGTCCACCGGCTGCTCGGGGGGGCGGGCCCGAACGCGGCGGAGGCCGCGGGTCCGACATCGGCGACGCCGGCCGCGAGCCGGCAGGCTGCGTAGCGAGCCGACATGGCCGACTTCGACGTCGAAGTTTTCTACGATGGCGCGTGCCCGATGTGCGCGCGCGAGATCGCGATGCTGCGCCGTCTCGACCGGCGCGGGCGCATCCGCTTCACCGACATCGCCGCCCCGGGCTTCGATGCCGCGACGCTCGGCAAGAGCCACGACGCGCTGATGGCGCGCATCCACGCGCGACTTCCCGACGGCACGATGGTCGACGGTGTCGAGGTGTTCCGGCGGCTCTACGCGGCCGTGGGCTTCGCGCCCGTGGCGGCGCTCACGCGCCTCCCCGGCGTGGCGCAGTTCCTCGATGTCGCCTACGACGCGTTCGCGAAGCGGCGGGTGCGCCTTGGCGGGCGTTGCGAAGCCGGCGCCTGTGCGTCTGGCGTTTCGACGCAGACCGAGGCACCCCGCGCCTGACGGCGCCGCGGCGGATCGCCCGCTTCGCGCGGCACGTCGCCGACGCTGCGGCGAGCCGCGCGCTGGACTCAGTCCGCGAGCCGCATCCTCGCGAGCCACGGCAGCCAGCGAGGATCGTCGTGCAGGCCGCGCAGCAGCGGGTCGACCTTCATCGAGGCCAGGCCCGCGTCGCGCTGCCGGTGCGCACGCTCGAGCCAATCGAAAGCCTCGTTCGCCTCGCCCCGGTACGCGTGGGCCTGTGCGATCTGAAACGCGGCGCCCTGCGCGTACTTGCGCGTCAGCTCGCGCATCGCCGCCGCCGACTCGTCCTTGCTGCCGCGCGCATGCTGCGCGAGCACCCGGCCGAGCAGGACGAACGTCTCGTGAGCCTCGAGCTCGACCTCGCGCAAGGCGTCGTCCGCCCGGCCGCGCGCCAGGTGGACGCGGCCCAGCAGGTAGTGGATCCGCGCGCGCTGCGGGCGGCTCAACTCGATCGCCTTGCGGAACGCCCGCTCGGCCTCGTCCAGCCGGTCGGTGTAGAGGAACAGCAGGCCGGACGTCACGCGGGCCTCGTCGTTCAGCGGATCGAGCTCGAGCGCCCTGCCGACCAGCGCGCCGGCTTCCTCGAACTGGCCGAGGTTCTCGAGCAGGAGGGCGGCGAGGTTCAGCAGTTGCGAATCCTCCGGCGCCAGCTCGAGCGCGCGACGGATGGACGCTTCCGCGCCCCGCCAGTCCCAGTCGTGCCACAGGAGAACCGCGCCGAGCGCCCAGTGGCCTGCCGCGACGCCGGGCCCCACCGCGAGCGCGCGCTTCGCCGCGTCGCGGGCGCGCTGCGCGCCTTCGGCGATCGGGGCCCACGCGTTGACCTCCTGGCGCATGTAGCAGAACGACAGCGCGGCCCAGGCCGTGGCGTACTCCGGGTCGAGCTCCAGCGCGCGCCGGAGGCAGTCGATCGCCTTCTTCGTGTCCTCGTCGCTGTAGCGGTTCAGGTAGAAGGTTCCCTCGAGGTAGAGCCGGTACGCCTCGGCGTTGCTGCTGCGGCCCTGCGCCGCGGCGGTCACTTCGGCACCGACCTCGGCGTTGCCCGGTTGCGTGCCGTGCCCGCCCATCAGCGGCGTGCGGATTTCGTTCACGACGGACCGCGCAATGTCGTCCTGGACCGCGAAGATGTCCTCGAGCTCGCGGTCGTAGGTCTGCGACCAGAGGTGGGAGTCCGTGGCGACGTCGACGAGCTGGACCGTCACGCGCACCCGCGAGCCCGCCTTGCGGACGCTTCCCTCGAGCACGGTCGCCACGTCGAGCTTCTGCGCGACCGTCGGGATGTCGGCCTTCGCGCCCTTGAAGCTGAACGCGGACGTGCGCGACGGGACGCGCAGCCCGCGTATCTTCGACAGGACGTTGATCAGCTCTTCCGAGAGGCCGTCGGCGAAGTACTCGTTCGCGGCCTCGTCGCTCATGTTGACGAAGGGCAGCACGGCGACGGACGGCTTGCGCGTGCCGCCGCGCGCGAGCGGCGGCGAAGTGGACGAGGGCGAGGCGGAAGCAGCGTCCAATGGCAGGTCGAAGCGATAGCCCCGGCCCGGCACCGTCGCGATCGCCGCCGCGCCGAGGATCTTGCGCAGCGCGGACACCTGGACCTGCAGGTTGTTCTCCTCGACGACGAGGCCCGGCCAGGCACGGTCGAGCAGCTCGGCCTTCGGCACCAGCTGGCCAGCGCGCTCGACGAGCGCGGCGAGCAGGTCGAACGCGCGCTGTCCAAGCGCCACGGGTTCGCCGTCCGCGAGCAGCCGCTGGGCGGCGGGCTGCAGGACGAAGCGCCCGAAGCGGTACTCGGGAGAGGAGGCAGTCACGGCCATGCGCCTGGTCGAGCCGGGTCCGGCTGGCCGTAAGTCTAGTCCCACCCGCGAGCGATCGCCGCTGCGCCGCCGCCGACCGGACGTGCCGGCTGCGCCTTCATCACGTTTCAGGCGCGGCTCAGGCAGATTTCAGCGCGGCCAAAGGACGGCGGGTGCTGGCAGGGTAGATGCTGGCGCCGTAGTTCTCGCCAACGCTTCGGAGGACGCCATGAAGACCCTCAGAGCCGTCGCCAACTCCATCCGCACCAGGCTCGACGACGCCGCCTTCACCGTGTGCCTTTCCGGCATCGCCGTCGCGCTCGCCACGCTCGCGGGATCCGCCTAGGACCGCGCGCCTCGACCGGCTGGCGCGCCACCCGTGATCGCCGGCAGGTGCGCGACCGGCGCCGCGCAACCCCGCATGCGCGTCGCCGACCGCGGCGAGCCACAGCCGGCGGCGTGCAGCGGCGTTGCGCTGGGGCTCCTTTCCAGCCGAGGCGTTTGCCGTAAGTGAACCGCACCCACATGTACCAGTAGGGTCGGGGTACGTCGAGCGCCACGGCCGGGTCACATTGCTGAACGTCCGTTTCTCGACCAATGAACGTCGGCTTGATTGGAAGATCCACCGGCCGGTTTGGGTCGGTTTACGACGGTCGCAAGACCGTTGCTGACCGGCCACAACCGGCCATTGCCTGACGGCTACTCGATCACCTGATCGGCGCGAAGCAGGATGGCTTGCGGAATCTTGAGGCCGAGCGCCTTTGCCGTCTTCATGTTGATGACCAGCTCGAAGCGGGTCGGCTGCTCGACGGGGAGATCGCCCGGCTCGGCGCCCTTCAGGATCCGGTCGACGAATGAGGCGGCCCGCCGGTAGACCTCTCGCGGGTCGCCGCCGTAGCACAAGAGGCCGCCCGCTTCCACATAGCCTGGCAGCGTGAACATCGTCGGCAGCCGCGCTTTCAGCGCGAGATCGGCAATGAGGGCGCGATGCACGAAGCTGGAACCCTCGACGACGTAGAGCGTGTCGATGCGCGCGGCCTCCAGGCGAGCGAACGCGCCCTGGATTTCCTCCGGACCGATGGCCGCCGCCGATCGAAACTCCATGCCAAGCTGCTGCGCCGCCGCCTCCATCGTGCTCGTCAGTCGGTCCAGCATCGCAGTCACCGGATCCGATGGATTGCCCGCGGTGCGCGGCCTGAGGAAACCGAGGCGCTTGGCGGCGGGGACCACTTCCTTGAGCAGCTGCAAGCGCTTGGCTGCCAGCTGGACGGAGATCATGGTCACGCCGGTGATGTTGGCCGCCGGCCGTGCAAGGTCCTGGATGAGTCCGGCCTCCTGCACGTCCAGCGTGCCCGCCATGACGATCGGTATCGTGCTGGTCGCTTTCCGCGCCGCGACGGTGGCCGGCGTAGTCGTCGGGAGAATGACGTCCACCTTCTGATCGACGAGTGCATGAGCGAGGCCCTGCAGCCGCCCGGGAACGCCTTCGGCATAGCTGACTTCGATGACGATGTTCCGGCCCTCGATCCAGCCGAACCCACGCAACGCTTCCCTGAAGGCGTCGAGCTGGGGATTGGGTTGCATCGGCGTCCCGACCGACAGGAACGCGACGCGAAAGACTCTTGCCGCCGGCTGGCCAGCCGCGTGCGGCGCCGCCAATACCGCACCGAACGCGACCAGGAACTGCCGACGTGGAACGGGGCCCATGCCGTCGCCTTCTCGGGGAGCACGCCTGCCGATGACTCTATACCGGCATGGCGCGTTTGGAAGGCGTCATGTTGACGCCGGTCAATACTCCAGGCCAAGGGCTGCTCCGGGTCGATAGCGCCCGCCCGTCACTCACCGAGAGGCGTCCGCTTTCCACGCGGCCGACTCCGGTCGGAACGGAAGATATCCGTCCCGGCTGACTCCAGTCCGGATCGCCAGCTTCGTCGCCCCGGCGCAAGCGGGTCCCGGCTCCGTCGTCTCCGCGCGGGCGGAAACGACGATAGCCCCGATCAGGTCTCGGTCGGCAGCGCCACGCCGAACAGCTGCTCCTTCAACTGGTAGAGCCGGTCGCGCAACTCCGCGGCGCGCTCGAACTCGAGGTTCTTCGCAGCGTCCAGCATCTGCTTCTCGAGCGCCTTGAGCTCGCGCTCGAGGTCGCGGCCCCCCATCTCCTCGTACTTCGCCTTCGCCTGCGCCGCCTTCTGCTCTTTCTTCGCCTCGTCGGGGTCGTAGATGCCCTCGATCATGTCCTTGATGCGCTTCTCGATCCCCTTGGGCGTGATCGAGTGCTGCGCATTGAACTCGACCTGCTTGCGCCGGCGCCGGTCGGTCTCCTCCAGCGCCGCCTTCATCGAGTCGGTGACGGTGTCGGCGTAGAGGATCGCCATGCCGTTGATGTGCCGCGCGGCGCGGCCGATCGTCTGGATCAGGCTGCGCTCGGCGCGCAGGAATCCTTCCTTGTCGGCGTCGAGGATTCCCACCAGCGACACCTCGGGAATGTCGAGGCCTTCGCGCAGCAGGTTGATGCCGACCAGCACGTCGAACTCCCCGAGCCGCAGGTCCCGGATGATCTCCACGCGCTCGACCGTGTCGATGTCCGAATGCAGGTAGCGCACCCTGACGCCGTGCTCGCCCAGGTAGTCGGTCAGGTCCTCGGCCATGCGCTTGGTCAGCGTGGTGACGAGCACCCGCTCGTGCTTGCCGACGCGCAGGTGGATCTCGGAGAGCAGGTCGTCGACCTGCGTGCGGGCCGGCCGCACTTCGACCACCGGGTCGATGAGCCCGGTCGGGCGCACGACCTGCTCGACCACCTGCCCGGCGTGCTTGCGCTCGTAGTCGGCCGGCGTGGCCGACACGAAGATCGTCTGCGGCAGCAGCTTCTCGAACTCGTCGAAGCGCAGCGGCCGGTTGTCCAGCGCCGACGGCAGCCGGAAGCCGTAGTCGACGAGGTTCTCCTTGCGCGCGCGGTCGCCCTTGTACATGCCGCCGACCTGCGGGATCGTGACGTGGCTCTCGTCGACGAACATGAGCGCCTTGCGCGGCAGGTAGTCGATGAGCGTGGGCGGCGGCTCGCCCGCGCGCCGTCCGGAGAGGTGCCGCGAGTAGTTCTCGATGCCCTTGCAGAAGCCGATCTCGACCATCATCTCGAGGTCGAAGCGCGTGCGCTGCTCGATGCGTTGCGCCTCGATCAGCTTCATCTGCCCGACGAAGAACTCCTTCTGCTGGTGCAGCTCGACCTTGATCTTCTCCACCGCGTCGAGCACCTTCTGCCGCCCCGTCACGTAGTGGGACGACGGGAAGACGGTGAAGCGCGCGATGCGCTGGCGCACGTGCCCCGTCAGCGGGTCGAACAGCTGCAGCGACTCGACCTCGTCGTCGAACAGCGAGACGCGCACGGCGTTCTCGGCGTGCTCGGCGGGGAAGATGTCGAGCACGTCGCCGCGCACCCGGAACGTGCCGCGCTTGAAGTCGATCTCGGAGCGCTGGTACTGCAGCTCGGTCAGGCGCTTCAGCACCTCGCGCTGCGAGAGGCGGTCGCCCTCGCGCAGGTGCAGGATCATGCTGTGGTACTCGGACGGGTCGCCGATGCCGTAGATCGCCGAGACCGTGGCGACGATCACGCAGTCGGGCCGCTCGAGGATCGCCTTGGTCGCCGACAGGCGCATCTGCTCGATGTGCTCGTTGATCGAGCTGTCCTTCTCGATGTAGAGGTCGCGCGAGGGGACGTAGGCCTCGGGCTGGTAGTAGTCGTAGTAGCTGACGAAGTACTCGACGCAGTTGTTCGGGAAGAACTCGCGGAACTCGCTGTAGAGCTGTGCGGCGAGCGTCTTGTTGGGCGCGAGCACCAGCGCCGGCCGCCCCGTGCGCGCGATGACGTTGGCCATCGTGAACGTCTTGCCCGAGCCGGTGACGCCGAGCAGCGTCTGGAACGCGAGGCCGTCGGAGAGCCCCTCGACCAGCTTCGCGATCGCCTCGGGCTGGTCGCCGGCGGGCTCGAACGTCTGGTGCAGTTCGTAGGGGGATCCGGGGAAGGTGACGACCATGGACGCAGGCATCGTTGACGGGCGAATCGGCCATTCTAGGGCCGAACGTTCGTTCGGCGCAACGGCTTCCCGCCCCTACGCAGCGAACTGCAGCGCCGCCAGCCGCGCGTACAGCGGGCTGTCCGCGACGAGGCGGTCGTGCGTTCCCGCCGCGACGATGCGGCCGGCTTCCAGCACGACGATGCGATCGGCGTGCCGCACGGTGGCCAGCCGGTGCGCGATCGTCAGCACCGTGCGGCCCGTCATCAGCCGCTCCAGCGCCTGCTGCACCGCGCGCTCGCTCTCGGCGTCGAGCGCCGACGTAGCCTCGTCGAGCAGCAGGATCGGCCGGTCGGCGAGGATCGCGCGCGCGATGGCGAGCCGCTGCCTCTGCCCGCCCGACAGGCGCACGCCCCGCTCTCCCAGCTCGCTCGCGTAGCCCTGCGGCAACTGCGCGACGAACCCCGACGCGTGTGCCGCCTCGCACGCGGCGCGCACCTCGTCCTCGGACGCGTCGGGGCGGCCGTAGCGCACGTTCTCCAGCACGCTCGCGGCGAAGATCACGGGATCCTGCGGCACCAGTGCGATGCGCCCGCGCACGGCGGCGGGATCGGCGCGCGCGACGTCCACGCCGTCGACGCGCACGGTGCCCGCCTGCGGGTCGTAGAAGCGCAGCAGCAGCTGGAAGAACGTCGTCTTGCCCGCCCCGGAGGGCCCGACGAGCGCGACGCGCTCGCCTGCCGCCACGGCGAGGTCGATCTCGGCGAGCGCCGGCGTGCCCGGCCGCGACGGGTAGGAAAACGTCACGCGCTCGAAGTCGAGCGTGCCGCGCGGCGGCACGGGAAGCGAAAGCGGTTCCGACGGCGCGCGGATCGCGGGCTCGAGCGAGAGCAGCTCGAACAGCCGCTCCGTCGCCCCGGCCGCACGCTGCAGGTCGCCCACGACCTCGCTGATCGTGCCCACCGCGCTCGCGACGATCACCGCATAGAACACGAATGCCGAGAGCTCGCCCGGCGAGATGCGCCCGGCCAGCACGTCGCGGCCGCCGATCCAGAGGATCAGCCCGACCGCGCCGAATGCGAGCAGGATGACCAGCGCCACCAGCATCGCGCGCTGCGCGATGCGGCGCTTGCCCGCTGCGAACGCCGCCTCGACACGTTCGCCGAAGCGCGCGCGGTCCACGCCCTCGTGGCCGTAGGCCTGCACGGTGCGGATCTCGTGCAGCGCCTCGTCGACGTAGGCGCCGACGTCGCCGACGCGGTCCTGGCTCGCGCGCGCGAGGCGCCGCACGCGCCGGCCGAACAGCAGGATCGGCGCGACGACCAGCGGGACGCCGGCCAGCACCAGCAGCGTCAGCTTGACGCTCGTCAGCGCGAGCATCGCCAGGCCGCCGACGAGCAGCAGCCCGTTGCGCGCGGCCATCGACGCCGACGAGCCGATCACCGTCTCCAGCATCGTCGTGTCGTTGGCGAGCCGCGCAATCACCTCGCCGGTGCGCGTGTCCTCGAAGAACGCGGGCGACTGCGCGAGCAGGCGGGAGAACACGTCGCGACGCAGGTCCGCGGTGACGCGCTCGCCCAGCCACGACACGAAGTAGAAGCGCGTGTAGGTGGCCAGCGCCATGACGACGATGACGCCGGCGGACAGCGCGAGCGCGCGGTCGAGCTCCGCGGCGCTGCTCGCCGCGAAGCCGCGGTCGATCACGAAGCGCAGCCCCTGCCCGATGGCGAGCACCGCGGCGGCGGCGACCACCAGCGCCGCCGCCGCGATGGTCACCTGGCGCAGGTAGGGCCGCAGGTAGCGGCCGACGCGCGCGAGCGTGCGCGCGGCGGTCGCCGGCGGGAGCTTCGGCGCGTCCAGGGGAATGCGTTCGGCGCGGGCCATGGACCGGCACCATGCGCGAGCGGCGGAGCGATTGCAAGCCTGCGGTAAAATCCGCCGTTCCCCCGCCCGAGGTCGCGTCCCATGAACGCCCCCCAGCCCGCCTCGCTGTTCGGCGCCGTCGAGCTCGCTCCGCGCGATCCGATCCTCGGCGTCTCCGAGGCCTTCGTCGCCGACACGAACCCGGACAAGGTCAACCTCGGCGTGGGCGTCTACTGCGACGACAACGGCAAGGTGCCGCTGCTCGAGTGCGTGCGCCGCGCCGAGCGCGCGCTGACCGACAAGGGCGCGCCGCACCCCTACGTGCCGATCGACGGCATCCCCGCGTACGACAAGGCGGTGCGCGCGATGCTGCTCGGCGAGGACAGCGAGATCGTGCAGTCGGGCCGCGCGTTCACGGTCCAGGCGCTCGGCGGCACCGGCGGCCTGCGCGTGGGCGCGGACTTCCTGCGCCGCTTCGCGCCCGGCAGCAAGGTGTGGATCAGCGACCCGTCGTGGGAGAACCACCGCGCGCTGTTCGAGGCCGCCGGCTTCGAGGTCGGCACCTATACCTACTACGACGCGGCCACGCGCGGGCTGGACTTCCCCGGCATGATCGCCTCGCTGGAGAAGCTCCCCGCCGGCGCGATCGTCGTTCTGCACGCCTGCTGCCACAACCCGACCGGCGTGGACCCCACGCCAGAGCAGTGGCAGCGCGTGCTCGGCGTCGTGCGCGACCGCGGGCTGGTGCCGTTCCTCGACATGGCCTACCAGGGCTTCGCCGAAGGGGTGGTCGCGGACGGCGCGATCGTTCGCCGCTTCGCCGCGACGCCCGGCCCGCTGCTCGTCGCCAGCTCGTTCTCGAAGTCGTTCTCGCTCTACGGCGAGCGCGTGGGCGCGCTGACGGTCGTCGCGGGGGACAAGGACGAGGCCGCGCGCGTGCTCTCGCAGGTCAAGCGCATCGTGCGCGCCAACTACTCGAACCCGCCGTCCTGGGGCGGGCAGATCGTCACCGCGGTGCTGACTTCGCCGGAGCTCATCGAGCTGTGGGACCGCGAGCTCGGGCAGATGCGCGAGCGCATCAAGACCGTGCGCGCCGAGCTCGTCAAGCGCGTCGGGGCAAAGCTCCCCGGCCGCGACTTCAGCTACGTCACGCGCCAGCGGGGCATGTTCTCCTACTCCGGCCTCACGAAGGAGCAGGTCGCCCGGCTGCGCGCCGAGTACTCGGTCTATGCGATCGACTCCGGGCGCATCTGCGTGGCCGCGGTCAACTCGCGCAACGTCGCCTACGTCGCCGACGCGCTCGCCGCCGTGCTGGCGTGACGGCGGCCTGCCGTTTTGACAGCGGATGGCCTTCCGCTATAATGTGCGACTTGCCAGCGCGGGAATAGCTCAGTTGGTAGAGCGCAACCTTGCCAAGGTTGAGGTCGCGAGTTCGAGACTCGTTTCCCGCTCCACATCCTGACGGGGAGAGCAGCGCAGCGCTCTCCCTTGTCGTTTCCGGCCCCGGATCGACGCGGCCGGCACCCCTGGGCGGGGTGGCAGAGTGGTCATGCAGCGGCCTGCAAAGCCGTGTACGCCGGTTCGATTCCGACCCCCGCCTCCAATCCCCGCAGCGATCGCCGGCGCCTCGCCGGCCGGCCGACCGCGCCTCGCCAGCCGGCCTCCGTTTGGCTAGGATCGCGAAGCCGGTTCAGACTACAGTCGAATCTTCCCCCATCGGAGGTCGTGATGTCCCACTCGTCGATGTTGAAAGCCAGGCGGCAGCACCAGAAGACCAGGAAGCTCATCGCCGGCGCAGCCAAGGAGGCCAAGCGGCTGGCGAAGCTCGCACTGGCGGGGCCGGCCGTGAAGAAGGAGAAGGTGAAGAAGGAAAAGGTGAAGAAGGAGAAGGTCAAGACCGAGAAGGTGAAGAAGGTCAAGCCGACCAAGGAAGAGCTCGGCAGGCAGGAATCGAAGAAGAGCAGCGCACCTGCCGGGAAGAAGAAGGGCGCAGCCTGACCGCTCCCCGGGCGCCGTTCCGCGGCTCCGCACGGTAGTCCGGGAGCGGTCGAGCGCTGCCGGGGAGCGGGCGTCTCTCTCCCCGCCGGCGAATTCTGCGGGACGCCGATGCGCCCCGCCGGAAGTCAGGAAGCGCCGGGGCCGCCGGAGCCCGCAGGCTTGTCGAGGGCCTGGAAGCGCTCGATCGCCGCGCGCGCGTTGAACAGCATGCGCTCGCGTCCCAGGCGCCGGTCGAGCCCGGCGTTGCGCGCAACCTCGAGTACGCCGGGGTTGAGCCCCGCCAGCCAGACCACCGTGCCGCCCTCGGCCATGCGCTGCTCGCCCTCCACGAGCGCGGCAAGCGCCGAGTACTCGACATCGGGCACGCGGCTCATGTCCAGCGTCACCACGCGCGGCTTGTGCTCCGCCACCAGCGCGCGGATGCGGTCGGCCACGTACTGCGCGTTGACGAAGAACAGGCGCCCCTCCGGCCGCAGGATCAGCAGGCCTTCGAACGTCTCGTCGTCGGGGTGCTCCGCCGTCAGCGGGCGCAGCACATCGGCGCCGCGCTTGCGGCCGATGATCGACACCCGCGGGTGCGCGGTCTGGCTCGCGAGGCCGATCATCGACACGATGATCGCCACGACGATGCCTTTCAGCGTGCCGAACAGGAGGACGCCGACGCAGGCGATCAGCGCCCAGCGGAACTCCATCGTGCGCACGCTGCGGATGGCGCGGAACTCGCCGGGCTGGATCAATCCGACCGAATAGACGATGACCACCGCCGCCAGCGTCGCGTGCGGCATCAGGCCGAGCACGGGCGCGAGCAGAAGCATCGTCGCCAGCGCGGTACCCGCGGTCACCAGCGACGCCTTCTGCGATTGGCCGCCGACGGAGCGCACCACGGCTGTCTGCGACGTGCCGCCGCCGGCCGGCATGGCTCCGAAGAGTGCCCCGCCCAGATTGGAAGCACCGGTGGCGACCAGCTCGCGATTGGCGTTGATCGGCGGGTCCGCCGGACGGGCGAAGGCGCGCCCCGCCGCGATCGTCTCCGTGAAGCTCATCAGCGCCATGCCCAGCGCGCCCGGCGCCAGCTCCGCCACGAGCGCGAGATCAGGCAGCGTGAGAGCGGGGAATCCCTGCGGTATCAGGCCGACGGTCGACACGCCCATCGCCTTCAGCCCGAAGAGCCACGAGGCGGCGATGCCGCCGCCCACGGCGACCAGCGGCGCCGGGGAGTGCGGCCACAGCCTCTCCATGCCGATCAGGACCGAGAACGTGGCCACGGCCACGGCGAGCGTCAGCAACGAAGTGTCGGGAAGGTGTTGCGCGACGCTGACGACATCGCGGAAGAACCCGGACTTGTCGATGTGGATGCCGAGGAGCTTCGGGACCTGGTCCAGCACGATCACCAGCCCGATGCCCGCCTTGAAGCCGGTCAGCACCGGAGTCGAGATGAAGTTCGCCGCGAAGCCCAGGTTGAGCAGCCGCGCCGCGATCAACATCACGCCCACCAGCGCCGCCAGCGTGGCGGTCGCCGTGACGAGCTTCGCGGGATCGCCGTCCGGCACGGCCAGCCCGAGCTGCGTTCCGGCGAGGATCGCCAGCGTCGTCGTGGAGCTGACGCTGAGCACGCGCGACGAGCCGAGCAGCGCGTAGATCACCATCGGGACGAACGCCGTGTAGAGCCCCACCGCCACGGGCAGTCCCGCCACGGTCGCGTAGGCCATCGCCTTGGGGAGGACGACTGCTGCCGCCGTGAGGCCGGCGACGATGTCGAGGCGCAGTGCCGGCTTGCCGGCTTCGCCGGCGTTGGTTGCCGTCATGGGCGAAGTCATGGGGCGCTGCTCCTTGCGGGGGGCGACACTAGAACGAGGCGCCGATCGACCCGACGAAGACCTGGTCGTCCGATCCCGGATTGAACCAGTAGCCGCCGATCGTGAAGTTGCCGAAGGTCAGCTGGAGGAACGGACCACGCTGGATGTCGCGCTCGCCGCCGTAGGCTCGGGTACGCTGGCCCGCGAACCCGACGCGCAGCCACTCGACCGGCTGGAAGCCCAGCTCGCTCCACGCGTACAGGTAGCTGTCGGTGCGCTCCGCGTTGTCGCGCACGTACTCCGCCTCGACGTAGAAGTCGAACCTCTCCCAGGCCAGGCTTGCCTCGAAGCCGGGCACGAAAGCCTTGGTCGCGCCCCAGGCGCCGCCAAGCAGAGGCGTGAACTCCCACGTGAGCGTCTCCCCGCCCGAGAACTTCCACCCGACGAACGCCGAACGCGCGCCGATCGACTCGTAGTTGTATCGCGCCTCCAGGTGGAGGGGACCACGATCGGCTGCGGCGATGGCCGAGGTGTAATTCTCGCCTCCGCGCACCACGGTGGGATAAGCGGTGACGGTGAACTCCCACGCTGGGCTCTCCTTGGAAGCGTCCCCGGCCGCGCCCGGCGGGCCTTGGGCCAGCGCCGGTACGTTCGCCAGCGCCCAGGCCACCACGACCAGGCGCGGCAGCACGCTCATCCGCCGAGCGCGATGATCGCGCCCACCAGCAACGTGCCCAGACCGGCCATCATGAGTCCGGCCTTCCAGCCGCCGTATCCCGCGAACCGGCCGAGCGCAAAGCCCCCGAAGAAGAGCATCGCAAGCGCGACGGTGCGCGAAACCGCCTTGGCCGTCCCGATGTCCTGGAAGATCATGTACGGCAGCGCCACCGGAAACGTCGACCCGACCACGATCAGGAAGACGGCGAAGGCCGCGAGGAAGTCGCCCGCCCTCAGGGTGGGCCGCTCCGGCACGTCGCGCAGAGCGACGACCCGCCCGCGAATGGCCTCGATCTCGACATCGGAGACCAGGCGCGTCATCACCCGCCGCAGCGACGACTCGATGAGTCGGCGTCCCGCCTCCGGGCTGGCGGCCGCCTGAACTCCGCGGATGAGCGTGAGCGCCTTGCCCCGAGCGGTGATCGTGCGGACCAGGTACATGACCGCATCGGCGAGGCCCCACGCGAGGTTGCAGCCCAGCGCAGCGTGCAGCGCCGCGCGCACCTCGTCCCGACCGGACTCCGCCACCGCCACGGCGCCCACGAACGTGAGCGCCATGAACAGCCCGAACAGCATCTCGGACACCCGATCGACGACGTCGAGGACGGGCTCGCGCGCCTCTCCGGCCACAGACTGCTCGACGTTCATCGTGCGCCTGCGCGACGCCCGGATGCAGCGCGACGGGCGCGGCGAATCGTCCGGCGAGTCACGACCGCGTCTTCCCCGCTCAGTACCGCTCCGGGACGAACTTGAACGGATGGTCGGCCGCCTTGTACCGGCCGATCCTGCGGCTCGGGAGCTTGACCTTCTTCGTCTCGATGCCCTTGTGGGGGACGTGCTTCAGGATGTGCCTGATCACGTTCAGGCGGACCCGCTTCTTGTCCTCCGAGCGGGCGACGAACCACGGCGCCCAGGGGGTGTCCGTCGCGGCGAACATCTCGTCGCGCGCCCTCGTGTAGTCGTCCCAGCGATCGTAGGACTTGAGGTCCATCGGCGAGAGCTTCCACGTCTTGCGGCCGTCCTCGATGCGCGAGGCGAGCCGTCGCGTCTGTTCCTCCGGGCTCACTTCCAGCCAGTACTTGAGCAGGATGATCCCCGAGTCGACCATCGCCCTCTCGACCAGCGGCGCCGCCTTGAGGAACTTCCGCGCCGCCTCCTCGGAGCAGAAACCCATCACCCGCTCCACGCCCGCGCGGTTGTACCAGCTGCGGTCGAAGATCACGATCTCGCCGGCGGCCGGGAAGTGCGGCAAGTAACGCTGGACGTACATCTGGCTCTTCTCGCGCTCGGTCGGCGCCGGCAGGGCGATCACACGGAACACCCGCGGGCTCACACGCTCGGTGATGGCCTTGATCGTGCCGCCCTTGCCCGCGCCGTCGCGGCCCTCGAACACGATGCAGACCTTGAGCCCCTCCTTCTTCACCCACTCCTGCAGCTTCACCAGCTCCACGTGGAGCTTCCTGAGCTCGCGTTCGTACTGCTTTCCCGAGAGCTTGCCGCCGGCTGCTGCCGCGCCGTCCTCCGTCGCACCGGCCGTGCCGGCGGTCCCGTCCGCTGCCTTGCGTGCAGCGGCGCCCTTCCTGCGTTCGCTCTTCGTCGCGATGCTGTCTCCCGTGATTCCGAACGCCGCATTCACCACTCCGATGCCGGCGTACCAACGCGCACAACATAGCGTGCGCGGCCGCTATCTGCTGCGCGCCAAACCGCTCCGAGCTGTCGAGAAAAGCCAGTCGCGCGACGAAAACCCTGCGGCCCGTCACCTCCCGCGCACCCACGACCACGCCCGCGCCGCGAACGACTCGCGCGGCTTCGGCGAAACCTGCGACCGCTCAGCGATCGCGGCTTCCGGCAAGCGCACCGGTCCGGCGTAGAGAAGCGCGCTCTCGCCCGCGGCGGTCTCCGCACTCACCTCGACGAACACCTCCGGCCTGGCGACCGGGTGCGCGAACGACCAGCCCGACGTGCGCAGGCGCGCGTCGCGCAGCACCGCGGCGACGTCGTCGCGCGCGAGCCCCGTCGTGCACGCAAGCGGCGCGCCGCCGTCGAGGCGGACCGTCACCCTGTCGACGGGCCCGTCGTCGAGCGACGCCGCCCAGCCCAGCATCGTGAAGTTGCCTCCCGCGTCGCGGGCAAGGCGGTCGACGAAGCCCCACGCGCCCTTGCGAAAGGACCGCAGCGGCGCCAGGTCGCGCGCGGCGTCCTTCGCCACGACGTAGAGGTCCTGCTCGTTGGCCAACCCGCGCCGCAAGCGCACGTAATTCGGCCGCGCTTGCCCGAACGCCTCGCCGATCGCCCGCGCGACGAAGGCCTCGCCGACGTGCGTCGTGCCGTAGGCGCGGCTGTCGAGCTCCTCGATCTCGCTCGTCGGCACGTACTTGATCCCGCCCTCGCCCAGCAGCTCGTCAGGCGCCAGCAGGCACTCGTCGTGCACGCTGAAGCACACGACGCCCTGCGGCGGGAGCACGCTCGCCAGTTGCCGCAGCCACGCGAGGAACAGGCGCTCGGGCAGGTGCGAGAACAGCGAGGCCACCCACACGAAGTCGAACGTCCGGTCCGGACGGAACTCGCCCGGCTCGTAGGCCGAGTAGATGCCGTGCACGCCGAACTCGCGCACGACGAAGTCGACCGCTTCGCGCTGCACGTCGGAGGCCCAGATGCGCCCGCGCACCGCCGACTGCGTGAGGAAGCGCAGCGAGCGGCCGAAGCCGCAGGCGAAGTCGAGGATGTCGATCGCGCCGGCACGCTCGCCGAACGCGAGGCGCAGCAGCTGCTGCTGGGCCTCGTGCTGCTGCAGCGCGACGGCGAAGTACTGGCTGACCGAGTAGTTGACCTCGTTCCAGTACCGCAGCGAGTGCCGCAGCATCTGGTCGTCGGGGTGGATGCGCGTGGAGAGCGCCTCCGGCGACGCGTCGCCCGCCCGGTGGCGGTGGTGGCGCCACAGCGCCGCGCGGAACGCGTCGCTGCGGCAGAGTTCGCCGGCCTTTGCCAGCAGCGCGTCGTCGTTTTCGCCCAACGCCCGCATCCTGTGCGACCGCGGGAGAGCCCGCGACTGCGTGCATTCTACGCGCGAGGCGCACGGCCGTCGGCTGGCCGGGCCCGCGAAGTTGTCAAGCGAAGCGGCAGTGCGACCTCCCGGCAGACGGGCGACGGGAAGCGGACGCGGCCGCGCAACCCCGGTTCGTCAGGATCTCCGACGTTTGCCCGCACGCGCCGCGGTTGTGGTCTGCAGGCGTCGACCGGCGCCCGCGCGAGGAGTTGCACCGTCCCGTGCGAAAGTGTGTATCTTTGGCGCACTGATCGCGCTGCACGAAAGCCAGGCATGTCGGACGCCGCCTACGGCGAGGATACGGGGATGCGCATGGACGCCCTGCGACGGCAGTTCCAGCTGCCGCCGCTCGAGCCGCCCGCGGGGGTGACCGTGCGCTACCTGCGCGGCGCGACCGAGTACCGCGGGTCGCGCGAGTGCCTCGTCGCATCGGGTCGCGTGCAGCCGCAGTGGCTGCCGCTCGAGCGCCAGCCCGGCATGCGCACGCGCGCCACGCTGCGCGCGCGCGACGGCGGCCGCGACGTGTTCGCGCGCCGCCTCGACGACGGCCGCTACTGCGTGCTCGTTGTGCAGACGCCGAACGAGCGCGCTGCGCACGAGCGCATCGCCTTCGAGCTCTTCATGCGCCGGATCGTTCGCCGCCGCTGAAGGCGGCGCGCGTCGACCCTCCGCTCAGCCGGACGCGCGCGCCGCCGCGAGAGCCGCCTCGGCGTCCGCGACCAGCCGGTCGAGCGGCACGCGCGCTTCCGTCTGCGCGACGCCGATCGCGAGCCGAAGCGGCTCCTCGGCGCCTTTCACGACGATCGGCCGGCCGAGCAGCTCCTGCGCGTCGGGCATGGCGTCGGGCATTCCCGACTCGACGAGCAGGAACGCGTCCCCGCCCCAGCGCGCCGCGACCGCGCCTTCGCCGGCCACGCGCGCGATGCGCGATGCGATCACCTTGAGCATCGCGTCGCCGCGCCCGTTGCCGTGGATTGCGTTGAACGCCGCGAAGCCCACGACGTCGCCGACGACGACACGCACGCAGCGCCCGCGGCGCGTCTCGCCGTCGATCATCTGCTGCGCGCGCTCGCGGCCGGCGGCGCGGGTGAGGAGGCCGGTGAGCTCGTCGCGCTCGCCGCGCACGCGCGAGTCCCGCGCTTCGCGCTCGACGCGCTGCGCGAGCCCCTGCACGCCGCGCAGCACCTGCGCGGCCGTGTCGCTGCCCGGCACGTCGACGCGGCCCACCGCGCGCCCGAAGGCAAGGTCGTCCACCACCGCCTCCGCCGCGTCGAGCGGCGCCAGCAGCCCGTCGATCGCGCGCACGGCGAGCGCGAAGCCCAGCACCGCGAACAGCGCGACGAGCGCGACGAGCGTCAGCAGCCCGAGGCGGCCGGCGCCGAGCACGACGACGAGCACCAGCAGGAATGCGGGCACGAAGAAGCCTGCGGCGAGGACGGCGACGAACTTCGCCCGGTAGCTGCCCAGCGCCGGGAAGCTCGCGAGGAGCCGATAGAACCCGAGGCGATCGGCGGCACCCGCCGCGTCTTGCGCGGCGGAGGCCTCCTGCGGTTGCGGTGGCTTGCTCATCGTGTCGGCGGCTCGTAGAGGTGGCGGCATCCTACTCCAGGGCGCGCGTAGAATCGGGCCGGCCCGGGTGGCGGAACGGTAGACGCAGCGGACTTAAAATCCGCGGCCGCAAGGCGTGCGGGTTCGAGCCCCGCCCCGGGTACCCGCAAACCCGCCGCTACTCCGTCCGCGCTGCCTCCACGGTGCGGCGCTCGCGCGAGGACGCGAGCATCGCGTCGATCAGCGCCTGAACGCGCAGGCCGCTGCGCGCGCTCGCCTGCGGCTGCGTGCCCGCGTCCACCGCGTCGAGGAACTCGCCGATCAGGCGCTGGTGGGCGGCGTGCGAGAACGCCATCGGGTCGGCGCCGCCGCCGCCGGACTTCGAGCCTTCCACCGCGAACGTGCGCCCGTCCTGCCAGGCCATCGCCAGGCTCTCCGCTTCCACGACCGCCGTTCCCTTCGCCCCGGCGAGGTCGATGCGCTCCGGGTAGCCGGGATAGGCCACCGTGGTCGCGTCGATCACGCCGACGGCGCCGTTCGCGTACTCGACGGTCGCGCAGGCGATGTCCTCGGTGTCGATGGCACGCAGAGGGCTGGTGCGCGTCAGCGCCGTGACGCGCGCCACCGGGCCGACCAGGTCGAGCAGGAGGTCGAGCGTGTGGATCGCCTGGGTGAGCAGCACGCCGCCCGCGTCGCGCGCGAGCGTCCCGCGCCCGGGCTCGGCGAAGTACTCGCGCGAGCGCCACCAGCGCACCGACGCCGACACCGACAGGAGCTCGCCGAGCTCGCGCTCGCGCAGCCGCTTGCGCAGCGCGATCGAGGCCTCGCGGAAGCGGTGCTGGAACACGACGCCGAACGTGCGGCCCATGCCCTCGACGGCGTCGACCAGCGACTTCGCGTGCGCGTGGTCGACGTCGAGCGGCTTCTCGAGCAGCACGTGCTTGCCTGCCCGCGCGGCGGCCAGCGTCACCTCCGTGTGCGTGCGCGGCGGCGTCAGCACCAGCACCGCGTCGACTCGCGGGTTGCGCAGCAGCGCGTCGAGCGAGTCCGCCGCCGGCCACGACCACTTCGCGGCGAACTGCGCGCGGCGCTCGGTCGACGGCGAGTAGCCGGCCACGACCTCCGCCCGGGCCGCGAGCTCCTTCAGCGCCGCCGCGTGCGGCTTGACCGCGTTGCCCAATCCGACGATGCCCATTCCGATCGTTCGCATCCTGCAGCCTCTCCCTGTTGGCTCCCGCGAATGTCGCCGCTCGCGCGCGAGCCGTCAACCGTGCGCGCGGTCGCGGGCGCGCAGCGCCGCCTTGAGGCCCTCGCTCGCCACGAGCACCGACAGCGCGACGGCCAGGCAGACGCACCAGTCGCTCGCCGACAGCGGCGCCGTCCCGAAGCCGCGCTGCAGCGGCGGCAGGTAGATCACCGCCGCCTGCAGCGCCAGCGCGGCCGCGAGCGACGCCCACAGCCAGCCGCCGGGGAACGGCCGAGCGAACGCGCTCGTCTCGTCGGAACGCATGCACAGCGCGTCGACGAGCTGGTAGAGCACGAGCACGTTGAACGCCATCGTGCGCCCGTGGCGGACCTCGCCCTCGCCCTCGATCAGCCCGCCCGGCAGCGCGGCGTCGAGCAACGCGAGTGTGCCGACGGCCATGACGGACGCGGCCGCACCGATGCCGATCCACATGCGCCGCGTGATCACGCGCTCTCCCGGCGCGCGGGGCGGCGCGTCCATGAGGCGGCCGACGGGAGCGTCGACGCCGAGTGCGAGCGCAGGCAATCCGTCCGTGGAGAGGTTGATCCACAGGATCATCGCGGCAGTCAGCGGCAGCACGAGGGCCTCGCCGGGCGCGCTCGCCAGGCCCAGCATCCCCGCCAGCACGACGCCGCCGAACATCACCAGCACCTCGCCCAGGTTCGTCGCCAGCAGGTAGCGGAGGAACTTGCGCAGGTTCGCGTAGATCGCGCGGCCCTCCTCGATCGCCGCGACGATGGTCACGAAGTTGTCGTCGGCGAGCACCATGTCCGCGGCCTCCCGCGACACGTCGGTGCCGCTCACCCCCATCGCGATGCCGATGTCGGCGGCCTTGAGGGCGGGGGCGTCGTTGACCCCGTCGCCCGTCATCGCCACCACGTGCCCGGCCGCCTGCAGCGCGCGCACGATGGCGAGCTTCTGCTCCGGGGCGATGCGCGCGAACACGCTCGTGCGCGCCACGGCTTCCGCGAGGCGCGCGTCGTCGAGGACGGCAAGCTCGCTGCCGGTCAACGCTTGCTCGCCATGCGCCGCGATGCCGAGTTCGGCGGCGATCGCCGCGGCAGCGACCGGGTGGTCGCCGGTGACCATCAGCACGCGCACGCCGGCGCGATGCGCCGCGGCGACGGCGGCGCGCGCCTCCGGCCGCGGCGGGTCGGTCATGCCGACCGCGCCCAGCCAGACCAGGCCCTCCTCGTCCGCTTCCCGCGGCGGCTCGCGGCCCGGCAGCCGGCGGTACGCCACGCCGAGCATGCGCAGCGCCTCCGCGGCGAGCGCATCGACGTCGGCGCGGATCGCCGCGCGGCGCGCGTCGTCGAGCGCCGCCTCCGCGGTCCCGACGCGCTGCGCGATGCAGCGCGCCAGCAGCATGTCGGGCGCCCCCTTGACGAACAGCACGTGCGCACCCTCGAGCCCGGCGTCCGCCAGCGCGGTGCTCATCATCCGCCGCTCGGCCGAGAATGGCAGCTCGCCCACGCGCTCGAAGCGGCCCTGCAGGCGCTCCCTGCTCAGGCCTGCCTTCCGCGCCGCGACGACGAGCGCACCCTCCGTCGGGTCGCCCTGCACGCACCACTGGCCGTCCGACTCGCGCAGCTCCGCGTTGCTCGCAAGGGCTGCGGCGGCGAGCAGGCGGCGTGCCTCGACGTACTGCGCGCCGGCCCGCAGCGGCACGCCGCCCCCGCGCAATTCGCCGGACGGCGCGTAGCCCGTGCCGGTGACGTCCGTGCGCCCCGCGGCGGTGACGATCGCCCTCACCGTCATCTCGTTGCGGGTGAGCGTCCCCGTCTTGTCGCTGGCTATCACCGTCGCGGAGCCCAGCGTCTCGACGGCGGAGAGGCGCCGCACGATGGCGTTGCGCTTCGCCATGCGCTGCATGCCGAGCGAGAGCACGACGGTGGTCACGGCGGCCAGCCCCTCGGGCACCGCCGACACCGCGAGGGACACCGTGTAGAGCAGCACGCCGGCGAGGACCGCAGTGGTGATCGAGCCCTGCATCGCGAGGATCGTCGCGCCGACCAGGACCGCGATGGCGATCACCACGATGCCGAGGATCCGGCCGAGCGAGGCGAGCTGGCGCTGCAGCGGAGTCGCCTCCTGCCCGGTCGCCGCGAGCAACCCGGCGATGCGGCCGAACTCGGTCGCCGGCCCGGTGGACACGACGACGGCCAGTCCGCGGCCGGCGACCGCGACCGTGCCCGCATAGGTCATCGACGCGCGCTCGGCGAGAGGCGTCGCGGGCGCGACGGCCGCCGCGAACTTGCTCACGGCGACGCTCTCGCCGGTCAGCGCCGCCTCGTTCGCCCGCAGCGCGACGGCCTCGGCCACGCGCGCGTCCGCAGGGACCGTCATGCCCTCCTCGAGCACGACGAGGTCGCCGGGCACGAGCTCGGCGGCGTGGATCGTCGCGCGCTCGCCGTCGCGCACCACGCAGGCGGTCGCGGCGCTCATCTGCCGCAGGCTCGCCATCGCGCGCTCGGCGCGCGCCTCCTGCGCGTAGCCCAGCAGTCCGTTCAGCAAGACGATCGCCAGGATCGCCATCGCCTCGAACGGCGGCCCGGCGTGGCGCTCGAGCCACCAGACGCCGATGGACACCGCCGCTGCGGCGAGCAGCAGCAGGACCAGCGGGTTCGCGAACTGTGCCGCCAGCCGGCGCCACCACGGCAGCGGCGGCGCCTGCGGCAACTCGTTGCGGCCGAACGTCGCGAGACGCGCTGCAGCCTCGGGCTTCGTCAACCCGTTCCGCTCGTGAGTGGCGAGCGCTGCGACCACCTCCGCGACCGATCGGGCGTGGGTGTCGGGCAAGGCGTCGCGAACCGGCGGCATCGATGCGGCCGGCGCCGGGCGGGCCGGGCCGGGCCCCCATTAGACCGCCCGGGTCAGGCGCGCTCGATGACGTGCGTCAACGGGGCTTCCGGCGCCTGGCGGGCGCCCTCACCCCTGCCCTCTCCCGCAAGCGGGAGAGGGGGGGCGCGAGTTCGCTCTCCCGCAAGCGGGAGAGGGGGGCGCGAGTTCGCTCTCCCGCAAGCGGGAGAGGGGGGGCGCGAGTTCGCTCTCCCGCAAGCGGGAGAGGGGGGGGCGCGAGTTCGCTCTCCCGCGAGCGGGAGAGGAAGAATTCCAGCGTGGCTCAGCGCCGCCCGGGCAACGACGACTGCGCCATCTGCGCCATGTCCTGCATGACCTTCTGCATCGACGTGAACGCGCTGCCGCCGGATCCGACGAGGCCCTGCATCGCGTCGACGACGTTCTTCATCGGCCCGAGGTCCGGCATCATCTGCATGGCTGCCTTCGCGTGCTTGTATCCGGGCATTCCCTGCGCCTGGTCCTCGATCAGGTTGAACAGGCGCTTCTGGATCTCGACGATCAGCTCGAACATGTCCTGCCAGTAGGCGAGGCTCGCTTCCATCGCCTCGCGGCCGGTCTCCTGGCTCAGCGACACCAGCGACTGCGCGTCCTTCGCCGCCGCCGCGCCGCGCGCAGCCTTGCGGCCGAACTCGCGCGCCGACTCCTCGCCGGCGAACTGCAGCTTGCGCACCCGCGCGGTGCTGTCGATCGCCGCGTTGATGACGTCGAGCGCCATCTTCGCGTTCGCCTTGTAGAGCTCGATCGCCTGGTCGGGCGTCATCAGGTCGGCCATGCGGGCCATCTGCCCCTGGAGCTCGCGCGGCCCCGGCGCGGCGGCGCGCTTCGGCGCGCTCGCGGCCTTCTTCGCGGCCACCTTGCGTGGAGCGCGGCGCGACTTCGACTTGGGGGATGCGGCGGGCGCTGCGGGCTTGCGTGCGGCCATGGCGGGCTCCTCGGTGGGCGAACGGACTGCGTTCAGGATGGATTCGACGCCCGAACCGCGGGCATCGTCAAGACGGCGGCGCCGTCGACGCGCCCGTGGCGGACGTCGTCGAGCGCGGCGTTGGCTTCGGCGAGCGGGTAGGCGCGCGCGTGCACGGCGAGCGGCACACGCGCTGCCAGGGTGAGGAACGCGCGCGCGTCCTCGCGCGTGAGGTTGGCGACCGAGCGCACGCAGCGCTCTTCCCACAGCAGGCGGTAGGGAAACGCCGGGATGTCGCTCATGTGGATGCCGGCGCAGACGACCGCGCCGCCCGGCCGGACGGCTGCGAGCGCCGCGGGCACCAGGGCGCCGACCGGCGCGAACAGCAGCGCGGCGTCGAGCGGCTCCGGCGGCGCCTCCGTGCTGTCGCCTGCCCAGTGCGCGCCGAGGCGGCGCGCGAAGGCCTGGCTCGCCGCGTCGCCGGGCCGCGTGAGCGCGTGCACGCGCCTGCCCTCGTGGAGCGCGACCTGCGCGATCAGGTGCGCGGCGGCGCCGAAGCCGTACAGGCCGAGCACACGGGCGTCGCCCGCCATCGCGTAGGCGCGGTAGCCGATGAGGCCGGCGCAAAGGAGCGGCGCGGCGCGCAGGTCGTCATAGCGCTCAGGCAGCGGGAAGACGTAGCGCGCGTCGGCGACGGCGTACTCGGCGTAGCCGCCGTCGTGCGTGCAGCCGGTGAAGCGCGCGTTGGCGCACAGGTTCTCGAGCCCGCGACGGCAGGAGTCGCACTGCCCGCAGGTTCCGCCCAGCCAGGGAATGCCGACCCGCATGCCCGGCGCGAGGTCGCCCGCGCCTGCCCCGCACGCGACGATCCTGCCGACGACCTCGTGGCCGGGCACGACCGGCAACCGTGCCTGCGGCAGCTCGCCGTCGACGAGGTGCAGGTCGGTGCGGCACACCCCACAGGCGGCGACGGCCACGAGCACCTCGCCTGCCCGCGGCGCCGGACGCTCGCGCTCGCGCGCCGCCAGCGGCCTGCCGGCCGCCTCGCACACCATCGCGCGCATCGTCGCCACCGCGGCACCTCCAAGCCGGCGATGCTATCAGCGCCCCTGGCGCCGGACCTTGTTGCAGCGCAGGGACCGGTCGGTTCGTGGCCATGGAACAATCGCGCGCCCTGGCCTGTTGCCCGTCGGGGCGCCGGCCGGCGTCACGTCCCCTCCATGGAGAGCCCATGCGCCTTGCCGCTGCCTGCCTCGCCGCCCTCGCCCTTGCCACGCCACCCGCGCTTGCCCAGCAGGCGCCGGCGGCGGCACCGCCGCAGTTCGCGACCACGAAGGTCACCGACAACGTCTACGTCTTCCGGATGATGGGCCACCAGGCGATGTTCGTGGTGACGCCGGAGGGCGTGATCGCGACCGACCCGGTCGGGTTCGTCAACAAGAAGGGGGGCGAGATCTTCCTTGCCGAGATCCGCAAGATCACGCAGGCGCCGGTCAAGTACGTCGTCTACAGCCACCACCACTACGACCACATCGCCGGCGGCAAGCCGTTCAAGGACGCGGGCGCGACGTTCGTCGCTCACCGCAACGCGCAGAAGCAGCTCGCCGCTCTGAAGAACCCGGAGATCGTGCTGCCCGACCAGGTGGTCGACGAGCGCAGCACGATCGAGCTCGGCGGCACGCGGCTGGACCTCGTGTACGTGGGCCGCAACCACTCGGACAACACGCTGGTCATCCACCTGCCGAAGGAGAAGATCATCTTCACCGTCGACTGGATCCCGATCCAGGCGGTGCAGTTCCGCGACCTGCCGGACGGCTTCCTGCCCGACTGGTTCGAGGGATTCGACCGCGTGCTGGCGATGGACTGGGAGCGCATGATTCCCGGCCACCCCGGTCCGGGCGGGCGGCTCGGCACCAAGGACGACGTGCGCGCGGCCAAGCAATACATGACCGACGTGTCGGACGCGGCGAAGCAGCTCGCCGCCGAGGGCAAGTGCCTCAACGACGAGGCGATGAACGCGGTGAAGCTGCCCAAGTACGAAGGCTGGGGCGCCTACGCGATGTTCCTGCCGCGCAACGTCGAGCGCTTCTGCGAGTACTGGGGGCGCGGCTACTGACCCGCAAGGGTCGGATCCCAAGCCACTTGTGGCGTCGGGCTCCGACCCCGTTGGATGGCGACGGGATCCCGCCTCCGCTTACCCGCGGTGGCGCTGGCGCGCGAAGGCCGAACGCCCCAGGCGCTCCGCCTCGGGGTCGAGGATCTGGATGCGCTTGGCTGCGGAGTCGAGCGACTGGAGTGTCGGCGGCGCCTTGACGAACAGCCCGGAGAGCGCCGCCGTGGCGACTGCCGCGACGAGCGCGACGCCCAGCGCCACCCAGGTCCGGATGCGCACGCGCTGACCGGAAACCGGCGGAGGCGAAGGCCGCGGGGCGCTGGACAGATGGAACGGCGTGTAGGCGGACGGGCGCGTCTCCGCGCCGATGCGGCCGAACCCCGCGCTGTGCCCTGCCACCGTGCCCATCGCCTCGCTCCGCGGCGACAACTCGCCGTATTTCCTTATCCCACCAACGCGGCGCGCCGCGCAAGTGGACAAGACAGTAAACGCGGATCGGGCGATGGACGGTTGACAAGCGCGCCACAACCGCGCCCAACGCGCAGCTTCAGGCGGCGGCGAGCGCGGCGGCGAGCGTGGCCGGCGTGAGCGAGGTGGCCTGCGCAAAGCCGAGTACGACCCGCACCGACTCTGGCTCGATCGCGAACAGGCGGAAGTCCCCGAGGCCGAAGAGTCCGGTCATGTCCGGGAAGCGCCCGGAGTAGCACGCGCGCGCGGCAGCGTAGGCGGCATCGTCCACGTCGAGAGCCCTCGCCCGGCCCTGCAGCGCCACGCGGGCGAGCGCGTGCGGCGGCGCGCCGCCGCCTTCGCCCTCGACGACCAGCAGCGCGACGCGCGGGTCGGCGAGCATGTCGCGCGTGTGCGAGGCCAGCCCCGACACGAGCACGACGAACGCGAACGGCTCGGGCAGCACCGCGTAGGGCGTCATCGTCACGCTCGGCGCGCCGTCGTGCAGCGTCCCGAGCGAAGCGGTCATCGTGCGCGCGACCAGCGCGGCGGCGCGGGCGGCGGCGGCGTCCTTCACTTGGCGGCTCCCTGGCGCACCCGCGCGGTGGCCTTCTTCGCCGGCGGACGCCTGGCCGGGACCCGCTCCGCCGCCGCCGGTTCGCGCTGCGCCGGCAGCTCCTCGACGTACGCCGCCACGCTCGTCGCCTTGCTCTGCGCCATCCTGCCTCCGTCCGCCGGCGGCGCGTTACTGCAAGCCTTCGACCACGACGAGGTCGGTGCGCGCGGAGCGCTGGCGCATCTCGAGCAGCGGCCGGTAGCCCGGCGATTCCCACCACGCCTTCGCGCGCCCGTAGTCGGGAAACTCGATGATGACCATGCGCTTGACCGCGTACGACCCCTCGAGCGCCTCGGCGCGACCGCCGCGGGCGAGGAAGCGCCCGCCGAACGGATCGAGGCTCGCCTGCACGCCCTTGCGGTACTCGGCGAAGGTCTCCGGGTCGGTGATGTCGACGTTGGCGATGACGTAGGCGGACATGGCGGCTCGCGGGGGACGAAGCCGTGACTCTACCTCGCCTGCCGCCCGACGCGCGACCCTACCCCCTCGCGGCCGCGAATTCGCCCAGACGCCGCTGCAGCGCGAGGACGTCCGCCGCCGTCGCGAGGCGCGTCGCGTAGTAGTGCGATGCCCCGCGCTCGCCGGTCAGCAGCGGGAACTTCGCGCGGAAGCGGTCGGCGTAGCGCGCCCAGGCATCGTCGAAGCGGCCCTTCGACGCGTGCACGACGCCGAGATCGCAGGCGACGCCGAGTGCCAGCCCCGCCCGGTGAGCGCGATAGCTGAAGTCGAGGTCGTAGAGGTGGAAGCCGTCGAAGGTGGCGGCGTCGAAGCCGACGCGCGCGACCGCGTCGCGCCGGCAGGCCATCAGCACGCCGTCGATCGCCTCGATGCCGCCGACCGCGGCATGCGCGCCGGCAAAGCTCGAGAACGACGGCTGGTAGTCGCCTTCGCCGGGCAGGCGGTGCGTGACCCAGCCGTGCACGTGCGGATGGCCGGACCAGAACACCGCCGGGCCGGTGACGTGCGTCGTCCCGGCGACGCCGACGACGTCGAAGCGCGCGAGGTGGGCAACGAGGCGCGCCGCGGCGTCCGGCGCGAGCAGGTCGATGTCGTCGTGGCAGAACACGACCGCGTCGCCGGCCGTGCGCGCGAAGCCGCGCGCGTAGCCCTCGCACAGCGAGCGCGCGTCGTCGATGCGGATCAGTTCGTGGGCCACGCCCGCGAAGCACCGCGCGATCGTCGCTGCCACGGCCGCGTACTTCGCCGCGTCGATGCTGCAGACGACGAAGGAGAGGGACGGGGCGCCGGCGGGCAGCGGCACCAGCGCCGGCGGGCGGGCGGCGCCGCGGTCGGCCGCCGCGAGGTCGACGAGCGCCTGGTGCGCGTCGAAGTCGCGCGCATCGAGCGCGATGCGCTCGCGCAGCACGCGCGCGGCCGTCTCGACGTCGCCCGCCTCGCCCAGCCGGCGCGCGAGGACGACGGCCTTCGACTTCAGCGCCGGCGCGCCGCGCGCCGCGCGCCGCCAGGCGTCGAGCGCGCGCGCGGGATCGCCGGCCGCGCGCCACGCCTGGCCGGCGTTGAACGCGCAGGCCGCCGCCTGGCCGAACGCCTCGGCGCGCTCGTAGGCGAGCGCGGCCGCGCGCGGATCGCCGCGCGCGAGCGCGGCCGCGGCCTCCTGCAGCGCAGCGCGCGGGTCGGGGCTGCGCTCGCCGCTCACGGCGCGCCCACGCGCGCGAGGAAGCGCCCGCCGGGCGGTTCGAGGCGCGCCGGCTCGCCCTTGCCGTGCTCGGCGAAGGTCTCCCGGCCGGCGATCTCGACGTTGGCGGTGACGTGGGCGGACACGGCGGCACGCTGGGCTAGTGTCGCGTCCCGGAAGTTCCTTGCACAAGGACGAGCGAGAAATGACGCGCTGCATTGTTGCCGGTCTTGCGGGTATTCACGATACCCGCTGCGACCGGCGTCGCGCAGCGCGCCATTTTC
>Ga0224500_10000060_pt1 | contig 76524 bp, 66 predicted proteins | sample SF_Oct11_sed_USG_FD_168126 | JGI IMG/M metagenome (GOLD analysis project Ga0224500, IMG submission 168126) | Sediment microbial communities from San Francisco Bay, California, United States - SF_Oct11_sed_USGS_4_1 | ecosystem: Environmental > Aquatic > Marine > Sediment | place: USA: California...
AGCATTGTGACCGACCAGGATCGCTCGCGTGCAGCCGCTGTCGCGGATGGCTGCCCGCACGTCCCGAAAGATTCTCTGCAGCGCGTCCCGCTCGTCGATGGCCGGCCGCAAGGGATGGTTCGGGTCGATGCCATTTACCGCCAGTGACGCAGGATCGAGGTTGGCACCTTCGAAGGGTTTGACGTGATAGCGGTGCGTGTCGGTGCGGCGCAGCTTGCCGTCCGGGCCGGTCTCGACGATAACGGCCGCGATCTCGAGCAGCGCGTCCGTCTGCGCGTTGAAACCGCCGGTCTCGACGTCGACGACCACCGGCAGAAAACCGCGAAAGCGCCTCGCCATCGGGCAGGGCGCTCGAGCCACCGACCTGTTCGCCTGATCGGTCACTTGCCGTCAGGCTGGCGCCGTGCCTGCCCGGCTTCCGCGATGATATCCCGGTCGAGAACCAGGTGCGCGCTGAGCCTGACACCGAAGCCGGTGACTTCGGTGGCGATATGCGCCAGCCCGCCTTTGCGCATTGCTGCACTCAGGTCGATGTGTACCCAGGGCACATCCTTGTCGACGAATTCGTTCAGGAAGGTCGCCGCCAGGATGTGATCGCCACCACCGTTCGGGGTGCACTGCTTGATGTCCGCAACCTCGCTCTTCAGGTCCTCGAGGAATTCCTTGCCGAGAGGGAATGGCCAGACGCGTTCGCCGCATTCGCGGCCGCCCTTCTTCAGGAGCGGGTGCAGGTCGGGACGGTTTGTGAAGACCCCGCTCATCCTTGTTGTCACAGCGCTGACGCAGGCCCCGGTCAACGTGGCGTAATCGATGATCAGGCCCGGCTTTTCGCGACCGGCCAGGACCAGCGTGTCCGCCAGCGCCATGCGACCCTCGGCGTCGGTGTGTATCGCCTGTATCGTCTTGCCGTTCAGCGCCGTGACGACGTCCTGTGACTTGTAGGCCGTCGCGCTGGTCCGGTTCTCGGTGATCGCGAGCCAGCAATCGACTGCGACCGGAGCAGCCAGCCTCGTCAACGTCAGCAGCGTACCGACGGCAACGGCGCTGCCGCCCATGTCGATGTGCATGTCGAGCATGGACTGAAAGGGTTTCAGGTTAGTGCCGCCGGTGTCGAAGATAATGCCCTTACCGACCAGGCAGAGTGCAGGGGACGCCGACGATGCCTTGGGCCGGTAGCGCAATCGCACGATCGATGCGCTGTCGTCGGCATTGCCCTGTGCGACCGCGAGGAAAGCGCCGGCGCCCATTTTTGCGAGCTCGCCGACGCCGTATTTCCGGTATTGCCAGCCATACTGCTTCGCGAGATCACGCAGCAGCTTTGCGTATGCGGCGGCGTCCAGTTTGTTCGGCGGCAGAGCGGTCAGCCATCGGGCAAGATTGTTGCCCTCGGCTTCGGCGACGACGCGGTCCAGGTCCAGCCGCGCGTCGAGGCCGATTACCTTCAGAGACGCGATGACCGGCGGGGAGGCCTTCTCCTTGAACTCTGGCAGGCCGAAACCCGCGGCAAGGGCCGCCGCCACCGTGTCACGTACGATCGCTGCCTGGCGGTCGTCGTCAAAGCCGCAGACCCAGATGCCGACCGTGCCGGCCTTCTCGGTCAGCGTTGCCGCGATCATCTTGCGGGCAAAGCCGAGACGCTCGAACGCCTCCGCGTTCTTGTCGAGCGTGCCCACGTGCACCGCGGTGCGCCGCTTGTTGTTGACGCGACTGGAAATCGCAGGCACCCTGCCCGGCGCCCGCCGCTTGTAGAGCGTTTTCAGGCCTTGTCCCTCCGGCAACCGGGACCAGACGGACGGCGCCGGCTTGTCGGGCATTACGATCAGCAGCTGGTCGACGGCGGCGATGCTGCGGGCGTCCGGAGTGCCGACAACCTGGGTCAGTTTTATTTTGTTACTTATGAACTTATCTGCCAGCGGGCCTGACATCTCAGCATTAACCTTTATGCCCGGCTTGGGCCATAATACAGCGCTTGCGCAATGTGCGGCCGGACACCGTCGAATACGCCGTCCAGCGGGTGCGGTGATCCTAGCAGGACACCCTGCCTAATTCACGCCGCAAAAATTCCGTTCAACCGTCGAAAGCAGGATTGTGGATATTTTATGAGCAGTTTCAGCCGATTTGACGACCTGGACCCGACCGAGACCAGCGAGTGGCTGGAGTCCATCGATTCCGTGCTGAAAGTGCATGGCCCCGACCGGGCCCATTTCCTGTTGAACCGGATGATCGATTTCGCCCGGCGCTCCGGCGCCTACCTGCCGTATAGCCCGAACACCGCTTACCTGAACACGATTCCCGTCGGCATGCAGCCGGAATACCCGGGCGACCGCGCCGTCGAAAAGCGCATCGAGGCCTACCTCCGCTGGAATGCGATGGCGATGGTCGTGCAGGCCAACCGCAAGAGCACCGAGTACGGCGGCCACATTTCGAGTTACGCGTCGTCGGCGACTCTCTACGAGGTCGGCTTCAATCATTTCTGGCGGGCCGCGACGGACAAGCAGGGCGGCGACATGGTGTTCGTGCAGGGACACTCGGCGCCAGGCATCTATGCCAGGGCTTACCTGGAGGGACGCCTGACCGAGGAGCAATTGGGCCGCTTTCGCCAGGAGGTCGGAGGCGGCGGGCTGTCGTCGTATCCGCATCCCTGGCTGATGCCCGAGTTCTGGCAGTTCCCCACCGTCTCAATGGGTCTCGGGCCGATGATGGCGATCTACCAGGCTCGCTTCATGCGTTACCTCGAGCACCGCGAGATCGTGGCGCCGAGCGACAGGAAAATCTGGTGTTTCCTGGGCGACGGCGAGACGGACGAGCCGGAGTCGATGGGCGCGATTACGATGCCGGTCCGCGAGGGGCTCGACAACCTGATCTTCGTCATCAACTGCAACCTGCAACGGCTGGACGGCCCGGTTCGAGGCAACGGCAAGATCATCCAGGAACTCGAAGCGGCCTTCGGCGGCGCCGGCTGGAACGTCATCAAGGTCGTCTGGGGTTCGCGCTGGGACCCGCTGCTCGCGAAAGACCACACGGGCCGGCTGCGGCGCGTGATGGAGGAGTGCGTCGACGGCGAGTACCAGAACTTCAAGGCCAAGGGCGGAGCCTATGTTCGCGAGAATTTCTTCGGCCGCTACCCCGAGACCCTGGAAATGGTCGCGAACATGTCGGACGACGAGGTCTGGCGTTTGAACCGTGGCGGTCACGATGCGGTCAAGGTTTTTTCGGCATACCAGCAGGCGGTCAGTCACACTGGCCGGCCGACCGTCATCCTTGCAAAGACCGTCAAGGGTTACGGCATGGGCCAGGCAGGCGAAGGCCAGAACATCGCGCATCAGCAGAAGAAGCTGGACATAGACGCGGTGCGGCAGTTTCGCGACCGGTTCAATATCCCCGTCGCGGACAAGGATCTCGATCGCGTGCCGTTCTACATGCCGGACCGCGACAGCGCCGAACTCGAGTACCTGCACGAGCGGCGCAAGGCGCTCGGCGGCTATCTGCCGCAGCGCAGGCCCAAAGCGAAGCCGCTGGATGCACCCCCGCTCGATGCGTTCAAGAGCCAGCTCGAGGGTTCCGGCGACCGCGAGATCTCCACGACGATGGCGTTCATCCGGCTGCTGACGGCGCTGGTCCGGGACAAGAACATCGGCAAGCATGTCGTGCCTATCGTGCCTGACGAAGCGCGGACCTTCGGTATGGAAGGAATGTTCCGCCAGATCGGCATCTATTCCTCGGTCGGCCAGCTGTATACGCCCCAGGACGCCGACCAGCTCATGTACTACCGTGAAGACAAGAAGGGCCAGATCCTCGAAGAGGGCATCAACGAGGCAGGTGCGTTCTGCTCCTGGCTGGCCGCGGGCACGTCGTACAGCAACCATGCGACGCCGATGATCCCGTTCTACATTTACTATTCGATGTTCGGTTTCCAGCGTATCGGCGACTTCGTGTGGGCTGGCGGGGACCTGCAGGCACGCGGCTTCCTGCTCGGCGGCACGGCCGGGCGCACCACGCTGGCGGGCGAAGGGCTGCAGCACCAGGACGGCCATAGCCTCGTGCTGGCATCGACTTTCCCGAATTGCGTGGCTTATGACCCGACCTACGCGTATGAGCTCGCGGTCATCATCCGGGAGGGCCTGCGCAGGATGCTGCAGGAACAGGAAAACGTTTTCTATTACATCACCTGCATGAACGAGAATTACACGCACCCGGCGATGCCCGCGGGCGTCGAGGACGGCATCGTGCGGGGCATGTACCTGCTGCAAAAGGGCGGCCCGGGCAAGATCCGGCCCCAGCTGATGGGCTCCGGGACCATCCTGCGCGAGGTGATCGGTGCCGCCGAATTGCTGTTCAAGGATTTCGGCGTGCCGTCGGACGTCTGGTCGGTCACGAGCTTCAACGAGCTCCGCCGGGATGCGCTGGAGGTCGAGCGCTGGAACCAGCTGCATCCAGCGGACGAGCCGCGGAAGTGTTACGTGGAGACCGCATTCGCCAAGCGCAAGGGCCCGTTCGTCGCGGCGACCGACTACATGAAGATCGTCCCGGACCAGATCCAGCGCTGGGTGCCCGGCCGATTCGTCTCGCTGGGCACCGATGGCTTCGGCCGCAGCGATGCACGTGCCGCGTTGCGCGACCATTTCGAGGTGGATCGACGCCATATAGTCGTCGCGACGCTGAACGCGCTGGCGGATGAAGGCGCGCTCGATCGCACGACGGTCGGGCAGGCGATCAAGAAGTATGGCATCGATCCGGCCAAGCCAGATCCTGTGAAGCTGTAAGCTAGCGGCGACGGAGCAGACAGGTGGCGGAGCAAATCGAAATAAGGGTGCCGGACCTCGGTGACTTCGAAGATGTCGAGGTCATCGAGATACTCGTCACGGCCGGGGACGTGGTCAAGCCCGAGGACGGACTGATCACGCTCGAGACCGACAAGGCATCCATGGACGTGCCGTCACCGTCGGCCGGGCGCATCGTCTCGCTCGGCGTCAAGGTCGGCGACCGCGTTTCCGCCGGAGATGTCATCGGCTCCCTGGAAGTCGACGTGGCCGCCGTCGCCGCGGACAGAGCCGCGCCGCCCGTGCCGGCCGCGGAGTCACCGTCGGGGCCGGCGACCGCCCGGTCCGCCAGGAAGACGGTCGCAGTGCCGGACATCGGCGATTTCAGCGATGTCGACGTCATTGACGTACACGTATCGGCAGGCGACAGGATCTCGCTGGACGACCCGATCGTGACGATCGAGACGGACAAGGCGGCGATGGAAGTGCCGAGCACGGTGCAGGGAACCGTCGTCGAGCTGCTGGTCAGGGCTGGCGACAAGGTATCGGAAGGCTCGCCGCTCATCGTCGTCGATGCCGTCGCCGGTGCAGCGCCCGCGGCCAGGACCGGCGCCGCGCCGCCGCCGTCAAAACCTGCCGCGGCAGCCGCAGCACCCGCGCCGGCGCCCGTGCGGCAGACACCGCCGTCTGCGCCGCGCAAGACTGCAGCCCTGCCGCCGATCAACGAGGCCGGCTTCTCCCGCGCTCACGCGAGTCCGTCGGTGCGCAGGCTGGCTCGCGAACTCGGCGTCGACCTTGCGCAGGTCAACGGCTCTGGACCGAAGAACCGGATCCTGCACGACGACGTCAAGGCGTTCGTGAAGGCGATCCTGTCGGGCGGCGGTCCGCAGGCGGCCCCGGCCTTGCCGCAGGTGCCTGCGGTCGACTTCGAGAAGTTCGGCGCGGTCGAGAGCGTTCCGCTGACCCGCATCCAGAAGATATCCGGCCCGCGCCTGCAGGCGAGCTGGATAAATCTCCCGCACGTTACCCAGCATGACCTTGCGGACATCACGGAACTCGAAGCAGAGCGGCAGAAACTAAAAGCCAAATCGGCCGACAAGGGCGTCAAGCTGACGCCGCTTGCCTTCATCCTGAAAGCCTGCGTCGCTGCACTGAAGGAGCACCCGAAGGTTAACGCCTCTCTGTCGAATGATGGACAGTCGCTAGTCTACAAGAAGTATGTGCATCTCGGTTTCGCGGCGGACACGCCACAGGGTCTCGTCGTGCCTGTGATTCGCGATGCCGACAAGAAAGACGTCTTCGAACTCGCGCGTGAATTGGCCGACCTGTCATCGGCGGCGCGCGACGGCAAACTGAAAGTCGACCAGATGCAGGGCGCAAGCTTTACCGTGTCGAGCCTGGGAGGCATTGGCGGGACCGCGTTCACGCCGATCGTCAACGCTCCGGAAGTGGGCATCCTCGGCGTATCGCGTTCGTCGATGCAGCCTGTCTGGAACGGCTCTGCGTTCGAACCGCGCCTGATGCTGCCGCTGTCGTTCTCCTACGATCACCGCGTCATCGACGGAGCGTATGCGGTCCGCTTCACCACGTTCCTGAGCCAGGCTCTCGCCGACGTGGGCGCGCTGCTGGCGGACGCCGGGAATTAGCCGTGGCCGGGACGATCGAACTGCGAGTGCCCGAACTCGGCGATTTCGAGCAGGTGGAAGTCATCGAGGTGCTGGTCAAACCAGGCGACCAGGTCGCCGTCGATGACCCGCTGATTACGCTGGAAACGGACAAAGCATCGATGGACGTGCCGGCCACCTGCAACGGCACGGTCGTGGAGGTGCACTTGTCGGTCGGTGCGCGCGTGTCGGCAGGCGATCTCGTACTGACTCTCGACCCGGCGGCCGCAGAGGGGGAGACGGACGGGGACGACGAATTCGGCACCACGATCGTCATGGCGCCCGAGGAGCAGGCGGCCGTGGTCGCGGCGGCCGCAAAGTCGGCTGCGGAATCTCGTGCCCCGGCCGGCGACGCAACTCACACAACGGATCTGGTCGTCATCGGCGCCGGGCCCGGCGGTTATACCGCGGCGTTTCGGGCCGCGGACCTCGGCTTGAAGGTGATGCTGGTGGAACGCTGGCCGGTACTGGGCGGCGTGTGCCTGAATGTCGGCTGCATACCGTCGAAGGCGCTGCTGCATGCCGCCAGGGTCATCGAAGATGCAGCGGCGATGGCGGAGCACGGCGTCAGCTTCGGGGAACCGACGATCGACGCGACAAAGCTCCGCGATTGGAAGAACAAGGTCGTCGGGCGTCTGACCGGCGGACTGGCGCAGCTTGCGAAGCAGCGCAAGGTCACCGTCGTGCAAGGTGTCGCGAAGTTCGAATCGGCAAACCGACTGGTGCTGGACGGTGGTGACACGATCGACTTCGCGAAGTGCATCATCGCGGCAGGTTCCGAGAGCATGCGTCTGCCGGGAATTCCCGAGGACCCGCGTATCGTCGATTCGACGGGAGCGCTGGAGCTGGAGTCCCTGCCCGAGCGAATGCTGGTCGTCGGTGGCGGCATCATCGGGCTCGAGATGGCCTGCGTTTACAGCGCCCTGGGCACTCGCGTCAGCGTCGTCGAGCTGACAGATCAGCTGATGCCGGGCACGGACCCGGACCTCGTGCGGCCATTCCAGAAGGTCATCGCCGCGAAATACGAGGCCATAATGCTCGGCACGAGGGTCGCCGAGATGCAGGCGACGAAGCAAGGAATCGAGGTGTTGTTCGAAGGCAAGCAGGCGCCGGAGCCACAGCTGTACGATCGTGTGCTCGTGGCCGTGGGCCGCCGCGCTAACGGCGACAGGCTCGATGTCGAGAAGGCCGGAGTCCGCGTGGACCAGCGCGGCATCATCGCGGTCAACAAGCAGATGCAGACCAACGTGCCGCACATATTTGCGATCGGGGACCTGGCCGGTGGGCCTATGCTCGCCCACAAGGCTACGCACGAGGCCAAGGTCGCGGCCGAGGTGGCGGCCGGAGAGAAGAGCGCCTTCGACGCGCGGACGATTCCCTCGGTTGCCTACACGGACCCGGAGGTCGCCTGGGTCGGGCTGACGGAAACCGAGGCGAAGCGGCAGGGCATCGGCTACGAGAAGGCCCAGTTTCCGTGGGCCGCCAGCGGCCGGGCGCTGTCACTGGGGCGGGACGAGGGCTTCACAAAACTGCTGTTCGACAAGGACAGCGGCCGCGTACTCGGAGGCGGGATCGTCGGTCCCTCGGCGGGCGATCTCATTGCTGAGATCGGGCTGGCTGTCGAGATGGGCGCAGATGCCGCGGATATCAGCCTGACGGTCCATCCGCATCCGACGCTTTCCGAAACTGTCGCGTTTGCCGCGGAGGCGTTCGAGGGCACGCTGACCGATCTCTACATACCGAAGAAGCGCAAGCGGCATTGAGGGACGGGCCACCCGAATCGGCAGGCCGGGCAGCGCTGCTCAAGTTTCTAATCCCGTCCCTGATCGGTGGTTTCACTTTCCTGGTACCCGTACGAGACGAGGGCGTCATCACCATTCCGATGGCGATAGCGTCGAACTCCCTGGGCGAATTGCTGAAGGATTACCTCCCCGCGATCGTACTGGCGATCGTAACGATGTCGGCCGCGCTATCGTTGTGGTTCTCGACTCGCCGTGCCGCCGAGGCGGCTGGAGGCGGCCGCCTGCGGCAGATATTCACCGTGAACCGCGCCTGGCTGACCGTCCGGGTGGCCGGTTTCGCGGTTGCGTCGATGATATTTTTCCAGGTCGGGCCGGAGGCCGTGTGGTCGGACGCAACCGGCAGGGTCGTGATGTACGACCTCGCAACCGTGCTCGTGACGATTTTCGTCGTAGCGTCGTTCCTGATGCCCTTGCTGACCGACTACGGCCTGATGGAGCTGGCGGGTACCTTGCTAAGCCGCGCATTTCGGGTTGCGTTCCGACTGCCCGGCCGATCCTGCATCGACGCGCTGGCGTCGTGGATGGCAGCGGCGCCCGTCGGCGTGCTGCTGACTTCGCAACAGTTCGAGCGTGGCAATTACTCGGGTCGTGAGGCCGCGGTCATCGCGACTAACTTCTCGGTCGTATCGGTACCTTTTTGCGTGATAGTCGCCGAGTTCGTCGGGCTGGCGCACCTGTTCGTGCAGTATTACCTGACGGTCGTGATCGCCGGCCTGGTCGCTGCAGTCATTACGCCGCGCATCCCGCCCTTGTCGCGGATACCCGATACCTATTCGGAAGCGGGCAAGCAGCTCGAGGAAGACCTTTATCCGCCACAGGGGCTCTTGCGGGCCGGTGTCGATGCGGCGCTCAGGAAAAGCGCCGGGGCGCCCGGCTTCAGAAACCTTTTGAGCACGGCAGTGCACAATCTTTTCGATATCTGGTTCGGGCTGATGCCGGCGCTGATCGCGATCGGCACGCTGGGCCTCGTGGTCGCCGAGTACACGCCGATCTTCCGGTGGCTGTCCTACCCGTTCATCCCCTTGCTGCAGCTGATGCAACTGCCGGAGGCCGCGGCGGCCGCGCCGGCGCTGCTGGTCGGCTTCGCCGACATGTTCCTGCCCGCGGTGCTGGCCAAGAACCTCGCCAGCGAGCTGACGCGCTTCGTGGTCATCACCGTGTCGATTACGCAGCTGATCTACATGACGGAGGTTGGCGTGCTGATCCTGAAAACCAGAATCCCGCTGAGCTTCCTGAACCTGGTACAGGTATTCCTGATTCGAACGCTGATCACGCTGCCGATCGCGGCGGCATTCGGGCACCTGTTCGTCGGCGGAGCGTAATCGCTTGCCGGCTTCCCGCGATCAGCCGAAGTTCGAATAGATCCGCTGGAATTCCGTGACCATGCGCTCGGTTTCCTCGGGCTCGGGGTTCCGCGTGTAGTCGCCCAGCTTGAAGGTGCCGCCGAGCAGCACCACGTCGGTGCGCGGAAACATGTAAAGCATGCCCTTGCCGCCGCCGAAGGACATGAAGTCGACTGCCGGGTCGGGCGGCAGGAATACGAGCTGGCCCTTCGCGGGCGTCAGCTCCTCATCGCCGAAGAGTTCGGCCGCGCCCAGCCCGGTGCAGTTCAAAACGACCGGTTCCGCCAGCGCCAGCACCTCGTCCAGTTTTCCAAAACTCCGGATGACGTACTTGCCTCCCGCAATGTGGAAATCCTGCGTCAGGCGTCGCAGCAGGATCGCCGGCTCGACGCGCATCGTCACAAGGCGCTGCACGTAGCGTGTCGGGAATGGATGCTCGCCGGGACCTAGGTAGGAATAGTACGGGAACAGGTCCGCCAGCAGCTCCTCTTCCTGGTCCGGAGCGAACGGCTCGTCGCTCATACTGTATACCTCCATCCACGTCACCCCGTAGTCGGGGCCGGTGAGGTTGGTATAGGCATGATGCGCGACGCGCGAGGCCCATTCGAATTGCGACATGAACGCCGGCGAGACGACGGAACGGTCGAACACGCTGAACGGCGACCACTCCCCGGCGGCGACGTTGGATGTCGTGTGTCGCGCGATGTCCCGCGTGTAGATCGTCACCTGCCAGCCGGCATCCTGCAGCAGCCTGGCGCTCGTGAGCCCCATGACGCCGCTGCCGAGTACGGCGGCCTGGCCTGGAGGCTTGCCGGCAAGCTCGCGAACGGCCAGCGCCGAGGATCCCCAGGACAGGCTTATGCCGCCGCCACCGTGCCCGTAGTTGTGCACGATGTGCTTGCCGTCGAGGTGCTCGCTCTTCACGACGAAACCGGACGGACGATAGGGCCGGTGGCCTACCACCGACCTGATCACGTGGTTCATTGAAATGCGGGGCGCGGCGAAGGGCTGCCGGGAATAGGGCCTGGAATAAGCCGGTCCGCGAGTCGTCATCGGCGCGCAGGCCGAAACCGTAGCGACAAGTGCTCCGGCACCAAGAGTCCTGAGCAGCTCGCGCCGCCTGCCGTCTACTGCAAGCATGGCATTCCCCCGTTGGTATTATTCGGGTGCAGCCTAAGGGGCCGGCACCCGAAACACAACGGCCGGCAGGTCCGCAAGTTTCGCTTGGCGGCTTCCGTTCCATCGTCAGCGCGCGAGACGACGGGCGACCAGGTGGTCGAGGCCCAGCTTGCCGCTACCGGTGAAGAACAGGGCGAGGAGCATCACGAAGTACGTAATCGCCCACTCGATGCCGTTGTTCGAAACCACGAAGTTGCCGGTCTCGGTCAGCCAGTCGTAGTTGCCGTGCTCGCGCAGTATGCTCTTGGCACGGTCGAGGCGCTGCATCGCAGCTTCGACATCCGCACCCGCCCATGGGCTCATCGGGTCCGCCACCGCCTGCCAGCCGTTGGCCCAGTGCACTTTGAATGCGGCGACCAGCATGGTGATCATCAGCGGAACGGCAAACCAGCGGACGCCGAGGCCGACCAGCAGCGCGACGGCTCCGAGCACCTCGGCGCCGACCGCGAGCCACGCCATCAGCGCGGGGAAGGGCAGGCCCAGTCCCCAGTCCGGATTGCCGAACCACGCGATCACGTTGTCCATGCCGTCGAGCTTGTTGGTGCCGGCGACCCAGAACACGGGTACCAGGTAGAGGCGCAGGGCCAGCGGCCCGAGAAAGTCCACCGCGCGGCTTCGGTCCAGCAGGGACTGGGCGCGGAAAAGGATCTCCGTCATTCGATCGTCTCCGTTCTTGAAAGCGGCGTGCCGGGCCGGCACGCGCGTCGCTGCTCAGGAAGACCGGGCGACGCCGACGATTATTTCAGCAGCACGCAGGTCCTGCATGGCCGCGAGGGCGTGCGCGATCAGGGCGGTCGGGTCGGCGTAGCCGATCTCATCCGCGAGCGAGACGATGAGCTGCTCGCCCGTCTGCGAGTCATTTTCGCCGATGCGCTCGAGCAGGCGGGCCGTCACGGGGTTCAGCTCGGTGAAACCGAGGTCGTCGTCGCTCTTCCGGTACACGACGAGGAATGTAGGCGTTTCCGGCGCATCGGCAGGCAGGAAGTCCTCCGCGATGCGGTGGACCGGGTAGCGGTAGCTGCAGAGCCACGCGAGTCGGGACATGACGGGGATACCGGCCAGCAGGTCGCCGTCCGGGTCGACGTCGAGTTCTTCGTTTGATTCTTGCGAGACCGACAGGGCCAGTTCGGCCCACTCGTAGTGAGCCAGTTCGGCCAGGAACGGAAAGTCCTCGTCCGAGGCATCGTATTCGTATTGCAGAAAATCGACGAATTCGGCCGGGATCTCGAGGAAGTAGGGCGTCTCCGACCGGTGAGCCGCCATGAAGCGCCGGATCAGCCGGCGCCAGCTGTCGCGGCCGTGTATTTTCTTCAGGACCGGAAAGGTGCTGCCGAGCAGGCTCAGCAGGTTGTTGTAAAAGAGCTCGCGGTAGATGGCCATGCGCCGGTCTTCGATGCCGGCGGGCGGCGGGTTGGCGTCCGGGTCGCGGATATGCGCCGCGAACTCGTACTGTCGGCGCTGGAAAGCCGGTCGCTCAGCCACCGGCTGCTTCCCCGACCCGGCCGTCCGCCGGTGCAGACGCCTGCAAATCGCGGACCCGGCGGACCTCGCCCAGGAGCTCGTCGAGCGGCGGGAAATTGAAATCCCGCTCGAGCAGCGTGGGAACGGGTCCGAAGTGCCGGTAGGCGGCGCCGAGCAGGTCCCATACCGCGTCGCTGATGGCGGAGCCATGCGTGTCGATGCGCAGGTCCTCGGCCTCGACGTAGTGACCGGCGACGTGGAAATAACGGATGCGCTCGGACGGCATGGCCAGCATGAAGTCCAGCGGATCGTAACGGTGGTTGATGCCGTTGACCACGATGTTGTTGATGTCGAGCAGCAGGTCGCAGTCGGCCTCCTCGAGCACGGCCTGTGTGAATTCTGTCTCGCTCATCGAGGTATCGGCCGGCGCGTAATAGGAGACGTTTTCCACGGCGATTCTCTGCTCCAGGATTTCCTGTGCCCGGCGGATCCGTCCGGCGACCCAGTGGACGGCTTCCTCGGTGAACGGGATCGGCATCAGGTCGTAGAGCTGCCCGTCGTCGCCGCAGTAACTCAGGTGCTCGGAGTAGAACCGTATGCCGTGCTCGCGCATGAACGACTTGATGTCCCGCAGCAGCGCCTCGTTCAGCGGAGCGGGTCCGCCGATCGACAGCGACAGGCCGTGGATCAGGAACGGGTAACGCTCGGTGAAGAAGCGGAACTTCCTGCCGAGCTTGCCGCCTACCCGAATCCAGTTCTCGGGCGCGACCTCCATGAAGTCGACCTCGGCCGGGGGAGCGGCCATGAGGCGGTCGATCAGTCCACGGCGCAGGCCCAGGCCGGCGCCGGCGACAGGGTAGCGTGCAGCGGTATCTGGCATGGGGCCGGCGGTGCTCCGTTACGGTACTGGGCTCAATTAGACCACGCCGGGAGCCGGATTATTACCGGCCCCGGCCCGCCAGCTTCTGCAGGCGGTCGAGGTACAGGCGCTCGTCGGGCATGGCATTGCGGGCCTGGGCCTCCCACAGGGCTTCGGCCAGGACCTCGGCCACCCGGTGCTCGGTCTCGTGCGGATCGCCGATCCGCGCGAGCAGCGTCGCGTGTAACGCGCGGATGCCCACCGGGCGGTCGGTGCTCACCTGCTCTCGAACTGCCAGGTGTAAGCCCATGTGAAGAAAAGGGTTTGTCCTGCCTTCGTCGGGCGAGAATTCGGCGGCCTCGTCGCCCGCTTCGATGAACGAGTGGTACTCCGGGTGCTGTTCGACGACGGCGGCGATCTGTGCCTCGAGCGGGCCGAGGAGTTCGCGGCGACGGTGCCTGAGCCAGGCATCCCGGTACATGCGCCGCAACTCGGCGCGGTCCTGGCCGAAGATCATTTCGCCGCCGGCGTCTTGTCGCGAAACTCGCACAGGTCGGCGATGACGCAGTCCGGGCAGGCCGGTTTCCGGGCCTTGCAGACATAGCGGCCGTGCAGGATCAGCCAGTGGTGCGCGTCCTTTCGGAATTCCTCCGGCGTCAGCCGCGTCAGTCGCTTCTCGACTTCGAGCGGGGTCTTTCCCTGCGCGAGCCCCGTGCGGTTGGCGACCCGGAAGATGTGCGTGTCGACGGCGATCGTCGGCTCGCCGAAAGCCGTATTCAGGATCACGTTGGCGGTCTTGCGGCCCACGCCCGGCAGCGCCTCGAGAGCCTCCCGGGTCCGCGGGACTTTGCCGTCGTGGTCGTCCACCAGGATGCGGCAGGTCTTCATGATGTTCGCCGCCTTGTTGTTGTAGAGCCCTATGGTCCGGATGTAGCGCTTCAGCCCGGCGAGGCCCAGGTCGAGTATGGCCTGCGGCGTATTGGCTGCGGGGAACAATTTCGCGGTGGCCTTGTTGACGCCTGTGTCGGTTGCCTGCGCCGACAGGACAACGGCGACCAGCAATTCGAACGGCGTCGAGTAATCGAGTTCGGTCGTCGGATGCGGATTCTGGCGGCGCAGGCGCGCATAGATCTCGGCACGTTTCGCGGCGTTCACGCGCCGTCCTCACGGGAACGGGGCCGCTCGCTGTGGCGCAGATCGGCCTGGTCCGACCGCCGGCGCCTGAGGTCGAGGTAATTCTTCGCGGCGACGGCCAGCGCGAGGCTCAGGAAGGCCCCGGGAGGCAGGATGGCGAGCAGGAATCCGCCGTCCGCCAGCACGATGCCCGGCATCGGCTCGCCGCCGAGCAGCATGTCGAGCCGGGCAAACAGCGTTCCCTGGCCGACGAATTCGCGGAACAGGCCGACCGCGCAAAGCAGGGCGGCGAAGCCGGCACCCATCGCGACGCCATCGGCCAGGCTTGCGGCAACGGGGTTTCGCGACGCGAACACCTCGGCGCGGGCGACGATCGTACAGTTCGTGACGATCAGTGGAATGAAGATGCCGAGCGACCGGTCGAGATCGGGAAACCAGGCCTTGAACAGCAGCTCGATACAGGTGACGAGGCTCGCGATGATCAACACGTACATCGGGATCCGTATCTCCCTGCGAATCCAGCGGCGGGTCGCCGAGATCAGCGTATTCGACAGCGCCATCACCGCGAGCGTCGCGATCCCGAGGCCGAGGCCGTTGACGAAACTCGTCGTAACCGCGAGCAGCGGGCACAGACCCAGCAGCTGGACCAGCCCGGGATTGTCGTCCCACAGGCCGGTGCGCAGCGTCTGCAGGATGCCGTTGTCAGCGCTCATTATCGTTCGTCGTTCCGGTTACGGGCGGGGCGAACACCGCTTCGCGGTGGACCTCGAAGTATACCAAGGTCGCCTTGATCGCCTTGACCACGGCACGCGGCGTGATCGACGCGCCGGTCAGCTGGTCGAACTGCCCGCCATCGCGGCGAATCGCCCATTCGTCCCGCGGCGGAGATTCGAGGGAGGCGCCGTCGAACTGGTCGATCCAGTCGGACCTGGTCGAATCGATCGCGTCGCCGAGGCCCGGCGTCTCGCGGTGCTGGAGCACTCGAACGCGGGTCAGGTGGCCGCGGAAGTCGATTCCGATCAGGAGTCTGATCGGCCCGGAGTAACCATCCATGGCCGTGACGACGAACAGTGCCGCGACCGGCCCGTCGTCCGAGAACACGCGGTATACCGTTACCGGCTCCCTGCCGGGCAGCGCGTGCGGTGTATCGATGACGATCGTGGATTCCGACAGCTTGCCGGTATAGGGGATCCCGGCGATGACCGGCTGCAGGCTGCGTTCGAGATACTTCTGCTCGTTCGCGGCGATCAGCGGTGCGGCATACCGATTCGTGTAGGCGACCAGAGCCGTGCATACTGCGGCGAGTACGGCGAGGATCAGTCCACTGGCCCATATCGGGCGGCTCGTGGCCGGGTCGTGGTAATCCTTCATCGGGTCTCCCTGCGCTTGCGGGGATGCCCGACGATGGGCGGCTTCGTCAGGTAGTCGATGGCCGGGACGGCCATGTTCATCAGCAGCACGGCGAATGCCACGCCGTCGGCGTAGCTGCCCCAGCGCCGGATTGCATAAATCAGGAAGCCGATGCCCAGGCCGTAAATCAGGCGACCCCGGTTGCTGGTCGCAGCCGAAACCGGGTCCGTGGCGATGAAAAACGCGCACAGGATCGTGCCGCCGCTGAACAGGTGGAAGCCCGGGCTCGCATGCGTTGCCGAGTCGAAGAAATACATGACGCCGGCCGGGATCAGCAGGCCCGCGAGCACGCCGAAAGGAATCTGCCAGCGGACGATCTTGCGCAGCACCAGCCAGGCACCGCCTATCGCGGTGAAATTGCCGATCCACTCCCAGCCGCGCCCTCCGAAGTCGCCGAGCAGGGGATAGGACCGGAGTTCGTCGAAGGTCCGCAGGTTGCGGAGGCCTGACTGGATCGCATCGAGCGGCGTCGCCCGGCTGATCGCGTCAAATGCCAGGTAGTCGGGCAATGCGCCGGTCAGCGTGTACCGCGCCGTTTCGTAGAAAGTCAGGTAATGGTAGTCGATGTCGCCCATTCGCGGCGCGGTCCACAGGTTCATGTGCAGCGGAAAGGCAATCAGCACGACGACATAGCCGGCCATGGCCGGGTTGAAGATGTTGAAGCCCAGGCCGCCGTACAGGTGCTTGGCGACGACGATGGCGAATAAGGCCGCGGTAGCGGTGACCCACCACGGCGTCAGTGCCGGCAACGCGAATGCGAGCAGCGCGGCCGTGACCATCGCGCTGTAGTCCGACAGGGCCGCCTCGACGGACCGGCCCCGCAGACTCTGCATCGCGGCCTCGCCGGCGGCACAGAATGCGGCCGCGATGAGCAGGTTCAGGATGAAGCCCGGACCGAAATACCAGACGTAGGCGAGCCCCGCCGGTATCAGTGCGTACAGGACCTCCCGCATCATGTCGGGCACGCTGCCCGAGGGCGTGACGAAGGGCGCGTCGCGTCGCTCGAATTCCATGGCTAGCTGTCCTCGTCCTTGTCACTTTCGCCCCTGTGGCGCGCCCGGTCGAGAATTTCGGCGATCGCATCCGGACCTGCATTGCGTGCCGCATCCTTGCGGGCCGCCAGCTCGCTGTCGCGTTTGTCACGCTCGTCCTGCAGTCGCTGGTTCCGGTGTTCGAAGCGCTCCCGCGCCCGACGGGCGCGAGCCTTCTCGTCCGCCAGTTCCCGCATCCGGGCTTTAGCCCGGCGAAAGTCCGCGGTGAGCGGTATATGGCTCGGGCAGACGAGGTCGCAGCAGCCGCACTCGATGCAGTCCGTCAGGCCGAATTCGCGCAGCTTGCGCTCGTTGTCCGCGCGGGCATGCCAGTAGATCTGCTGGGGCAGGAGCTGGACCGGGCATACCTCGGCGCACTCGCCGCAGCGTATGCACGGCCGCTCGTCGCCGACCGCCGGAAGCTCGGACAACACGAGCACGCAGTTGGTCGCCTTCACGACCGGGACGAGGTCGGTCGTCACCGACTTGCCGGTCATCGGGCCTCCGATCACCAGCTGCTGCGCCCGCTCCGTATAGCCGCCGGCGAGCGCGACGATCTCTGCTACGGTCGTGCCGAGCCGGACCAGGACGTTCAGCGGGCTGGCGACGCCATCGCCGGTCACCGTAGTCACACGCGAAATCAGCGGCTCGCCACGGGCGATCCAGTTTTGCACGGCCGCCGCGGTGCCGACGTTCTGGACGACGCAGCCGACGTCCGACGGCAATCCGCCGCTGGGAACCTCTCGATTGGTCACCAGCTGGACCAGTTGGTCCTCGCCGCCCGACGGGTAAATCGTGGGCACCTGCTTCAGCGTGACGCGGGGGTCCTGGATATCCCCGAGCGCGTGGGCCAGGGCGGCTATGGCGGCCGGCTTGTCGCTCTCCACGACCACCAGGCACTTCGGCAGTTCGAGCGCATGCATCAGGACTTGCGCACCACCGACGACATCGGCGGCATACTCGCGCATCAGCATGTCGTCACAGCTGATGTACGGCTCGCACTCGACGCCGTTCAGGATCAGGTACTCGAGCGGCAGCGTTGCCGCCTGCATCAGCTTCTGGGCGGTCGGGAACACGGCTCCACCCAGTCCCACGATGCCGCCCTGCAGGATCTTCTGCCGCAGCGATACCGGGTCGAGTTCGCGATAATCGACGAGGATCTCCGTCGTGTCGATCGCCTGGTCCAGCCCGTCGCACTCGATGACGATACACGGCGCCGTCTGGCCGTGACGCCGGGCGACCGGCCAGGGCTCGACGGCCGCAACGCGTCCGGACGAAGACGCGTGCACGGGCGCTCCGAGCGAACCGTGGGTATCGGCGACCAGCTGACCCCTTAGGACGCGCTCCCCGATGCCGACGACCGGCTCGGCCGCTTGTCCAACGTGCTGCACCAGCGGCAGCACGAGCTGCGCAGGTACTGGCGCGATGAGTATCGGTCGAGACGTCGAGGCCTGCTTCTCGGCCGGCAGGCGCAGGCCGCCATGCAGTTTGCCGAGGTCGTATGTCGGGGCGCCCTCGCTCATGCCCTTGTTACCATGTCTATGCAGTCTACCGGGCAAGCCGGCAGGCACAGCTCGCAACCCGTGCACTCGGACGAGATCACCGTGTGCATGCAGCGTTGCGCGCCGACGATGGCGTCGACCGGGCAGATGTCGCGGCAATGCAGGCAGCCAATGCACAAGGCTTCATCGATGATCGCGACGCTGTGGCTCATGGTCGTGCTTCCGGGCACGGCCAGCGGCCGCGGCTCGCGGCCCAGCAATTCCGCCAGTCTCCGGATGGTGTCGTAACCGCCGGGCGGGCAGCGATCGATCTCGGCGCTACCGGCCACGATCGCATTTGCGTAGGGCCGGCAACCGGCGAAGCCACACTGGCCGCACTGGGTCTGTGGCAGCAAGTCATTCACCCTGTCGGCGACGGCGTCGTCGTTTTCGGGCAGTCGCGACCGCGCCCAGGCCAGCAGGAGGCCCGCAGCCAGCGAGATCGAAGCGATTGTCACTACCGCCGTCCACATCGGCCAGCGTCAGGGTCGCGCCATTCCGGAGAAGCCCATGAACGCCAGCGACATCATTCCGGCAGTGATGAGCGCGATCGCGGTGCCCCGGAACGGCAGCGGAACGTCGGCGGCGTCCAGGCGTTCCCGGACAGCACCGAACACGGTAAGCACCAGCGCGAAACCGGCCGCGGCGCCGAAGCCGAAAATCACCGATTCGACAAAGCCGCTTGCCTGTTGCACGTTGAGCAGCGCTACTCCGAGTACGGCGCAGTTGGTGGCAATCAGCGGGATGAAAATCCCCAGCACCTGGTCGAGGAGCGGGCTCAGACGCCGGACCATCAGCTCCGTCAATTGCACACTCGCCGCAATGACCAGGATGAACGCGATGGTGCGAAGGTAGCCGAGGTCCAGGGGCACGAGCACATACTGGTGCAGCAGGTAGCCGGCGGCGGACGACAGCGTCAGAACGAAAGCCGTCGCGAGCGACATGCCTAGCGCCGCTTCGACGTTGCGCGATACGCCCATGAAGGGGCAAAGGCCCAGGAACCGAACCAGCACGAAGTTGTTGACGAGAACGGTGCCAACGAGGATCAGGATTATGTCGGTCACGTGGGACAGCCAGTGCGGATAGCGGGGTTCGCAGCCATACGGCCGCTATTGTAAGTCTTTGACTCGGCGGCGTCGCCCTTGCCTACTTGACCCTCATCCCGGGAACCGCCCCGCTGTCGGCGGACAGCAGGAAGATCTCCGAACCGCCGGGTCCGGCCGCGAGGACCATGCCCTCGGAGACACCGAAACGCATTTTGCGCGGTGCCAGGTTGGCCACGGCCACCACGAGGCGGCCGACGAGGTCCTCGGGCCTGTAGGCTGCCTTGATGCCGGCAAACACCTGGCGCTTTTCCTCGCCGAGGTCGAGCGTCAGTCGCAACAGCTTGTCCGCACCCTCGACGCCCTCGGCAGCGACTATCCGGGCTATGCGCAGGTCGACCTTGACGAAATCGTCGATGCTGATCGTCTCGGGCGCCGGCGTGGCGGCAGCCTGTTGCGTGGATTCCCTTGATGCTTCGACCATTTCTTCGACCTTGGTTGATTCGACCCGCGTCAGCAGGGCTTCGTATGGATTGATACCGGTACCGAGCAGCGGCATGGTGGCCTGGTCCCAGGTCCAGCCCTGTTCCCCGAACAGTCGCTCTGCGTCTGCGGCGACCGTCGGCAGCACGGGCGACAGGTAGATCATCAGTGTACGGAACAGGTTCAGGCCCTGGGTGCATACGGCCTGCACGCCATCGGCCAGCGCATCATCTTTCGCCATCTGCCAGGGCTTCTTGTCGTCGATGTAGCGATTCGCCTGTTCAGCCAGCGCCATGATGCTGCGTATCGCCTTGCCGAATTCCCTCTGCTCATACAACTCCGCGATTGCAGTCGACGCGTCGGCGAATTCCTCGAACAAAGCCGGGTCATCGAGTTCGGCAGACAGTCGCCCGTCGAAACGTTTGCTGATGAAACCCGCGCAGCGGCTCGGTATGTTGACGAGTTTGCCGACCAGGTCCGAGTTGACCTTGGCTGCGAAGTCCTCGAGGCTCAGGTCGATGTCGTCCATCGCCGGGCTGAGTTTCGAAGCGTAGTAGTAGCGCAGGTAGGACGGCTGCAGGAAATCGAGGTAGGTGCGCGCATTGATGAACGTGCCACGCGCCTTGGACATCTTCTTGCCGTTAATCGTAAGGAACCCGTGCGCGAACACGCTGGTCGGTTTGCGGAACCCGGAACCTTCCAGCACGGCGGGCCAGAACAGGGTGTGGAAGTACACTATGTCCTTGCCGATGAAGTGGTAGACCTCGGCCTCGCTGCCTTCGCGCCAGTACTCTTCGAAGTCGAGGTCCTCGCGCGAATTGCACAGGTGCAGGAAACTCGCAAGGTAACCGACCGGCGCGTCGAGCCACACGTAGAAATACTTGTCCTCGGTGCCGGGGATGCGGAAACCGAAGTAGGGCGCATCGCGCGAGATGTCCCAGTCCTGCAGGCCGGCGCCGAACCACTCCTCCAGCTTGCTGGTGATGTTCTGGTGCAGGCCGGCAACCTTCATCCATCGCCGCAGGCGGTCTCCGAAAGCGCTTAGCCGGAAGAAATAATGCTCGGACTCGCGCCAGACCGGCGTGCTTCCGGACAGCACGGAAGTCGGGTTGACGAGGTCCCGCGGCGTATACGTGGCGCCACATACCTCGCAAGCGTCGCCGTACTGGTCCTCGCTCTTGCAGCGCGGGCAGGTGCCGCGCACAAAGCGATCGGGCAGGAACATGCCCTCTCGCTCGTCGTAGGCCTGCTCGATCGTCTTCGTGTATACGTGATCGGCATCGCGTAGCGCCTTGTACATGCGTTGCACGAGTTGTTCGTTTTCTGGCGAGTGCGTCGTGTGAAAGTTGTCGAAATCCACGCCGAATTCGCGCAGGTCCTGTTCCTGTTCGGCGGCCACTCGGGTCACCAGGTCCTCCGGCGGTATGCCCTCCTGGCGCGCCTTTATCATGATCGGCGTGCCGTGTGCATCCGCCGCGCAGACGTAGATGCAGTCGTGGCCGCGCAGCTTCTGGAAGCGCACCCAGATATCGGACTGGATGTACTCGACGAGATGCCCCATGTGGATCCTGCCGTTGGCGTAGGGCAGGGCGCTGGAGACCAGGATTTTGCGGGCGGGCTTGCTCATCGTCGGCTTGTTTCGGCTGCGGAACTGGGGTCGGAACGGAGCTGCGCCCGGCGGTCACGGCCGCCCGGCGAAACGGTCCGGGATTATGCCACGACCGGGCGCCGAGGTGCGGGCCAGCGCCGCAAGGGACGCGGTCTACTCGAAATAGGGGTCCGGTTCGACGGTATCCCGGACGGACTTGAATTTCGCCTTGTTGTTGGCCTGCAGATAGGCTTCGTCACCGGAAATCTGGCCGCTTTCGACCAGCTTCATGAGCGCGCTGTCCATGGTGATCATGCCGACCGAGCCGCCGCTCTGCATGGCGGTTTCGAGCTGGTCCAGCTTGCCCTGTCGAACCAGGTTGGCGACGGCCGAGGTATTTATCAGGATCTCCAGGGCCGCGACCCGGCCGGGCTTGTCCTTGACCGGCAGCAGCTGCTGCGAAATCACCCCACGCAGCGACGTCGAAAGCATGGTGCGTATATGGCTCTGCTTGTCGGCCGGGAAGGAATTGACGATGCGGTCGACGGTCTGGGCGGCGCCGTTCGTGTGCAGCGTGCCCATGACAAGGATGCCCATCTCGGCCGCGGTCACCGCGATGCTGATGGTCTCGAGGTCACGCAATTCGCCGACCAGGATCACGTCCGGATCTTCGCGCAGGGCCGAGTGCAGGGCGTCCGCGAAGCTTGCGCTGTGCACACCGACCTCGCGTTGTGAAATCAGGCAGCCCTGCCGCTTGTGCACGAACTCGATCGGGTCCTCGATCGTAAGTATGTGCCCCTTCAGGCGCTTGTTGATCGCGTCGATCATTGCAGCGAGCGTAGTGGACTTGCCGGAACCCGTCTTGCCGGTGACGAGGATCATGCCGGAAGTCTGCTTGCACAAGTTGTGAACTACCTCGGGCATGTTCAGTTCGTCGAGCGTGAGCGCTTTCGACGGGATCGCACGGAATACCGCCCCAATGCCGTTCAGGTGCCGCATGACATTGACGCGAAATCTCGACACTCCCGGAATCTCGTAGGCAAAGTCAGCGGCGTCTTTCTTTTCGAAATCGCGCTGCGTCGTGCCGCCCATGATCTCGTACATGCAATCCCGCACTTCGTCAATTGTCAGGACTTCATCCTGCAGCAAGGTTAGCGACCCATGCACGCGAACCCGGGGCGGGTCGCCGGATATGAAATGCAGGTCGGATCCGCGCTTGTCCAGCGCGGTCTTCAGGTAGGAATCGATGCGGTTGACGTGGCCCTCTGTCATCGACGTCCTCAGTCGTCCGCACCCAGTGCGGGCAATATCGCCGAGTCGGTCGCGTAACGATGGAACTTGCGCTTGTCGGCCGCGTATCGAATCGCGTCGTCGGGGTCGATCTCCTTCTTTTCCAGGGCATCGAGCAGGGCCTGGTCCAGCAGCTGCATGCCGATATTCCGGCCGGTCTGCAGCTGCGCCGGAATCTGGTGAGTCTGGTCCGTCATGATCAGCTTCGAGATCGCGCGGTTGTTGACCAGGATTTCGACGACCGCCTTGCGGCCGCGGCCGTCCGGCGTCTTGACCAGCACCTGTGTCACGACGGCCTTCAGGCTTTGCGCGAGGAAGCTCTTGGTCTGTTCCCGCAATTCGCCAGGCAGCGCGTCGATGATTCGATCGATTGTCTTGACCGCGCCGGTCGTGTGCAGCGTGCCGAGCACCAGGTGGCCGGTCTCCGCCGCGGTCATGGCCATCGAGATCGTCTCCGCGTCGCGCAGCTCACCGACGAGGATGACGTCCGGATCTTCGCGCATGGCCGAGCGCACCCCGTCGGCAAACGTTCGCAGGTGGGTCCCGAGCTCGCGCTGGATGACCTGTGATTTCTTGCTCGGGTGCACGAATTCGATCGGGTCTTCGAGACTGATGATATTCAGCGCCCGGGAGTTGTTCAGGTAGTCGATCATCGCGGCGAGCGTCGTCGACTTTCCGGTGCCGGTCGAGCCGGTCACGAGAACCATACCCTGGTGGAAGTCGCAGAAGTCCTGCAGCACGGGCGGCAGGTTCAGCTTTTCGAGGGTGGGCACGGCATTCGGGATATAGCGGAACACGGCGCCAACACCGGTGTCCTTACGGAACATATTGACCCGGAAACGGCCGCCGTCCTCGCTTACGTAGGAGAAGTCCAGGTCCTTGCCCGAGTGAAACCGCTCGCGCTGGGCGTCGCTTAGGATCTCCGTGACATAGCCCTCGAGCTCGGTATCTGTCAGGTCACGGAACTTGATCGGCAACAAATCGCCGTGCATCCGCAGCATCGGCGGAACGCCGACGGAAAGGTGGACGTCGGAGCAGCCCTGGGCGAGCCCGAGCTTCAGAAATGCATCAATGCGCGGCATTGGAGTGGAATATTGCCTTGAACTTCATGTAGATACTGCGGCTATCGTAGGCGGATTCCCCGCGCGCCGCCAGTGCGCCGCAGCACATTTTCATAAATTGATCGCGTTGAGGGCGTCGATAAGTTCGTTCATGGTGCTGTAGCGCTTGCTCTTGTCGACCGCCATGGCCTTGCCGATGATTGCGGCCAGCTCGTCCGGCACGTTCGGATTGACCTCCTGGCAGGTCTTGGCCTTGCCCTGGACGTGCTGGTACATCACCGACATGTGGTCGCCCCGGCTGTACGGCGGGATGCCGGTGACCATCTCGTACATGATGACGCCGACACTGTAGATGTCGGCCTTTTCGTCCACTTTCTTGCCGAGGATCTGTTCCGGTGCCATGTACTTGGGCGAGCCGATGACGTAACCCGTTTTCGTCAGCTGGGTATCGCCGCTTTTCGCCGCCGCCGCCACGCCGAAGTCCACGATTTTCAGCAGACCCTCATTGTTGACCAGGATATTGGCGGGCTTCAGGTCGCGATGGATGACGCCGGCCTGGTGTGCCACCGCCATGCCGGTCGCGATGTCCACAGAGAACCGGAGCGCCTTCTTGAAATCCATGGGCTCGCTGTCCGGGATCTCGCCCGAGAGCGTATGCGACGGGAAGTACTCCATCGAAATCGCGTAGCAGCCCTGCAGGTACAGGAAGTCGTAAATCCGGATGACATTGCGGTGCGTGATCTTGCGCGAGTAACGCAGCTCGTGCACGAAGCGCTTCATCATCTCCTCGTCCGAGGACACGTTCGGATTCAGGAACTTCAGGATCAGTCGCTCCTCGACGACCTGGTCCTCCATCAGCAACACGGTACCGAAAGCGCCCTTGCCGATCTTCTCGATGTACTTGTAGCGGCCATCTACAATGTCACCGGGCTCCAGCTTGGAGATATCCAGCACGGGCGGCGGCTCCGGCACCGGTGCGGCGGGGCTGGCCGGCACCTCCTGCTTCGTCGATGCAATGATGCTCTCCAGCGCCTCGTTGTCGATGAGCAGCGTACGCGTGTGCTCAGCCAGCTTCTCCGCGCGCCGGTTTTCTTCCATGACCGATGCGGCGAACTTGGCGTCGAGCTCCTTCAGTGCCTTGTCCGCGATATTGACGACCGTCGGGTCGTCTGCCTGCTTGATCTTTCTCAGCACCGTGCGGATGGTCTGCGCATGCTGCTCGTCGGCGAGGTGTGAAATGGCCTTGATGGCTTCGAGCTGGACGTCGCGCTCGGGCCGGCTCAGCATCGGGACAAGCTTGTCGATGATCGTATGGTCGCCGAGCTTGGCGAGCGCACGAACGACGACGGTATCCGTCTTGGCGTTCTGGCCGAGCATCTTGACCAGCTTCGGCACAGCCTTCTTGCTGCCGATCTGCGCCAGCGCATCGACGGCACGCTCGCGAACCCACCAGTCCGAGTCGTCGGTCGCCTTGATCAGCTGGTCTACCGCCTGTTCGTCCTTGGTCGCATTCAGGATCTCGATGGCGGTGCGCCGGATGTCTTCGTCCTTGTCGTTAATGAGGGCGAGCACCGATCGCACGACCTTCGGGCCGCCGATGTCGGCGAGCGCGTCGCCGGCACGGGCCCTAACCCACCAGTCGTCGTCCTTGATCGCCTCCAGCAGATCCTTCACCGAATCGACTGTGCCGATCTCGTTCAGGACCTCTACGGCCGCCCGGCGAGTGTATTCGGATTCGTCCTTCAGGGCCGCGACCAGATGTTTCGTGGTTTCGGGGTGGTTGATCTTTATGATCACGTCCACTGCCTTGCTCTGCACTTCGAGATCCGGGTCGTGCAGCAGCCGGGTCAGTTTCTCGATGTTGACCGGGCCCTTCCGGGTCGACAAAGCGACCAGCGCGGCGCCCCGGACGAGCTTGCTGGTATCCGCCAGCTGGTTTTCGAGTACCTGGTTGATCTCGGCCCGATCGAACTTCGACAGCAGCCGGATCAGGTGCATCTTGACGACCGGGTCCTTGCCGCCCATCCGGTTGATCAGGTCAGGAATCAGGTCCTCGGTGACCACCTCCTCGATGATGGCGAACAGCTGCGCCTTTTCCTTCGGCTCGAGCTCGTAGGCGCGTCGCATCAGTTCGTGCACGTTGAGGCTCTGCTTGTGCACCTTCAGGACCTCGATCAGGGCGGGCTTGGAGACCTCCGGGTTGTCGAGGAACTCGAGCAGGTTGTTGGCGTTGTAATTGTGGCTGCTCGACAGCGCCCAGGCCGTGCCGGACACGACCCGCTCGTTCCCGTCGGCGAGACCCTCCTGGTACAACTTCAGCGTCCTGTCGCTGACCTGGCTGGCCAGGATGTCGACGAACAGCATCGTGTGGGTCTTGTCGCTCATGGCGAGCGCGTCGATCACGCGCGGTATCGTCTTCGGGCCCAGGTTCTTCAGGCGTTCGACCAGGCGCTCGGCGTTTCTCGAACTCACGTCCGACTCGCTGGCCAGCTGGCCAATAAGCTGATCGGCGCGGAATCCGCCCAGGAGGCTCATGAATCGCGCTCCCGGCGGTGGGTACGGCGGGTGCGCGGGAGCGAGGGACCGCCGTTCGCGTGCATCCCTGCCTTGCCCCCGAAAACCGCTGCTACCCGTCTGTTCGTCAAAATCAACCCGCTCTCGACCCGGCGGACGCCGGGCCATCGATCCGCGGCGACTGTCTCGCTTTGGTATCCGTACCGACCCGGTCCGATTATGCCACACGCCCTTGCTGGCCAGCCGGGACCCGGGGCGCCCCCGGCTGCCGATTCCCGCCGGCGCAGCACTTGCGCTCACCAGTCCGCTACAATGTGCGCCGGCTGGCCCCGGACGGCCCGCCATGTCCGGGAAATTTTACCTAATGCCACAGGCCGAAGTGTGACACCGTCAGCAAATTCTCAACTCAAACAGGCCCTTGAGGCCCTGGTCCTGCCCGACATCGGGCACAGGCTGGGCGAGGTGGCCCGGGTCCGCCGGGCGGAACAGGCGGGCCCTGAGGTCGAGGTCGACATCGAGCTGGGTTACCCGGCCGACTCGCAGCTCGCTGCCTATGCGGAGCTCGTCGCCGCGGCTGCCCGCGCCGCCGCGGGCGGCGCCGAACCCCGGGTCACGATCGAATGCCGGGTCACGTCGCATGGCGTGCAGCGCAACTTGAAGCCGCTGGCCAACGTGCGCAACATCGTTGCGGTGGCCTCGGGCAAGGGCGGCGTCGGCAAGTCGACGACGGCCGCCAACCTGGCGCTGGCTCTGCACGCCGAGGGCGGCCGCGTGGGGGTCCTCGATGCAGACATCTACGGTCCGTCGCAGCCGCTGATGTTCGGGCTGACGGGCCAGCGGCCATCCAGTGCGGACGGCAAGACCATGGACCCGCTGACTGCCTACGGGGTCCAGGTCATGTCTATCGGGTTTCTCATCGATGCGGACCAGCCGATGGTCTGGCGCGGCCCGATGGTCACGTCGGCCCTGATCCAGCTCCTGCAGCAGACCCGCTGGGACGACCTCGATTACCTGGTCGTCGACATGCCGCCCGGCACCGGCGACATCCAGTTGACCCTGTCCCAGCAGGTGCCGGTCAGCGGCGCCGTCATTGTCACGACGCCGCAGGACATTGCGCTGCTCGATGCCCGCAAGGGTCTGCAGATGTTTCGCAAGGTCGGCGTGCCGGTGCTGGGAATCGTCGAAAACATGAGCACGCACATCTGCAGCAACTGCGGGCACGAAGAGCCGATCTTCGGTACCGGTGGCGGCAGCCGCATGGCGTCGGAATACGGGGTCGAGTTGCTCGGGCAGCTGCCCTTGGACGTCGGCATCCGGGAGCAGACCGACAGCGGCCGACCCACCGTCATTGCAGCGCCCGACAGTCCGCAAGCCGGCATTTATCGACGCACGGCCCGGCGCATGGCGGCACGCCTCGCCAGCCAGGGTAAGGATTACAGCCACCGCTTCCCGAAAATCGTCGTCGAGGAGAGTTGATGAGCATCAAGTCCGACCGCTGGATCCGGGAGATGGCGGAGCGGCATCGTATGATCGAGCCGTTCGAGCCGTACCAGGTGCGTCAGGCGAACGGCGAGAAGATAGTCTCCTACGGCACCTCGAGCTATGGTTACGACGTCCGCTGCTCGAACGAATTCAAGGTCTTCACGAATATCGAGTCGGCTATCGTCGACCCGAAACGTTTCGACGAGTCGAGCTTCGTCAACAAGACCGGCGACGTCTGCGTCATCCCGCCGAATTCCTTCGCGCTCGCGCGGACCGTCGAATACTTTCGCATACCACGCAACGTGCTGACTATTTGCCTGGGCAAGTCGACCTACGCCCGCTGCGGGATCATTGTGAACGTCACGCCGCTCGAGCCCGAGTGGGAGGGTCATGTGACGCTCGAGTTCTCCAATACGACCCCGCTGCCGGCAAAAATCTACGCCAACGAAGGCGTGGCCCAGATGCTGTTCTTCGAGTCCGACGAGGAGTGCGAGACCTCGTATCGCGACCGGGGGGGCAAGTACCAGGGCCAGACCGGCGTCACCCTGCCGAAGACCTGAGCGGGCGTCAGCCGCCGTACTGGTACGGCTCCGAGAGTTCGCGACCGTCGAGCACGGCCTTGCCGTCGCACAGCACCAGGCGGCCGGCCGCGAGCCAGCCTGCCGCCAGCGGGTAAATGCGGTGCTCGACCTCCAGCACGCGTGCAGCCAGGCTGTCCGCGTCGTCGTCCGGCCGCACCGGCACCCGTCCCTGGATGATGCGGGGACCGCCGTCCAGCTCCTCGGTAACGAAATGCACGGTGCTGCCGTGCCAGCGGTCGCCCGCTTCCAGCGCCCGTCGATGCGTATCCAGCCCCGGGTAGAGCGGCAGCAGGGACGGGTGGATATTGAGGAGTCGACCCTGGTAGCGGCGCACGAACCGGGCCGTCAGGATACGCATGAAGCCGGCGAGGATAACGATATCCGGGGCGTATGCGTCGATCCCCTCGGCGAGCGCCGCGTCGAACGCGTCCCGGCTGTCGAAGTCCTTGTGCGGGATGCAGACCGTCTCGATACCGGCCTGCGAGGCCCGAGTCAGTCCGTAGGCATCCGCACGGTTGCTGATGACCACGGCGATGTCGAGATCCAGTGTCCCGCCCCGCACGGCGTCGATGAAGGCCTGGAGGTTAGTGCCGCCCCCGGAGATGAGGATCGCGGCCCGGCATCTGGCGGATGCCCCGGTCAAACGTACCTGACCTCGCCCGCGCCGCTGACCACGCTGCCGATTTCCCAGGCCGTTTCACCGGCTTTCTTGAGCGCCTTCAGCGCCGCTGCGGCGTCGTCGGGAGCGACCGCAAGGATCATGCCGACGCCGCAGTTGAACGTGCGACGCATCTCCGCCGCCGTGACCCGGCCCGTCACTGCCAGCCAATCGAACGCAGCGCCCTGCCTCCAGCTGTTGATGCGGATCTCGGCATGCAGTTCGCCGTGCAGGATGCGGGGCAGGTTTTCCGTGATGCCACCGCCGGTGATGTGGGCTATACCCTTTACCGTCACGACTTTCATCAGCTCGAGGATCGAGCTGACATAGATGCGCGTTGGGGCGAGCAGGATTTGTTCCGCCGGCACGCCATCGATGTTCGGATTCTCGGAGACCTCGATGATCTTGCGGATGAGCGAGTAGCCATTTGAATGCGGTCCGCTGGACGCGATGCCAATCAGCCTGTCGCCGGCGGCAATGCCACTGCCGTCGACGAGCCGGCTCTTTTCCGCAATACCCACGCAGAAACCGGCAAGATCGTATTCACCGGCCGGGTACATGTCCGGCATTTCTGCGGTTTCGCCGCCGATCAGCGCGGCACCCGCCTGCCGGCAGCCTGCGGCGATGCCCCCGATGACGGTTGCCGCGACGTCTACGTCGAGCTTGCCGCAGGCGAAGTAGTCCAGGAAATACAGCGGTTCCGCTCCCTGGGCCAGGACGTCATTGGCGCACATGGCGACCAGGTCGATGCCGATGGTGTCATGCTTGCCGAGACGCTGTGCCAGCAGCAGCTTGGTGCCGACCCCGTCCGTTCCAGATACCAGTACCGGTTCGCGGAACCGGTCGATCGGTACCTCGAACAGTCCGCCGAACCCGCCCAGCCCGGCGAGCACTTCCTTGCGCATCGTGCGCGCGACCATCGGCTTGATGCGTTCGACGAGGGCGTCACCGGCATCGATATCGACACCGGCATCCCGGAGGTGAGGGACTTGCTTGTCATCTTGGACTTTTGCTGCTGGATTTGCCGCCCCTTGCCGACCGACAATGCCCTGGGCGGGCCTCGGCCAAACAGGGCGTGGCAATTGCCGTGAGGGCGATATAATAGTGGCAATTTCCGCAAACCACCATCGGCTCATCTTTCCCGACAGGCAAACCGGATGCTCCAATTGCCAGATCTTCCTCGCCTGATTACCGCGCTGCTCGCGCTCCTCGCCTTCGGGCTGCTCGGCGCCGGTTCCGTCCCGTCGTTCGCGATCGAGGTCGAGAACCTGTACACGGTGCAGGTGCCGCTAGACCGGTCGGATCCGGATGCGCGAGAAACGGCCTACGCGCGGGCGCTCGCCGAGGTTCTGAGTCGCATCACGGGGTCGGAGGGTGCCTCGAGCTCCGACGGACTGCTGGCGCTGTTTCCGAATCCCGCGCGTTACGTCATGCAGTTTCGGGCCGGCGAAGACGATAGCCTGGTCATTACGCTCGACGGGCCCGCGATCGAAAAGCTCTTGAGACAGGCCGGTCACCCTGTCTGGGGCAGCGACCGGCCGCTGACGCTGGTCTGGCTGGCCGTGGACTGGGGCATGGGGGACCGGGAGATCATCGGGGCGGACAGCCAGCGCGCCGTTCCGGGCGCGAGCCGCTCGATCGACCGGAATCGCCTGCTGCGCGAACGCGTGCAGGCCGCGGCGGCGCGCCGCGGGATTCCGTTAATTTTCCCGCTGCTGGACACCGAGGATCTCGGGCGCGTCAGTTTCTCGGACGTCTGGGGAGGCTTCGACCAGGCATTACTGGAGGCGTCACAGCGTTATGGCACGAGCTCGGTGCTGGTGGGGCGCGTGCGCCCGAGCGAACCGTACCGGGACCGCTGGATGTACTACTTCGGGGGGCAGCAGCGCGAATGGACGGGCGGTCCGGAAACCGCGGTCAACCTGCTGGCCGATTCGCTCGCCGAGCAATTTGCCTATGCCGGGAATGCGCCGGTCGAAACCGTCCTCCTGACGGTTTCCGGCGTCGATTCGGTGGATGCATTCGGAAATGTCCAGCGGTACCTCGACAAGCAAGCCGCCATCCAGGGGTACCGGATCGAGGCCGTGGCCGGCCAGGAGCTGCGGTTCGAGGTCCAGGTCCAGGGTGGCAGTGACCGGCTCGCCGCGGCGCTGGAGTTCAGCGGCCTGCTGGAACGAAGTGACTGGCTGGACGCCCGCAACCTGTACGAGGCACCCGCTGCGCGCCGTGGCCTCGAGTACGTCTACAGGCCGTACGCCGCGGTACCGGCTCCATCGGCCGACCAGGAACAGCCGGCCGAAAGCGCGGTCGCACCGCCCGAACTCGACTAGCGTCGCTGATGCCGCTGTACTGGTTACCGAACGCTATTTCGCTCTTCCGGATCGCGCTGGTTGCGCCGATCCTGTTCCTGATCGTGAACGGGGAACACGCGCTGGCGCTCGCCCTGTTCATGCTGGCCGGATTCTCGGACGGCGTTGACGGCTATCTCGCCAAGCGATTCGACTGGCACACCCGTCTCGGCGCGATGCTGGATCCCGTCGCCGACAAGCTGCTCATGGCAGGAACCTACGTTACGCTCGCGGCGACGTCCCTGATTCCCGGCTGGCTGGCGGCGGCTGTCGTGTGCCGCGACGTCGTGATCGTGGGCGGTGCCACGGCCTACAATTTCCTGATCAGACCGGTGCCGGGCGAACCGACGAAAATAAGCAAGGTGAACACGGTCCTCGAACTGTTGTTCGTAGTATTCGTGCTCAGCCGTGCGGGTTTCGAGTGGCCCGACCCGATCAGCCTGACGCTGCTCGGCGCGGCCGTGTTCGTTACGGTGGTCATCAGCGGACTGGACTATGTCCTGTCGTGGTCGAAGAGGGCGAGACATGACGCCGGAACCTGAGGCTGCTGTCGCTGCACGGTCGGACCGGCGGCTGAACTGGCTGATCGCGGTTGCGCTGGTCGGGTGGCTGCTTTACCAGCTGGCACCGATCCTGACGCCTTTCGTGGCAGCAGGCCTGCTCGCCTACCTCGGCGACCCGCTGGCCGACCGCTTGCAGAAGCTGCGTCTGCCGCGGTCGCTTGCGGTCGTAACGGTCTTCGTATTGACGTTCCTTGCGCTGGCGCTCCTGGTACTGCTGGTCGTGCCGCTCATTCGCAAGCAGGTAGGCGCCTTCATCGACGTCCTGCCCGGGATCCTGGCTGCCGCGGAGCAGGTGTGGCTGCCGAGAATCACCTCCCTCCTGGGGGTCGAGCCAGGCGAGGACGTCGGGCTGGCCGCTTTCATCTCGCGCTACAGCGAAATGGCGGGGAGCTGGGCGAGTTCGATCCTGACGACCGTCTCCCGTTCCGGTGGCGTACTCGCGGCAGCCGTCATAAGCCTGTTCCTGATACCTATCCTGACCTTCTACATGTTGCGCGACTGGGACATGATCCTGAAGCGCGTCGGTGCGCTCGTGCCTTCCAGGCATCGGGAAACGGTCTTTACCCTGGCTCGGGAAACCGACCAGATGCTCGGGGCGTTCCTGCGGGGCCAGCTCCTCGTCATGCTGGGCCTTGCAATCATCTACTCTGCCGGGCTGAGCCTGGTCGGCCTGGAATTTGCGCTCGCGATCGGCGTGGTCGCGGGCCTCGTCAGTTTCGTGCCGTATCTCGGATTTGTCATCGGTATGGGGCTGGCTGGCCTGACGGTCGTGATGGAGCCGTATCCCCTGCTGCGCCTCGTGGGCGTCGTGCTGACGTTTACGGCAGGGCAGGTGATCGAAGGCTCGTTTCTCACACCGAAGCTGGTCGGCGACCGGATCGGGCTGCACCCGGTGATCGTGATTTTCGCCGTAGCTGCCGGCGGGCAGCTGTTCGGCTTCTTCGGGATATTGCTCGCGCTGCCGGCCGCGGCAGTGCTGTCCGTCCTGGTGCGCTTTGCCTATACCAGTTACCTGGCGGAGAACCCGGAGGCCAGGGCCATCGTCGCCCAGGGGGACGAGGCGCAATGAGCCAGCTGGCGCTGCCGCTGAAGCTCCAGGACCACGCCGTGTTCGAAAGCTTCTGGCCGGCCGGTAACGACGCCCTGGTTGCCTACCTGCGCGAACTGGTCGCCGGCGGGACCGCGGCCGGCTGTTGGCTCTGGGGACAAGCGTCGACCGGCAAGACGCACCTGCTGCAGGCCGTGTGCGCGAGGCTCGGCAGCGCTTCGATCTATCTGCCCTTGCGCGAGCTGGTGGACACGAGCCCGGAGCTGCTCGAGGGTCTCGCCAGCCGTGCGTGCATCTGCGTCGACGACATTGATGCCGCGGCAGGGCGTCCTGGATGGGAGATCGGCTTGTTCCGGCTCTGGAACGCGGCAGTCGAAGCCGGGTCCATGCTGGTCGTCGCCGCCGTTGCACCGCCGCGGGAGTGCGGATTCGAGCTGCCGGACCTGCTGAGCCGACTCGGGCATCTGCCCGCATTCCACCTGCTGCCACTCGGCGAAGACGAGCGGCCCAGGGCCCTGCAGCTCCGGGCCAGCCACCGCGGGCTCGAGCTTCCCGACGAGACCGCCCGGTACCTGTTGAAACGCAGTCGCCGGGACATGACGAGCCTCTACGAATTGCTGGACAGGCTGGACTCGGAGGCGCTGAAGGCGCAGCGTCGACTGACGATTCCGTTCGTGCGCGACGTCATAGGTGCCCACGCGGGCTGCTGAAGGGGGCAGTCGGGGCCCACTTGCGCGGCAGCGAAAGCCGCACCACCCGGATCCGGGCAGGCGTCTCTGTGCCTGCTCCACGGGCAGGACGCCCCGATCTGCTGACGGCGGCCAGTCGTCAGGCAGGAGGCTGGGCGAGCTGCAGGGCAACTTCGGCCACACGCCGCCCGAGCGCACGGGCGATCGTGATCTCCTCGGCGCTCAGCCCGTCGGGCTTGCGCTTGAAGGTGACGTGGCTCGCGCCGTAAGGGCCGCCTCCCGACCGGGTCGATTCGACCTCGGGCACGGTGAACGGTACGCCGACGAGGAGCATTCCATGATGCAGCAGCGGCAGCGCCATCGTTAACAGCGTCGACTCCTGTCCGCCGTGCAACGTTGACGTCGACGTGAATACGCCGGCCGGCCGGCCGCTCAGGGTGCCGGCGAGCCACTCGCTGCCGGTCGAGTCGATGAAATACTTCAGCGCTGCGGCCATATTGCCGAACCGGGTGGGGCTGCCGAGTACCAGGCCGGCGCATTCCGCGAGGTCATCGCGCGTCGCATACGGCGGGCCCGATTCCGGTACCTCGGCCTCGGTTGCCTCGGTCACGGCGGATACGGCCGGCACGGTGCGTAGTCTCGCATTTGCACCGCGCACCGAATCCACACCAACGCAGACTTCGCGAGCGAGCGCGGCCGTCGCACCGTAGCGAGAGTAGTAAAGGACGAGAATGTCGCGCATCAGGGCATCAGTCCCAGCACCGACTCGGGCGGTCTGCCCACGACAGCCGCCGGTCGCTCGTCGTCCACGACGATCGGTCGTTGCAGGACCCGGGGATGCCGGGTCAGCCAGCTGGCGACGGCGGCAGCGTCGTCCAGTTCCGGCAGGTCCGCTGCCTCCCTGAATTCTTCTTCGCTGCTCCGCAGCAGGTCCCGGACCGGGCAGGCGAGCAGGCCGGCCAGTTCGAGTATGCGCTCGGCCGACGGGGGAGCCTCCAGGTACAGGACGATGGTGGGCTCTATGCCCCTTGCCCGGATCAGTTCGAGCGTCTTGCGGGACTTCGAGCACTTCGGATTGTGGTAGATGGTCAGGGACATCGGGTTCACCGGAATCTGCATTCGTTACCGAGCGCCCAACTCTAGCAGCCGCCGGCGTGCCAGTCAGGGAATAGCGGCTTGCTTGACGGCATGCAGCGGCGCCTGCTAGTTTTTTCCGGTGCGCACGAAATCAAGCCAGCTTTGGCGGAGTACTTATAGGCGAATTTGGCAGCTTACGGTCGCATTTGCCCTGTTCGCCGTCGTCGGAGCCTGCCAGACGGCGCCTCCCGTACAGGAAATGAGCGATGCCCGACAGGCAATTGCCGTCGCGCGCAACGCTGGCGCCGAAGAGCACGCAGCGGCGGAACTCGGTGAGGCCGAGAAGCACCTCGAGCAGGCCGAAAACCATCTGGCGCTGCGCGCTTACGGCATGGCACGCCGGGATGCCATGCAGGCAAAGAGCAAGGCGCTGGAAGCGCTGGCACTCTCCGAGCATCCCGACCTCAACCGCCCGCGCTGACCGCCGGGCCCCGTTCCGATCCCATGAGCACCGGCGGCCGGCCGCGATCGGGTGACGCCCGGGCTCCCGGTACCTGCCGCCGGTACAGGGTTACCGGCCGTGTCCAGGGAGTCTTTTTTCGCGCCAGCACCCGCGACGAGGCGCGTCGGCTCGGCTTGACGGGTTATGCGGTCAATATGCCCGACGGCAGCGTCGACGTCCTGGCCTGCGGGTCCAGCAACAGCCTGGACGCGCTCGAGGCCTGGTTGCAGCACGGTCCGCCGCATGCTCGGGTCGACAGCGTCCGGCGTGAGGATTGCGCGTTCGAACCGTTGCCGTCCTTTACCACGGGATGAGAGTCAGGCCCGGAACCACTTGAGGCGCAGCTTGTCGAGCACCTTGTCGGCATATTTGCGGCTGCCTCTGCTGCCGTTGTAACGACTCAGCGCCTTGACGAGGTCGTTGTCCTCCATGTCCATGTAATAGCGAAGTATCGTGCAGCCCATGCGCAGGTTGGTGTGGACATGTAACAGGTTGTCCTTCGGCCTGCCGATTTCGTTCAGCCAGAAGGGCATCACCTGCATAAGGCCTCGAGCGTCCGCGTACGAAATTGCGTAGCGATCGAAATTGCTCTCTACGTCTATGACGGCGAGCACGAGCTCAGGGGCAAGGTTGACCCGGGTAGCCTCGTAATGCACCTGGCGCAAAATGTCGACGCGCTCTGCGGGATCCGGCACCTGCCGGGCCAGGCGCGCAGACATGTCGGTTAGCCAAACCTCGGCCGCGTAATGATCCTCGAAGCTGTCCGTTTCATTAGCCGCCGCGCGCAGAAGTTCCCGGAGCGCCGGATCAGGGCTGTCGTCCGCCGCGGCGACCGTCCGGAGTGCGAGCAGGCAGAGCAGGGTGAGAGTGCGGACTGATTTCATGCGTGGAGATTCGATTGCTCGAATGTACCGCATGATATTCAGGCCCCGCGCAGCAGATCGAGAGCCGCTTCACGTTTCAGCATCTGCGATTCGGCGTCACGGCGATGACGATACTCGAGTTCGCCCGATTCGAGGCCTCTTTCGCCGACGACCAGGCGGTGAGGAATGCCGATGAGTTCGGCATCCGCAAATTTGACGCCAGGGCGCGCGTCGCGGTCGTCGAACAGTACTTCCAGGCCCATGGCACGCAATTCCTCGTACAACTTCTCCGCCGCCTCACGGACCGCATTGGAACGATGCATGTTGATGGGAACGAGGATTACATCGAACGGGGTCATCGGGTCCGGCCAGATGATCCCCCGATCGTCGTGATTCTGCTCGATCGCGGCGCCGACGATGCGCGTGACGCCTATGCCGTAGCAGCCCATCGCCATTACGGTCTCGTTGCCTTCCTGGTCGAGAACTGTCGCTCCCATGGCCTGGCTGTACTTGGTGCCGAGCTGGAAGATGTGCCCGACCTCTATTCCGCGCGCAATCTTCAGCGTGCCTTTGCCGCCGGGCACTCTGTCACCCTCGACGACATTGCGAATATCCACCGTCTCGGGTTCCTCCATGTCACGCCCGAAGTTGACCCCGGTCATATGCATGTCCGCCTCGTTGGCGCCGCAGACGAAATCGCTCATGGGTTTCGTCGCGTGATCGTAAAAAACAGGGATCTCGAGGCCAATCGGGCCGGCGTATCCGGACGGGCTGCCGGTCGCCTCGCGGATCGTCTTCGGGTCGGCCATACGCAGCGGGGAAAATACCCCCGGCAGCCTGGCGGCCTTGATGGCGTTCAGTTCGTGGTCGCCTCTCAATACCAGCGCGACGGGTTGCGTTTCTCCCTCGACGATCAGCGTCTTCAGCGTCTGCTCGGGCCTGACATCAAGGAATTCGCACAGGTCGGAAATCGTCTTCTTGCCCGGTGTCTTGACCTTCTGCATGGTTGCCGTCGCAGCCGGTCGGCTGCCCTCGGGCGGCAGCGTGATGGCGGTCTCGATGTTGGATGCGTAATGATCCTCCTCGCTGTACGCGATTGCGTCCTCGCCGGAGTCGGCGATGACGTGAAACTCCTGTGATCTGCTGCCGCCGATTTCGCCGCTGTCGGCGTCGACCACCCGGAATCGAAGGCCGAGGCGCTGGAATATGGCGGTGTAAGCGGCGTGCATCCGTTGGTAGCCCTCTTCGAGCGATGCCTGGTCCACGTGAAACGAGTAAGCGTCTTTCATGATGAATTCGCGCGCCCGCATTACGCCGAAACGCGGGCGTATCTCGTCGCGGAACTTCGTCTGCACCTGGTAGAAATTGATCGGCAGCTGGCGATAGCTCTTGAGCTCGCGGCGGGCGATATCGGTGATCACTTCCTCGTGTGTCGGCCCGAAGCAATAGTCGCGTTCGTGTCGGTCACGCATGCGCAGCAACAGGGAGCCGTACTGGTCCCAGCGCCCCGACTCCTGCCACAGTTCGGCCGGCTGGACGGCTGGCATCAGGAGTTCGAGCGCTCCGGCGCGATCCATCTCCTCGCGAACGATTCGTTCGACCTTGCGCAGCACCCGCAGGCCCAGCGGCATCCAGGTGAAGAGCCCGGAGGCAAGTCGCCGGATCAGCCCGGCTCGCAGCATGAGCTGGTGACTGACGATTTCGGCTTCCGCCGGGACTTCCTTGAGCGTGTTGAGCCCGAATTCTGAGAATCGCATGTGTTGGTCGACCGCGAGTAAAGGCGGGCCGTATTGTAGATGCTCTCCGGCCAAACCGCACGGCCGGCCGGACGTCCGTGAAGCGAGCGGGCTGACGTGCCGGGAGTTGTGGCCGGGACCGCCATCTTGCAAACTCGCCGCTACGATGCAGCGGCCGCGACCAGCGCCAGGCGGCGGCAAGCAGCGTCGGCGATGCATGCATACGATGAGTCTCACGCACAATCTCCACATATCTCGCGAGGGCTGGCCCTTTCTGGCTGCGGCCGTTCTGCTCGCCAGTGCCAGCTGGCATTTTGCCGGCCCGGTGTTCGCGCTGCTGCCTGCCGGGCTGACGGTATGGCTTGTACAGGTATTTCACGACCCGACGCGTGCAGTGCCGGCCGTCCCTCTGGGCGTGGTGAGCCCGGTCGACGGTGAAGTTGTGACGATCGGGCCGGCTGGCTGCCGACCGCTCGTCGAGGGGGCGACGTCGATCCTGATCCGGATCAGCGCCATGGGGACCTATACCGCACGCTCCCCGGTCGAGGGCAAGGCTCTGGATATTCCCGAGGACCGGGGCCGGCCCGCGCATGGCTACGGTCATTCGGCGCTCTGGCTGCAGACAGACGAGGGGGCGGACGTCGTCATGTATTTCGACGGATATCGGTTCGGGCTGGCGCCACGCGCGATCCTCCGCTACGGCGACCGGGTCGGCCAGGGGCAGCGTTGTGCGTTCCTGCGGCTGACGAAGTACGTAGCGGTCGAACTCCCGCCTGATACGCGTATCGTCGCGCACGCGGGGCAGCGCGTCGTTGCCGGCCGCGACCTGCTCGCAAGACTCTCGCACGAGTGAGCGCCGGGCTGCGCCCGGGCGGCGACTGTCTTTGCCGACCGTGGCACTATACGCACATGCAGGATCCGACCCCCGATAGCCGACGTTTGCAGTACCTCGATGCCCTGGGCGTTGACGTCTGGCGCGAGCGCCAGCCGCCCGAGGCGACGGACGGGGCCGACGAGCCTGCGAGCGAAACGGTGCCGGCCGACTGGGACGAACTGCAGGCAACGGTCGCCGCCTGTACTCGCTGCGCACTGCACAAGACGAGGACGCAGACGGTCTTCGGCGTGGGTAGCAAGAGCGCTGACTGGATGATCGTCGGCGAGGCTCCGGGCGCCGAGGAAGACCGTCGCGGCGAACCGTTCGTTGGCCGTGCGGGCAAGCTGCTCGACGAAATGCTTTACGCCGTGGGGCTCGATCGGCAGTCGGTTTTCATCGCGAACGTGCTGAAATGCCGTCCGCCGAATAACCGCGATCCGTCGCCGGACGAGGCTGGCCAGTGTCGGCCGTACCTGGACCGGCAGATCGCCCTCGTTGCGCCGCGTCTGATCCTGGCGGTCGGCAGGATCGCCGCCCAGCAACTCCTCGGCAGTGACGCGCCGCTGGGTCGGCTTCGGGGCAAGGTCCACGCGATCGGTGAGCCGGCCGTCCCGGTCGTGGTAACGTATCATCCGGCGTATCTGCTTCGGAGCCCGACGCAGAAAAGCAAGGCCTGGCAGGATTTGTGCCTGGCGAAAGACCTGTTCGAGCGGCAGACATGATTTCGCGGATTGAAGAAGTGCCCGTGCAGGTGCGGGATATGACGCACCACGATCTCGCGCTCGTTTCGGATATAGAACGACGCAGCTACGATTTTCCCTGGAGCCACGGGGTCTTTCGCGACTGCCTGCTCGCAGGGTACAGCTGCCTGGTTCTGGATCGCGGCGGATACGTCGTCGGCTACGGGATCCTTTCGATCGCGGCAGGCGAGGCGCATATTCTGAACCTTTGCATCGACCCGGCGTTCCGGAGCCTCGGCTATGGCGAGCGCCTGCTGGACGACATGATCCATCGAGCGCGCGAAGCGGATGCGCAGGCCATGTTCCTCGAGGTCCGGCCGTCAAATGAGAACGCGCGCAAGCTCTACCAGAAGAAGGGATTCTTCCGGATAGCGAAGCGGCCGGCGTACTACCAGTCGAAGTCAGGGCGGGAAGACGCCGACGTTCTTTCGCTGAATCTGCGCCGCTTCGGTCGCTAGCCGACCCGGCAGAACTGGGCTACACTGCGCGGCCTTTCGGCGCCGCGGCGCCCATCGACCGATTCCATGACGAATATCCGACAACAGGTTGGCAGACGGCGTACGTTCGCGATTATTTCCCATCCGGACGCCGGCAAGACGACACTCACCGAAAAGCTGCTGCTGTTCGGCGGAGCGATCCAGCTCGCCGGCACGGTGAAGGGGCGCAAGGCCAGCCGGCATGCTACCTCCGACTGGATGGCGCTCGAGCAGGAACGTGGGATTTCCGTTACGTCTTCGGTCATGCAGTTTCCCTACCGGGACTGCATCGTCAACCTTCTTGACACACCGGGCCACGAGGACTTTTCCGAGGATACGTACCGGACCCTGACGGCTGTCGACTCGGCGCTGATGGTGATCGACTGTGCGAAGGGTGTCGAGGCGCGGACGATAAAGTTGATGGACGTTTGTCGGCTGCGGGACACGCCGATCATGACTTTCATAAACAAGTTGGATCGCGACGGACGTGAACCGATCGAATTGCTCGACGAGATCGAGTCGGTGCTGAAGATCCAGTGTTCGCCTGTTACCTGGCCAATAGGCATGGGGCGCTCGTTGAAGGGCGTTTACCACCTGCTCCAGGACCGGATCTACCTGTACCAGGCGGTGGGCCGTGAAAAGGCCTCGAAGATCGAAGCGATCGACGGCCTCGATTCGGACGGGGCCCGTGCTGCCCTCGGCGATTCTCATGCCGCCTTCAGGGAAGAGATCGAACTGGTCAAAGGGGCATGCCCGGAGTTCAGCCTCGACGAGTACCGGGCAGCGCGCCAGACGCCTGTATTCTTCGGCTCGGCAATCTCGAATTTCGGCGTGAGGGAGCTGCTGGACGAGTTCGTCAACCACGCGCCGCCCCCGCAGCCGCGGCAGAGCGATGAGCGGATCGTGCAACCCACCGAGGAATCGTTGACCGGGTTCATATTCAAGATCCAGGCAAACATGGACCCGGCGCACCGGGATCGCATTGCCTTCATGCGCATATGCTCAGGCGAGTTCACCAAGGGCATGCGCGTCCTGCATATCCGCAGCGGCAAGGAGATGAAAATCGCCGATGCCATCACGTTCATGGCGGCAGACCGGCAGCATGCCGACAGCGCATATGCGGGAGACATCATCGGCCTGCACAATCACGGCACGATCAATATCGGAGACAGTTTTTCGCAGGGCGAGATCCTGCGCTTTGCAGGAATTCCGAGCTTTGCGCCGGAGCTCTTCCGGCGCGCGATCCTGAAGGATCCCCTCCGGCTCAAAGCCCTGCAAAAGGGCCTCGAGCAGCTCTGCGAAGAAGGAGCGACACAGCTGTTCCGGCCGATGCGCAATAATGACCTGATCCTCGGCGCCGTCGGGCCGCTGCAGTTCGATGTCGTGGCCCATCGGCTGCGCGATGAGTACAAGGTGGAGTGCCAGTTCGAAGCAGTGGGCGTAAGTTGCGCCCGGTGGGTCGAGGGCGACGACGAAAAGATGTTGGCCGATTTCCGCAGGAAGGCCGAGGATAATCTCGCAATCGACCACGGTGGCAGCCTGGTGTACCTGGCGCCGACCCGGGTCAATCTCAGCCTTACAGAGGAGCGCTGGCCGGATCTGCGGTTCCGTGAAACGCGCGAATTCTGATGGCTCGACCCGACGGAGTATGATCCAGACATGGGATCGCAGGACTTCCTGAACAAGCGGGTAGTCGCCTGGGCGTTGTACGACTGGGGCAATTCGGCATTTGCGCTGAGCGTACTCGCCGTATTGTTTCCTCTGTTCCTGGGAAGCTACTGGAGTGCCGGCGACGAAGGCGCTGCGGTCACGTCGCGTCTCGCGTGGGCGACAGCGGGAGCCAGCTTCGTCGTGTTTCTCCTCGCGCCCGTGCTCGGCGCGATCGCGGACACCGGCGGGTATCGCAAGCGGTTCCTTTTCATACTCGCGCTACTGGGGGCCCTGTCGACCGCTGCGCTGAGCCTGGTCGGCGAGGGCGGCTGGCCCTGGGCTCTCATTCTGTTCGCGCTCGGTTCGATCGGTTATTACAGCGCCAACGTCTTTTACGATGCTCTTATCGTCGACGTCAGTCCGCCACGCTATTACAACCTCGTCTCTGCTTTCGGATTTTCACTGGGCTATTTTGGTGGCGCATTGCTGCTTGCCATGCACGTCTGGATGCTGACGACGCCGGAAGCATTCGGCTTTGGATCGTCAATCGAGGTCATTCAGTTCGCGTTCGTGTCGGTAGGAATCTGGTGGGTCGTATTTCTGCTGCCTGTCGTCCTGACGGTTCGCGAGGGTACTGCCGCGGCGGTTCCCGGCGTCGGCAGCGTGAGGGCTGCATACCGGACGCTCGCCGGCACGTTTCGCGAAATCCGGCAGTACCGCGACGTCTTCCTGTTTTTGCTCGGCTATCTCCTGTACATAGGCGGCGTATTCACGGTCATTTTCATGGCGGTGAATTTCGGGCAACGCCTGGGCTTCTCGCAAACGGATCTCGTCAAGGCGCTGCTGATCACCAATTTCGTCGGCTTTCCCGCGACGCTCGCCTACGGCGCGATCGGACACAAGTTGGGCCCGAAGGTGGCGATCTACGTCGGCCTGGCGGTGTATACCGGGGTTGCCTGCTGGGCCGTGTTCCTGACCGAGGTGCGCGAGTTCTACATCATGGCGATTACGATCGGCCTGGTACAGGGCGGAGTCCAGGGCATGAGTCGTTCGCTGTTCGCGGGATTGATCCCGGCGAGCCAGTCTGGCGAGTTTTTCGGTTTCTACAACATGATGACGAAGCTCGCGCACGTGCTCGGACCGGCGCTCGTCGGCATAGGCGCACTGTTCTCCGGAGATCCGAAATTCATCCTGATCACGCTGGTGCCCCTGTTCGTCCTGGGGGCGCTAATGCTGACCCGCGTACAAGAGCCAGCAATCATCGATTGAGCGAGGCCGGGGCGCGGCAAGTGCTCACCCGGCTCGCCGGAAACGGCGGCCGGCCCGACCTGGGAATTCGCCGACAGCTTCCCGCAGGCGGCGCAGGGAGGTCTCGTTCGACTCGCCGTAGCGAGCAGACAAGTAGCAAGAGGTCACTCGGTTCGCGGCCCGCTCGATGTCCGGATCGGCGTCCGCAAGCCTTGCGGCATAGGACAGCGGCGTTTCACCGGTCGCCGCGGCCAGGCCGGCTTTCTGCAGGAAACGCGCATACAGTATTGCTGCCGGATCCTTTCTCGGTGGCCGGTAGCGTCGCAGGAGCAGTGCGCTGATCACGGCCAGCGCCGCGGCAACCAGGCCGACCAGGGTCAGCAGCATCTTCCGCCAGTCGGGATCCTCCATGCCCAGCCATTGCAGGAAAGACTCCTGGTTTTCCGGCCCGTAGCCAAGTATCCACTCGTTCCATTTTGCGTTCAGCGCGTCCCAGGTCAGCTGCAATTGGTGCAGCAGCTTCGACGGCGTACTCAGGCCCCATGCGATTCCGACGTCGGCAAAGCGAGCCGAGGACATGCCATCGCTGATACGTTCCGGGGCCACCGCGGCGGTCGGGTCGATCCGGCGCCATCCGCTACCCTCGAGCCAGACTTCGGTCCACGCATGCGCATCCGATTGACGCACGATCATGTAGCTGCCCATCGGGTTGATTTCCCCGCCCTGGTAGCCGATGACGACGCGCGACGGAATGCCGGCGGCGCGCGTCAGCACGGCGAACGCAGACGCATAGTGCTCGCAGAAGCCTTGCCGGGTTTCGAACAGGAACTCGTCCACGGAGTCGTTGCCGAGCGGCGGCGGCTCGAGCGTATAGAAATACTCCTCCTCGTGAAACTTGCGGAGAACCGCGTCGATGAAGGCGGCGTCGTTGCCCGTCGCGGCGCGCAGCTGCGCGCAAAGTTGACGGTGCGGGGGTTCGCGTCCCCCGGCAGCCGGAGATGGTAGTCGCGCGTGAATCGGTTGAGTTCCTGGTCCAGCCGGAATTCGGGATAGGAAACGACGCTGTATACGATGCGCTGGTCGATGGGCTGGGCACGAGCCAGCTGCTGCTGCGCCCCCATGAAGGCCTGGTCGAGCGACCATTCGTAAGCGAGTTCGAGCGCGAAAACCCAGTGCTGGCGGGTCGGTTCCATGGTGACCTGGTAGCGCACCGGCTCCCCGAAAAACTCTACCGGCCAGCGGTCCCGCGAAACGATCGATGGCTCGTTGCCCGACCAGGTTCGGCCATTGAACCGATGCAGCACGAGGCCACGCCAGTAACGCTGGCGGGGTTCGGGGATCGCGCCGTCGAACCTGACCCGGAACGCCACGGCGTCCGATTGGGACAGGGAACTGATGTCACCGGGGCTCATGCGGTCGGAGAGGCCGGTGACTGCACCACTGGTATCGATCGGTACGGCCCAGAACGGTGCCGCGAGCCGCGGAAAGAAGATCCACATAAACAACATCAATGGAACTGCATAGCCGACGAGGCGGCTCGCGTCGCGGAATGCCTGCCGGGCGCTGACGCCGCGGCTGACTGACATCTGCAACCATGCCGTCATCGTCAGCAGCAGTCCGGCGAACAGGTATGGCAGCGACCAGAGGTACTGTTCGCGAAGCAGCGACGACATCACCAGGAAGACCGAGATGAACAACAGCACGAACTGGTCCCGCCGTTGCCGCGTCTCGAGCAGCTTCAGTGCAGCCATCACCGCGAGCAACGCCGAGCCGGGGCCGACGCCGCTGATCGTTTCGTAGGAGGCCAGGATGCCGAGAAAGCATGCAAGTGCCAGCAGGACACGAAACCACGCTGGCGGAAGGTGCCAGCGCTGGCGCTCGATAAGCCACCGCCCGCCCGCACAGGCCAGGTAGGTTACGGTTACCCACAGCGGCAGGTATGGCGCGTGCGGGGCGACCGCGAAGGTCAGGGCGGCCAGCGTCCATGGCAGGCTGGCCAGCAACGAGCCGTCTGTGCCCGAATTCTTCCTATGCATGCGTCCCGCCTGCGGACCCGCCGAATAGAGCCAGGGCTTTCAGGCAGCGATGGCGGTGAGTTTCTCCGTGTGCCGGAGGAAACTCGACGCCGGCGATTCGCAGGCCGTAGTCGACCTGGCTGCGATCGGCGTCGAGTATCCAGCGCGTAAGGATCGATAATCGGGTCTCGACGTCGTCGTCGGGCACTTTGTCGAAGTCGAGCCACTGGCTGCTGATGTCCGCGCCGGAAAACTGCTTCGACAGGAGTTCTCCGCTGCGCGCATAGGCCTTCCATGCAACATGCCGCGGGGGGTCACCGTCATGGAACCGGCGCAGGCCTGCGAAATCTTCTTCGCCACGGGCATCATGTTGCCGGTGGCCGCGAGCGGTCCGCGACGGCGGCGGCGGGGGGGCGCTGGCGGCTGCGGCCGGGTAGACGAGGCCGCGCAGGTCCATGTGCAACCAGGCCCAGGACCGGAACAGTTCGAAAGGGAACAGGGTTCTGATGCCGAACCGGTCCAGCTGCACATAACCGCGATTTCTGGTTTCGACCTCGAGCCGGAAGATTCTGCTTTCTCCCGGGCCGAGATCTTCGATCGAACTGGCGACCGGCCCGGCATAGAGCTGGAGATGATGCCGCTGGCTGCGCGAGCGATTTGTGACCGCGATACGGAAACCCGCCACCTGGCCTGCGTGTACGGGATCGACGCCCGCAAAATTGATCTGCAGCCCGACCAGGTTGCGCTGGCACTGATGCATGGCGACGAAGCCGAGGCCCGTCAGCAGGAAAGTCAGCACGAATGAGAGGTTGTTGTTGTAGTTCATCGAGCCGAGCAGCATCGCGAAGGTCATCAGCGCGAAGATCAGTCCGACGCCCGTCGGCAGGATATAGATTCGGCCGGGCCGAAGTTCCGTGACCGGCTGGTCAGTCCCCTGTCGGCTGCGGGCCCAGCGTGCCGCGCGTTCGTAGACCCGCGCCCGCCAGGGCCGCGTGCTACGGAATGGCCACGGAATCGAGAACATGGCGGCACAGGTCGCCGGCCTTGCGGTGGGCCGAACCGCTCGACGGCTTCAGGCGATGCCCTGCCACCGCAGCGAATACGGCCTGGACGTCGTCGGGAAAGACGCCGGCGTGATTACGGACGAAAGCCTGCGCCCGGGCGGCTGCCGCAACGGCGAGCGCGCCACGTGGCGAAAGGCCGATTTCGATATCCGGTGACTCTCGGGTGTACCGGACGAGGGCCTGGATGTAATCGATCAGCGGTTCACTGACATGGATGCGCGCGGCCGCCGCCTGCAGCTCGATCAGCTGTTCCGGCCCAAGGACGGGCTGCAGCTCGGCAAGCAGCTGGCGTCGGTCCGTGCCCGTGATCAGCGCGCGCTCTTCGGCTTCGTTCGGGTATCCCAGCTCGAGTCGCATCAGGAAACGGTCGAGCTGCGATTCGGGCAGCGGGAATGTGCCTATCTGGTCCGACGGGTTCTGCGTGGCAACGACGAAGAACGGCGCCGGGAGCGCGTGGGTGTGGCCGTCGACGGATACCTGTTGTTCCTCCATCGCCTCGAGCAATGCGCTTTGCGCCTTCGGGGTAGCCCGATTTACCTCGTCTGCAAGGACCAGCTGCGAGAAAATTGGTCCGGGCTGAAACTGGAAGCGTCCGGTGTCGCGCTGGAAAATCGAGACGCCGATAATGTCGGCAGGAAGCAGGTCGCTCGTGAACTGGATTCGCTGGTAGCTCAAGCCGAGGACACGGGCCAGGGCCTGCGCGAGCGTGGTTTTGCCGAGTCCCGGCAGGTCTTCGATGAGAAGGTGGCCGCGTGCCAGCAGGCAGGCGAGCGCCAGCGCAATTTCGTCGTCCTTGCCGAGGATGATCGTGCCCAGGGCGGCTCGGGCACGGTCCAGTGCCGCACGCAGGCGTGTCGAATCCGTCGGCAGGTGTTCCAGCGTGTTTCCGCGCTGCATGAAACTCTCCTGAAGTCCCGGCTCCCGTTCCTATAGTCGCGGATAGCCTGTCTCTTTGCACCCGGTCCACGACAGATTGTGACCGAGTCCTCAGATTGCCGGAGTTTCAGGCGAGCCGCTCGAGTTTTTCCAGCTGTTCCCCGAGCTGAGCGATCTGCCGTTCGAATTCCGTTACCCGGTCGCGCTCCTGTTGGACAACCTCCGGCGGCGCATTGTTCACGAAGCGCGGGTTCTCGAGCTTGCCCAGGCAGCGTCCCAGGTCAGCGCGCGCCCGTTCTTCCAGCTTGCGCAATCGCTGGCGTTCCGCGTCGACATCGATCAGCCCCTTCATCGGCACGAGCAGGCGCATCTCGCCGAGCAGGGCCGTGGCAGCGGCGGGCGCCGATTCGCCGGCTTCCAGGACACGGATCGAATCGACCCGACAGACTCGCTGCAGGATGTAGGCATACTCCTCGGCACGGCGCCGATCATCGTCGCCCGCATTCTGCAGGATGACCGCCAGTTGCTTGCCTGGAGAAATATCCATTTCGCCCCGGATCTGCCTGATCCCCAGGATGAATTGCATGAGCCATTGCAGCTCTCTTTCGGCCGGCTCGTTGCGTGCGTCGGCGGAGGGCATCGGGAACGACTGCAGCATTATCGTGGCGCCCTCGCGACCCGCACGCCTGCCAACGTCCTGCCATATCTCTTCGGTGATGAACGGCATGAGAGGATGCAACGTACGCAGCAGGCCTTCGAGCACTTCGACAAGCGTCCGCCTCGCGGCGCGCTTCTGTGCGGCGGTCGAATGCTCGGACTGCAGTACCGGCTTCGACAGTTCGAGGTACCAGTCGCAGAATTCGTGCCAGGTAAAGTCGTAGATTGCCTGGGCGGCAAGATCCAGGCGGTAGTTGCCGAAATGCTCGTGCGTTGCCCGTACGGCACGGTCGAATCTCGACCGGATCCAGAGGTCGGCCGCGCTCGGTGAATCCGGCCCCTCGTCCAGCGCCTCGGTGTTCATCAGCACGTAGCGCGAAGCGTTCCACAGCTTGTTGCAGAAATTCTTGTTGCCTTCGACGCGCCCCAGGTCGAAACGAATATCGCGACCCGTCGTCGCCAGCGCCGCGAACGTGAAGCGCAGCGCGTCCGCGCCGTATTCGGCGATACCGTCGGGGAACTGCTTCCGGGTGGCTGCCTCGATGCGTGGCCGCAGGTGCTCCTGCATCAGGCCGGTCGTCCGCTTCTTCAGCAGCGTGTCGAGATCGACGCCCTGGATGAGGTCCAGTGGATCGAGTACGTTTCCCTTCGACTTCGACATCTTCTGGCCATCATGATCGCGGATCAGCCCGTGTATGTAGATCTCGTGGAACGGCACGTCTTCCATGAACTTGAGGCCCATCATGATCATCCGGGCGACCCAGAAGAAGATGATGTCGAACCCGGTCACGAGGACCTGGCCGGGGTAAAAAGTACGCAGGTCTTCACTATCCTCTGGCCAGCCCTGCGTGCTGAACGGCCACAGCGCGGACGAGAACCAGGTATCGAGCACGTCTTCGTCCTGGCGGAGCGTGACGTCCTCTCCGAGTTCGTGACGTTTACGGGCTTCCGCCTCGGTTCGGCCGACGAATATGTTGCCGTCTGCGTCGTACCAGGCCGGAATCCGGTGGCCCCACCAGAGTTGGCGGCTTATGCACCAGTCCTGGATGTTGTACATCCACTCGTAATAGGTCTTCGACCAGTTTTCGGGCACGAAACGGATTCGGCCGGACTCGACAGCCTCGATCGCGGGTTTGGCCAGCGGTTTGATCTTCACGTACCACTGGTCCGTGAGATAAGGCTCGACGACCGCGCCGCTGCGGTCGCCGCGCGGCACGGTCAACGCATAGTCCTCGACCCGGTCGAGGAGGCCGAGAGCATCCAGGTCGGCGACGACCCGGCGCCGGGCCTCTTCGCGGGGCAGCCCCCGGTAGGCCGGCGGAGCCGAGTCATTGATCGCGGCATCGTCGGTCAGCACGTTGTACAGCGGCAAACCGTGCCTCTGGCCGATTTCGTAGTCGTTGAAATCGTGTGCCGGAGTAATCTTCACGCAGCCCGACCCGAATTCCGGATCTACATACTCGTCGGCTATGACAGGAATGCGGCGTTGCACGAGTGGCAGGATGATCTCCTGCCCAACGAGATGCCTATAGCGTTCGTCCTCGGGATGTACCGCAACTGCGCTGTCGCCCAGCATGGTCTCGGGCCTGGTCGTGGCGACGACCAGGTGGCCCTCGCCGGACGCCAGCGGGTAGCGCAGGTGCCAGAGATGGCCGGCTTCGTCGCTCGGCAGCACCTCCAGGTCCGACAGTGCGGTGTGCAGGACCGGGTCCCAGTTGACGAGGCGCTTGCCCCGGTAGATCAGGCCTTCGTCATAAAGCCGCACGAATACTTCGGTAACGGCCTCGCACAGCGCCGGTTCCATGGTGAAGCGTTCGCGGGTCCAGTCCACCGACGCACCCATGCGCCTCAGCTGCCGGCTGATCTGCCCGCCGGATTCTTCCTTCCACTTCCAGACGCGTCGCACGAATTCTTCGCGACCCAGGTCACGCCGGTTGAGCCCTTCGGCATTGAGCTGACGCTCGACGACCATTTGCGTCGCGATGCCCGCATGGTCCGTGCCCGGCTGCCACAACGTCCTGCGTCCCATCATGCGGTGATAGCGGATCAGCGCATCCATGATCGTGTCCTGGAACGCGTGCCCCATGTGCAGCGTGCCGGTCACGTTCGGCGGCGGAATGACGATGCAATACGGGTCGCCATCTCCGCTCGGAGCGAAATACCCGTTGTCCTCCCACCGGCGGTATTGGCGTTGCTCTATGTCATGCGGTTCGTACGTTTTGTCCATCATTTCGCTGCATCGTGTCGTGCGGCCGGCCGGACCCCGGTCCGTTTTCGAATGAGAGGGGTGTTCCCCCGGCCTGTCGTGTATGGAAAGGGCGCGCCGGGAGCCGGTCAGAGTCTACAGTTTGTGGGTTTCGAGAATGTGCCCCAGTTCGCGGTAATGTGCGTATCGTCTCCGGCTTTCCTGCCGGCCCTGATCATCGGAGGTTACAATCTCGGCAATGCGCGGGAAAGAGCCGCTGTCTGGCGCGGCCGACGGCCCCAGGTTGATCAGCAGGTCAGAGCCGGTGCCGGCAACCGATACATCGGCAATCGTAACCGGCGCCTGTCCGCTTGCGATTCCAGGACCGACCAGTTCATGGGGGACAAAGCTGCCATCGCGAAAGGTCCAGAGCAGGTCGTCGAGCAGCTCCGCGCTGGGCCGGTCCGCCGTGCAAATGTGCACTGTATTCCTGAGCCGGTAAGCTTTCTCCGCCAGCCGGCAGGCAAATTGCTGCCGCGCGGATTCTCCGGCCGCCTGTAATACGTAAAAGTCGACACGCGCCATGCGGCAGCGTCAGGGCAGCGCCTTGGCCCGGCGCAGCAGGAATTCGGCGAGCATGGGTACCGGGCGACCGGTCGCTCCTTTGGCCTCGCCGGAGCGCCATGCGGTGCCGGCGATGTCGAGGTGGGCCCATTTCATGCCCTCTGCAAACTTGCCGAGGAAGCAGGCAGCGGTAACGGCTCCGCCGTCGCGCCCGCCGATGTTGGCTACATCGGCGAAGTTGCTCTTCAGCTGGTCCTCATAATCCTCCGACATCGGCATGCGCCAGCCTAGGTCGTTGGCGCCGACGCTCGAGTCGAACAGCTCCGAGCCGAGCCCTTCATCGTTGCTCATGATAGCCGTCATGTGATGGCCGAGGGCGATCACGCAGGCCCCGGTCAGGGTTGCTACGTCGACAATGCTCGCGGGCTTGAAACGGCGCGCATAGGTGAGCGCGTCGCAGAGAATCAAGCGGCCCTCGGCATCCGTATTGAGTATTTCGATCGTCTGGCCCGACATGCTCCGCACGATATCGCCAGGACGCGTAGCCGTTCCACTAGGCAGGTTTTCGCAGGTCGGCACTATCACGTTCACGTTGATCGGCAGCTTGAGTGTCGCAACGGCGGCCATGGTTCCGATCACGGCCGCAGCCCCGCACATGTCGAACTTCATCTCGTCCATATCCAGGCCGGGCTTGAGGGAAATGCCGCCGGAGTCGAAGGTAATGCCTTTGCCGACGAGGACCGTGGGCGCGCCAGACTGAGCGCCCTTGTATTTCATGACAATCAATTTCGCTGGTTCAACCGTGCCGCGTGCGACCGACAGGAAGGAGTGCATGCCGAGCCGCTTGATCTCCGCCGCATTCAGAACGCGGCAGTCGAGGTTCCGATGTTTTTTCGCGAGCTGCTGCGCTGTTCGCGCGAGGTACGACGGCGTGCAGATGTTCGGCGGCATGTCGCCCAGTGTCCGGGCGAGCGCCATGCCGTTGACGATTGCGTCGGCATGTTCGCACGCGGTACCCGCCTTGCCGGCGTCGCTCCGGGTTGCCGCGGCAACGGCGATCTTCTTGAGGGGCATGACCGGCCGCTGCTTCTCGCTCTTCAGGTTGTCGAAGCGGTACAGCTTGTTGCCTATGGTCTCGAGGGCATAGCGGGTCCGGTAATAGGCGTTCGTGCCCGGGACGTCTTCGAGCGTCAGGTATACAGCGATGTCTTGCAGCTTGCTGTCGCGCAGCGCGTCCATGGCTGCCGCGACTGCCCTGCGGTAGTTGCGAACGCCGAATTCGCTTTGCTTGCCCATCCCGGCAATCAGCAGTCGCTTCGCGCGAATGCCTTCCGGGGCATGGCAGACGCTGGCGCTGCCGATCTCGCCAGACACATCGCCCTGCTTCACGAGCTGCGAAATTCGCCCCTTGCATGCCGCATCCAGCTGTTCTGCTACCGCGCCGAGCCGGCCGTCATCGAAGACGCCTACAATCAGGCAACCGGTCGCGAAGCGGGACGCCGCGCTTGTCGTCGTTACGTATTCCATGTGCAGTGTCTGCCTTATTGCCAGGGGACGCTGACGCCGCCTGGATACCCGGGTTCGCAGCCCTCCAGCGGTGCGCGCCGCTCTTGTTATTCAGATCCGCGCGCTGCGTTGTCGTGAATCGGGAGGGACTGTCCCGGGAAAATCAAAACCGGTAGTCTACCCGATAAGTCCGACCCGCGTGAATCCTGTTCCCGGGAATTTCAGCAGCTTACGGCCCCAATATGCGCATCCTGGACAGATACATACTCCGCGAAGTCGCCCAGACCTGGTTCGCGGTAACCGTGGTGCTGTTGTTCATTCTTCTTACAAACCAGTTCGCCAAGGTGCTCGGCGACGTGGCGAAGGACAGGCTGCCCAGGGATGCCGTCTTGCAGGTCATCGGCCTGACCGGCCTGCAGTACATGACCATCCTCGTGCCGATCGGGCTGTTTCTGGCCATCATGCTGGCGCTCGGCCGTCTTTACGCCGACAGCGAGCTGCCGGCGATGATGGCCTGCAGGTCCGGCCCGATGAGCATATATCGGCCCCTGCTGTGGCTGCTGCTCCCCCTCGTGGCCGGGGTCGGCTGGCTGGCCGTCGACATAGGTCCGCTCGCGCTGACCGCGATCGAGCGCATAGGCGTCGAGGCAAGGCGGCAGGCCGATCTCGCCAGTATCGAGCCTGGCAAGTTCATCAGTAACAGTGACGCCGGTGCGGTCGTATATGCCGAGCAGGTGCTCGGCCCCGGCCGCGTCGCTAACGTATTCGTCCAGCGCAGCGGCGAAGAAGGTCGCATCGAGGTCGTCGTAGCGAAGCGGGGCGAGCAGCGGGACTCGGACGATCCGGACACGCGTTTCTTCGTTATGTACGACGGTCGCCGCTACATGGGCGTGCCCGGTACCACCCGTTTCAATGTCGTCGAGTTTGCCGAGCACGGGCTGCCTTACCGGCTCCCGACAGCCGCCGAGCCCCGCCTGGAAGCGCGCGCGAAGCCGACCCGGGACCTGTTTTCGTCGCGTGACCCCGAGGACGTCGCCGAACTGCACTGGCGAATCGGCGTTCCCCTGGCGACGCTGGTCCTGGGAATTCTCGCCGTACCCCTGAGTCGCACGAAGCCGCGGCAGGGACGATACGGGCGCATCGCTGTCGGGCTGCTCGTGTTCATCATCTATTTCAACCTGCTGTCGGCAGGGAAGGCCTGGCTCGAGAAGGAGACGCTGCCGGCAATCGTCGGGATCTGGTGGGTGCACGGGCTGATGCTCGCGGTCGCCCTCGGCCTGCTGGGCCTGCAGAACGGCGTGCATCGGCGCTTGTTCCGGTAGGCTGCGATGGGACTGCTGACTCGCTACCTGATGCGCACGATCCTCGCCAGTACGGCGCTGGTGTTGCTCGTGCTGCTCGCGCTCGCCATCCTGTTCGAATTCATCGGCCAGCTCGACGACGTGCAGGCCGGCTTCGGTATCCCGCAGGCGCTGATGTATGCGGCATTGCGCCTGCCTCAGCTCGCCTTCGAGATGTTGCCCATAGCAGCGCTGATCGGCTCGCTGCTCGGGCTCGGCGGACTCGCAACCAGCAGCGAACTGGTCGTCATGCGTTCCGCCGGGGTATCGATCGCGAGGCTGGCGGGAATGGTCGCGCTGAGCGGCGTCGTGCTGCTCGTGCTGGCCGTCATGGTCGGAGAATTCATCGGTCCGCCGCTCGACTTCTTCGCGCGAAACATGCGCGACGAGGCGCGATTCGACCAGGAGGGGGTGGATTTCGGTAACCCGGCCTGGATCAAGGACGGCCCGGTGGTGTTGCACCTGGAGCGGGTCAATTCCGAGTTCGAATTCGGCGGTGTCTACCTGTTCCGCTTCAACGAGGACAATACGCTGCGTTCGATTGCGCGAGCCGAAAATTCAGGTATCGACGACAACGACCAGTGGATCCTCGAGAATTTTCGCGAAACGCGGTTCGAGGACGATGGCGTGCAAGTCGTATCCGCAGAGTTGATGGTCGAGTCGTTCGGCGTGGACAGCGACCTGCTGGGCATCACGCTCGTAAAGCCCATCAGCCTGTCGGCGCGAGGGCTGATAAGCTACATACGCTACCTGCAAAGCAACGGGCTGGCGTCGGAGCGTTACGAAATGGAGTTGTGGTCGAGAATCGCAACCACGACGACGGTCGTGCTGATGCCGGTACTCGCGCTGGCTTTCGTTTTCGGCTCGCTGCGGTCCTCCGGTGCCGGCAGCCGACTGATGATCGGTGTGCTCATCGGTCTCGGCTACTATCTCGCCTCGGAAATGCTGTCCAGCTCCGGCCAGGTGTTCAATCTCAACCCGGCCATCGTCACCTGGATACCGAGCCTCGCGCTGCTGCTGGTAACGCTGTTCGCGCTCAGCAGAGTGCGCTAGGACGCAGCCTGTCGCGGGTAGTAGCGAAGCCGGGTTCCGGACAGGCGGTCGTGCCAGCTGAGCCCGTCCCTGTCGACGAGCTGCCACCAGAAACCCATGCCCAGCGCGACCCCGGAGAGCATCGCGGCGAAAAACCGCATTCCGCACTGGCTTACCGACGGACGGGCGCCATCCGCGGTCTCTATGCGGAGGCCCCAGGACTGCATGCCGAGCGTCCTGCCATGCCAGGCCCAGAAGCCGACGAAAAAGACGAACGCTATGATCAGCAGTGTCAGCTGGTAACCACTGTTGCCCGGAGACACCGGCTCGCCGCCGCGCAAGGCGACGAATGGCAGCGTGCCCAGAAACATCAGGGCGAGCACCAGCAGGCCGTCATACAGCATCGCCCCCAGGCGTCTCAACAGGCTGGCATTCTGCATCGTTGTCACTCTCTCCCGGTCCGGCGCGGCGCACCGGCGGGCACCGGATTTCAGGTTGCGCCGCCATTCGCCTGGGCTACATCGCGCTGATCATACTGTCGGCCGATCCACAACGACAGCCAGACCCAGATGGCAGCCAGTGGCACGCAGATGATGGCTATGCCGCTCAACCCGATGCCTGCCAGTGCCCGAATGATCCAGGTTCCGGCCAGGTCTGCGCCGCGATACACCGCGGTGTCGATGAAATTCTTGGCCTTGTATCGGGCTTCCGGTGAGACGACCGTGTAGAGCATGTCGTTGGTGGGTTTCGATAACCCGAAGCCAATCGAGCGACGCAGGACCTGCAGTGCGGCGAGTACGGCGAAGACCGGGTGCAGCGCCAATAGCGCGAAGCCGATGATCGAAACCGTCGGCAAGACGGCCAGGGTAACGCCCAGGCCCAGCCGGTGGACCGAGTAGCGAACGACGAGCAGCTGGCCAATGAACGACAATGCGTTGGTGATGGCGTCGAGCATCGCGAAGACCTGCGTCTGCCGGTCCGTATCGGCGAAAGTCTCGCTGACGACCTGGGCCATGTACATGTAAAGCGCGACGCCGAGAAAGTTGGATAGCAACAGGCCGAGTGCTATCGCCCCGATATACGAGTTCGTCATCATGAGCCTGACGCCGGCCAGCGCGCTGCCGCCGATCGGCTTGTTGCTTTCGACTGCATCGCGCTGCGCGCCCGATTCGTGCGTGACGGTCCAGTCGCGTAGCCGGTACACGCAGTAAACGGCAACCCCGAGCAATGCCGCGGACAGGGGCAGCAGGTTTTCGAAACCGAGCGGCACGACGACCAGGCTCGTAACGATGGGGCCGAGCAGTGCCCCGGTGCTGCCACCGGCCGAGATGAATCCGAACAGCCGCCTGCTTTGCTCCTTGGTATAGATGTCCGCCATGAAGCTCCAGAACACGGAGACGACGAAGAGATTGAAGACGCTGATCCAGACAAAAAACGACCGGGCGATCCAGACCTGGTCCAGTCCTCGGGACTGCGCAAAAGTAAACGCCGCGTAGAACGCAAGTATATTGAGCAGGAAGAAGTAATAGACCCATGGCAGAAAGGTCTTGCGCGGGAAGCGGGAAGCGACCCAGCCGAAAACCGGCGTTGCCAGCAGCATGACGGTAAACGTGCCGGTAAAGAGCCACGGGATGTTATGGACACCGCTGACGATCGCCATGGCCTCACGGACCGAGCGAAGCATGTAATAGGCGGCGAGCAGGCAGAAGAAATACAGGAACGACCAGCCGACGGCGGCGTACTCTTCACGGCGTACGCCGAGGACTTTTTGCACCAGCAGGCCCGGTGGTCGGCTGGAAATATGCTCTGTCATCGACCGTCCGATAGTTGAGTTACTGGCGGCGGGGGCCAGCCGACCGGCTCTTGAGTTACTATCCATGAGTCCCGATAAACGCGCAAGCTCGCCGGCGCCCGGTCAGCTGCGTTCGGGTCCTTCATCTGACAGGGGGTAATCGTGGAAGCTCTAGCAATCGTGACGATCCTTGCTGTGATGCAAACGTTTCTGTTTGCATTCCAGGTCGGCCAGGCCCGGGTGAAACATGGCGTCAAGGCACCAGCGATCATGGGTCATGCCGAGTTCGAACGAAGTTTCCGCGTGCACCAGAATACGCTGGAGCAGCTTGTGCTGTTCATCCCATCGCTCTGGATTTTCGGTCACTACGTTAATGCGCTGGTCGGGGCGACAATCGGTCTTCTGTTCCTAATTGGCCGCTTCGTATATCGCAGCGCATACCTCAAGGACCCCGCATCACGGTCCGCCGGTTTCATGATCGGCGCCGTTGCGACGATCGCGCTGATGATCGGCGGGCTCGTCGGCGCCGTGTTGGCGATGATCCAGTCCTGACGCGTCCCGCCCTCGAATCCGCGCGAAACGGCGAGTTCGAGGGCTTGGGATTCGCCTCCCTTTTCGGGGCCGCTGCTTTCCTGTCCGAGCCGGGCAGCGACTTGGGCCTGACGGGCTGCTCCGCGCAGGAGTCTCCGTTGACGACGTCCGGTTCCCGCGCCTGCCTTGTGTACGGCCCCGCAAGGGGCGAAACTCGCATTCGGAATAGCCGGAACCGGAGCACAACCATGAAACCTGCCTTCCGTAGCCTTGCCGCATCACTTGCAGTTCTGCTTGCGACGAACGCGGACGCGGAATCCATCGCGCTCGTCAATGCGAACCTGTTCAACGGTGTCGACCCGGCGATCCGCGAAAACGTAACGGTGCTGGTTCGGGATGGGCGCATTGAGCGCATCGGCGATGCGACTACGCCGGTACCAGAGGATTACCGGGCGATCGATTGCGAAGGGAACTACCTGATGCCCGGACTGTTCGATGTCCATACGCACATCGATACGCTGGATCGGGCGCGCCGGGCGCTCGAGTCGGGGGTTACGACGGTACGCACGGCAAGCGGAACCGCTTTCCAGGACGTCGGCCTCAGGGAACTGGTGCGTGCAGGCAAGCTTGCGGGGCCGGACGTCATTGCGGCCGGGCTGTACGTCACGCCCGACCTCGGCGATGCGATACTCGCGGACCCTCGCCTGGTCGGTCTTGCCGATGGTGTCGATTCCGACGCCGACCTGCGATTGCTGGTCAACGTCAACGTGGATCGGGGTGCCGACGTGATCAAGACGCGCGGAACGCAACGAGCCGGTCTGCCTGACACGGATCCCAGGTAGCAGGTCTACACGGAACGGCAGCTCAAGGTCATCGTGGATGAGGCGGCACGGCGGGGCGTCGCGGTCATGGTGCACGCGCACGGCGACGAAGGGGCGCGTGCCGCTGTCCTTGCCGGTGCGCGCAGCATCGAGCACGGCACCTACCTCAGCGAGGAGACGATCGGTCTCATGCAGGAGCGTGGCACGTATTTCGTCCCGACTTACGTGACGATGGATGAGATGAACGAGGAGCAATACGACTACGTGCTGCGGCTGCGCGGCAAGTACATGGTTCCGCAACTCGAGAAAGCTATCCGGATGGCACACGAGGCCGGCGTGAGGATCGCTACCGGTGCCGACAACTACTATGACCCGGATTCGATCAACAGGATATCGATAGAGGTCGAGCAGTTCGTGCGCATGGGCATGAGCAATTTCGAGGCGTTGCGGTCGGCCACCGTCGTCGCAGCCGAATTGCTGCAGGTGGACGACAGGACCGGTCGCCTGGTCGAGGGCTACGAGGCGGACATGCTTCTCGTGCCGGCCAATCCGCTGGAGGAGATCACGGCATTGCAGGACGGGCTACTGGTGATCAGCAACGGCATCGTGGCGGTCAAGCGGATACCCTTCGCCGTGACGGACTGACGGGATGCGCATTGCCCGGGTCTGCTTATAGCCGGTCATTCTGCGCGAGGGGCGGACGAGGACGTATAATGTGCAGCCTGACTGAACACCGGGGTAAGTCGATGCAACGCCTGTTCCTGCTTTTCGTACTGATACTGCCAGCCACGTCGTCTCTCGCGGACGATCCGGCGTCGGCAGACGGGGCCGCCGAGACGCACGTCGTCATGTACAAGAGCCCGACCTGTGGCTGCTGTGAAAAATGGGCGGACCACCTTCGGGCACACGGTTTCACGGTGGACAGCCGCCCAACCGACCTGATGGAAAGCATCAAGGACGAGCGGGGCGTGCCGGTGAATCTTCGCTCCTGCCACACCGCCGAGGTCGCCGGCTACGTAGTGGAGGGCCACGTACCGGCGGACGACATACTACGATTGCTGAGGGAGCGGCCCGATAACCTGCGCGTGCTGACGGTGCCGGGCATGCCGCTGGGTTCGCCGGGCATGGAGCATCCCCGGCCGCAGGACTTCATCACGATCGCCGTGCAGGATGACGGCAAGGCGGCCATATACGCCGAACACGCAGCCGGCGAGGACTTTTCGCCCGCCGACCGGTAGCCGGGCGGGACAGGGCACTCCGTACCGGATGGATTCGCCGCTGCGCGGCTCACCCCTCTGGTGCGCGCGTTGCGCGTCCAAACCGGCTGACGCCGGTTTGTCGAACGACGGTCCGACTCCTTGCCAGGGAATGCAAACAAACAAAAAAGGCCCGTTGCACGGGCCCTTTTTGTTCGTATGGCACTCCAATCATAGCTCGGAAGTGTCTACCAGACCGGGGGCACTCCAACTCAATATTAAAGGTCTCCGGCAATTCCGGGGCGATTCACTGTATGGCAAGTATGTGGGAGGCTATTCGGCAAATGTATACTGCCAGCTTAACTTTGTGACCCGGTTTAGCAGACCGCGTACAGAGTTTCCCATACTCATTCAATCGGGGCATTGATAATGTTTAGCAAACTGATTGCCGGATGCATGATTTTAGCTCTCGCCGCATCGGGAAAAGCGGGCGAGGCGGAGGACCCGGTGATGCCCGATGTGCTGGACCTGCGTGAACAGGGGCGCGTTCGGGATGCTTGGCTCGCGAAACGCCTGGATACGGTGGTTCCGAAACTCATGCAGCGCGAAGGCATCGATCTATGGCTTCTTGTTGCCCGAGAATACAATGAGGATCCCGTCGTCGAAACCATGTTGCCGGCTACCTGGCTGGCGGCACGTCGGCGAACAGTGTTGGTTTTCCATGATCCCGGCGGTGGGGCAGCAATCGACAAGTTGTCGGTGAGCCGATACTCGCCGGGGCCTTGGTTCGATGCAGCGTGGAATCCGGAGGAGCAGGACGACCAATGGCGGCGCGTAGCCGAAATCATCGCCGAGCGCGATCCGGAGCGCATTGCAATCAATCGGTCAGACCGTTTCCCGCTGGCCGACGGCCTGACCGCCTCGGAGGAAGACGCGCTGGTAGCCACCATTGGTGAGAAATACGCGGCGCGGCTGGTGTCGGGGGAAAATCTCTCGCTTGGTTGGCTGGAGACCCGTATCCCTGAAGAGATGGCCGTGTACCCGATCATCGTCCGTATGGCTCATGCGATTATTGCCCAGGGTTTCTCCGAGCGCGTCATAACTCCAGGAATCACCACTACCGGCGATGTCGAATGGTGGTACCGGGAACGGATCCGTGTGGCCGGGCTCGAGACCTGGTTTCATCCCAGCGTGTCAGTAGAGCGCGCCGGAGAATCGGAACAGTCTATGGTCACGCAGTTCGCTGGCGAATCGCCAAGCCCGGTCATCGAGCCGGGTGATCTCCTGCACGTCGATTTCGGTATCACGTATCTCGGTCTGAATACGGACACGCAGCACCACGCGTATGTCCTCAAGCCGGGCGAGACCGATGCGCCCGCAGGATTGAAAGCCGGCATATCGGCCGGGAATCACTTGCAAGAGATCCTGATGTCGAACTTCCGCGTCGGTATCACCGGCAACGAGCTCCTGGCGGAGTCACGCGACGAGGCCATCGCGGCGGGCCTCGAGCCCACGATCTATAGCCATGCCATCGGTTTCCACGGCCACGGCGCCGGGCCCTGGATCGGAATGTGGGACGACCAGTACGCTGACCCGCCGATGGGCGACTATCCAATCCATCCGAACACGGCCTGGTCCATAGAATTGAACGTCCGGGTGGCCGTCGCAGAATGGGGGGGGAAGGTGGTGCGGTTCAAGTCTGAGGAAGATGCTTATTTTGATGGCACGACGATCCGCTTTCTTGATGGCCGCCAAGAGCGCCTGCACCTGATACCGCGACAGTAAGCAGCCCTTCCATCAAGCCGAAGTCGGTAAATCCGCGGTCACTGGCCTTTACTTCGGTCCGGTCGACGAGCCTCGTCGCCTCGCAGGCTTGGTGCGATTCGGCTAGCCGTCGACGATCGCCTCAGCTTCGATCTCTACGAGATAGCCCTCGCCAACCAGGTCGGCGCGCACCAGTGTATTGGCCGGCCGAGTGCGCGCGAAGCGCGCGCCGTGGGCGCGCGATACGGCTTCCCAGTCGTCCTGTTCCTGGATGAAGACGCGAGTTCGGACTACCTCGTCCAAGCGGCCGCCCAGTGACTGCAATGCTCCCTCGATCTTGTCGATCGCGAAGTGCGTTTGGGCGACCGGGTCGCCGCCGCCGATCAAGCGCGTGCCGTGGGTCGCGGTAGTACCGGAGACCAGGATGCGATTCCCTTTACGCACGGCGCGGGCGAACCCGGCGATGTCCTCCCAGACAGTGCCGGAAAGTGCTACCGTGCGCCCGTCTGCGCCAGTATCCGACCGATAGGGCGGCGGCATCGCATCGAGGTGGTGGCTCAGGTCGCCGGATGCGGTGAGGAAGGGCGGCTTACGGTATTCGTCACCGCAGTCGCCGGGAATCGGTGTCAATGCGCCAAGTGCCGCACGGATCGTCTCTCTGGCTTCGTCGTCCAGCGAAAAGTCCAGCAGCTGCAGGGTGTCTTCGATGTGTTCGCTCTCACCCAAGCGGGCACCGATGATCACGGCACCAACAGCTGGCCGCTCCAGAATGCAATGGCTGGCGACATTGGCCATGGATACGCCCAGCCGCTGAGCGGTGTAGTGCAGGACGGTGAGCAGTCGCTGGAATGCATCCCAGCCGCCAGCCTGGTCGATGTAGCGCTTGTATTTCATCTGCGACCAGGTGGTGAGTGCGTCCGAGCGAGGCTCGGGATGATCCAACCAGCGTTCGGTTAGCAAGCCGCCGGCCAAGGTGCCGAAGGCCAGTAGCTTGACTCCTGCGGCATTGCAAAGCTGTGTCATTTCATCGGCTGCCCGCTGGTCAAGGAGCGAGTAGCAGACCTGGTTGGAGACTACATTGATGCCGGACGCCAATACGATGCGCAAGTGTGCCGTGTCGAAATTTGTGAGGCCCAGGTGCCGGATCAGTCTCTGCTGCTGCAACTCCTGCAGAAAGAACAGGTCGTCGATATAGGATGGGTCCGCGTAGTTCCAGGCGTGGTACTGCAGCAGATCTAACTGCTCCGTCCTCAAGCGCTCGAGGGCACGTTCCACCGCCACACGAACAGTACCGCGCGACGAAACTCCCGGCGTTGGCACCCACTTCGTGAGCATCTGCACACTTTGGTCGCCGGCGTAGCGATCCGCAAAGATTCCGGCGATCAGTTCGGCTGAGCCGTAATGGTCGGCCATGTCGAACGTGGTCAGGCCGGCCTCCGTGTAGGCTTTCATGCTGAGTGCGGCGCGATCGAGATCCAACGGTTTCCCATCCCGTTCCAAGTCTGCGACCTGCCAGAGCCCGGTGACGATTCGGGAAATGCAAAGATCGGGGGCGAGTTTCGTACGTGCGAAAGGTTGATTCATGGAACCAGCTGCTCTTACGCGTCGATCGCGAGATATCGCACAATATGAACGACCGAGGCGCACAGAACAATGCCTGACGCAACGCCGCGGCATTGGGCGGGCGCCGCTCCTATATATAAACGGGTCTGCGGCTGACAGGACTTAGGCACCCGAAGGTCCTCACCAGCCCGGAGCCACGGAGACGTACGAACGATGACACCACAAGGCATATCGCACGGCGCTGCCGGCGTATCGTGGCTTGCCTGGCTGGCGATAGCGCTGCTGATCGCACCACGGCTCGAAGCGGCGGAATTGCTGCCGTTGACTCTGGATCGAATATTCGCGACGCCGGCACTGGCCGGCACGCCGCCGTCGGCGCCGGCCTGGTCGCCGGATGGTGGTTACCTCGCCTTTACCTGGAATGACGCCGGCTTGTCAGTGCGCTCGCTGTGGGTAGCCTCCCGCAACGGCGACGGCCTGCGCCGGCTAGGGCCGGGTGCCCCGACCGCCATTTCTTTGCGGGACTTCGCCTGGCTTCCGGATAGCACAGGGCTGCTTGCCCTGCAGGGCAATGAGCTGCGCTTGTTGAAGCTTGGTGACGGGCACGAGGCGCTACTGGCCGAAATCGGCCCCGGGGCTTCTGAACTGTCGGTGTCTCCGGACGGGAGATTCGCGGCCTATTTACAGGACGGAAACCTGTGGCTTTTCGACCTCAGGGAGAACAAAAAAGCGGTGCCTGTCACGGAGGTCGGTCTCCCTGGTCTCTCACAGCCGCCGCTGGGCCGCTATAGCAGGCCTGAACGGGAGATTGGATCCGGCATTTGGGGCGGCCCAACTTATGCATGGTCGCCGAACGGGCAGACAGTTGCCGTGCACTACGTGGATCGCCGTGAATTGCGCAAGGTGCCGTTCCCCAACTACCTCGCCCCAGAGACAAGCCCGAACGAGGTGCGCCGCAGTTATCCCGGAGATCCCAACGAGTACCGAACCGTCGGGCTGCTGGACATCGCGAGCCGCGAACTCCGATTCCTAAACCTCACTGATCCGACCGGTAACCAGGTAGTAAATTTCGCTTGGTCGCCTGACGGCGTGCTGCTACTCGATATAGCCTCCGACTCGGCAGTGGATCGGTGGCTATACACAGTCGAGCCGGGCAGTGACCTGCTGCGACAAATCTGGCACAGCCGCCGGTCCAGCCGCGTTTACACGACATCCGGTGCCGCTTGGCACCCGGACGGTCGGCAGGTCGTGTTCCTGAGCGACCTCGGGGATCGATACGGGATATATGTGCTCGATCCGTCGGCCGCCGCACCGGCGCCGCGGCTCATTACCGATCCAGCCTATGATGTGCTGGGGCCACCAATTGTCGTCGCCATTGCCGGTAGTATCTTCTACACCGGCAACGGCGAAGGGCCTTACGAGCGTCACGTCTATCACGTGAGCGATGGTGGTAAGCCGGTCCGGGTCACGGCGCTGCCCGGGGAGCACGATGCCTACCCGTCGCCTGACGGCAATCGGGTCGCGGTGATCTACAGCAGCGATTCGGCGCCGCCGGAACTCTATGTCGTTTCTGCGTCGAACGGAACTATGCGTCGCGTGACGACCTCGACCGGTACCGACTTCGACCGGTTCGACTGGGTCCGGGCGCGATACGTGTCGTTTCCCAGCACTATCGACAATTATACGCTGCACGGGCGTATCTTCGAACCCGTCGATCTTGATCAGAATCGTCACTACCCGGTGCTCTTCGGTCCGGTCTACTCAAACACGGCGCGCAATCGCTGGGCCGGCGTCTACGGAATGGTGCAGCAGCTGCTGGTGCAAAAGGGCTACATCGTCATCCAGGTTGACGTGCGTGGCAGCACCGGCTACGGGCGCGCGTTTCGAGAAGAATTCCTCGTCGATTTTGCAGGTGACGATATCGAAGATCTGGCGAGCGCGGTCGATTACCTGCGGACACTGCCCTACGTCGACCCCGATCGCATCGGCATCTGGGGCAGTAGCTATGGCGGTACTCTGGCCGTTTACTCGCTGCTCAAGAAGCCCGGGCTATTCCGCGCTGGCGTAGCCGCGGCGGCGGCGGTCGATCCGCACTTCTTCGGGCCGGATGACGTCGCGATCGTACGCCGGCCGAGCAGCCATCCGGAGATATTCGAACGTGCTGCCCGCCGATACGCCGCGAGACTCGAAGATCACCTGCTCATTATCCACGGCATGCAGGACCAGGTGGTGCCGTTCAAGACCACGGTGGTACTGGCTGAAGAGTTGATTCGGCAAGGCAAGGACTTCGATTTTGCCTTCGCACCGGGTGCCACGCACGCCTGGAGCCGCGAGCCTCACTACCAGCGTTACTTGTTCGGCAAGCTTTTGCAGCACTTCGATCGTTACCTGGCACCGGTGACGGCCGGCGAGCGCGCGCCGTAACACGGCCGGTCCAGGTCGCACGGCCGAGCGACGACGGACGGCTCAAGCCGGGAGTAAAGGAACCTGTCGAGTGCCCTCCGCACCGACGGATGCCGAAGCGCTCACGAAGCCCTTAAATAGCTGTCCATTACTCCGTCCACTCCATGCCTGGTGTGCTCGGCTACCCCGGGGGCAGTACACTCGATGGATTCATTGCGGGGAGGGCGAATTGGAGGAACGTTCTTGGTGTACTTGGCGCGGCACGGTAATTAGGATCGCAGGTGCAGGTAAGGATGGACAGGCTCGAGCCGAGAAATTCGAAACATCTTGTGCGCACCATTCTCTTCATTGGTGGGCTTCCAGGGCAGTACCGCCGTGACCGTCGACTTGCCAACGCGGGCCCGAGCGTCATAGGGGAATTTTGCCTGCGCGGAATTTTCTGCCTAAGCTTGGTGGTCGTCGCTGATTTGCTGTGTTCATTATCCATTCGCTTATTAACGAGCCCATGATTTCTCAAGTCATCGATTCGGTTGGATACGCGCGCCCACGAGGAGGCAGCGCATCAATTCAGCGACGGGACTCACGCGCCGCTCGTTGCCTTAGCCTGTTGTCAGCGCCGCATAAGGCTCGTCTGCCGGCCGCGGCGCGTCCCGGGGTTGCTGTTCGCGTTTTCGGCGAACCAGGAATTTTGCGTTGGTCGCGTGGAGCGGAGCGGCGCATCGCGGTCGAAGACATTGGGTGACCGCGAGTCCAACCCGGGTTGGCAGCACTTTTGGCGCGAGAACCGGCTGGCCGCATGCGTTCCCGACAACCCCGTCTCCGCTGCCGCTATCGAGCGGCACTGGACAGCATTTTTTTCGGAGCTTCCTGCAGGTACACGCGTTCTCGATATTGCCACGGGCAACGGTGTGCTCCTTGTCTGGGCCGGGCGTGCCGCTCGCTCGGCAGGGCGCGAACTGAAACTGACCGGCATCGACCTTGCCGACATTGATCCGGCCCGTTTCCTCCCAGAACATCGCGATGACCTGGCGGCCGTGCAATTCATCGGCGGCACGGCTGCCGAATCGCTGCCGTTCGCCGACGGTAGCTTCGATGCCGTAATCTCCCAATACGGCCTCGAATACGCAGATCTAGGCCTCGCTCTGAACAACGCCGCCCGCGTCCTGGCACAAGGCGGACAGTTGCGCTGGCTTGCGCATGGCGATGACAGTATCGTCGTAACCCAGGGTCGTGCTCAGTTGGCCGACATCGACCTGCTGCTGGGGCCCGAGGGGCCTTTCAACGCGATGAGTATTTACATCGAGGCCCGAGCGCGCGGGCGCAAGGTGAACCGGGCAACGCGTACACTGACCGAGGCCCTGCGGGCGGCGCAAGCGCACTGTGCGACCAATCCACCTGCCACCCTGGTAAGCCAACTATGCGGCGGTATGCTGAATACCGCCAATCAATTCGGACGATACCACCCCGCCGACGTCAAGTACTGGCTGGACGAAAATCGCAAGCGCTTGCGCGGCCAAAGGCAGCGGATCCGGGATTTGCTTTCCGCATGCCTGTCCCGTGATCGTCTCGACGAAGTCGAACGGGTCCTCGGCGCAGCGCCATGGTCAGACTGCAAGATCTCCTCGCTCAATGTGGGCGAAGCGGGTGCCTGTGTAGGACGAATCATACATGCCACCAGGCGCTGAGCCGTGTTCTGAGCCATGGTGTCCTGCATGCATCGGCGGGCGGTGCCGTACGTTGCCCGTGTCCGGCCGGCAGTCAGGCGCCTGCAAGCCTCGCATGCTTGGCCGCTGGTCTGCCTGATATGATCGGCCGTCACAGCGGGACTTGCCCTTCGCACTGCGGGGCAGGACACCCGTGCTTGACCAGAGGCCGCACCATGCCGAGCTTATGCACCTCGCCACGCTTATCCACGACTCATCGTATCTGCGGTGGTTTCTTGGCTATCGCGCTCGTCCTGCCCGTATCGGTGCCCGCGACTGCGTTCGCGCAGGCCCCGCCAACCGTGAGCGTCAGCGATGCGATGCTCGCGCGCGGTGCGGAAATCTACGAGCGCCATTGCGGCGGCTGCCATGCAACCGACGGACAGGGCATCGTGTTTGGCAACGGTGGTGCCGAAACCCGTGCCCCGGACCTGGGCGATGCCGGCTATATGGACGGCCGCAGCGATATGCTGCTTGCGCGAGCAATACAGTTCGGTGGTTTTCGAATGCCGGCGCAGCCGCACATTCGGGGAGACGACTTGATAGCCGTGACCGCCTACGTGCGCAGCCTTAGTCGCAATCCAGTGCAGACGGTGGCTCTCCAAGGCCTCGCTCAGGAAGACGCAGTCAACTTCAAAGTAGTGACCGAGGCCGCTCTGGTGAAGCCGCCCGCCGAAGACTGGTTGATGTTCCGTCGCACCTATGACTCGTGGGCACACAGCCCGCTGGACGCCATCAACCGGGATAATGTCAGGGATCTGACACTGGCTTGGTCGGTCTCGATGGAGCCGGGAGGGCAATACACCACACCGCTGGTGCGCAGCGGTGTCATGTTCGTTGCTCAGCCGGGTGACGTGATCCAGGCTCTGCATGCGAGCACGGGCGACCTTATCTGGGAATACCGCCGTCATCTCGCTGCGCATCCGGGCGCGCGTAATCGACGCAATCTTGCACTGTTGGGTCATCGGCTGTTTCACCTTACGGATGACAACCATTTGATTGCGCTGGATGCATCTACTGGCACATTGCTGTGGGAGGTGCGGGAAACGGGTGCGGACGAAGGCATCGGCCACATGGCGGGTCCAACGATCGCCGGTAGCAGGGTAGTTAGCGGCCGCTCCTGTTCGGCCCGGGGGGGGCCGAACATCTGCTACGTCGCGGCCCATGACCCGACGGATGGGCGGGAGCTCTGGAGGACCCGCACCATCCCGCGCCCGGGCGAGGCGGGCGACGAAAGCTGGGGAAATGTTCCCGACGAGCGGCGCTGGCATATCGGTACCTGGGGCAATGTACCGTCCTACGACCCGGATCTCGATTTCATCTATTGGGGCACGTCCGTGCCTCAACCCTCACTGGAGGTGCTGCGCGGCACTGTGGGACTCGACGCTTTGCACTCCAACAGTACGCTCGTCACCGCGGCCAGCACCGGTGAGATCGTCTGGCACTACCAGCACCTGCCGCGCGATAATTGGGACCTTGACCATACGTTCGAGCGTTACCTGATCGACGTCGCGTTGGCCCCGGATCCTGCGGAAGTCCCATGGATCAACCCTGCGCTGAGAGCAGGTGACACCCGGCGGGTGGTGACCGGCATACCCGGCAAGACCGGCGTGGTGTACACGCTGGACCGGCTGACTGGCGAGTTCCTCTGGGCGCGTGAGACGCTGCATCAGAACGTGATTGAAAGCATCGATGGGGCCGATGGGCGCGTACACGTCAACGAGGACTTGATCGTCGGGCCATTCGAAGAAATTCTCGTGTGCCCTTCGCTTGGCGGCGGCAAGAATTGGCCCGCCGGCACCTACAGTCCGCTAACCGGCATTATGTACCAGCCACAACAGAACATGTGCGTGATGAATGCCGGGAACACGAATAAGCCATCGGCGGAGGACGGGTACGCGCTCAGCTGGGTAGTCGTGGAGGATCCCGCGGTAACGGCCGACCCCTATCCGGTCGGCCGCGTCGATGCCATCGAAATGAGTACCGGAAAGGAGATCTGGCGGCACGAACAGCGTGCTGCCATGACCGGCACGCTGGTTTCGACGGCTGGCGGGTTGGTTTTCGGCGGCGATCTCAATCGCCGCTTCTATGCTTTCGATGATCGCACGGGCGAGATACTCTGGCAGAGCATTGTCAGCGGTCCGGTCACCGGCAGCGCAATATCCTATGCTGTAAACGGCCGGCAGTACATCGCGGTCGCCGTCGGTGGCGGCAGCGCCTCACCGGAGAGGCGCGCCCTGTCCGTTCACCCGGAAATCAAGCCGCCGGCGGGTGCGCCCGCCCTTTTCGTATTCGCCCTGCCGGACTAGCCGGGGTTGTCTCACCCGATGTTGTTTGAGACACGCGGACCCGGCACCGTTGGCCAAATTCTGTTGCCCCAGTGCCAAACGAGCAGGCTCGGTGCTGCTGGCATATACAAAGAAGAAACTGCCGCGAACCACGGCAAGATGCCGGAACGATGTCCGGCTGCATTCCAGGGCTCAGGGAAGGCCTGCCTCCACTGGCAACACCACACCTGTAATGCCGGCCGAGGCATCCGAAGCCAACCACAACGCCGCGCCGGCTACCTGACTTTCCGTGGCGATACTTCCCAGCGCCGTCTCGGCGTGCAGGACGGCCAGGGCGCTTTCGACATCCGGTCCACCCGCTGCATGGCGATCTGCGATGCGCTGTTGCAGGGCCGAGGTTGCGATCGGCCCTGGCGCCAGGGCGTTGACACGGATTCCATGGCGGCCGAGATCCAGCGCGGCGGCGCGCATGATGCCAATGACGGCATGCTTGGAGGCGGTGTAAAGCACCTGCCTCGGGTGAGCCTTGTAGCCGTTGATGGAGGCCATCACGACCATGGCGCCGCGACCCGAGCGTGCCAGGGCTGGCGTGAAACCGCCCAGGGTCGCTGCCACACCCCAGGTATTGACCGCCATCACCCGCTGCCATTCGCCAGCGTCCAGTTCCGCGACGCCGCGCCAGGGCGGTACCAGCCCGGCGTTCGCGATGGCGATGTCCAACGTGCCGAGGTCCATTGCGAGCCGGCGCAGGTCGGCGAGGCTGTCCGCGGCGCCGAGGTCCATAGCCACGGTACGCCACTCCGATGGCAGCGTCGCCCCTGCGAGCGCGCGATCGAGATCGATTACGGTAATCTGGGCGCCGGCGTGCGACAGCGCATGCGCGATCGCGAGGCCGAGACCGCCGGCTCCCCCGGTTACGACCGCGCGTCGTCCTGTCAGGTCCAGCGGATTTCGCATGGGGCAGATCCTTGCATTGTCTGGCCGATCTGCGCCCACGGACGCAGGCGCTGCAGCAGAGTGAATGAGTAATGTCAGATCGTCTCACTTTTTCATTTGACGGAGAAATTCTGGTGGCCCGCCGTGGCCAGTCTTTGGCTGCGGCTCTGGCCGATGCCGGCCACCGCGTGTTCCGCCATACCGTCAAGGGCTCGCCGCGTGGCGTCTTCTGCGGGATGGGCATCTGCCAGGACTGCCTGGTTAGCGTGAACGGCGCGCCCAACCAGCGCGCCTGCGCAACAATGGTGACGGCCGGAGCCGACGTGCGTCGCCAGGAACCGCGCCCGTCACTGGCGCCTGCCGCGACTGTCGCGGCCGCCCCGCCGGTTGCCCGTGCGGACCTGCTTGAACCCGACATCTTGATCGTCGGCGGCGGCGCCGGGGGACTGAATGCCGCCGCCGTCGCCGCCCGAGCGGGCGCCCGCGTCCTCGTGCTGGATGAACGCAAGGTAGCTGGCGGCCAGTATTTCAAGCAGTCGGCAGCGGGACTCTCGGCGCTGGATGCACAGCAGGCTCAGGGCGCAGCGTTGCTGGCCGCTGCCAGGGCTGCCGGCGCCCAGCTGCTGGAAGGGACGGAAGTATGGGGCGCGTTCGCGGGGCCGGAGCTATACGCCGTTACAGCGGCCGGCGAGCCACTAATACTCCGCCCGCGTCAGTTGATCGTGGCGACGGGTGCCTTCGAACGGCCGCTGATGGTGCCGGGCTGGACTCTGCCCGGCGTGATGACCACGGGTGCGGCACAGATACTGTGGCGCAGCTATCGCAGTTTGCCCGGCCGGCGTATCGCCGTCTGCGGGTCCGGTCCGCTGAACCTGCAGGTCGCCCTGGAACTCGCGCGCGCCGGCTCGGACGTGCGTCTTGTTGCGGAGTCTGCCGCGTCGCCCGTGTGGCATCCCGTTACTGCCTTGGCGCTGCTGTTAGCCGATCCGAGTCTAGTGAGCGCCGGTATCGGAATGCGGCTGCGTCTGCAACTTGCCGGCGTCCCGGTCCGTTACCGAACGGAGCTGGTCTCCGTGGCCGAGGGTCCGGCGCGCGAACTGCGTGCGACGTTCCGGCGGTCCGGCCGGGAAGAGACGCTGGAACTGGATGCCCTATGCATGAACGATGGCTTCGAGCCGCAAAACGAAATTCTGCGCCTGCTCGGCGCCGACCTCAGTTACGACCCCGTCTTCGGGCATCTTCGCTGTATGCGCACGAGCAACATGTTGACGTCGGTTGCCGGCGTTTATGCCGTGGGTGATTGCTGTGGACTGGGTGGTGCGCCGGCAGCCTTGGCAGAGGGCCGAATAGCCGGCGCGGCAGCTGCTGCTGCCTGCGGTCTTACTGTCAATGAGGATATTGATGCCGCGCGTCGGGAACTAACCCGCGCTCGGCGGTTCCAGGCGCGCCTGTGGGCCCTGCATGATCCGGCCCCGCGGGCGCTAGACAAGCTCAGCGAGGACACGATCATCTGTCGCTGCGAGGAAGTCAGCCTGGCGGTGCTTCGTGCCGGGATCAGCGATGGCGCGGATCATATCGGCGATGTCAAACGCGCGACGAGGGCCGGCATGGGCTGCTGCCAGGGGCGCTATTGTGGGCCCGTCGCGGCGCGGCTGGTGTCCGAGGCGAGCGGGAGGTCGCTGATTGACAGTAGTTTTTTCGCGCCTCGCGTGCCGATCAAGCCGGTCAGCGTCGGGGTACTGCTGGCGACACAAGAGGCTCTCGATGTCCAGGCCTGAGTTGCTCGTCGTCGGCGGGGGGATTGTTGGGCTCAGTGCTGCGATCGCCGCGGCACAGCACGGAGCGGCTGTGACCCTGATCGATGCTGCCATCAACGCCGGTACGACGGCGAATGCGGGCAGTCTCCACGTTCAGTTGCAGAGCCGCTTCCTGCGGCTGTATCCCGACCAGGCGCATAACGTAGAGGCGTCGCTGCACCTATACCTGGAAGCCGTGCGGGAATGGGATCGGTTGGAGGCGAACCATGGGCCCTTTGAAATGGTGCGCCACGGCGGCCTCATGCTGGCCGAGAACGCAACGCAGCTAAAATTCCTCGAGGCCAAGGCCCGGCGCGAGGCGGCCAGGGGCCTGGACGTCGACATCCTGGAGCGCGCGGCACTGGGTCGAATCGCACCGTGGCTTGGTCCGCAGGTCTTTGGTGCTGAGCTTTGCCGCGACGAGGGCAAGCTCAATCCCCTGACCGCCAACATCCGCCTTCGTGCAGTGGCGCGGCGGCTCGGAACTACCTTCGTCAAGGACCGCATCGTAACGCTGACCGTTGGCGACAACGTGCAGTTGCGAGGAGAACTTGGCCTGTACAAAGCGGATCAAGCCATCGTCGCGGCGGCCTGGGGCTCGGGCCGGCTCCTGGGCGGCCTGGGCCTTGCGTTGCCGAGCCGGGCCGAGCCCCTGCACATGAACATTACCGAACCGGCCGCAGCCAGCATTCAACACCTGGTCCAACATGCGGAGCGTTCGATTACGCTCAAGCAGCTGCAATCCGGCCAGATCGTCATTGGCGGCGGCTGGCCCGCGCAATCGCGCGGCGACGACGTGGTGCCCGCGGTGCTGGCGGATTCCGTACTCGGTAACATCGCGCTCGCCGGCAAGCTGGTACCCGGCATCCGCGAACTGCGCGTCATCCGGACTTGGGCCGGGATGAATACCACCGTCGATGGCAAGACCGCGCTCGGGCGCATCCCGGGAGCCGAGCGGGTGATCGTTGCTGTGCCCGGTGATGCCGGTTACACCCTCGGGCCGCTTTGCGGCCGGCTCGCGTCAGAGCTCGCTGCGGGCCTCCCTGGCGAGGTTGACACCGGGCCGTATTCGCCGGCGCGGTTCGCGGCCCGGTAGCCGGCGGCCGCCGCCGGCTTGGGCCGTCGGGCCATCCGTGGTAATTTCGGACATTGATTCGCAGTGCGAACATTTCCCGGGCGGGGCGCGGATGCCGGCATGCAGAACACTCACGACATAGGTCCGACACGCTCGCGTCGCGCCCTGCTGAAAGCCCTTGTAGCCGCAGCGGCGCTAGGCAGCCTGCCGCGGCAGGCCCTGTCCCGGTCGGCGGAATTGCGCTGGTGGACTCCGCAGGGCGCGCCGGCGCAGCTCGACGCCTATCGCTACCAGATTGCCGCCTTCGAGGCGGTCAATGCCGGCGTTTCGGTGGTGCTCGAGCCTCTCTCGGACGAGAGCTACGCGACGCAGCTGGCAGCGGCATTTTCCAGCGGGCAGGTGCCGGACGTAGTCACGCACCTGCCGTCGTTCTCGGTGCAAAGCTATTACGCCAGGGGCCTGGTGGAGCCGTTCAACGACGTGATCGAGGCGGTCGGCCCGGGAGACTACTACCCCGGTGCCAACAACGTATTCCGCGCGGCGGACGGGAATTACGTCGCCACTGGCATCGGCAACTCGGCCGTCAATATCCTCTGGCTGCGCACGGATATGATGGAACGTGCGGGACTGGAACGGCCGCCGATTACCTGGGACGAGTTTCGGGCCGCACTGACGAAGCTGCACGGCCGCGGCATCTACGGCACGGCCTTGCCCTACGGGCGCAACAGTGCGACTTCGCTCGTGTTCATCGGTTTCATCCACGGCGCGGGCGGGCAGGTGTTCACGCCCGATCTGCAGGTGGCAATCGACAGCGAGGAGACTCGCAACGCTCTCGAGTATTACCGCGAGATCCGAGACTTCAGTCCGCGGGGTGCGACGAACTACAGCTGGGGAGACTGCCTGACGGCCTTTGTCAGCGGCGCCACCGCCACTGGCCTGTACACGGGGCGCGTGCTTGCCAACGTGCGCGACCAGAATCCGCGGCTCGCCGACCACATCACCTGCGCGCTGTGGCCCCGTCTGTCCCGGGACATCCCGCCATGGACTTTCAACGACTTCCCCAGCGTGTTCGTTCCCGCGCAGTCACGCCACAAGGGCCTCGCCAAGCGGTTGGCAGCGTTCCTGTTCGAGCCGGAGGGCTACATCAGGCAACTGCACGCCGCGCCGGGCCACGTACTCCCTGTCCTGCGATCCATAGGCGAGGATCGACGCTACCGGGACAACGACATCATCCGCAAGTACCGGGATGAAGTGAACCTGATGGCCGAAGCCGCGGCCGGCGGGTACAACCTGGGCTACGAATCCAACGCCCACCGCGCCAACGAAAAGGCCGGCGAGATCATCGCCTCAGGAGTCATTGCCGACATGGTCCAGCGGGTCGTGCTGAACCGCGAAAACGTCGATGCCGTGCTGTCGCGTACGGCCCGGGCAATCGAGGAGGTCATGAAAGGGTGATGGCTGCGATGTCGACAGGGGGCGGCGAGCCTGGGAGCCAGGCGGAGTCGCGGACGTCACGCTCGCCACAGGCCATGCTGGAGCGTCGCTATGCCCGGTTGGGGCTGTTGCTGATTGCGCCCTCGATCGTCGTGTTTAGTGCCGTGATCATCTACCCGCTGCTGGCAGCCATCTACCTGAGCCTGTTCGAGCTGTATACGCCAACGCTGGAGGGCGGCTTCGTCGGGCTCAGTAACTACCGAGAGTTGCTGGCCCGCGGCGAGTTCTGGGTCTCGCTGCGCAATACGCTGGTCTGGACCGCGGGTACTCTGAGCCTGCAGATCGTCTTCGGCATAGGCATGGCGCTCATGCTGCACCAGAACGTCTGGTTCCGCAGCCTTGCGCGCAGCCTGATCTTGTTTCCCTATTTCGTCTCCACCGTGGTCGCCGTATTGGTGTGGCGCTGGCTCTTCAATGATCTGTACGGGATACTCAATCACCTGCTGGTCGAGGCCCGGTTGATCGATATGCCCATCGATTATCTGGGCGCCATGCCCAACGCGATGATCTCCATCATCCTGGTCGGGGCCTGGAAATACTTTCCCTTCGTGGTCATCGCCGTACTGGCTCGCCTTCAGACCATACCGGACGTCCTGTACGAGGCCGCCCGCATCGACGGGGCCGGGCCGATCGCCCGCTTCTTCGACGTGACGTTGCCGCAGCTGCGCGAGGTGCTGCTTGTTATCGTCCTGTTGCGCGCGATCTGGGACTTCAAGGAGTTCGATCTGATCTTCCTGCTGACCGGCGGCGGCCCGGTGATCAGCACGCAGACACTGTCGCTGCTGGTTTACAAAGAAGCCTTTGCCCTCAACCAGATGGGTATGGGCGCCGCCTATGGCGTGGTAATGATGGCAATCATGCTGGTGTTCATGATCTTCTACATCCGCCAAGCTCGGAAGGGCGACTCGTCATGATGCGCCGTATCCTGTTCAACCTTTCGGTCTGGAGTGCGGTGCTTATTGTCGCTTTTCCCCTGTTCTGGATGGTGGTTACGTCGCTGAAGCCGCAGGTCGAGCTGTGGGCGAGACCGCCCGCCCTGCTGCCGCTGGAACCGACGCTCGAGCACTACCTGACCCTACTGCGGGACACCAGTTTCCTGGTCTACTTCCGCAATTCGGTGCTTCTGTCGACGGCCACCACGCTGCTGGTGATCGGAGTCGCGGCCCTGGGCGCCTATAGCCTGGTGCGTTTCCGCTATCGCGGGCGCGAGAGCCTGGCGATGCTGGTGCTGTTCACCTACCTGCTGCCGTCAGTGATTCTGATCCTGCCTCTGTACCTGATGATGGTGAAGCTCGGCCTGGCGAACACGCTGGTCAGCCTGGTGCTGGCGTACACGACGTTCGCACTGCCTTACGCCCTCTGGCTCCTGCGGTCGTTCATGGCCGGCATACCGGAGGACCTAGAGTCGGCCGCGCTGGTCGACGGCGCGACCCGGCTGGGTGCGTTTCGCGACGTCATCCTGCCGCAGCTTCTGCCCGGCATCATCTCCACGGCCCTGTTCACGTTCATTCTGTCGTGGAACGAGTACCTGTTCGCGCTGGTGCTGGTAAATTCGGATGCTACGCGACCGCTCACGACCGGTGTCATGAACATGCTGATATCGTCCTTCAATATCGAGTGGTCCATGCTGATGGCTGCGTCGGTGATGATGAGCCTGCCGCTGATCATCGCGTTCTCGCTCCTGCAGAAATACCTGACACGCGGCTTCGGCGCCGGCGCGGTAAAAGGATAAGTCCCCATGGCGGGCGTGGAATTTTCGAGGGTTCGCAAGGAGTTCGGCGGATTCACGGCCATCGAGGCTTTGGATCTGAGGATCGAGGAAGGCGAGTTCGTGTCGCTGCTCGGGCCGTCCGGCTGCGGTAAGACCACGACGCTGCGCATGCTCGCTGGGCTGGAATTTCCCACCGCCGGCGAGATCCGCATCGGCGAGCGGGTCGTCAATGACGTGCCGCCGGGCCAGCGGGACATCGCCATGGTGTTCCAGTCGTATGCCCTCTATCCCCACATGACCGTGCGGCGCAACATGGAGTACCCGCTCAGGAAGCGGGGTCTGCCCGCTGCCGAGCGCCAGGCCAGCGTGCTGATGGCGGCGGAGATGCTGCAACTCACCGAGCTCCTGGACCGGAAACCGCGCCAGCTGTCCGGTGGCCAGCAACAGCGGGTGGCGCTCGGCCGGGCCCTGGTGCGCGACCCGCAGGTCTTCCTGTTCGACGAGCCGCTGTCCAATCTCGACGCCAAGCTACGCGGCCATATGCGCGCCGAGCTGGTGGAGCTGCATGCCCGCCTCGGGCGGACCATGGTGTACGTCACTCATGACCAGCTCGAAGCAATGACCATGTCCGACCGGATCGCGATCATTCTGGCCGGCGAGCTGCAGCAGTTTGCACCGCCGCAGGAGGTCTATCGTGCACCGGCGAACCGCTTCGTAGCAGGCTTTATCGGCATGCCGTCGATGAACCTGGTCGACGGCCGACTGGCGCACGGCAGCGGCAGCTGGCAGTTCATGGCGCCGGGGATTGCCCTGCCGGTGCCGGCACTGGCCGAGACTGCGGTGGCGGGGGAGGCCTGCCTTGGTGTGCGGCCGGAACACGTGCACATCGGCGCGGGCGAATTGCAGGGTCGGGTGCAGCTCGTCGAACAGACCGGCCACGAGAATATCGTTGTGCTCGCTGTCGCCGGCGGCATCCGGCTAACCTGTCGGACACCCGCATCAATGATCCCGCGTATGGGTGATACGGTCGACTTCCGGATCGACAGCGAGCGGGTTCATGTATTCGCACCCGGCGATACCGGCCCGAGGCTCAACCTGCCGGCCTGAATATAGCCGCGGCGCCGGCGCGGGATCTGCCGGCGCCGGGGTCCATGCAGCCTAGGGGCGGTACTCCAGCTCCAATTCGTGCATCAGTGCTTCGCGTACCAGCGCGACCGGCAGGAACCCGATCTTGTAGACGCGATCGTGGAAATCCTTCAATTCGCCCTTTTGATCCAGTTCGCGCATCTTCTTGAAGTAATCCTCGCGTAACAACATCCACTCGAAGTAACCGAGGGTTGCCGGTGACATGTACCCGCCGATCTCGGTAATCGTATCGATGTTGATCTGGCCACCCTGACGGACGAAGCCTATACGATCGGTTTCGAGTTCGAGCGCCTCATCGTAGGTCATGCGCCCGGTGTGGAGGCCGGAATCGATGATGACCCGCCCCATGCGCCAGAGCTTCAGGCGCA